>Ga0190270_10000383_pt1 | contig 18934 bp, 18 predicted proteins | sample Popmic320T_FD_133748 | JGI IMG/M metagenome (GOLD analysis project Ga0190270, IMG submission 133748) | Populus adjacent soil microbial communities from riparian zone of Weber River, Utah, USA - 320 T | ecosystem: Environmental > Terrestrial > Soil > Riparian zone | place: USA: Utah | collected...
GGCATCGGTCTGGTTGTATTGGTGCTGGCCATCTGGAGCGCGCTCGCCTGGTTGTCGTCCGAAAAGGTCATTCCGCGCGATCGCGTACGCACCGCCGCCGTGGAGCGCGGCCCCTTCGTGCGCGATGTCGCCGCCACCGGCCTGGTCGTCGCGGCCGTGAGCCCCACCCTGTTCGCCGAGGCGCCCGGCACCGTCATCTATAAGGTGCGCGCCGGCGACGCCGTGAACGCGGGCGACGTGCTGGGCATTGTCCAGAGCGCGTCGCTGACCAACGAATACGAACGCGAACGCGCCACCCTCGCGGCCGTCGAAGCCGCCCTCAACCAGCAGACCATCGAGGTCCGCCGCCAGATCCTCAAGAGCAGCCAGGACAGTGATCTCGCGAAGGTGGCGATCACCGCCGCCGAGCGCGAGTTCAAGCGCGCGCAGGATGCCTGGGGCATCCACGTGATCCCGGAACGCGACTACGAGCGCGCACGCGACGACCTCGAGACCGCCAAGCTCAACTACGCGCACGCGGTAGAGACTGGCAGCCTGGAGAAAGACAGCCTGCAGCTGGAGCTGAGCGGCCAGCGAGCGACCCGTGATGCGCAATCCCTGAAGGTCGCGCGCCTGCGCGAACGCGTCGATGCGCTGACCCTCAAGTCCCCGGTGCCAGGCATCGTCGCCACGCTGGCGCAACAGGAACGCGCCCAGATCGCCGAGAACGCGCCGCTGGTTACCGTGGTGGATCTGACCGCCCTGGAAATCGAGTTCCAGGTGGCGGAGTCCTATGCCAACGAGATCCGGCCGGGCATGAATGCGGAGGTCACGCTCGACGGCCGCAAACTCATCGGCACCGTCGCCGGCATCTCGCCCGACGTGCGCAACTCCCAGGTCACCGGCCGCGTGCGCTTCACCGAGCAACCCAAGGGCCTGCGCCAGAACCAGCGCTCCTCCGTACGCATCGTGCTCGACGAACGCACCGATGTGCTCAAGGTGGCGCGCAGTCCTTTCAACGATTCGGACACGCGCTTCGTCTATGTGATGCGTGACAGCGAGGCGGTTCGTGTCCCGGTGGAATTCGGCTCCGCGGCCATCGGCGAAATCGAAATCCGCAATGGGCTGCAGGTCGGCGACGTCGTCGTGCTCTCCGACATGCGTGATTTCAAGGATGCACCCACGGTGCTCATCGGTAATTAACGAGGAAACAACTCCATGCTTTCGATGACCAATATCAGCAAAGTATTCCGTACCGATCTCATCGAGACACACGCCCTGCGCGATTTCTCGCTCGAGGTGAAGGCCGGGGAGTTTCTCGCGGTCACGGGTCCGTCGGGTTCGGGCAAGACCACGTTTCTCAATATCACCGGCTTGCTCGAGCCCTATGACTCGGGCACCTACAAGCTCGATGGCGTCGACGTCACCAGCCTGTCGGACGACGCGCGCTCGCACCTGCGCAACCAGAAGATCGGCTTCATCTTCCAGAGCTTCAACCTGATGCCCGACCTCAACGTCTACGACAACATCGACGTGCCCCTGAGGTACCGGCGCATGAAGGCCGCCGAACGCGACCGCCGCATCATCAATGCGCTCGAAATCGTCGGTCTCGCCGCACGCATGAAGCACGTTCCTGCCCAGCTCTCGGGTGGCCAGCAGCAGCGTGTGGCCATCGCGCGCGCCATCGCCGGCGACCCCAAGCTGGTGCTCGCGGACGAGCCCACCGGCAACCTGGATTCCCTGATGGCGCGCCAGGTGCTGGATCTGCTCGAGAAGATCAACGAGATGGGCACCACCATCGTGATGGTCACGCACGATCCCGAGCTGGCGCGTCGCGCGCATCGCAACGTGCAGGTGGTCGACGGCCAGATCTCCGATTTCAAGCCTTATGAGCCGCAGGCCTCGACCACGCCTCATGCAGCGGCGCGTCCGATGGGTGCCGCCACGGCGGGAGCCTGAAATGTTCGCGTATTACCTGCGGCTCGCGCTCGCCAGCTTCCGGCGCAATCCGGGCCTCACCGCCCTGATGGTGTTCGCCATCGCGCTCGGCATTTCGGTGTGCATGATCACGCTCACCAGTTATCGCGCTGCGGCAAACAATCCGGCGGGTGAGCGCAGCAGCATCCTGTTCTCGCCCTCGATCGACAGCTGGGACCCGGAGAATCCGTACGAGCAGTACGACAAATCGCTGGCGCCCACCATGCTGACCTATCGCGATGCCCGGGCGCTCCAGGCGTCGAACATCCCGGACCGCAAACTCATCATGTTCAAGGCCGGCGGCATCGTGAGCCGCACGGACAAGGGCATGGAGCCTGAGTACATCGCCGTGCGCATGACCACGGCCGACTTCTTTCCCATGTTCGACGTGCCGTTCAAGTACGGCAGCGCCTGGGACACCAGGGCGGATGCGGGACCGGAGCCCGTGGTGGTGCTCAGCAAGGAGACCAACCAGAAGGCATTCGGCGGCGAGAACAGCGTCGGCAAGAGCATCATGTGGCACGACCGCCAGTTCCGTGTGATCGGCGTGCTCGATGACTTCGAGCCCCTGCCCAAATATTTCGACGTCAGCAATGGCTCGTTCACCGAGATGGAGGGCGCCTACATACCCTTCAACTGGGGCCCGGTGCTGGAGCTCGGCAGCGACGGCAATACCAACTGCTGGAAGACCGAGACCATTGACAGCTACCAGGCCTTTCTCAATTCCGAGTGCATCTGGTTTCACGGCTGGTTCGAACTGCGAACCGCCGAGAAGCAGCGCGCCTTCCGCGAGTTCCTCGACAACTACGTCCTCGATCAGAAGAAGCACGGACGCTTTCCGCGACCGCTGAACAACTATCTGTATGACGTCGACGGCTGGCTGAAGCGCAACAAGGTGGTCGAAGACGACAACAAGGCGGTGCTCGTCATGGCCTTCGCCTTCCTCGCCGTCTGCCTGGTGAACACCGTCGGCCTGCTGCTGGCCAAGTTCCTGAACGGCGCGGCGCTTTCGGGTATACGGCGCGCACTCGGCGCGAGCCGCCGCGACATCTTCCTGCAGCACCTGACCGAATCCGGCGTGGTGGCGCTGGCCGGTGGCATCGTGGGGGGGCTGTTCGGCGTTATCGGCATCTGGGCTTTGCGGGCCTACTACGGGCGCTTCGTCGAGGACGCACCCAAGTTGCTGCCCTTCGACGCGATGAATTTCCTGATCGTGGTGGCCATCGCGGTTTTCGCCGGGCTCATGGCCGGCCTGTATCCCGCCTGGCGTATCGGGCGCGCGGCGCCCGCCTCTTATCTAAAGGTGCAGTAAGCCATGGAAATTCGCCCCATTCTCTCGGCGCTGCTGCGCAACCGCGCGGGCGCCATCCTGGTGGCGCTGCAGATCGCCATCACGCTGGCCATCGTCGTGAATGCGATCTACGTGACACAGCAGCGCGTCGAGAAGATCGGCCGGCCCACCGGCATGGATGACCAGAACATCTTCGCGTTCACCGTCACCGGATTCGAAAAGGACTTCGATTTCCAGGCCATGGTGCGCGATGACATGGCGCTGCTGCGCCAGATGCCCGGCATCGTCGACGCCGCGCCGATCCGCCAGGTGCCGCTGTCGGGCAGCGGCAGTTCCACGGGCTTCTTCTCGCTGCCGAACCAGAAGGGTGAAGAGTCGCCCGCTAACTACTACGCCACGGATGAACATGGCATCAACACCCTGGGCACGAAGCTGTCCGCGGGCGCCACGTTCGAGGCAAGCGCGATCGAACACTGGAAGGAGGATCAGCAGGGCTTCCCGCCCGTCGCCATCGTCAGCCAGGGCCTCGCGACCGCGTTGTTCCCCAAGCAGAACGCGCTCGGCAAGACCTTCTACGACGACCAGAGCAAGCCATACCGCATCGTCGGGCTGATCGAACACATCCACGGTTCCTGGGTGGGCTGGGACAAGGTGGATCGCGTGATGCTTACGCCGGTGGTGGGCCCGGGTCCCGGTACGCAATACCTCGTGCGCACCCAAGCGGGCGAAATCGACCGTGTCATGACCGCAACGGAGACGGCGCTGCGCAAGCGCGATCCGAATCGCGTGGTCGGCAAGCTGCGCAAGATGTCGGACTACAAGAAGCGCAGCTACTCGGGCGACTCGTTCATGGCGGTCACCCTGACCACGGTGACGGGCCTGGTACTGGTATTCAGCGCACTCGGCATTTTCGGGCTCGCCACCTTCAACGTGAACAACCGCACCCGTCAGATCGGCACGCGGCGCGCCATCGGCGCCCGCAAGCGCGACATCGTGCGTTACTTCATGACCGAGAACTGGATGGTTACGACGCTGGGGGTGGTAGTGGGCTGTATCCTCGCCCTGGGGGCCGGGTTCTGGCTGTCCAACCAGTACCAGATGCCCCGGCTGGATCTGTATTACCTGGTCGGCGGCGTGCTGGGCCTGTGGGCAGTGGGCCAATTTGCGGCCTGGCAGCCCTCCATGCGTGCCGCCAAGGTGTCGCCAGCCATGGCGACGCGCAACATCTGAAGATCGGCAACCGAATATGTCCTTCGCTTGCAACCGCAGGCCAACCCCGAGCGTCTTAGGCATGACTTCTGTGACTTCGAACGTCGAGGATCGCCTGGCCCACCGGACTGTCTTGGTTGCGGACGATAGCGAGGCCGTGCGAACGGCCTTCCAGGTCCTGTTGTCACTGCACGGGGCGCGAGTGCTCGGCGCTTCATCTCCCGCCGAAGCACTCGCGACCGTGCGTGCCCAGGAAGTCGACCTGGTCATCCAGGACATGAACTTCCGCCGCGAGGCGACTTCGGGTGAGGAAGGCATCGCCCTGTTTCGTGAACTGCGCGCCCTGCATCCGGACGTGCCGGTCATCCTTCTGACCGCCTGGACTCACCTGGAAACTGCCGTGGACCTGGTCAAGGCCGGCGCCGCCGATTACATCGCCAAGCCCTGGGACGATGCGCGGCTCCTGACCACGGTGCGCAACCTGCTGGAACTGCGTGCCGCGGTGGAAGAAAACGTTGCCACCCGTGCGCGGCGCGCCGAGGCGCGCGCCCAGCTCGCCGAACGGTACAACCTTCGCGGCCTGGTATATGAAAGCGAAGCGATGCACATGGTGGCGTCGATGGCGGCACAGGTGGCGCATGCCGATGTGCCCGTGCTCATCACCGGACCGAATGGCGCCGGCAAGGAAGTGCTGGCCGATATCGTGCACGCCAACTCCGCGCGCCGGTCGCAGCCCTACGTCAAGGTCAACGCCGGCGCCCTGCCCGATCAGCTCATCGAGGCGGAGCTCTTCGGTACCGAGGCCGGCGCGTTCACCGGCGCCAAGGCGCGCCCCGGACGATTCGAAGCCGCGGATGGCGGCACATTGTTCCTCGACGAGATCGGCAACCTGCCGCAGGCCGGCCAGGCCAAACTACTGCGGGTGTTGCAGACCGGCGAATACGAACGCCTGGGGTCCAACACCACGCGCCGCGCCAATGTACGCATCGTCGCCGCGACCAACATGCCCCTGCGCGATGCCATGCGTGAGGGTCGCTTTCGCGAAGACCTGTTCTACCGCCTGAGCGTGATCGAACTGGCGTTGCCGGCGCTCGCGGAGCGACGTGACGATATCCTGCCGCTTACGCGTGCATTTCTGAATCCGGGAACGCGCATCACGGCCGACGCCGAACGCGCGCTCCTCAACTATTTATGGCCGGGAAACGTCCGTGAGCTCAGGAACGTGCTGCAACGCGCTGCCCTGCTCGCGGGCGACTTACCCATCAATGCTGCCGCACTGAATCTCCCGGCCGTTTTACCCGCGCGCTCCGACGAACCCGTCCTCGACCGTGCCACCATCGAACGTGTGCTCGCCGAGAACGGCCAGGTCGTGGCGCAGGCTGCACGACAGCTTGGTATCAGCCGCCAGGCCCTCTATCGCCGCATGGAAAAACTCGGTATCAAGGAGTCTCCGGCCACCAAGGCTTGAGACGAGAAAGCTGCTTTGCCACGAAGATGGTCCATGGCCGGCTGGGCCACGCTCTGGCTCGGCGGCATCGCGACGCTCGCCGTGCTCCTCACGCTCGTGGCGCGCACGCTGATCCCCATTCCCTGGCTCGCGGCCCTCGTGGTTGCGGCGATACTCGCGCCACTGGTGGCGTGGAGCGGCGCGCGCCTGACGGCGCAATGGAGCCGCATGGTGCGCGCGCTCAACGACGGCGTGCTCAGTCTCAAGGATCGCGATTTCAGCATGAGCGTCACGGAAACCACCCGCGACGAGCTCGGCGAACTGGTGTCCAACTACAACGGGCTCGGGGACCGGTTGCGTGTCGAACGCCAGAGCCTGTATCAGCGCGAACTCATGCTCGACTCGGTCATCCAGACCACGCCGCTGGCGCTGGTGTTGACCAACAGTGCCGACGCGGTGGTGTACAGCAACTCGAGTGCCCGCAGGCTCTTCGCCGAGGGTCGCAAGCTCGAAGGCGACAGGTTCTCGCGTTACCTGGAACTGGCGGCTGCGCCATTGCGGGAAGCCATCGATCGCGGCGGTGACACCCTGTTCACGCTCGAGATCGGCGGGGAGCCCGAGGTCTACCACGTTTCGCAACGCAGCTTTCTGCTCAACGCGGTCCCGCATCGCCTGCTGATGCTCAAGCAGCTCACGCGCGAGATCAATTCGCAGGAGGTCGCGACCTGGAAAAAGGTGATCCGCGTGATCGCCCACGAGCTGAACAATTCCCTGGCGCCGATTTCCTCACTGGCCCATTCGGGGCAGATCCTCGCCAGCGCCCCGCCCGATCCCGAACAGCTCAGGCGGATCTTCTCCACCATCGAGGATCGCGCGCGGCATCTCGCGGGGTTCATCGAGGGTTATGCACAATTCGCCAAGTTGCCGCATCCGCGGCTGGCGCCGGTTTCGTGGCCGGTGCTCATGGAGCGGCTGCGCGCGGTCGTGAGTTTTCAGCTCGCCGGATCGGTGCCGGCTCGCAGCGCGAGCTTCGACACCGCGCAGATCGAGCAGGCGTTGATCAATCTCCTGAAGAACGCACGCGAATCCGGCGCCGACCCGGCTTCCATCGAGCTCGCGGTCAATCCCTCGGCCCAGGGTTTCAGCATCGAAGTACGCGACCGCGGCCCGGGCTTCTCGGTCACCGCCCTCGAGAGCGCGCTGGTGCCGTTCTATTCCACCAAGGAAAGCGGCACCGGTCTCGGACTCACACTGTGCCGCGAGATCGTCGAAGCGCACGGCGGACGCCTGCGCATCGCGAACCGCACCGGCGGCGGTGCCATCGTCACCCTCTGGCTGCCGGACGGTAGTTAGACAGCCGCCTCTGATCGACTACAATGCGCCGCCATGGCGCTGATCGTCCTGATGTTGTGCTTCAACTGCCTGCTGGTGGCGCTTTTCCTGCGCGACCGCTGGCGCCACGCGCGCAATCCGCAATCGCATCCGCTGCTGCGGCGACTGCCGGGTTACGCCGTAGCCAGTTTCGGCGTCCGCCAGCTCGTGCTGGTCGCGGTGCTCGCGTACACCTGGCATGTGGGCGCCTGGGATGCCGCCTCCGTCGGCGTGCATCATCCCGATCTCTGGATGGAATCCATCCTTGCCGGCGAAATCGGTTTCCTTGCCCTCATGGTCGGGTACACGCTGCTGTTGTGGCTCGCTGGCCAGATGCGGACGATGCGACTCGCAGCGGTCCGCGGCAACCTGCGCGTCTGGCCCCGCAAGCGCTCGCTCAAGATCGTCGCGGCGATCTTCTTCGTGGTGTTCAATCCCTTCACCGAAGAACTGGTGATGCGCGGCATCCTGATTCATCAATGGGGATTGCTGCTGGGCTCGCCGGTGGTACCCATCTTGGTCGGCCTGGTGTTGAATTCGTTGCTGCACTGGTACCAGGGCTGGCGCATGCAGCTCTGGCATGGGTTGTTCTTCGCGGTGGCGGTGAGTCTGCTCTATTCGCCCTGGGGCCTGCTCGCCGCAATCACCGCGCATGTGTTCGGCGATCTCGCGCCCGTGATCAGTCTGCGCCGCCAGCTGTTGCGTGCACGCGCCGAGCAACGCAGGGCGCGCGTGGCTCGCACTTCGGGGAATCCATGAATCGTCGCATTGCAGTACAGACCGCCACGCTCGCTGACATCGGAGTGTTGCTGCCGCTGGTCGAACAGTACTGGCGATTCGAAGCCATCGAGGGATTCGATGCCCATCGGATCGCCGGGCTGCTCGAACGCGTCAACTCGGACTCGACTCTCGGGCATCTCTGGCTCGCTCAGGTCGATGGCAACGCTGCCGGCTACCTGCTCGCGGTGTACGTGTTCAGCCTGGAACACCAGGGCCTGACGGCCGAGATCGATGAATTCTTCGTGTCGACGGCGTATCGGAAACTGGGCATCGGATCGCGGCTGCTCGAGGCGGCGGAAGCCGCGTTCCGCACGCGCGGCTGCACCAACGTGGCGTTGCAGATCGGGCGCGACAACGCGGAAGCCCGCGCCTTCTACCGTCGCCATGGCTACGCGGACCGCGCAGGATTCGACCTGGTCGATAAAATGCTGCCCCATGCTTGACCTGTACATCGGCAACAAGAACTACTCCTCCTGGTCGTTGCGACCGTGGGTGTTGATGCGGGAGCTGAACATCCCGTTTCGCGAAATCCTCGTGCCCTTTGGCGGCACCCGGAAACCGGACGCCTTTCGCGCGTTCTCGCCGACCGGCAAGGTCCCTTGCCTGGTGGATGGAACCACGACGGTGTGGGATTCCCTGGCCATCACCGAGTACCTGGCAGAAAGGCATGCCGGTGTCTGGCCAGCCGACGCCGTGGCACGCGCCTGGGCGCGCAGCGCCGCCGCGGAGATGCATTCCGGGTTCCAGGCCATGCGCAACATCTGTGGCATGAACTGCGGCCTGCGCATCAGGCTGCATGCCATCGACGCCTCGCTCACGCGCGACCTGCGCCGGATCGAGCAGCTCTGGGCGGATGGCCTCGCGAGATTCGGCGGCCCGTTCCTGGCAGGCGGGCGCTTTTCGGCCGCCGACGCCTTCTTTGCGCCCGTGGCGCTGCGCATCCAGACCTACGACCCGCCACTCGACGAGACGGCGCGTCGTTATGCCGCCAGGCTGCGCGAGTTGCCGGCGATGCTGCAGTGGTACGAGGCGGCGCTCACCGAAACCTGGCGCGATCCGGAACACGAGGACGAAGTCCGGGCCGTCGGCGCCTGGATACGGGACCTGCGGGCAAAGTAGTTAGCCATGTTCTGGCGTGCGCTGTTCGCGTTCCTCGTATTGCCAGGGGTGGTCGCCATCGCGGTGCCGGCCTGGTACGGCGTGTCGACACTGCGCCCGGGTGGACCGTTCCACGTCATCGGCCTGTGGCCCGTCGCGATCGGCCTCATGATGCTGCTGTGGTGCGTGCGCGATTTCTACGTGGCCGGCAAGGGCACACTCGCGCCGTGGGCGCCCCCGCAGAACCTGGTCACCACCGGGCTCTATCGTCACAGCCGCAATCCCATGTACGTCGCCGTGGCCATCATGCTCCTCGGCTGGACGCTGTGCTTCGCGTCGCGCGGACTCGCGATTTATTCCACCTGCGTGATCGTGGCCTTCCATCTGCGCGTGGTGTTCGGCGAGGAACCCTGGCTGGCGCGCACCCATGGCGCGCGCTGGGAGGCATACAGGTCGCGCGTCCCGCGCTGGCTGCTGTGAGCGCGCAATTCCGTTAGGCTCTGACAACACGCCGGCCTTCGCCGGCGCGAGGGGGAAACATGTCGAAGAAGATCTTCCTGGCCGCGCTCGGCACTCTCATCCTGTGCGCCTCACTGCCGTCGCAGGCCGATTCGCTGCGTAATGGATTCTCGGTCGAGCGGCTGTCACGCGTGGATGCGCTGCTCGATTCCTACGTCAACGATGGCCGTGTCGCCGGCATCGTGGCGCTGGTGTTGCGCGACGGGAAGCCGGTGTATCAGCGCGCCGTGGGATGGGCCGACAAGGAAGCCGGCCGCAAGATGAGCATGGACACGGAGTTCCGTATCGCCTCGCAGACCAAGGCGCTGACCAGCGTCGCCATCCTGCAGCTCATGGAGGAAGGCCGGCTGACGGTGAACGATCGCGCCGGGAAATGGATTCCAACCTTCGAGAAGACCCAGGTCAGCACGCGGAACGAGAACGGCGTCGGAACCAGCCTCATCGCGGCCAAACGGCCCATCACCATCCGCGACCTGCTCACCCACACCGCCGGCATTTCCTATGGGACGGAGCCGGAAATCGCCGCGCAATACGAGGCCAAGGCCCTCGGACCAGCGACCGGCTATGGCTACTACTTTTCGGACAAGGACGAACCCATCTGCGCGAGCATGGAGCGCCTGGGGACCCTGCCCTTCGTCGCGCAGCCCGGTGAGAAATACGTCTACGGCTACAACACCGACATCCTGGGTTGCATCGTCGAGAAGGCCTCGGGTGTTTCGCTGGACGAATTCATCCGCTCGCACATCACCGGCCCGCTGGGCATGAAGGACACGCACTTCTTCCTGCCGGCGGACAAACGCGAGCGCTTCGCCGCGGTATATGGCAGCGACGCGGATGGCAAGGCGGTGCGGCAGCCGGAGGGCCAGAAGGGCCAGGGTCACTACGTGGACGGCCCTCGCAAGAGCTTTTCCGGGGGCGCGGGCCTGGTCTCGACGGCGCGCGACTACGCGAACTTCCTCGAGGCACTGCGCAATGGCGGCGCGCTCGGCAAGGTGCGCATCCTTTCGCCGCACTCCGTGCAGCTCATGACCACCAACCAGGTCGGCAAGCTGCGCGGCGACAACGCCAATGGCTTCGGCTACGGCTTCGAGACCCACGACCGTTACGGCGCCTCCGGCATGGAGTCCGTGGGCTCGTGGGGCTGGGGTGGTGCCTATGGCACCTGGTACCGCGTCGATCCCGAGGAGCGCCTGACCACGGTGCTCATGATCCAGCTGTCGCCCAACAACACCGATTTCCGCGACAAGTTCACGGCATCTATCTACCAGGCGCTGCTGGACTGATTCCGGAAGCGGCTACCCGTGCGGGCAGTAGCGGAATCCGATACTTCGCGCGCAGGCTTGTTAGTTAGTCAGCTCTATCGCTATTTTCGCTGCCGTTCCGCACAACGGCGGGGCGAGGGAGAACAACATGGACAGGAAGACGAAATGGTCAGGGGTCGCAGTCGTGGCACTCATCGCGGGTGCCGCAAATGGCGGGGACCGCGGCCAGTTCCAGATCTCGCCGTACCTCGGTAACGCCCGGGTCAAGGTGGACGGGGCACATCTGGAATTCGGCGAAAACCAGACCTATGACCAGTGGATCGCCGGCATATCGGCCGCCTATCGCGCGCCGTTCGGCCTGGTGGTGGAAATTGGCACGGCCGCCACCGGCGAGCCGATGTTCGGTTGGGCCACGGGTGGTGAGGTGCGGGAGACCTACGGCGCAGTGGGTTATGACTTCGATCTGGGCCGGGGCTGGTACCTCGCCCCGAAGCTCGGGCTGACGAGTTGGCGCCTCAAGGGTGGAGAATTCGAGGACGTCATTGACGGCTCCGGCGAATTGCGGGATTCGATCGATGGCGAAGACGCCTACCTCGAGCTTTCCGCCACCAAGCATTTCAATCCCCACGTCGGGATCGGAATTTCCATCAGGCACGCTGAATTCGAGTTCGGCCAGGCAACCTCACTCGCCTTCAAATTCGTCTGGTCGCTCTGAACCAGCGACCGATTCTCGGCAGGAACATGCCGGCGCGTTTGCGGTAGTCGGCATAGTCTGTCGCGAGCGGGCTGCCGGCGATGCCGCGTTCGTCGCGACGCGCGCAGTCAGCGAACACGACGAGGTTCAACAGGAATGTGGCCGTCGTGATCCAGTGTGGCAACGCGATCAGCACAGCGAGGAAGGCGAGCACGTAGCTCAGGTAGATGGGATGGCGGATGTAGCGGTAAGGGCCGCTGTCGCACAACGTCTCCGGCACGTGAGCTCCCCAACCCAGGCCAAGGCGCTTTCCCCAGATGGCGCGGCGCGCCCACTCGTACAGCGCGAGGGAAGACAGCAGCACCAGCGCCGCGGCCAACTGGTTCGCCGGCGGAATCGGCCGGTGGATGCCCAGCCACCAGGTCACCCCAGTACCGGTGCCGTAGAACAGCACCTCGCCAACGATCCCGGCGAGTTCGTTTCCATTGGCCACGAAATAGAAAGTGCGGCCGCCGGCAATGACGAAGTGAATGAACACGCCGCCCAGCAGCAGCAACAGGATCGCATTCGGCAGCGTGGGGACAATCACGGCCCGCGCAGTCTAGCCTCCGCGCTTCGCGGCGATCCACCTGTCGATCTTGGCTTCCAGCACTTCCAGCGGAACCGCGCCGTCCTTGAGCACCTCGTCGTGGAATTCCGCGACGTTGAACTTCGGTCCCAGCGCCTTCTCGGCGCGCTTGCGCAGTTCGACGATCTTGAGTTGCCCGATCTTGTACGCCAGCGCCTGCCCCGGGATGGCCGCGAAACGTTCGGCTTCCGATACCGCGCGAGTCTGCTCCGCAGGTGAATTTGCCAGCATGTAGTCGAGCGTCTGCTGGCGGGTCCAGCCCTTGTAGTGAATACCGGTGTCGGTCACCAGGCGGATGGCGCGCCACAGTTCGGCATCGAGAGCACCGAAGCGTGCGGCCGGATCCTTGTAGATGCCCATCTCGTAGCCCAGATACTCGGCGTACAGGCCCCAGCCTTCGATATAGGCGGTATCGCGCGAGAAGCGGCGGAACATGGGCAGGTCACCCAGTTCACGCTGCAGCGAGATCTGGAAGTGATGACCCGGCGCCGCCTCGTGCAGCGACAGCGAGGCCAGCGTCCAGCGTGGGCGCGCCTTCAGGTCATAGGAATTGACGTAGAAGATGCCTGGACGTTTGCCGTCGAGCGATGGGCCCTGATACTGCCCCGAGGAGGCCGACGCCTCGCGGAATGGCTCGACCAGCCGCACCTCGTAGTCAGCCTTGGGCCGCAGGTTGAAATACTTCGGCAGCACCGGCGCCACGTTGGCGCCGAATGCCTGGTAGGCCGCCAGCAATTCTTCGCGCGACTTGAAGTACATGTCGTCACGCGCCTTCACCCATTCGAAGAATGCCTTGAGCTCCGGCAAGGATTTCGTGGGCTTCTTGTAACCGAGATCCTTTGCGACCTGGCGCATGCCGTCCTGGATTCGCGCCACTTCGTCGAGGCCGATCTGGTGCACCTGCGCCGGTGTCATCGAACGCATGGTGTTGTCGCGCACGTTGTGTTCGTACCAGGCGGCGCCCTTCGGCAATGCACCGCGGCCGAAGGTGTCGCGGCACTTCGGCAGGTACTCGTCTGCAATGAAGGTGCGCAGCTTGCGGTACGCCGGCGTGAGTTGCGTACCGATGAGATTGCGGAATGCCGCCGTGAGGCGCTCGCGATCCGCCGCGCTGAACTCCTGCGGCATGCGCGTCACCGGGCCCCAGAAAATGCTCTTCTCGACATCGTCAGTGATGTTGGCGTCGAGTTGCGGCAGCACCTTGTCCATGAGCACGCGCGGCTGGACCAGTCCTGCTTTCATGCCTTCGCTCATGTTGAGGATCGCCTGCTCGAAAATGACCGGCGCGCGCGCCGCGCGCCTGAGCCAGTCGTCGTAATCCTTGACGGTCACGAATGGCTGAGCGCTGGTGCCCGAGCCGAATTGCGCCATCGAGTTGGCGATGTTGGAGAACTGGTCGATCGGCAACAACCGGTCGGGGAAATCGAGTTCCTCGAGCGCCGATTCGCGGTTGAGCGTGAAGATCTCGTAGGAGAGCCGGTCCTGCCCGGTGAGCCCCTCTTCACCGATCGCCCGCGCCCGCTCCAGGTACTTCTTGTGGAATGCGCGATCCTGGTCGACGTATTCCTGCGACAGGAAATTCGGCAGCTCGCCGTTGTAGCGTGGGTCGCCGGCGAAGGTGGCGGTGATCGGGTTGAGCTTCAGGTTCTCTTCCCAGAACTCGGCGTACATCTTGCCGAGACTGTCGGCCTTCTGGGCGGGGCTGTCGGCGGCGCCGGCAGCGGAAGCCAGGATCAGCAGGGAAACGCACAGCAGGTGTCGTGACATGACTAACTACCCTCGTCAGGGGCTGCGCCCCACGACGGAAAACGCCGCCGAAGCGGCGGCGTCCGTGATGAAAAAGAAAGACCCGCGTTCAAGCGGGTCTCTCAGTCTGGCTGGGGGACTAGGATTCGAACCTAGGTAAACGGAGTCAGAGTCCGTTGTCCTACCGCTAGACGATCCCCCAAAAACTGGCCGTCTGCGAACAATACTAAAGCGTATTAGCGCTTCGAGTACTGCGGTCCGCGACGCGCCTTGCGGCGGCCGACCTTCTTGCGCTCCACCTCGCGCGCATCGCGCGTGACGAAGCCGGCGACCCGCAACGGCTTGCGCAGTTCGGCGTCGTACTCCATCAGGGCACGCGTAATGCCGTGGCGGATCGCGCCGGCCTGGCCAGTGATTCCGCCGCCGGATACGGACACGGTGAAATCGAACTTGTTGGTGAGCTGTACGAGTTCGAGCGGCTGGCGCACGATCATGCGACCCGTCTCGCGCCCGAAGAATTCATCGAGCGGACGATTATTGACGGTGATCTTGCCGGAACCCGGCTTCATGTAGACGCGGGCCGCGGCGGTCTTGCGACGGCCGGTGCCATAGTTGGGTTTGGCTGCTGCGGGCATGAAAACGATTCCTTAGATTTCGAGCTGCTTGGGCTGCTGGGCGGCGTGCGGATGCTTGTCGCCCGCGAACACGTGCAGCTTTTTGTACATCTTGCGGCCGAGCGGGCCCTTGGGGAGCATGCCCTTCACCGCGAATTCAATGGCGCGCTCGGGATGCTCCTTGAGCAGCTTGCCGAGGGCGATGGACTTGATGCCGCCGATGGCGCCGGTGTGGTGATAGTAGATCTTGTCGTCGAGCTTGTTGCCCGTGACTTTGATCTTCTCGGCGTTCAACACGACGATGTGATCGCCGGTGTCGACGTGCGGGCTGAAGATCGCCTTGTGCTTGCCTTTGAGGCGCATCGCGATCTGCGTGGCGAGACGGCCGAGCACCTTGTTGGATGCATCGACGACGTACCAGTCGGCGCGCACAGTCTCGTTCTTCGCAAAAACAGTAGACATCACTTGAAACTCCAACCATCGGACCGGGCGCACGCATCGTCCGCCGAACCCACTAAAGTGCTCAGTGGCGATCGGACTGACGGGCCCCCAGAAAAAGGGGCGCAAGTGTACTCAACGCCCCCCGCCTTTGCAAAACTCCAGATGCCCTAAAGGGTTAGGAACCCCGCAATCCGGGCCTATAATTGCCCCCCATGGCCACCGGCCCCTCCCTCGATACTCTTATTTCAGCAGCCGACCGGGCTTTGCGGGCCATGCTTGCGCCCCCGGCCGCCGGCCGACCCCTGCCGGTCGCCCCACCCCCCGCCTCCCGGGATACCCGGGAAGCCGACGCCGTACTTACCCCCGACGAGAAGCGGGAATCCGCGGCTTTGATGCGCGTAAACCATGCCGGTGAGGTGGCAGCCCAGGCGCTGTATCACGCCCAGGCCATGTTTGCCCGTGATCCGGAAGTCCGCGAATTCATGCTCTACGCGGCGCGCGAGGAAACCGATCATCTCGCCTGGTGCGAGACTCGCCTGAAGGAGTTAGGAAGCCGCCCCAGCCTGCTCAACCCGCTGTGGTATGCGGGTTCGTTCGGCATCGGCGCCCTGGCGGCGCTATTGGGCGATCGGGCCAGCCTTGGCTTTGTCGCCGAGACCGAACGCCAGGTCGAGGGGCACCTGAAGGGTCACCTCGACCTATTGCCGGAGGGCGACCAGCGCAGTCGCGCCATCGTCGAAGCCATGCGCCATGATGAAGTGGGGCATGGAGAGAAGGCTTTGAGCGCCGGTGGAGCGCGTCTTCCGGGCCCCGTCCGCGAACTCATGCGGCGAACAGCGAGGGTGATGACGCATACTGCGTATCGAATTTGAAGGTCGGCTGTGACGCGAGTCACTGTTCGACCGTGGCCTTTTACCTGCTTCAGCAGTAAGTTATGTAATACGACTTATTGACGCGGGTCGGGGGCAAAAAAAATGCAAGCAGCAAGGGAGAGTCAGATGGAAGAGGCGGTCAAACCCCTCAGCGACATTCCGGCAATCAACCGCTTTTTGAGTTACTGCCGTATTCGCACAGTTCCGTCGAAGACGGTAGTGATTCATGCGGGCGATCTGCCCGATGTTCTCTACTACATCATCAGCGGCTCGGTCGAAGTGATGGTGGAAGACGAGGAAGGCAACGAGATGGTTCTTGCCTACCTCAACAAAGGTCAGTTCTTCGGCGAGATGGGCCTGTTCCACGAATCGCCGCTGCGCAGCGCCTGGGTGCGCACACGCAATCATTGCGAGCTCGCGGAAATGACCTACCCGCGCTTCCGCCAGATCGCGGCGGAGAGTCCCGGACTCGTATTCGAGCTGGCCACGCAGCTCGCGACGCGTCTCGATCGCACCAATCGCAAGCTGTCGGACCTCGCCTTCGTCGACGTCACCGGCCGTGTGGCGCACGCCATCATGGACCTGTGCGGTGAGCCGGACGCCATGACGCATCCGGAAGGCATGCAGATCAAGGTGAGCCGCCAGGAGCTTTCGCGCCTGGTGGGTTGCTCGCGTGAAATGGCTGGCCGCGTGCTCAAGGTTCTCGAGGACCAGGGCCTGTTGCGCGCCACTGGCAAGACCATCGTGGTGTTCAACGCGCGTCCGAAGATGAAGACGCGTCCGGTTGTCGTCCCCGTGCCAGGTGGCAAGGGGACCGGCAAAGTCAGCAACTCGCGCGTCGAAGATGACGACGAGGATGACGACGAGGACGACGACGAATAGAGAAATGGGGACACTCCCCTTTTGCTAGCAAATGGGGGCGCACCCCGAACGAACGCCGGCTCGCAGCCGGCGTTCTCATTTGTGCCACGAGTCATCGGAGATCCAGCGATGCGGTTTCCAGTAACTACCCTGGTGTTCGCTCTCGCCCTGCTCGCCGTCCTGCCGCTGGGGCACGCCGCCGCACCGGCGGATGAAGGCGCACGCAACCTGGCGCTGCTGCGCCAGTACGGCGAACTGGGTCGGCAAGGCGACTACGCCGCTCAGGCGGCGATGTGGGCACCGGATGCAATCAACAACGGCCGCGCCGTGAGCGTCGACGAGATCCGCACCCAGCTCGAGGACATCCATCGGGTGTTTCCCGATCACACCTCGACCGCGCTCGAGACCACGGCCTCCGGCGACCTCATCATCGTGCTCACGCGCACCTCGGGCACACACCGTGGCGTGGCGCAGACCGACATCTACGGTGGCATGCTGCGCGGCGCGCAGCCGCTGGGAAAACATTTCGAAGTCCTGCGTGCGCACTGGTGGCGCTTCAAGGACGGCAAGATTGTCTGGCACCAGGTGGTAAGCGACGACCTGCGCATGATGCGGCAGCTCGGGCTGATAACGGATACATTGCCGGCCGGGAAACTCGTCAACCCCTCCAGGGACTGAACCATGCGCAAGGCCGCGTACCTGTTAGTTGTCCTCACCGCTCCTGCCTTCTGCCAGCAAGCCGCCGCCACGGCGCCCGCGCCCGCCTCGCTGGTGCGCGAGGGGGTCACCGAGAAGCTCACGGAACGCGTCTGGGCGATTCCCGATGGTTCGGCCTCGCTGGTGCCCAATGTCGGCATCATCGTCGGCAAGAAGGCCGTGCTGGTGGTGGACACCGGCATGGGTACGCGCAACGCCGAGGCGGTATTGCGCGAGGTCGCCAAGGTAGCCAGCGGCAAGCCCCTCTACATCGTCACGACTCACGTGCATCCGGAACACGACATGGGCGCGCATGCATTTCCGAAGGACTCCAGGCTGATCCGCTCGAAATCCCAGGTCGAAGACATCGCCGCCGGCGCGGGCATGAACCTGGTGCCACTGTTTGCGTCGCGCTCCGAGCTCAACCAGGAGCTGCTCAAGGACGCGAAGCACCGCGACGCCGACATCGTTTTCGACGACGAATACACACTCGACCTCGGTGGCCTCAAGGCGAAGATCCGTGCCATGGGTACCAACCACACTCACGGCGATACGGTGGTGTTCGTCGACGGCATCCTGTTTTCGGGAGACGTCGCCATGAAGCCGCAGCCGGCGTTCACCAACCCGGCTGCCACGATTACGCATTGGCTGGAGAGCCTGGACATTCTCCACGCCATGAAACCAGGACAGATCGTGCCCAGCCACGGAGCGTTCGGCGGCACGGAAATCATCGAGGGATACCGCAGCTACCTGACGCGAATCCGCGCGCGCACCGCCGAGCTCAAGAAGGCTGGCAAGACCCAGGACGAGGCCGTGCAGATCATCACAGAAGAGATGAGTACGCAGTACCCCGACAAGAACCGGCTCGCCGGCGCGATCCGCGCGGGCTACTCAGAAGCGAAGGCTAATTAGCCGCGGCGAGTTTTGTACCCGCGATCGCGGCGCGCATCGCGGAGATGGTGGCCTTGTAATCCTTCGCTCCGAAAATCGCCGAGCCCGCGACGAACATGTCCGCGCCGGCGCGTGCGATCTCGCCGATGTTGTCGACCTTCACACCGCCATCGATCTCGAGGCGGATCGGCTTGCCGGAGGCGTCGATGAGCCGGCGCACGGCGCGCACCTTGTCGAGCACCGCCGGAATGAACTGCTGGCCGCCGAAGCCGGGATTGACCGACATCAGCAGCACCAGGTCGAGCTTCTTCAGCGTGTGTTCAAGATAGTTCAACGGAGTCGCCGGGTTGAACACCAGGCCCGGCCGACAACCATGCTCGCGAATCAGACCGATGGTGCGATCGACGTGTTCGCTGGCCTCGGGGTGAAATGAAATGTACGTTGCGCCGGCTTTGGCGAAGTCCGGAATGATGCGGTCGACGGGCTTCACCATCAGGTGCACGTCGAGCGGCGCCGTAATACCGAATTTGCGCAGCGCCTCGCACACCATCGGCCCGA
>Ga0190270_10000384_pt1 | contig 18919 bp, 19 predicted proteins | sample Popmic320T_FD_133748 | JGI IMG/M metagenome (GOLD analysis project Ga0190270, IMG submission 133748) | Populus adjacent soil microbial communities from riparian zone of Weber River, Utah, USA - 320 T | ecosystem: Environmental > Terrestrial > Soil > Riparian zone | place: USA: Utah | collected...
GGCTTCGGGGTCGGCAAGACGACCTTCGTGGGCGCTGTGTCGGAGATCATGCCGTTGCGGACCGAGGCCTTGATGACCACCGAGTCCGAAGGCGTCGACGACATCAGCGCCGTCACGACCAAGACGACCACGACGGTCGCGATGGACTTCGGTCGCTTGACCTTGGCCGATGACCTGATTCTCTATCTGTTCGGAACGCCCGGGCAGCGACGGTTCTGGTTCATGTGGGATGACCTGTGTCAGGGCGCGATCGGAGCGATCCTCTTGGTCGATACCGCCAGGCTCGAAGACTCGTTCTCGCCGCTCGACTACTTCGAATCCAAGGGCTTGCCCTTCATCGTGGCGGTCAACCTGTTCGACAGCGCCAGGCGATACCAGCTCGAGGAGGTGTCGACCGCGTTGGCCCTTTCGGCCGACGTACCGATCATCGAGATCGACGCGCGGGACCGGGAGTCGACCAAACAAGCGCTGGTGCGCGTCACCGAGTACGCCCTGCGGCGGCTCACCGAGTCCGTGTCGGCGAAGGGCCACTGACGTGATCCCATTCCCAGGTCGGAGTCGGCGATCGGGCGCTAAGCGTCCGGTACGGCTCTGCGCAGCGGCCGTTGTCGTCGTCGCGGTGGCGAGCTGTGGCTCGAGCGACGACACCAAGACGCTGAGCCCGGACCCGTCCTTCGTCGAGGAGGGCGCTCTGACGGTGTGTACGAGCCCCCCGTACGAGCCCTTCGAGTTTGAGAAAAACGGCGAGACGGTTGGCTTCGACATCGACTTGGCCGACGCGGTGGCGAAGGAGCTCGGGCTCGAGACCGTGATAGTCAACGCCGACTTCAAGGCCGTCTCGTCCGGAAAGGTGCTCAACGACGGCCAGTGCGATGTCGCGGCCGCCGCCCTCACGATTACCGGTGAGCGGGCGCGTGTCCTCGACTTCTCCAGCCCGTACTTCAACGCGACCCAGGCCATGGTCGTGCGGAGCGACTCAGGCATCGGCTCGCTCGACGACCTCCGTAACGGGACGATCGGCGTCCAGACGGGCACGACGGGCGAGCTCTACGTCACCGACAACGCCCCCCGCGGCACCGAGATCGTCCCGTACAAGCTCGCCTCTGACGTCGATGCCGCGCTCGATGACGGCGAGGTGGACGCGGCGGTCTATGACCGCACGGTGGTGAGCGACGTCCTCACCAATTACCCGGACTTCGAGCTCGCGGATGAGTTTGACACCGGCGAGCAGTACGGCATGGCCGTCAAGAAGAACAGCAACGTCGACCTGCTTCGGATCATCAACGACGTGCTGGCAAATCTCCAGGCCGGCGAGGGCTACAACGCGATCTACGCAAGATGGATCGGCGGAACTCCAGAGGGCCAGTGACGCCTTGGCCGGCGCGTGGCAAGCACGCGCCGGCAGACGATGCTCCTCGGGCTGTTGTCAGTCGGCGAGCCTTCGGGTGAGTGTCGGGATCACGATGGCAGCTGCGGTCAGGTGGGCCACGACCAGGCATGCGGATGACGCCAGGTCCAGGCCGATGAGGAAGGGCGGCACGAGCGAGATCGCTGTCAGGGTCAGCGCCGTTCGCAGGAACGTGGTGGCGGGTCGCTTGGCCCAGCGGCGGATGCCGGCGGCGACGGCGAGACCGATGAGCGAGAAGGTGAGGGTGAGCTGGGCGAATGCAAACAGGGGGATTTCCTCGCCGGAGGAGTCCGCGAAGTCGACGCCGGCGGCCTTGCCGATCACGGCGACGAGCGTCGTGGCCACGGCGGCGGTGACTGCGGCGACCAGTCCGGTGGCGACGAGACCGTGCCGACGCAGTGGCGCGGCGGTGGCGACGGGAGACTGGGTTGGCGTGGTGGTCATGTCGGTCCTCTCGTAGCGGACAGTGCGGTTAAACCGCCTCGGTGTCTTGCAGACACTGTTTCCAACAGATACTGTATCCGTCATCCACAGTTGTCAAGACCTAAGTTGCCGAGGAAGCAGATGGCAGAGCAGACACACGATGATCAGCTCAACGAGACAGCGGAGCTGCTTTGGGGCATGCGGGCCGCACCTACCCGCGGTCCCAAAGCGACCCTCAACGTCGACAAGATCGCAGCCGCGGCTGTCGGCGTGGCCGACGCCGAAGGGATCGACAACGTCTCGATGCAGCGAGTCGCGGAGAGTCTGCACTTCACCAAGATGTCCCTCTACCGCCACGTCAGCGGAAAGGCCGATCTGATCGCCGTGATGATCGAGCTCGCGGTCGGAGAGCCGCCGGACCTTCGCCGGGTCAGGGGCGGGTGGCGGCGGCGACTCGAACGGTGGGTTCGGTCGATGTCAGCCACCTGGGAGGAGCATCCCTGGCTGCCCGGGGTGACGGTTGGTGATCGGGTGATGGGCCCGAGGGAGATGGGCTGGACCGAGTCCGCGGTCGCCGCTCTCGGCGATACTCCGCTGACGCCGACCGAGCGGATGGACGTCGTCACCCTCTTGAGTGGGCACATCCGCAATACCCAGGCGCTGGACGTGGCCGGCACCCAGCCGTGGCATGACCGGAGTCATATCGACTTGGTCCGCGAACACCCCGATCGATTCCCAGCGTTGGTCGACTACTCGGCCCGGCAGACTCGAACGCCGCAACAGAATCGCGACTTCGGCCTCCGGTGCGTGCTCGACGGTGTCGAGAAGGTGATCGACGCCAGGCTCACGACTCGGGACGGCGGCGACGACTACGCCGGGCCCTTGACGCAGTATCGGAGATAGACGACCCCGTTGCCGAAGCGATGCTCGTCGAGCAGCTCCAGGTCGACACGCACGTCGTCGGGGAAGAACGGGTTGCCGCCACCGACGATCGCCGGTCCGACGATCAGCTGGTATTCGTCCACCAGTCCGGCCCGGATCGCCTGTGCCGCCAGGTGGGGTCCGTCGACGGTGAGGTCGAGGTCCGACTCGACCTTCAGCCTCCGCACCGCGTCAGGGTCGAAGGTTCGCTCGACCCGGGTCCGCTCGCTCGCGACCTCGCCGAGCGTCGTCGAGTAGACGATCTTATCGGCCGCCTGCCAGATGCGGGCATAGTCGAGGATGAACGATGGCTGGTCGGGCACTTCGTGCGCGGTCTCCCAGTAGACCATCGTCTCGTACATCCGGCGGCCGTAGAGGTAGGTGCCGATCGATCGCGAGAGCTCGCTGACGAAATCGTGCGACTCCGCATCCGGGGCGCCCCAGCCGAACTCGCCGTCCGGGTCGCTCACGTAGCCGTCGACCGACGTGATCATCGAATAGATCAGCTTGCCCATGGCGATCTCCTCATCCGCGGCGTCCAACATCATGGCCGGTCGCCTCAAGCTCGCCGACGGCCTGCCCGAACAGCCGGGTATGCAGGGCCACGTCGTCGGCGCTGGTCGACGGGCACATCAACGCCATGTTGTGGAACGGCGTGATGAGCACGCCGCGGTTGGCCAGGTAGAGGTGGAGGTATTCGTCGATCTCCTCGTCTGCCGCCGCCGCGGAGTCGCTGCCGGTGCGAGGAGCGGGGGACGCGAAGCGGTATTCGGAGCGGGCGCCGAGCTGGCTGACCGACCAGGCGACACCGGTCCTGTCGATGGTCTGCTGCACCCCCTCGGTGAACTCGGTCGCCAGCCGCACCATGTCGGTGAAAGCGTCGTCGGTGAGGACGTGTTCGAGCGTGGCGCGCATCCCCGCGACCGACAGAGCGTTGCCGGCGAGCGTCCCGCCGATGCCCCCGACGTCGATGAGGTCTGCCTCGGGATGCGCCTCGACCGTCTGAGCGACAGCATTGCTGAGACCGTACGCCCCGCTCGGGATGCCGCCGCCGATGCTCTTGCCGACCACGACGACGTCAGGCTCGAGTCCATCGAGTCGCGTGACGCCGCCGGGGCCTGCTGAGAACGTGTGCGTCTCGTCGATCATGAGAAGCGCGCCGTACCGTGTCGCGAGATCCCGCAGCCCGGCCAGAAACCCCGGCTCCGGAAGCACGATCCCGATGTTGGTGAGAGCCGGCTCGGTGAGAATGGCCGCCACGTCGCCGTGCGCCAGCTGGGACTCGACGTCGGCGAGGTCGTTGAACTCGGCGACGCGCGAGGTCTCGGACACCGGCACTGGCGCGCCGACGAGACCTGGCCGGGCGACCGCCTCGCCACCGGGCCCGCCGATGGCGAACGCTTCGTCCACCGAGCCGTGGTAGCAATACGCGAAGGTGAGGATCTTGGGTCGGTCCGTCACCAGTCGTGCCAGGCGGATCGCCCACCGGTTCGCGTCCGTCGCGGTGAGCGTGAACGACCACAGCGGGAGCCCGAACCGTCGGCTGAGCTCGGCACCGACCCATTCGGCATCGGCCGTCGGCAGCATCGTCGTGATGCCGCCCTGGGCATCGACCCGCTCGCGGACCGCCGCCACCGTGGCCGCCGGACTATGGCCTGCCATCGCCCCGGTGTCGCCGAGGGCGAAGTCGACGTATTCGTTGCCGTCCACGTCGATGACCCGATTGCCGTTCGCGTCGTCCATGTAGATCGGGAATCCGCCGCTCCACATCGCCATCCAGGTCATGGGCACGCGTCCGAACAGGTGTTCAGCCTCGTTGAACAGACGTCTCGAGGTCGGGTGGTCGGCGGCGTAGGTAGCCCGCTCGCGTTCGATGAGCGTGGCAAGGCGCGCCCGGTCGATGCTTCCCATGCCAGGACTCTCCGGTGTCGCCGCGCTGACGTCAATACGCGACGGCGGCGACGCCTTGACGCGGTGGCGTGGCTCAGGACCTCTCGGGCGTCATCGCCGTGGCGGATTCGTCGGGGGAGATGCCGTTTGCCGCTTCCGGGATCCGCCGTCCTAGCGCACGTGCCATCACGCAGACGCTGAGGCATCCGGCGACCATGAGGCCGATGTAGGCCACGGCGAGGTCATGGTCGAGCAGGAAGCCCGCGACAATCGGTCCGGCGATCGCCCCACCTTGAAACGCGCCGGCGCTGATCGCGTTGTAGCGGCCACGGGTGTGGTCGGCGGCGAGGTCGTTGCTGATCGCCGGGATCGTCGGCTGCATCAACGTCTCACCGAAGGCGAAAACCCCCATGAACACGAGTATCCCGGCGGCGGCTGCCATCGTGGCGGGGACGAGTCCGGCGGCGCCCAACAGCAGCCACGAGAACGCCCAGATGACGCCCATGAGGGCCATCACCCGAGTGCGGCGGTGGCCTCGGATGCGCGACAACACGAGGAACTGCAGCAGCACGATCACGGCGGTGTTGACCGCGAACGCGATGCCGATCGTGCGGGTCGACACCTCGGCGACCTGGCGGGCGTAGCCGGGAAAGCCGGCCTCGTGCTGGCCGTAACCAACGAAAACGCCGACGAACGTGAGCGCGGTCAGCCAGCGCACTGCGGGCTCGCGGAGGATCTCGCGATAGGTGCCGCCGGTGGCGTCGGCGGGGCGCTCGGCCCGGCCGTGCAGGTTGCGTAGCGGACCCAACAGCAGCGACATGGGAACGAGAGCGCTCACGGCATCGAGGAGGTAGATCGCGGTGAAGGTGCTGGGCTCGGTGACGTCGACGTAGAGGCCGCCGACGATTCCGCCGACGCCGATGCCGAGGTTGACCAAGGCGAAGTTGACGCCGAAGTAGGTCTGCCGGAGATCGCCGCTGACCACCGCCGCGATCAACGAGTTGAACGCCGGCCACGAAATGCCGAAGTTGACGCCGATCAGGACCATCGCGACGGCGGCGACGGCGGGGGAGGTGGCGAAGGCGAGCAGGACGTTGCCGACGATCATCGAGGCGAGACCGCCGAGCAGCAGGGCGCGGGCGCCGTAGCGGTCGGTCAGTGAGCCTCCCGGACCGGTCGCCGCGAAGCCCGACATCGCGATCAGGCCCATCAGGACCCCGGAGAGCCCGAGGTCGAAGCCGCGTACCTCGTGCAGGTAGATGATCGTGAAGGGCAGGGTGAGACCCCGCCCGAGGGTCTGGATGGCGACTGTCGACAGCAGCCAGCGTCCCTCCGTGGGCAGGGCCGCCGAGAACGATCTGATCCCGGTCACGGCACCATCCTCGGCGACAGCACTGACAGTGTGCGAGCGAGTTTCGGCATGCTGGCAACCTCACCGACGTCCGAAGCGTCTGGACGATTGACGGCTCTCATCGCGCGTGCGATCCTCGCCGATTAGGGGCCGCAGGTGGCCGGGGTGGGCCTGGCGCCGGGAGTGATGAGGTAGGGGGAGCAGGCATGCGATCACATGGTTCCGAGAGTTTCTACGTCCTCGGCGAAGGGTTGCTCGGCGAGACAGTTGGGGGGCGCCAATCCCGGCTGGTCGACGCCGGCGCCGAAGCGCCGCCGTTTCGGTTCTCGCGGATGGGGCCGAGCGGGACCGACCGCCAACTCACCGAAGCGGTCCGCAAGCGGGTCGCCGACGAGATGACGGCGGGTGGCGGCGGAGCATCGCGGATCCCGGCCGGCTACACCTACCTCGGGCAGTTCCTCGACCACGACCTCACCTTCGACAAGACCGCCGTCACGTTCGGCGACCACGTCGCTCCCAGCGAACTCCTGTTGGCTCGTTCGCCGAGACTCGATCTCGACTCGTTGTACGGAGCGGGTCCGCAGGACGCTGCGTCGGAGCGGTTCTACGCGGCGGACGGCATCCACCTCAAGATGGGGCGAACGGTCGCGGTCGGAGACGACGCCGCGATGGATGGCTTCGATCTGCCCCGTGGCGCGGGCTCGACGACGGCTCAGAAGCGCAGGGCGATCATTCCCGATCCCAGGAACGACGAAAATCTGGCGGTCGCCCAGACTCACCTGGCGTTCGTTCGCTTCCACAACCGCGTCGTCGACACCCTGCCGGCATCGGTCCCAGAGTCGCTGCGCTTTGCGAAGGCGCGCGAGATCGTGACGAAGCACTACCAGTGGATGATCCGATCCGACTACCTGCACCGGATCTGCGCGGCGGGGGTTGTCAACGACGTCTTCAAGAACGGGCGCAAGGCGTTCGAGCCCGATCCGCCGGCGACGGCCGTACCGACGATGCCGATCGAGTTCGCGGTCGGCGCATTTCGGCTCGGGCACTCGATGGTCCGCGATGCGTACAACTGGAACGCTCGGTTCGACGACGGCTCCGGCACCCTTGACCTGCTCTTCGAGTTCACGGCGACGAGCGGGCAGCTCGGCGGCAGCCCGCGACTGCCGAGCAACTGGATCGCCGATTTCCGCCGTCTCTACGACTTCGGCGAGGCCGACCGGCCCGGCCTCGTGGTCCCCGCGGACAAGTTCAATCGGGCGATGCGGATCGACACCCGCCTCGCGGACCCGTTGCGTACGATTCCCAGCTTTCCTCGCAACGAGGCCAACCTCGCGTTTCGCAACCTGACCCGGGCGAGGATGGTGCGGTTGGCCACGGGTCAGCAGATGGCCACGTTCCTCAAAGGCAAGGGCGTGACGCTGACCAAGCTCACCAAGGCGCAGATCCGAGACGGCAACAAGGGAGCAACCCTGGACGGGTTCACTCAGGGCCAGCGGGAAGCGTTCCTCCAGAACACACCGTTGTGGTTCTACGTCCTGCGCGAGGCCGAGCTCAACAGAGGCCGACTCAACGGCGTCGGCGCCCGCATCGTCGCGGAGACCTTTCACCGCGCGATCGAGGGGAGCAAGATCTCGATCTTCACGGACCCGACCTGGCGTCCGACGCTCGGGCCTGACAGCACGACCTTCCGCATGGTCGACCTGCTGCTCTTCGCGTTCCAAGGAAAGAAGTCACTCTTAGCTCCGCTCGGATAGCGGACAACGCCGCGGGCGATGCGCGGAGTGCGACACAAGGGACCTATTCCGCGATGGGGCGCTTGCCTTGTGAGTTTCGAGCGGCGATGGGTACGTGGAAGCTCACAGAGGGAGGAACCCCTGATGAGTACTGAAGTTTTGGTAGCGATCATCGTGTTGGCAGTTGTCGTCATCGTCCTACTGGCGGTCGCCGCCGCACGACTCCGGAAGGGCAATCGCGCCCGGCGCCATGACAAGGCCGTCGAATACCGCCGCGAGGCCGAGGTCCATGCCGCACGCGCTGAGCGCCGCGAGGCCGAGATCGCCGAACGGGAGGCGCGGGCCGACCGCGAGCGGGCCGTGGCGCGTGAGCATGCCGCCCGTGTCGAGACTGACCGGCGCGCGGCCGCGGAGCGCTACGAACACGCCGACCGACTCGAGCCCGATGACGAGGCGGAAGGCAAGCACCCCCAGCGCTGACGCGGAGTTCACTGGCATTCCCGGGCTGAGCCGCTGCCCGCGTACCACCGAGCCTGGTTTACTCGGGTACGCGGGAGGAGTGCGATGACATCCCATGACCGGCATGCTCGATGGGCGCGACCATCGAATGTCCTCGGCTGGTGTGCGACTGCCGGCTGGGAGGCGCATCAGTACGCTCGGCGACGGCGGACCCGATCGCTGCGGCTGACCGCGGCGGAGCGCGACGCATGTGCGGACGAGCTGGCAGAACAGTACGCGCTCGGGCGGATCGAGAAGGACGAGCTGGATCGTCGGATCGATCTGCTCCATCAATCCGAAACGCACGGTGAGGTCGGACCGGTTTTCGCAGGTCTTCCGTCGCTGCCGCTCGACAGGCCGCCCAGTCGGCCGGGTCGATGGCGCTGGCTCGTGTTCGCGATCGCCGTGTGGCTGGCAATTCCGTTCGTCCTGATCGGCCTGGTCTTCGTTGCGGCAGGGCGCGGGATCGCCGCCGTGGTCTTCGTCATCGCGGCTGTCGTGTGGGTGCTCTTCTGGTGGCGATGGGCGTCGGTTTATCGGGCCGGGAAGCCACCCGGCTGACTCTTGTACGACCCCGCTTTGACGGACTACGCTCCGTCTGAGGGATGGCTATGAAATACACATTTGGACTCATTTCGAAAATCGGAGCGTTGGTCGTCGCCGTCCTCGTCCTGTTCACGGGACCGCAGGCACAGGCCGCCGGCGCGTGCGGATCGACGGCTCTCGCGCACCGAGGGGCGTGGACGCACAGGATCGACGAAAACACGACCAGGGCGATCGACCGTGCCCATCGGCTACGGGCCTACACCGAGAACGACGTGTGGCTGACGGCCGACGGCCACTTCCTGATCATCCACAATAGGTCGCTTCGGCCGACGACCAACTGCACCGGCGACGTCGCAAATCGACGGTTTTCCTACATTCGGCAACACTGTCGGACGACGCCCAACCACATGCGTATTCCGACTGCGCTCGAGGCGTTCCGAACCCTGCGCCACAACCACGGTCAGTTGATGAATCTCGAGGTCAAGGGACCGGGCTGGTTCCAAAACGGCAATGCCAAGCTCAAAGGGATCAGCCGGGCTGCGCGGCAGACCGGCGTCCTGGGACGGGTCTATTTCAGCAACGACACCGGCTATCGGATCCTGACCGCGCTGAAGCACAGCGCGCCGCACGCGCGGACCGCCTGGAAGCCCGACGGCCACGAGCGCCACTTCACCATCGCCCATGCGAGGCGGCTGTCGGCCAATGCCGTCATGGCGAAGCCACGTCAGTGGTCGTCCAAAGCCAAGGTGCACCGCTTCAAGCGGGCCGGGTTCAAGGCCTGGGCCAGCGTCAACAACAACCACAGGACCTGGAAGCGAAACTGGCAGCGTGGCATCGGGGCGCAGCTGACCGGCCACCCCCGTGACTATCGGCAGTGGTGCAACCGGATCGGGTGACCGCTGCCGGCTCTAAGCGCTGGCGTCGCCCGCGCTCGCGGCCAGCAGCCGCTGCCCCAGCGCGCGGGCGGCCGCCTGGACCTCGGATCCCTGGACGATCCGGTATGGCGCCGGGATCCGCGCCAGTTGCTCGGCGTATGACGTCGGATTGCTTGTGCTGCCGCAAAGCTTGGCGGTCTCGGCGTCGAGCGGTTTGAGCCGCCCGAGCCCGCGGCCGACACAGGGTGCGATGTCGGCGAAGGGCGCCTCGATGACGACCTCGACGTCGTATTCCCATCCCTCGGCCAGGTGCTCCTCGAGAGCCGCGACCGGGTCGAGGTCGATCCGTGGGGTGAAGGGGATCTCGAGGACCTCGACGGAGGTGACCCGGTCGATGCGGTAGGCCCGCTGCGCCTCCGCTCGGTGCGACCAGCACAGGAGGTACCACCGGCCATGGCGCACGACGGCCGCCCAGGGGTCGACGTCTGTGACCCACTCCGATCCGGCCTCAGAGCGGTAGCCGATCCGAGCCTGTCGGTGCTCCGAGCAGGCCTGGACGAGAAGGGTCGTAGTCCCCGGATCGGGCCGGGCGGCGGACCGATCGGGCGCCGGCGCCGCCGTACGTCGAACCGCCTCGGCCTGGGCCGCGACCGGCTCCGGAAGGGCTCGGACGATCTTGCCGAGCGCACTGCCGATCGGGTCGGTGGGGTCGCCGGCGTCGTGGTGTCCGTCGAGCACGGCCATGACCAGCCCGAGCGCCTCGGTGGCGCTGAACATCAGGGGCGGAAGCCGCAGGCCCCGACCGACGCGGTAGCCGCCGTAGGGCCCGCGCTCGGACTCGATCGGGACACCGGCCTCACGCAGGATGCTGACATAGCGCCTGGCGGCCCGGTCGGAGACGCCGAGCTTGTCGGCGAGTTGGTCGGCCGTAATGCCTGGGCCGCTCTGAATCAGCTCGAGGGCGAGCAGTGCCCGGGCGGTCGGGCTCGCGTCAGGGTTCACAGCAGGTCCTGTATCCGGAAGTGAAGCGTCCGGAATCGAGCCTAGCCCGCCGGTACGACAGGGACATCGCGGCGAAGCCGGCGTGGCCAAAGCGTCAGCGTCGCGACTAGGGTCGGGCGCGTGCCTGGCTCTCTGCTCGGAAATGCCGTACGTCGTGTCGAGGATCCGGAGCTGGTTCGCGGCCGCGGGACGTTCGTCGACAACCTGCGGGTACGCGGCGTCCTGCACCTCGCGTTCGTACGCTCGCCTTACCCCCATGCCGAGATCACTCGCATCGATCCCTCCGAAGCGTTGAGGGCCGACGGGATGGTGGCGGTCTTCACGGCCGCCGACCTCGGGCTGCCGCGCTATCACCCGTTCATCGGCGTCAACGACGTCTGCATGCGGCCGCCGCTCGCCGAAGGCCGGGTGCGCTTCGTGGGAGAGCCGGTGGCGGTCGTGGTCGCCGACACCGCGACTGCCGCGGCGGACGCGGTCGAGCGCGTCGACGTCGACTACGAGCCGCTCGAGTCGGTCATCGATCCGGAGTCGGCACTCGCGCCGGGCGCTCCCTTGCAGTTCGACGATCTCGGCAGCAACGTCGCCGCCGGCGAGCGCGATGACGACAGCGGCGACCCGTTGGCCGGCGCCGACGTCGTGGTCCGCGCCCGGATCGAAAACCAGCGGGTCGCGGTGGCGCCGATGGAGGGCAACGCGGTGCTCGCCGAGCCGGTTACGGGCGATCACGATCTGCTGGTGCACCTGGCGACCCAGATGCCCCACGACGCGCGCGACAAGCTCGCCGAGGTCATCGACCTGCCGGCCGAGCGGATCCGTCTCGTCGCACCCCATGTCGGTGGTGCCTTCGGCGGCAAGGCCGGCATCCCGCCGGAAGCCGTGGTCGCCGTGGCGGTGGCGCGGCGTCTGGGTCGGCCGACGAAGTGGACGGAGACCCGCTCCGAGGCGCAGATCTCGATGCACGGACGCGACCAGGTCCAGTGGGCCGAGCTCGGTCTGCGACGAGACGGCTGCATCGTCGGCTTGCGGGCGCGTGTCCTCGGTGACTGTGGTGCGTACGCCGGCTTCGGTGGCGCGCTGGGGATGTGGTCGACCTATCACATGGCTCAGGGCGTATACCGCATCCCGGCGCTTTCGTTCGCGGCGATCGCGGCGCTGACCAACACCGCGCCGGTTGGAGCCTTTCGCGGCGCGGGCCGGCCGGAGGCCGCGGCGATGCTCGAGCGGATGATGGACCTCGCGGCCGACGAGCTGGATCTTGATCCGGTGGACATTCGACGCCGCAACCTGTTGGGCCCGGAGGAGTTTCCCTACACGACCGCGACCGGCGCCACGTACGACAGCGGCGACTTCGACCTGCCAATGAGCGAGGCGCTGAGGATCGCGGCGTACGAGGAGGTTCGGGCAGAGCAGGCCCGTCGACGCGAACGCGGTGACGCCCGTCAGCTCGGCATCGGGATCGCCTGTTACGTGGAAGTCACCGGTGGCGACTCCAGCGAGTACGCCGCGGTGGATATAGCCGAGGACGGCACGGCGACGATCCGGGTGGGGACGTCGTCACACGGACAGGGGCACGCCACGTCCTTCGCGATGATCGCCGCCGACCGGCTCGGCCTCCCGATGGAGTCGGTGCGCTTCGTGCAGTCCGACACGGCTCGGGTGCCGAGGGGCGAGGGAACCGGTGGGTCCCGGTCGCTTCAGGTCGGCGGCAGCGCGGTCGCTCAGGCGTCGGAGGAGGTGCTCGAGCAGGCCCGTCGGGTGGCGGCGACCATGTTGGAGGCGGCCGAGAGCGACATCGTGGTCGACGACACCGGGTTTCATGTCGCGGGTGTCCCGACACCGGTGATCGGGTGGCGCGAGGTCGCTAGGCACGTAGCCAGCGACGGTGGCCGGCTGGGCGCAGAGCGAGACTTCCGGCCGGACGACTCGACCTATCCCTTCGGCGCGCATGTCAGCGTGGTCGAGGTCGACGTCGAGACCGGCCAGGTGACGCCGCTCCGGCACATCGCGGTCGATGACTGTGGTCGGGTCCTGAACCCCCTGATCGTTGCCGGCCAGCAGCACGGCGGCGTCGCCCAGGGCATCGCGCAGGCGCTGTGGGAAGACTTCGTCTACAGCGACGAGGGGACACCGCTGACGGGGACGTTCGCCGACTACGCGATTCCCTCGGCGGCCGATCTCCCGGAGTTGGAGGTCAGCAACACCGAGACGCCGAGCCCGCTCAACCCGCTGGGCGCCAAGGGCATCGGCGAGTCGGCGACGATCGGATCGACGCCAGCCGTGCAAAACGCCGTCATCGACGCCGTCAGCCATCTCGGCGTTCGCCACGTCGATCTGCCGTGCACGCCGTGGAAGGTGTGGCAGGCGATCCAGGCGGCGGGTGGTCCCGTCGAGCTGTGGCGCGACCCCCCTGCGGCGTTCGCCGACCTCCCAGTACGCGACGACGACGACGAGCCGGCTGCCGCCGCGATCTGATGAAGGGGTCGGCTTCGAGCTCATGACGAGAATCCATGCCTGACGACGATCTCTGTTTCCGTCCCGCGACCGAGCTGGTCGGCCTGCTGACCAGCCGGGAGCTATCCGCTCGCGAGCTCCTCGAGGCCCATCTGCGGCAGATCGCTCGCCGCAATCCGAGCGTCAACGCGATCGTCACGTTGACGACGGAGCACGCGATGGGTCTCGCCGAGTTGGCCGACGCGGCCCTCGCGGCCGGACGCACGCTCGGCCCGCTGCACGGGCTGCCGGTCGCCCACAAGGACCTCACGGAGACCAAGGGAATCCGAACCACGTACGGCTCGCCGCTGCGCAGCTCGTATGTGCCAGACACCGACTCGCTCGTGGTGGAGCGGCTCGTCGGCGCCGGCGCGGTGACGCTCGGCAAGACCAACACTCCCGAGTGGGGTACGGGGTCGCAGACCTACAACGCCGTGTTCGGGGCGACCCGCAACCCGTACGACGTGCACCGTACGCCTGGAGGTAGCAGTGGGGGAGCGGCCGCGGCCCTCGCCTCCGGGATGGTTCCGATCGCCGACGGCTCCGACATGGGTGGCTCCCTCCGCAACCCGGCCAGCTTCTGCAACGTGGTGGGGCTGCGACCGTCGCCTGGTCGGGTGCCGGTGTGGCCAAGCGCCGACCCGTGGTTCACGTTCGGGGTCGCCGGCCCGATGGCGCGGACCGTCGCCGACGTCGCGCTGACGATGAGCGTGCTCGCGGCTCCGGATCCGCGGAGTCCGCTGTCTCATGCGGAGCCGGCCGAGCGGTTCGCCCAGCCGCTGGCCCGGGACTTCTCCGAGACGAACATCGCCTGGAGCCGCGATCTCGGCGGGCTCCCGGTCGACGACGCCGTCCTCCGGGCGATGGCGTCGGGCCCCGACGTCCTGGCCGATTTGGGGTGCGTCGTGACCCACCGCGATCCGGATCTGAGCGAAGCGGACGACGTCTTCCGCACCTGGCGGGCGTGGAACTACGCCGTGACTCTCGGGGACCTCTACTCGGCGCACCCCGACGAGTTCGGCGACAGCGCCGCCTGGAACATTCGGGCCGGTCTCGAGGTCACCGGAGCCGACCTCGCCCGAGCCCAGCGGAAGCGAACGGCGCTCTATCACCGGATGCGCCGATTCCTGGAGGAGTCCGAGTTTCTCGTGACGCTGGTGTCGCCGGTGCCGCCCTTCGACGTCGACTCTCCGTATCCGACGCACGTTGCCGGCGTTCCGTCAGAGTCGTACCTCGACTGGATGCGTGCGTGCTACTGGATTTCCGCGACCGGTCTGCCGGCCGCGTCGGTGCCGTTCGCGTTCACCGACGACGGCCTTCCCGTAGGGCTGCAGGTGGTGGGTCGGCCCGGTGACGACTTCGGCGTCCTCCAGCTCGCCCACGCGATCGAGTCGGCCACCCAGACGTGGCGACGCCAGCCGGACCTCGAGACGCTCGACTAGCTGCGGCCAGCCTCACCCGTCGCGTGCGAGATCCGGCGATCTAGGGCCGGATATCGAACGTTTCAGTCGAAAGTCTCGCCGGCAACGACGACAATGATTCGGCCGCCTCGCTCACGCGGCTGGGAGGTCCATATGTCTTACCCGAGTGCCGCGGGACGGCCGCCGAAAACGCAGGTCTCGGTGGAGGCCGCGAGGTTTTGGGGCGGTGGTTTCGCCACCGCTTGTGTCGCCGCCCTGGTGGCCGTGGCCGGCGTTCTCATCTGCCAGGACGTGCTCGACCTCGATCTGGTCAGGCCGGCATTGCTCCTCGAGGTCGCCGACTCCTTCGCGGGCGACTATGCCTTGACCGCCTTTTTGCTGGCCCTGGCAGCCACGGGTCTCGCACACGGCCTCGCTCTCACCACGCCCCGGCCTCGCGTCTTCTTCGGGTGGATCATCGCCCTCGCGACGGTGTGCGGCGCGGTCGCACCGTTCGCGATCGGCGACGAGCTGGAGAGTCAGATCGCGACCGCCGGCCTCAATGCTGTGCTCGGCCTCTGTATCGGGTCTCTCATCGGCTCCGTGATGTCGCGCGCCGTCTACACCACCACGCTGCCACCGATCCCGTAGCTCACCCTCGGACGGCCGGGGTGCCCGACTCTTCGACGATGGCGGTCCAGGCGCGCTCGGAGCGGGCCATCAGCTCTTTGGCCTCCGGCGGCGGTTGGCCGGCTCGCCAGGCATCGGCGACGTCGTCGGTCAGCGTGCCGGCCAGCTGCCGGTCGAGTGCGTACAGCGCCGGCTCCCAACCGGTGGCGACGCCGAAGACGCTGTCGTAGGAGCGGCCACCCCACTCCGTTCGGTCTGAGATCGTCGCGTGCTCGATCTCGAGGGTCGTCCCGCCGTCGGCATTGGGGGAGAGCCGAAGCTCGAGCTCGTCGACCGGGTGATCACCGAACTTCCACGACACGGTCAGCAGCCGCGGCGGCTCGCAGCGCAGCACCTCGCCGCTCGCGTTGCCTTCGAGACTGAAGGCGCCGCCGAGTCGCAGGTCGCCGGACACCGGCAGGAACCAGCGGCTCAGCCGTTCGGGATCGGTAAAGGCGTCCCATACGTCGTCGGTGGGTGCGTCGTAGTCACGTCGCATCAGCGCCGTGCGTGCCGAGCCGGCGCCGATGGTCCGGCGACCGATGGAGCGCTCCGGGTCGGTGTAGTCAGTCATGCGTCTCCTTTCGCGGTGTGGGCTCTGCGCGCCGGCTCCGGGAGCCGCGCGCCAGCTCCGTGTCGAGCGCGTCGAGTCGCTGCGTCCAGAAGCGTCGGAAGCCGGCGAGCCACGCATCGACCTCCCGCAGTGGCGCGGTGTCGACGGCATAGAGGCGCCGTGCGCCCTCGGCTCGCACGGTTGCGAGTCCGTTGTCTCGGAGTACGCGGAGATGTTGCGATGCGGCGGGTTGGGAGATCCCGTACTCCGCCTGCACGACCGAGCTCAGCTCGCCGGCGGGACGCTCTCCCTCGGCCAGCAGCTCGAGGATCCGTCGCCTGACCGGATCTCCGAGGACGTCGAACGCGTGCATGAGGCGAACATATTAGCCGTCCCTTATATAAGTCAAGTCTTAAACACTCGCGACGCGTCGATCCCGCACGGGGGCCGCGGTGGCGCCGACGATCTCGTCGAGGGACACGTCCGGAGCCAGTTCGCGGAGATCGAAGACATCGCCGGCGACGTCGAGCACGCCCAGATCGGTGATCACACGATCGACGACTCCGCGACCGGTCAGGGGGAGTGAGCAGGAGGCGACGAGCTTCGGCGTGCCGGTCTTGGTTGTGTGCTCCATGAGGATGATGACCCGACGGGCGCCGGTGACCAGGTCCATCGCGCCGCCCATGCCCTTGACCATCGCGCCGGGCACCAGCCAGTTGGCGAGGTCGCCGTTGGGCGCGACCTGCATGCCACCGAGCACGGCGACGTCGACGTGTCCGCCCCGGATCATCGCGAAGCTCGTCGCCGAGTCGAAATACGATCCGCCCGGCAGGACCGTGACGGTCTGCTTGCCGGCGTTGACGAGATCAGGATCGACCTCGTCGTCGTACGGAAACGGGCCGACGCCGAGGATGCCGTTCTCGGCGTGCAGGGTCACTGACGACCCGGCCGGCAGGTATTCGGGGATGCGTGTCGGCAGTCCGATCCCGAGGTTGACGTACTCGCCGTCCCGCAGCTCGGTTGCGCCGCGGGCGGCCAACTGATCGCGACTCCATGGCATGGCTCAGCCCTCCGGCCGCGGTCGAGTCGTGCGCTTCTCGATGTCCTTGCGGGTCGCCTGCTCCGGCGTTAGCGGCACGACTCGTTGCGCGAAGACGCCCGGCAAGTGCACCTCGTCGGGTCCAAGCTCGCCGATGTCGACGAGTCGCTCGGCCTCGACCACGGTGATCCGGCCGGCCATGGCGGCGTTGGGGTTGAAGTTGCGTGCCGCGGCGTGGAAGACGCAGTTGCCGGCCCGGTCGGCCCCCGCTGCTCGGACCAGCGCGTAGTCGGTGACGATCGACTCCTCGAGCACCATCTCGCGACCATGGAAGCTCCGAACCTCCTTGGCCGGCGAAGCGACCGCGATGGACCCGTCGGCTGCGTACCGCCAGGGCGAACCGCCCTCGGCGACCAGCGTCCCGACGCCGGTCGGAGTGTAAAAGCCACCGACGCCGGCGCCCCCGGCCCGCAGCCGTTCGGCGAGGGTCCCCTGGGGTGTGAGCTCGACCTGCACCTCGCCGGCGAGGTACCGACGGGCGAACTCCTTGTTTTCACCGACGTACGACGCGATCACTCGGGAAATGCGGCCCCGCTCCAGCAGGAGGCCGAGGCCGGCGCCGTCGACCCCGCAGTTGTTGGACACCACCGTGAGGTCATCGGCACCCTGGTCGAGTATCGCTTCGATCAAGAACCACGGAATGCCGGCGAGTCCGAATCCGCCGACCGCGAGGCTCGCACCCGACGGGATGTCGGCCACCGCCTCGGACGCGCTGGCGACGACCTTGTCGAGACTCATCGGTCCTCCAGATGCGCGACCATCGCGGCGTTGATCGTGTCCGGCTGCTGCGCGGCCGCGAGATGAGCGGCGTCGGCGACGACAAGCAGCCGGGCGTCGTGGACGCTGTCGGCGATGCGTCGCAGGTGGTCTAGGGGAATGGCCGGGTCGTCGGCGCCGGCGATCGCAAGCGTCGGTGCCTTGATCGAGGCGAGATCGTCCCGCAGGTCCATGGCGGCAATCGCCTCGCAGCAGCCGGCGTACCCCTCGGGCGGCGTGCCGGCGACCATGGCCTCGGACGCCACCCGAAGCTCCGGATGCGCGTCGAGGTACGTGGGAGTAAACCATCGAGCGGCGACCACCGGCGCGATTGCGGCGGTGCCGTTGTCCCGAACCAGGGCGGCCCGCTCGAGCCATCCCGACACGGGCTCGAGGCGCGCCGAGGTACAGATGAGCACGAGCCGATCGACTCGCTCCGGCTCCCGGATGGCCAGGCGCATCGCGGTCATGCCCCCGATCGAGAGTCCGACCAAATGCGCTCGGTCAGCGCCCACCGTGTCGAGCAAGGCAATGAGGTCGTCGACGAGGTCGTCGATCTCATAAGGGCCGTCCGGAACCGGCGATTCGCCGTGGCCCCGGGTGTCATAGCGAACGACGCGGAACTGCGACTCCAGGGCGGCGACGTTGCCATCCCACATCGCCATCGTCGAGCCGAGCGAGTTGGACAACAGGACGACGGGTCCGTCGGCCCGGCCGCTGACGTCATAACTGACGTCGACCGCCGTCATCGGACCGCCTCGAAGACGGCCGCGAGTCCCTGGCCGCCGCCGATACACATCGTCTCCAGGCCGTAGCGGCTCTCACGGCGGCGCGTCTCGTACGCCAATGTCGCGAGGATCCGCGCTCCGGTCGCGCCCACGGGGTGGCCCAACGAGATGCCGGACCCGTTGGGGTTGAGCCGCTCGTCGGTGGGGTCGAGCTTCCACTCGCGCAAGACCGCGAGCACCTGCGCGGCGAACGCCTCGTTGAGCTCGATCACATCCATGTCGTCGAGCGTGAGCCCGGCCCGATCGAGCGCGGCGGCCGCGGCCGTCACCGGTCCGATGCCCATGACCTCCGGTCCCACGCCGGTGACGGCCCACGCGCGCAGCGCCAATAGGGGGTCGAGACCGCGTCGTCCGGCCTCGTTCCGGGTCGTCACGACACACATGGCGGCGCCGTCGTTTTGGCCGCTCGCGTTGCCGGCCGTCACGGTCGACTCGGGGTCGACGGACTGTCGGACCGGACGCAGCGCCGCCAGGGCGTCCAGGGTCGTCTCCGGCCGGGGATGCTCGTCGCGATCGA
>Ga0190270_10000385_pt1 | contig 18888 bp, 6 predicted proteins | sample Popmic320T_FD_133748 | JGI IMG/M metagenome (GOLD analysis project Ga0190270, IMG submission 133748) | Populus adjacent soil microbial communities from riparian zone of Weber River, Utah, USA - 320 T | ecosystem: Environmental > Terrestrial > Soil > Riparian zone | place: USA: Utah | collected...
ACCCGATGCCGCGCTCTTTCAATTCCTCGATCAGCGCGGCGGTCGGCTGGTCGGTGTCGCGCGCCTGATTCCTTATCTGCTTCGGACAGTTGTTGTGCTGATCCCAGCCGCGGTGGAAGAGTTGAATGAAGCTGACGCCGCGCTCTGCCAATCTCCGCGCCAGAATGCAATTGGCGGCGTACGTGCCCGGCCGGCGCGAGTCGGGACCATATCGATCAAACGTCTTGTCCGGCTCCTTCGACATATCAATCAGTTCCGGCACGGACGATTGCATGCGGTAAGCCATCTCGTACTGCGCCACGCGCGACAGAATTTCAGGGTCGCCGACGCTTGCGGCGTTCTTCTGATTCAATTTCGCCAGGTCGTCCAAAAAACGCCGCCGCGCCTGATCGTTGACACCCGCCGGATTCGACAAATACAACACCGGGTCGGCCCCGTTCTGAAATTTCACCCCCTGATACTTTGACGGCAGAAAGCCGCCGCCCCACAGCCGGTCATACAACGGTTGATCGCCCGTGTTGCCGGTTCCCAGCGAGACCATCACGACGAAGGCGGGCAGGTCTCTATTTTCGCTGCCCAGTCCGTAAGAAATCCATGCCCCCATGCTCGGCCTGCCCGCGAGATGAAAGCCTGTCAGCGAAAACGTGATCGCCGGATCGTGGTTGATCTGTTCCGTGTGCATGGATTTGATGAAGGTGAGGTTGTCCACGACCTTCGCCGTGTGCGGCAACAACTCGCTCAGGCTGGCGCCCGATTGGCCGTGTCGCCCGAATTTGAAGATTGAAGGCGCGGTCGGAAAGCTTGATTGATATGCGGTCATCCCCGTCAGCCGCTGTCCCTGCCGGATTGAGTCGGGCAAATTCTGCCCACGATACTTTTCCAGCCCCGGTTTGGGATCAAATAGATCAAGCTGCGACGGCGCGCCGGATTGAAACAGATAGATCACGCGCTTTGCTTTCGGCGCGAAATGCGGGACGGCCCCGCCCGATTCCGATGGCGCCTGCGCCGACACATTCTCGTTCAACAATGAGGCCAGAGCCGCTGCGCCGAGCGCGCATTGATTGATGAATGCTCTGCGTGAAAGTTGCGCTTTGAAATCATCTACTGGGTTCATGGCTATTGTTTCGTGATCGCTTCATCCAGGTTCAGAATCATACTGGCCGTCATCGTGTAGGCCGCCAGTTCAGCCGGGTTGAGCCTCGCGTCATTGCGCTTTTCACCGATCATCAACAGCTTCTCGGCTTCGCGCGGGCGCGCGCGAAAATAAGCGAGTTGGGCGTTCAGGTTTTCAAGCAGCGTTTCTTGTTCCACACCGTCAGGCGGGCGGGAAGTCACAGCGCGAAAACCCCACGCCAAACGCCCGCGCGGGCCTGTACTTACAGTCAGAAGCATCCTTTCGGCCAGCATCCGCGCGGCTTCAACGTAAGTGACATCGTTCATCAAATTCAGCGCCTGCAGCGGCGTGTTAGTGCGCGTTTCGCGGACGACGCATTGTTCGCGAGCCGTCGCGTCAAAGACTTGCATCCCCGGATTCAAAACAGTGCGCTTCCAGAAAGTGTAGAGGCTGCGCCGCCACAGCCCCTCGCCCTTGTCCTGCGCGTAGTTCGTCATATTGGAAAAGACCATGTCTTTCAGCAGACCGGCAGGCTGATAGGGCCTGACCGAAGGCCCTCCTAGTTTTTCCACCAGCAGCCCGGAAACCAGCAGCGCCTGATCGCGGATCATTTCCGCAGGAAGCCGGAATCGCGAGCCGCGCGCCAGCAAACGGTTGTCGGGGTCGCGCTGCAAAAGTTGCTGCGTGACATCGGACGATTGCCGGTAGGTCGCGCTCATCACAATGGTCTTGAGCAGCGCCTTCACATCCCATTGCGGATTGCGGATTGCGGATTGCGGATTCCCCTTGTCTCCTTGTCTCCTTGTCTCCTTGTCTCTCGATCCCCCGCTCTCCGCCTCTCCCGCTCCCCCGCTCATGAACTCGACCGCCAGCCAGTCCAGAAGTTCAGGATGCGATGGCAATTCGCCCTGAGCGCCGAAGTCCTCGACGGTTTTCACCAGTCCAGTTCCGAATAGCATCTGCCAGAAGCGATTGACCGTCACACGGGCGGTCAAGGGATTAGCTGGGCTGACCAACCACTGGGCGAACTCAAGGCGATTCGCTGGCTGTTCGTTTGCCTGGCGCAAGACGGCGGGTAGGCCGCGCGTGACCGCCTCTCCCGGCGAATCGTAAACCCCGCGCCGCAAGATGTGAGCTGGGCGTGGCTCTGGCAATTCCTCCATCACCATCAGGAGTGGAAATTCGCTTTCCAGGGTTGTTTTCGCTCGTTTCAATTCATGCAATCGTTTCCATTGCTGGTGTATTGCCGGGGGAGCGCCCGCGTCCAGCCAGGCGTTGAGCAGTTTCAACCGTTGGCCCTCCGTACGTTTGCCGGCCGGGATGGCCGCAATACTTGGCAATGAATCCGCGCAGGCGAGCATCGCCAGTTGCTCGGCGTCGGGCAAGGTGTTGTAGACGCGCACTTCGTCAAGCTTGCCTTTGAAGCGGTATTCCGGTCCCGCGCCGCCGCCGATGCGCAGGTTCGCGCTCCGGTCGCTGAACGTGCGGTAGATGCGGCCATTGTTCACTTTCAAATTCTGCTTCCGCCCGTCCAGGTAAATCCGCGCCCGTTCGTAAGGCTCCCGGCCGTCAAAGATCGCCACCACGTGATGCCATTGTTTGATCGCGACGGGCGCGGTCTCGACGCGCCATGAATCGTCGGCCCACACGCTGACGACGTTCCAATGCACTTTGCCGTCGTTGAAAAACAGGCCGTAGCCGCGATTTTTTGGCAGGCTGCCGTCCTTCTCTCCGGGTTTGTCCTGCATGTGCGTGATGATGGCGCCGCTGTTTTCGTTTTCCGGGTAGAACCAGACTGAGATCGCAAACTGATCGCGGTGATCAACCAGCCTGTCGCTGTAATCGAAATCGGCGACCCGGCCCGCGTCATAAAACACACGGCCGTCGAAGGCGACGCCCTGCCCGGTGGGCGAAATCACGCCAGCAGGCGAACCCTCAAGGAAGCCGGCGGTCTGCTGCTTCGTCGCCGTCTGAGGCGCGGCCGACTCGTACCCCGCAAACTCTCGCTGTTCAATCCTTGCCACCAGCTCTACTTCGGCGCCCGCATCCAGTGAGTGCCGCAGCAGCAAGTTGTCGGCGGGAAACCATTGCCGCATCCCGGATGATGGCAATTCCCGCGCCCATCGCCGCAGGTCATTCCGGCGCCCCTGCGTCAGCGCGTCTAATATTCGCGTCGTCTTTGTGATGTCGGTCTCGATCTGCCGGAGTTGTCGCTGTTGCTCGACCGTCGGCGCCGGAATCCAGGGCTGTGAAGTGTGATAAGAGCCGCGCCCGTCTTCGGGGACGCTGTTGAAGTAGGCGTAAAGCTGGTAGTACTCCTTGTGTGTGAAGGGATCGTATTTGTGCGTGTGGCAGCGCGCGCAGCCCATCGTCAAGCCGAGGAAGACCGTCGCTGTGGTGTCCACTCGATCCACTATGTATTCGACAGCGTATTCTTCGGGGATCAGGCCGTCTTCCGAATTCTGGCGATGGTTGCGGTTGAAGGCCGTCGCGATGCGCTGATCCAGCGTCGGGTTGGGCGCCAGGTCTCCGGCGAGTTGCTCGATCGTGAACTGATCGTAGGGCATGTTCCGATTGAACGCGTTGATGACCCAATCGCGCCACCGCCACATATAACGGTCGCCGTCGTTTTGATAACCGTTCGTATCGGAGTAGCGCGCGGCGTCCATCCATTTGAAGGCAATCCGTTCGCCGTAACGTGGGCTGGCAAGCAGCCGATCCACGACCTTCTCGTAAGCGTTCGGCGACTTGTCGCGCAGGAAATCATCAAGCTCTTCCGTCGAAGGCGGCAGCCCGGTTAAATCAATGCTGACGCGCCGCAGCAGCCGCGCGCGATCCGCTTCGGGCGCGGGTTGCAATCCTTCGCTTTCGAGTCGCGCTAGTACAAAATTATCAATCGCATTCTTCGGCCACGCGGCGTTTTTAACAGGCGGCGTTTCCGGCCTGACGGGAGCGACGAAGGCCCAATGCGCTCGCCATTTTGCGCCCTGCCTGATCCATTCGGTCAGCAGATCGACTTCCCGCTTCGTCAGCGCGCGGCCAGAATCGGCCGGCGGCATTCGCCTGGCTTCGTCGGCGTGCGTGACGCGTTTGACGAGTTCGCTTTTGTCCGGCTCGCCGGGGACGATCGCGTGACGGCCTCCGCCGAGGTCCGCCGTCGCCGCGACTTCGGAATCGAGGCGCAGTTTGATCTTCTTGGCGGGCGCGTCGGGGCCGTGACACACAAAACATTTGTCCGACAGGATCGGGCGTATGTCGCGATTGAAGTCAACCGGCTTTGCGCCGGATTGCGTCGCCGCGCCGTCAGCCGAGACCTCCGGCAGCGCGGCGAGGAAGGCCGCGGGCGCCAGCGATATCACCAGGACAGCAAATTGGATCTTGCGTTTCATTTGCCCCTTCCCTCTCCAAACCGCCTTTCAAATTCGATCAGGCTAGCGCTTTGTCCACAACCACTCCATGGACGTCCGTCAACCGGAAGTCGCGCCCCTGAAAACGGTAAGTCAGTTTCGTGTGATCGAAGCCCAGTAGGTGAAGGATCGTCGCATGCAGGTCGTGAACGTGAACCGGGTCCTGCGCCACATTGAAGCCTAGTTCATCGGTTTCGCCGATCGTGATCCCCGGCTTGAAGCCTCCCCCCGCGAGCCACATCGTGAAGGCTTTATTGTGATGGTCGCGTCCCAGCGCGTTGCTACCGTCCGGTTCGCCCTGCACCATCGGCGTGCGCCCGAATTCGCCGCCCCAAATGACGATCGTGTCGTCCAGCAAGCCGCGCTGTTTCAAATCCAACAGCAACGCCGTGTTGGCCTGATCGGTCTCTTTGCACTGCTCCTTGACGCCTTTATGCACCTGGCCGTGATGATCCCAAGCCTCGTGATAGAGCTGAACGAAGCGCACGCCGCGTTCGACCAGCCGCCGCGCCAGCATGCAGTTGTTGGCGTAAGTGTTCTTGCCCGGCTCCGCGCCGTAGAGTTCCAATGTCGCTTTTGTTTCCTTGCTCAAGTCCATCAAATCGGGCGCGCTCTCCTGCATGCGATAGGCCATCTCGAACGAATTGATGCGCGTGGCGATTTCGGCGTCGCCAGCGCGTTCCAACAGGTGTTCGTTCAAATCCTTGAGCGCGTCGAGCGAATCGCGTTGCATTTCGCGCGAGACGCCGCGCGGGTTGGCTAGCGACAGGATCGGGTCTCCGCCCCGGCGGAACGCCACGCCTTGAAAAACCGTCGGCAGAAAGCCACTGCCCCACAAACTGGAACCGCCGCTGGTGCCGCCGGCGGAGGACAAGACCACGAACGCCGGTAAATCCCGCGCCTCCGAACCCAGGCCGTATGTCACCCACGAACCGAAGCTCGGTCGCCCGAACTGCATGCTGCCGGTTTGCATGAAAATCTGCGCCGGAGCGTGATTGATGGCGTCGGTCATCATTGATTTGATGATCGTGATCTGGTCGGCGACTTTTGGCAGATGCGCCAAGGCTTCGGACATCTCCGCGCCAGACTGCCCGTGTTTGGCGAATTTGAATTCGGTCGCGAATAGCGCCGCGTCCGGCTTGATGAACGCCAGGGTCTGCCCTTTCAGCAACTCCGGCGGGCAGGGTTTGCCGTTGTATTTCGCCAGCCCCGGCTTGTAATCGAACATCTCGAGTTGCGACGGCGCGCCGGCTTGAAACAGGTAAATCACGCGCTTGGCCTTCGGCGCGAAGTGCGGCTTCTTCGGCGCGAGCGGATCGTTAAGCTGCGGATTGCGGCCCTTGCTTGTGCCCTTGCTTGTGGATTGCGGATTAGCTGACGCCGCTTCGCTGAGCAGTGAAGCGAGCGCCATCGAGCTGAGTCCGATGCCGCAGTCTTTGAAAAAATGACGGCGCGTCACCATCTTCTTCGCTTCAGTTTTGATTTCATTCTCGTGATTCATTGTCAGGTCTCCATCAATCCGCAATCCGCAATCCGCAATCCGCAATCCGCAATCCGCAATCCGCAATCTCGCTTACTGCCTCGTGATCGTTTCGTCCAAATTCAACAGCACGCGCGCGACTATCGTCCACGGCGCGAGGTTGTGCAGGTCAACGCCGGACGGCAGGTCGTTCAAATCAGGCGACGAAACGTAAACCGCCGCCGCAGTGTCGCCGGCGAATCTCTCCTGCTGTTTCCGCAACAGCGCCAGCAAACGGTTCAATTCGTATTCATCCGGCCGCCGTCCCGTGCAAAGGCGGAATCCATAAATCATCTTCGCGCGCTCGTCAGCTCCGCCCTCCTTCCACACGCGGAGGGCGAGCGATTGCGCGGCCTCCATAAACGCGGCGTCGTTCAGCGTGGTGAGCGCTTGCAGCGGCGAATTGGAGCGCGTGCGCCGCGTACAGGACATGTCGGCGTTTGGCGCGTCGAAGACGGACATTGAGGGGTAAGGCACGCTGCGTTTCCAGAATGTGTACATCCCGCGTCTGTACTTGTCTTCGCCCTTGCTCGTTTCCCAGACGCTGCGGCTGCGGAAGCTGACGGCCATCGCGCCGTCTGGGATCGGCGGATAAACGCTTGGCCCGCCGATCTTTAGGCGTAGCAGCCCGCTCGCTCTCAGCGCAATGTCGCGGACGACCTCGGCCTCGACGCGCAGACGCGGCGCGCGCGCCAGCAACCGGTTGGTCGGATCGGCTTGCAGCGATTCCGGCTTGATAGTTGACGATTGGCGGTAAGTCGCGCTCATCACAATCAATTTGTGAGTGCGCTTCAAACTCCATTGCGAATCGCGGTTTATCGCCCCGTCGCCCTGTCGCCCTGTCGCCTCGTCTCTGAATTCCACCGCCAGCCAGTCGAGCAGTTCGGGGTGTGACGGAGTTTCGCATCGCATGCCGAAATCTTCCGGCGAGACGACCAGGGCCTGCCCGAAATACTGCTGCCAGACGCGATTGACGATCACGCGCGCGGTCAACGGATTGTTCTTATCCGCGATCCACCGGGCCAATCCAAGCCGATTGCGGGGCGCATCGGACGGAAAGGGATGGAGGAAAGACGGCGTGCCGGGCGTGACGGCTTCGCCCGGACGCTTCCAATCGCCTCGCTTGAAAACACGCGTTTCGCGAGGAACCGGGCGCGGCGTCACCACCAGCGTCGTCGCCGCGTAAGGCCATCGCCTCATCAAATCGGTCGCGGCCTTGTTTGCTTCGGCAAATTCAGGAACGGTCGTGCGGTAGTGGCGGAAAACCTCGCGGCGCTGCTCCGCCGTGCGTTGGCCCGCGGGAATAGAAAGGATACGCCGCGCGTTCGGCGGCAGCGGGTCGGCCTTGGGCTTGGGCGCGGTGGTGAGCGAGATGCGGAACCGCCCGATGTTCGGCGCTTCAAAACGCTCCGCCGCGCCGCCGCCGAACTCTTTTTGCTCGAGCGAAAACTTCAGCAACGTGCCGCCGTCGTAACCGGCGACTGGCGATTGCGGCGTGAAGACCGCGAGGCGATCCTGATTGCGCAAGCCAGGGCCGGCGTCAATGCTCCATGACGTTTTTGGGTTTCCGTCGATCGCCAGTTTGATCGAATTTTCGGCGGCGTAATCCGCCGTCGCGCCGCTGATGGTGAGCCTCTTCCACTTGTCCGGCTGTGCGGCGGGCGCAGCTTCGACGGTGAATTCAGACAGCAGCGCCATTCCCAGCGTCGAACGCCCCGGGCCGCCGCGCGGAAGCGTGTGGTCGGTCAGCAGTTCCAGCCGGAATCCCGTAATGTTCTTCAAATCTGTTTTGGCTTTTGCGTAGTAAACCACCGTCGGCGGGTTATCGCCGCGCGGGATAAGCGAACGATCCAACAGTTCCTCGAACTTGACGCCGTTGGTTCCTATCACATCGGCGTTCTCCAGCACAGTCCAATCAACCTGATCCTCGCGCGCTTTCAGTTCCCATTCGGCCATGCGTTGCGGCAGGTCCGGGTTTTTGGCGAGCAGCTCGTCTTCGATTTTTGCGATGCCGGCCAGAATGCCGGCGCGCTTCTTCTTTTCGGCCTCGGTCGGGACCTCGATTTCGGGTTCTTCGTCCTGATTCAGAAAGGCATAGAACCTGTAATACTCGTCATGTTTGATCGGGTCGAATTTGTGAGCGTGGCACTGAGCGCAGTTGATGGTCATTCCCAGAAACGCTTTGCCGATGGCGTCCACGCGATCAATCAATCCTTCGACGCGAAACTGTTCGGGGTCAACCGCGCCCTCTTCGTTGAGCATCGAATTACGCAAAAAGCCCGTGGCGATGCGCTGATCGAGTGTGGCGTCGGGCAGCAGGTCGCCTGCGATCTGTTCAATCATGAATTGATCGAAAGGCTTGTCGGCATTGAAAGCGTTGATCACCCAGTCGCGATACGGCCAGATCGAACGGTCGCGATCTTTCTCAAAACCGTTGGTGTCGGCGTAGCGCGCCGCGTCCAGCCACCAGCGGCCCCAGCGCTCGCCGTATTGCGGCGACGCGAGCAACCGCTCGACCAAGTTTTCGTAGGCGCGCGGCGAAGTGTCCGCGAGGAAGTCATCAATCTCCTCGAGCGTCGGCGGCAGGCCGGTCAGATCCAGACTCAAGCGACGGATCAACGTGGATTTGTCGGCTTCGGGCGAAGGCCGCAAGCCTTCTTTCTCCAGCCGGCTGAGGATGAACCTGTCTATCGGATTGCGAGCCCACTTCGAATCTTTGACGGACGGAAGTTGAGGGCGAACTGGCTTCACATAGGCCCAATGCTTCGGCAATTCGATCTCTCGCTCTCCTGATTTCCCGCTCTCCCATTCCGGCCAGACGGCGCCCTCGTCGATCCAGCGGCGGAGGATCTCGATCTGTTCCGGTTTCAGCGGCTCCCTTCCGAACGGCATCCGTTGTTCGCCGCCGAGGCCAAGGACGCGCCGCATCAGGAGCGAAGCCTTGCTATCGCCGGGTATGACGACCGCGCCGGACTGTCCGCCCTTCATCGCCAACCGCTTCACGTCCAGCCGCAGTTGCGACATCGCGCGCTCGGCGCCGTGACACCCAAAACAGTTCCGCTCAAAGATCGGTCGCACGTCGCGCGCGAAGTCAACGGTTTGCCTCGATGCGGATTGTTCCGACGCCGCGCCGGACGTAATGACAAACTGGCAGGCGGCGGCGATAGAAAGAAGAATGACAAATGTTTTTAGATTTTTGACCATTGTGGATTACGACAACGGTTGTCTTATTTGGTTAGTCCGCCGGCCTCCGGATCAAATCTCGCCGCGCGGATATTACTCTATCAAATAATCGCTCGCCCGTATCGCCAGTGCGGAATCGCCAGCATCGGATTCACACAGCCGCTCGAAACGAAACAGTTCCCATCCACGACTAGCAGGATTTTAACGCCGTGCGCCCGATTGAATTTATTCTGGGCTCATCGGCGTCTCCTGATGATCGCAAAGTGTGATCTGGATGATGAAAAGAGGCTCAAAAGCTACATCGCCCCAGCCGCATCGTCAATGCAAAGCGGTGTGCGAGACAATTTACCCGTGTCCAATGATCACAAGTAGCGCGGACCTGTTTCTTTCGCCGGCCGCGGGCGGCGGCAAATTTACGGGGGTAAAACGGGGGGAGTTTTACGACGCCGTCCGTCAGGTCTCGCAGTTCTGCCGCGCGCACGGGCGGATGCCAGATGAAATCTGGATAGGCGCCAGCAGCGTATCGCCACAGGACTATCTGGCGACGCTCGGCGCGGTGATCGAAGGCCGGAAGAATGCGAATGACCAGCTGAGTGACATCAGATTGCGGCAAGGCAATTTCACTGCCGATCGTTACGTCGCCGAAGATTCGCCGCGGTTGTGGGGCTGGGTGATCTTTCCCGAAGGCTTCCACGCGCCGAAGATCATCGAACTGGCGCGATTGCAGGCGTGGACGCTGAAGCCCGCGCTCTTGCATAGGTAGAAGGGGGAGCGCATTCGCCGCGCCAACGGAGCAAAACGGTAAACGGAAAGCCAAACGAAACCACTCGAAAGAACAAGACTATATGAATCTTCCTCCCCAACGTGGACTCTTCTCCCTGTTCATCACGCTGATCATCTTATCAATCCAATGTCCCGCTCAAATTCTTAAAAGCGATTACCTGCGATACATCAAAATCGCCGCCGACCGCGGCTGGCGGGATTACCCGCAGAGCATCGAGGACTGGAAGAAGAAGCCGAATAATCACGAATTGTGGGGGTACGACGCGCCCGCCGGCCCCGTCTATCTGGCCGACCTGCTCGGTTATCTTTATCAGGAGACGAATGACAGGTCGTACGCCGAGAAAGCCCGCGACATTCTCGCTTCATACGGCGACCTGCGTGAAACATACCCGAAGGAGCTCCAGGCCAAACGCGCCGAATACCGCAACGGAGTCCCGTCAATCTCGAATTTCTTCATTATGCCCCCGTACGCGCGCGCGTATATGCGCATCCGCGAAAGCGGCGTGATGGACGCCCCTGCACACAAAAAGCTGCGCGAAAAGATCGAACGCGACCTGTCCTTCAGCCTCGATCACATTTTTCACTTTCCCGAATGGGGAACGCACAATCGCGCGATGCTGAGGGCCGAAAGTTTGTATTATGGCGCGGTCGCGCTGGCGCATCATCCGAACGCGAAGCGGTGGAAACAGCTCGCCGAAACGCTGGCCGGCGACAGCCTGAATCAATGGGAGATCGAAGACGCCACCGGCTATCACGGCGTCTGGCTTTATTCACTGTTTTCGTACGCGGAGATCAGTGGGCGCCAGGACGTGTTGCAATCGCCCCAGGTCAAATACTACCTCGATTATTTCATGCAGTTGTTGACGCCGCATGGCGCCATTGCCGACTTCGGAGACTCGCACTGGAACGGCGGGTGGGAGCGGTTCGCGCCTGTTTACGAAAAAGCCGCGACGATTTACCGCAACGCTCAATACAAATACGTCGCTCAACAGCTCACAGGGCGCGCGCTGGAACGAATTGCGAAAAGCGGCGAACACTCAATCGTCGCAAATGTCAACGTCGGCGCGGGCGTCGGCTCCGCCTTCACGGACGCTCACCGCTGGGCCGACGATTCGGTCAAACCGCAAGCCCCCTCATCGACCAGCCGGGATGTTCTCGAAGACGTCGTCGGCAAAAAGATCGTCTTTCGAGACGGATGGGAACGGAACAGCCTGATGATGCTGTTGAATTACCGCGACGAAGGCGACGGCGGATTGCTCGGCCGTGATTACCTGCGTCAGAACCTTTCGGTGGAGGAAGAGAAAATGCACCACGGCCACGCCGACGAAAACAGCATCGCGCTGTTGATGAGCGGCGGTTCGGTCTTGTTGCACGACGCCGGTTACCGGCCCGACCTGCCGAGCGGGCAATACGGCGCATGGCGCGCCGATTACTTCCACAACCGCGTGGTCGCGCGGAAAAACAAACGCGACAAGACGCAAAACGTGTTTGAATTTCTGCGCAATTCGGGAGCGTATCGCCACGTTCGCACGCAAAAGATTGACTTCCTCAAGTTCAAGGACGTCGACGCCAGCCGCACCCGATTGATTGATGACGAGCTCGGGTACCAGTGGGATCGCGTCATCACATGGCTCAGGAACAAAGAGATGTTCGTCGTGATTGACGGGATCAAAATCCTGCGGCCCGATTACTACACGTTCACCAACCTCTGGCACACGCGGCGGATTCGAAGCCAGAGCGAGCGGCTTTTTGATACCGCGATTGACCGCATAGGCGCAGATGAATTGCCCCAGAATAAATCGCTGCTGATCTACTTCCCCGAAAACACGCAGGGCAAACAGATCGGGACCTTCCCGATCTCACGCCACTTTCAGGACGAGACGGCGATCTATCAGACAGTATCGTCTTCCTACAAAGCCGGCGATTACGAATATTTCGTCACCGTCCTGCGCCCGCGCCAGGCGCGCGGCGACGATAATTTTCACCCGGCAAACTTTCGACTGCTCGAAGTTGACAAGGCTGGCAAGGCCATCGGTCTTGAAATCACCGACGGCCAGGAGAAATCGGTCATTTGTGTCAAACTCGATCTCGAAATGGATCTGGCGCGCGAACCCGTCGGCCCGCGCTATCAATTTGATCTGGGCAGAGTCAAATACGGCAATTTCGTGACCGACGCTTCTTACCTTTTCGCGACCATTAAATCCAATGAGGTTTCGTACTCAGCCGCAACGATGACCAGGATTCTCTACCGCGATCAAACCTTGATGGAAGCCTTGCCTAACACGTTCGGTTTGCAGTTGGACGGGGCGCCGCCGCGAACCGGCTATGCGCGTTGGAGATTCTGGGAAGATATAGTGAAACTGAAGGATTGAAGACGTCGTATTAGGTGGCGCGTTAGATGGCGCGAACAGGTCCCCGGAAACTTTCTCCACATTGGTTTGACCACTTGACACTCTCACCTGAGAGCAATAACTTCTACGCAACCAACAACAGATTTATCGCAAACTACTTTGCTGGCTCTTCTGGGATCCGCTTTTACGACTAGGCTTATTCAAATCAGGAAGATCACCCACGGACCTTCCTCCATTCAAGCTTCCAATCGGAAGCTTTGATTCCGACAACTGAATACTCAAGAGGTGATTCGATGAAGACGATGCTCCAGGCGGTTTTGTGTCTCTGTCTGCTTACATTCACAGCTTCGGCGATCTTCGCCCAAAACAGCGCGGGTTCCCTCTCCGGCGCGGTCACTGACGCCAACGGCGCCGCGTTGACGAAGGCGAAAGTCACTGCCAAACAGGATTCGACTGGACGGCAGTTCGAAACCTATACAACCAGCGAAGGGTTATACGCCTTTCCAAACCTCGATGTGGGCTCCTACACCCTGACGGTCGAACTGTCGGGCTTCAAGAAACTGACCTGGCCGAAAGTTGTGATCTCCATTTCCAACAGAACGGTGGCTGATTTGAAGCTGGAAGTAGGTGATGTGAACCAATCGGTCACAGTCACAGCCGATGCGCCTACACTTCAAACAGCCACAACTGAAGTTGGCGTCAACTTCGCGCCGAAGCTCTTCGTTGACGCGCCGATTTACGCGGGCGGACTACGCAGTCCTGAAGCTTTTATCGGGCTGCAACCGGGCGTCGTCAATGGCGCGGGAGCGGAAGGTGGAATTTCCGGCGGTCAGCGCCGATCCAAAGAGATTCTGATTGACGGCGCGAATGCGACTAACCCCGAATCGGGTGGCGTGGCGTTCAACGGTCTGCCTTCGGTCGAATCTTTGGGCGAATTCAAACTCATCAACAACACTTTCGCGGCCGAATATGGCCGCACGGGCGGCGGTATCGAATCATTTGTGTCCAAATCGGGCGGGCGTGATTTCCATGGCAACGCCTTCAATTTTCATACTTCGAGCGCGCTCAGCGCCAACGCCTGGGCACTCAACGCCGCTCCACTTGGAGCGGGAGTCAAAGCAGTCAAAGCGCCGTATCACGGCAACAACTACGGATTCGCCCTGGGCGGCCCGATCTTTCTGCCGAAGAAGATCTTCGGTCCAGTGGGCGGTTACAACGAGGATAGAACCAAATCGTTCTTCCTCTTCTCACTCGATAATTTCCGTCGCACCGATTCTTCATCCGGGTTCAGGACGGCGCCAACCGCGCTGCAGCGCCAGGGAAATTTTTCCGAGCTGCTGCCGAGCCGATTGATATACGACCCCGTCACCGGACAACCGTTCCCCGGCAATATCATTCCGCAAAATCGGTTCAGCAATGTCGCCAGAAATATTCTGCCGCTGATTCCACAACCGACGACTCCGGGCCTGCAAAACAATTATTTGGCTACCACGACGACCGCTACCAAACAGGATTCGTGGAGCCTCAAAGTCAATCACAACTTCACTGATAAGCATCTGTTCAACTTCTTCTATACCCAGCAGGATTTGGGCACACTGCAAAACGGCCCGCTGCCGCAGCCCTTGCAGGGCGCGAACACCACATCCAATTCGAGCAACAGGCCGATCTTCGCGCGTTTCAATTACGACTACGTAATCACGCCGACGCTCAACCTGCATTTGACCTACGGCATTACGCGGCTGCGACAATATTTCGATAACGACCAGGTGGGTCAGGGCTGGCCGCAGAAGCTTGGGCTGAAAGGCGTCTCTGAGGGCGATACCAATTCGTTCCCGGTGATCCAATTTCTGACCAACGGTTACACGAACTACGCCGACACCAATGGCAACAAGACGAAAGGCACGCAATTCAATTTCACCGATCACATTCGCGGCGACGTGAGTTGGGTCAAGGGCAATTTCAACTGGAAGTTCGGCGCCGACCATCGTTGGATGCACACGACCGGTAAGGCGCTTTCTACCGGTGGTTTCGACGACGCAGGCGTGCAGGGCGTATTCCAATTTGCGCAAAACCAAACTGCTACACCTTCGAACGTTTCCGGATCGGGCGACGCCTTCGCCAGCTTCTTACTCGGTTTGGTGGACGGAGCGACGCGCACCTTCAACGCCAGCGCTTCCGCCGCCAAGTTCGGTTACAACGCGTGGTATGCTCAGACCGATTGGCGCATCCGTCCCAACATCACGCTCAATCTCGGTTTGCGCTATGAGATTCCGATCGGGCGTTCGACTGATCCGACCGCTTTCACGTCCTTCGATCCGAACCTGACTGATCCACGTTCCGGACTGAAAGGCGCGCTGGCCTATCTAGGCGATTGCAACGGTTGTATCAACAAAGACCGTTTTGCCGACACCGATTTCAGCAACATCGGGCCGCGTCTGGGTCTGGCGTGGTCGGTCAATCAAAAGACCGTCGTGCGGTTGGGTTACGGCATTTATTACTCTTCCGGTAACGGTCTGACGGGCGGTTTCTGCATCCGGTGCCAGAACGGATATTCCAACACCGCCGGTCTGTCGCGGCCTTCGACGACTGGCGCGGCGTTGCAATGGGACAACGGTTTTGCGCCGCCCTCCAACTTCCTCGCGCCGCCCATTATCAGCCCGTCGGCTGGCAACGCGGCGGATGACATCTGGTACATCACACCGAAGTCTGGTACCGCGCCGCGCTTCCAGAATTGGAGCATAAGCATTCAGCGCGATCTGCCGTTCAAGCTGGTGGGAGAGGTCGCTTACATCGGCAACCGCGGCACGCGGCTCTCATCGAGCCATCAGCCATTGAACCAACTCGATCCGAAACACTATGTGTTGGGCGACCTGCTCAACAAACGGATTGACGATCCGGCAGTTGTGGCGGCGGGCTACAAAATACCCTATGCCAATTTCATCGCCGACTGGGGCAATGGCGCTACGCTCGCGCGCTCTCTTCGTCCCTATCCGCACATCAACGGCCCGGTCAACAATCTTTACAACCCGATTGGCAATTCTTGGTATGACTCGTTGCAGCTAAAACTGGATCGTCGGTTCGGCTGGGTGACGATGGAAGGTAACTACACCTGGTCGAAAGCTCTGACCGACGCGTCAGGCACACAGACCAGCGGTGACGCGTCCAACCGTAACGCGAAGACCGACCGCCCGTATGATCCGCGTGCGATCGAGCTCAACAAGAGCCTTCAATACATTGACCTCCCACATGTCGCCAACTTTGTCGCGGTTGTGGACCTGCCGTTTGGCAAGGGCCAGCGGTTCCAAATGGGAAATGGATTACTAAACAACATTCTGGGAGGCTGGACCATAAGTTTCACGGGCAGCTATTCCAGTGGCGCGTTGGCGCTCCTCAACGCTCCTTACACCTATCCGCAATGGGGGTTTGAGTATGGCCGCAAGCGTGTGAATATTGTCAATGGCAAACCGATCCGCACGAATGTCAGCCGTGGGAACCTCGATCCCCGCGACCTGACCAAACGTTGGTGGACGACCGACTTCTTCACGATTCCAGGGACGTATGAACTCGGTTCAGCGCCGCTCTACATCAACGAGCTGCGTGATCCCAATGTGTATAGTGAAAACATTGGCTTGATCAAACGAACACGAATCACGGAGACCGTGAACATCGAAATTCGTGGCGAGCTCTTCAACATCTTCAATCGCACGAATTTCGGCGTGACCGCTGGTCTGGCGGCGGCGCCCCGCCCGAATGTGTTGGATACCAATCCGACTACCGGTCGTTTCGGCGTGGCCAACGGCCCGCGTTCAGGCGCGCGCCTCGGACAGATGGCGATGAAGATTAACTTCTAAAGCGGTTGCGCAACCTCTTCGAAATGAACGTAACCGTTCAGGTGGTTTTTCAGAGGGATTTTATTGATCTCGACTGTGAGCCGCTCGACTTGCTGCTGATTGCAGTTTCAAGTAGACGTCGCGCCTCCACCGCCTCAGGGAAGAAAATCAAGCAAGTGATTGCGACTCCAGCGATGAACAGGAATATAGGATGAGAGAGTGATTGTGACGTGTTGAAGGTGTTCCACGCCAGCCAACCGGCATATGAGAGCAAGCCACCCACAGCTAGAATGGCCAGTGGATGGAGGTACATAATAACCAACATTTTTGAACCAGAGGGCGCGGCGTCAATTCGGCCGTGGATTTGTAGCGCCCCCCCACGGTGAACACTATTGTCTAGCTCTAAGTCGAATGAATCGACTTCCACTTCGCCATGGAATGGTCGAGTCTGTGCGTTTCTTCGGCGGCTCCAGGTCCTACGGACTGATTCCCAGTAATTTTCCGGTTTGTCGGTTATTGCCTGTATTCGTGCGATAGCCGTTTCTGGTGCGAGAAGGGTATGAACTTGAAATTTATATACGGGCATGTCCGCCCCTCCCGAGACTGAGAACCTCAGCTTTGTTTCCGCCGGTTCTTCATGCTGGATAACTGCAGCCAGCGGCTGGCATCTGGTTTCAGTCGGCGTCAGAGATTCCGATTTGGTCGAACATCGGCACGGCGTCAGATTAGCCCGGTTGCGAGGCGATGTCCACTGGTTCAAGATGCCTTGGGCGCCCCACCTGAACGGTTACAAATGAACTTATGGCCGTTTCAGGAAAGAACTTTATTGTTCATCTACACCTGTCCTTCGCCAAAACCTCATCCCGACGCAAAATGCTTCACATTAGTCTCATATAACTCCAGTTAACATGTTATATCCGGTTTCCCCATGTTATTGAAACTAAAGGCGGATGAGGTTTTGGCGAAGAACAAGTTTCGACAACGCCTGCGCCGGGAGCGACCGGTGTTTCGACAGGCATCTCGCCGACAGTCACGTTCTCAAAAGCGCTTGATTCCGGAAGCATGAGCAACGGAACCTCGATCCTGCTGAGAGACGCGTCGAACAACCCGATTCATTTCTTTTCTGTCTATAATTCGGGCCCGTCGAAGTTCGTGCTCTTGCCACAACAGAAGTTACAGCCAGGGCGGACGTATACCGTGACTTTCAAGGGAGGTCCGAACGCGCCTCACATCACCGATGAGGCCGGGACGCCGCTCGCTTCCGATTACACCTTGTCATTCACCACGGCGCCGGCGCCGCAGATCACGACATCGACGATATTCGCGCCCGCCGACATGCCTGACAACCCCATGGCAATTGATCAGTCTTCCAGGGAACTCGGCTTGAAATTCCGTTCCGACAAAGACGGTCTCATTGCCGGCGTCAGATTTTATAAAGGCGGCCCTGCTAACGGCGGCCAGCATCTGGGGCGCCTCTGGACCATCGATGGAACGCTGCTCGGCTCCGTGGCGTTCGCCAACGAAACGGATAGCGGCTGGCAGCAGGCTCTCTTCCAGACGCCGATCCCGATCACGGCCAATACGACTTACGTGGTTTCCTACTTCGCGCCACAGGGGAATTATGCGGAGGACAATAATGACTTCGCTTCATCAGGCGTGGACAATGCGCCGCTGCATGCGTTGAGCGACGCCGCGGCGGGCGGCAACGGCGTTTTCCTTCGAAGCGCGACGGGAGGATTTCCCACGGATTCTTCCATGGCGACGAACTATTGGGTGGACGTGGCGTTTATCGACTCGGGGACTTTCGCTCCGCAGATTGTTTCGGTGGCGCCCGCGCCAGGCGAGTTTAATATTGTGACCACAGTCGCGCCAACGGCCACTTTCTCGGAACCGCTGGATCCCATGAGCGTGAACGAGTCAAACGTCTTGCTCAGCGACATGGCGAACAACCCGGTTCCCGTCATTACATCCTACGACGCAAGCGCTTTCAAGATCACGATCACGCCGGCGGCGCCGCTAAAGCAGATACAGGTATATACGGTGATCATCAAGGGAGGAGCCTCGGCGCCACATATCACCGATGCGACAGGAACGCCTCTCGCTTTCGATTACACATGGTCATTCTTGGTAACGAGATTTGGGCCCGCTCTTCCCATTCTCGTCATTACCACGACGGGAAATGATTTCACGCAGTATTACCCGGAGATATTGCGCGCCGAAGGCTTCAATAGCTTCAACGCCATGGACATCACTCAGATTACCAGTTCCACGCTGGCTCAATATGATGTGGCCATACTCGGCGAAACGCCGCTCACGTCCGCGCAAGTAACGATGCTCAGCGATTGGGTTACCGCGGGTGGAAATCTAATCGCGATGCGTCCTGACAAGCAGCTCGCTTCGCTTCTCGGAATCACCGACGCCTCCTCTGTTCATTCTGACTTCTATTTGCCGGTCGACACCGCCCAGGAGCCGGGCGTCAGCATCATCGATCAAACCATCCAGTATCACGGCCCCGCCGATTCCAATCCCGCCGCTACGCTTCATTCGATGGGAACGAACGGCGGACAGGTGGCGGCCTTCAGCTTCGATCTCGCGCGATCCATCGCCGATTACGTGAACCTTGATAAAGCGGCGATCCCGCAGGCCGACGAACTCCGGCGGCTCCTGCGCAATATTATTCTCTTGATGATCGCGGACAGTC
>Ga0190270_10000386_pt1 | contig 18861 bp, 17 predicted proteins | sample Popmic320T_FD_133748 | JGI IMG/M metagenome (GOLD analysis project Ga0190270, IMG submission 133748) | Populus adjacent soil microbial communities from riparian zone of Weber River, Utah, USA - 320 T | ecosystem: Environmental > Terrestrial > Soil > Riparian zone | place: USA: Utah | collected...
AGGCGAGGCGAGAAGTTGTTCTTGTCTGTTTTGGGAACATTGAATTCGATCACGCCCGGTACGTTTGCAATTGAATTCAATCCTTGTAGGGCTGCATCACGCGGCAGACCAAGATACTCGTAACGCAGTCCGAGATTGAGAGTCAGGTTCGGAGTCACCTTCCAATCGTCCTGTGCAAACGCATAGTACTTACGCTGGTTGCCGGTGAAAGCCGCCGAACCAACGCCGCGCAGATCGACGTTTGTTGGAATCACGTCGCGAATCAACTCATCGAGCGTTGCATAGTTGTAGTCACCACGGCCGCGCGGCAGGAAGAAGCTGGTAAAGATCAGAAACCTCATCTCTCCGCCAAACTTGAAGTTGTGCGAGCCGCGCGAATAACTGAGCGCGTTGTAGATTTGATAGGAATGGTTCAATCCCCCCTGAGGCAGGTTTCCATTTGGACCGAGACCCAAATTCAACGGGGCCACGGTGATATTTGGAAACGTATTGAATGCCGGGTCGTTGAGCGGATAGTCGCGGAGGAAACGCTTGTACGACAACCGCACTTCATTTACCACGCTGGAGTTGACGGTGTGGATCCAGCCTGCGGAAAACAGCCGGGCGAGAACGTTCTGTTGATTATTGAACTTCGGGTTGCCGTTACCTGGCTGCTCCGTGCCGATGTTGTCGGAGCTGAAACGGTAACGAAACTGGTTTCTGGAGTCCATCAGATGATCGATATTGATCTGATATTGCTTCTCCAGAAATCCACCCGGCGTGACCAGTGAAACCACACCGAAAGGAATTCCGGCCCTACCGAGGACCGTTTGGGTTTCGGTAGCTGTCTCCGGAAGCACCAGATTATTTCGGAGCATGTTAATCACAAAGGCACTCGCCCCTGGGAGAGCGGCAATCTGTGTAAGACCGGCGCTGGTTGGCGCGGTGTATGACACGCCTGTCGACTGTTGATTAATTTGGTCGCGTTGATACGCTCCAAAGAAAAACAGTTTGTTCTTGAAGATGGGTCCGCCGAGAGTCCCACCGTAACGCGGATTTGTAAACGGTACCTTTTGATCGATGACGCCGGTTTGAAGATTAAACTCTTCACTGGTTGACGCGGCGTTAAGGTGACGGTTTTGCAGGTACCCAAAAACGGAACCATGGAATTTGTTGGTGCCGCTCTTGGTGACGGTGTTGAATTGGCCGGCGGCGCCCGTGCCAAACTCGGCGTTGTAGTTATTGGTCAGGATCGATACTTCCGAAATCGCATCCTGGATAATATTGACCTCTTTGCCGGTAAGATCCGGCGAGTTGTTGTCGACGCCATCCACGTTGAAGGCGTTAGCATGCGGACGCGTGCCGCCTACGGACCCGCCGTCACCGGCGACGCCGACACCCTGGGCCACGACGTTCGGTGAAAGCAAGGCAAGTGATCGCACGTCGTTGAAAATGGGCAAGTCTTCAACCTGCCGCGTCTCGAAATTTCTGCCAACCTGAGATGTATCTGTCTGCACCAGTGCTTCGCCCGATGAGGTGACGTCCACTACACTGCTAACTCCTGCCGGCGTAAGAACCACATTCACTGTGCTCTCCTGATTAAGCAGCACTTTTACCTTTTCGGTTGCTGCCTGAAAGCCCTGCGCTTCGACCGTGACCGTATATTCACCGCCGAGCGTATTGGGAAATGTAAATCCTCCCGACCCTGAAGTCTGCGTTGTCAGGGTTTGTCCTGTGGCTTCGCTCTTCAACGTTACGGTTGCGTTTAGAATCGCCGCGCCGTTTTGATCGAGCGCCTGACCAATCACCGAACCACCGGTTGCCTGGCCCAGGGCTGCTCCGGAAAACGCCAACAGTGCGGCGAGGACCAAAACTAGTCTTCTTTGTCTACTCATTGAATTACCTCCCATCCTTTATCGAAAAGGCTTAGCCGTGATTCCGAGAATTCGGGCTCACGGCGATTACGTTCAAGCCTGGGGTAATTCGGGAAGCGCAATGAGCGTGCCTGGGCAGCCGCGCGGTTGAAAGGCCGCTTCGTCACTTCCATGGGCCAAGTCAGCAGATACTCTGATTTTTCAATTGCTGAATTTGGAAGTGAATGTGTGAAGAATTGGAGAAGGAGGAGAATCTGATAACGAGATGGAGCACTTGCTCATCGGGGATAATCAGATTTTCGTATCGCGCGCCAACTACGCTGGACGTTTAGTTCGGGCACTTGTGCCCGCCGGGCGGAAAAGTCCGCTCTCTAAAATAAACGCCTGGACACAAATTGCGCCGATACGCATTGAAAAAAACCGCGGGGTTCTGTTCTTGCGTAATCGGCGCAATGTGTAATCTGCGTATACTAGGGTCAGGCGAACGAGGGCTCAGGTGCAGACCAGGAGCTCGACGTTGAGGCAAATGTTTCAGGCCTGATGTTGTAGAGCTTGATCTTGGAGTTAAGAGTTGTGCCTTTTAGATTCAAGAGCTTGGCAGCCCGCGCCTGATGTCCCTGGGTCAATACCAACGCGCGCGTGATAAGGTCGATCTCGAAACGAGTTACTTCGTTGTAAAAGTCGAGGCCGTTGTCTATATCCAGGACATTTACTTCCCCGATGCATTGCACTTCGCGCACGAGCTCCAGCGTAAGCTGCTTCAGCGCCGTAATGCGGCGACGGGAAGTTCTTAGTTCCTGCGGTTGATTCTCATCGCCGGAGGTTACCAGTTCCACTACTCCCCCCTCCCAAATGGAATTCCCCGACTGTTCGGCCTCGTTTGCGTAATAAGTTGCGGTTCCCTTCATGACATTTCTCCTTATGATGAATTAATTCGAACTGGGCCGGCCCAGAGCTTTAATCTGCTCTCCACAAACTTCCAGGATCTTTTTTGAGTTGTCGCGACTGATCGTGTCGGCTTTGCTGTCGTCGGCCAGCAGCCAATTTCCGTCATTGCGTTTCATGAGGTGGCCAAGCTCGTGTAACAAGATCAGCACTCGAACCTCTTTTGTATTTGGTTCAAAGTTTCCGAGACGCGGGATCGAAACCTCTGACTGCGAAAACGTCCTGCGATAGAACGGGCCATTGGTGTTAACCGAGACTTTGTCAAACAATCGATACTTCGTTTTTGTCTTTACGCTAATACCGAGGGTAACGTCACCGGACATGCGCATCCCGATCGTCGGCGGCAGATATTCCTTTCGTACCTGGCCCATAAAACTGTTGAAGACCATGACCGCTCCAGTGGTCCCGCCAAAAAAGTCAGTGCACTCGTTGTCTTCGCTCAAAATGCCCAGCGTGTCGTAATAGGCCTGGCCAAACACTTTGTCCTCTTCGATCAGGGGCGAGGGCGCCGGAGGAAGCGGCGCGCTCGCTTTTGTCGCCATGGCGCTCGCGGGTTCCAAACATGCCAATTCAGCCAGGGCGAGATCCATTTCGGGAGGCGGTGCGGCGTTAATATCTGCCAGCCCAAGTGACATCACTGCGGTGCAAGCCAAAAACCCGCGTAGCCTCATGGAAGTACCTCCTATCCGATCTCAATCAGGGTTCGCTCCGGGATAGCGCTACGCTCGGGGACCGAGCACTTGGACACAGGAAACGAAAGAATGTTCCGAAAGGCGCGCGATTGATAGCGCCCTTCACCCCGGATTGTGTCGGAGTTATACGCGGGAACTCAGCGCAAGACATGAATTTTGTGACGGAAGGGCGGGCGCTTGTGACTAGCGGGCTTCATCCGGTGACTATGTCGGTTGGCGACAAGGGTTATTAAAGACGGCGTAACAATCAGCGGGACGGATAACGCAGGACCGTTTAGATGGCGGACTTGTCCGCCCCGGCTCGCGCAACTCCTCTTACGGGGCGCACAAGTGCGCCGTCTAAACGGCGGCCTTCCTGATCCGCCTTCTCAGGGAAGTTTACCGAGGGCTTCCTGCAGATTGTCGCGATGGTTGCGCGAGAGGGTTAGTTGTGTGCCGTCCTGCAGAATGATTCGATATTCACCGTGAAACCACGGTTGAAGTTCCTGAATTCGATCCAGCCGGACAATCGAAGATCGATGAATACGCACAAACTTCTTGGGATCCAGCTTCGACTCGAGGCTACTGATTGTTTCCCGCAGCAGGTGGGACTTTTTGCCGCTGTGCACCGACACATAATTCCCCTCGGCTTCGATCCAATCAATTTCTTCGGTCTCGAGAAAGTAAATACGGCCGCCACCTTTGATCACAAGGCGCTCGAGATACTTGTTTCCTGCCTTGAGCTCTTCGAGCAAAGCCAGGATGCGCTGGTCGGTGCCGCCGTTTCGCTCTCGCATGACCTGCGCCTTGGCGCGTTGCCATGCTGTGTCGAAGCGTTCTTTATCAAACGGCTTCAATAAATAATCGAGGGCATTGACTTCAAACGCGCGCACGGCATATTGGTCGTATGCAGTGACAAAGATGACGTTGGGAATTTGTTTTCCGAGAGCCGCGAGAACGTCGAAGCCCCCAAGATCGGGCATCTGCACATCCAGGAAGATAAGGTCAGGCGAGAGTTGGCGAATGGCTTCCAGAGCTTCGCGTCCGTTAACTGACTCACCGATGATTTCCGTGTTCGGGTCGTCTTTGAGCATCTCGCGCAGCATGGTGCGTGCGAGAGGCTCGTCATCTACCAACAACACGCGGACGGGAGAGTCAGCCATAACTTCCTTTACATTAATGATGATCGAACCCGGGGAGCTGAAGCGACCAACCGCAAGGGGTGTTGCGCTGAGTACCTATTCGACTGCGAAGTTGAGCAAAGAAGAGACTATTCGAACTGACCATGGGTGGCGTCATCGTGATGAAACGGAATTTCCATTGTCACTACGAAACCACCATTCGGATTATTCCGAAGGTCAAAGAGATGGCGCGAGCCGTAAAGTCTTTCCAGCCGTTGCCCCGTGTTCGCCAGTCCCAGACCTCTATTGAACAGATTCTCGGATATCCGATGTTCAGAAAGCCCGGGGCCGTTGTCTCGCACCTGGATACGAACGAGGCCATTTATATGTTTCGCCTCAATTTCTATCAGGCCGGGGGTGGAACGGGATGCAATTCCGTGGCGGATGGCGTTTTCTACGATTGGTTGGAGAATTAGGTTGGGTACTTTGGCATCAAGTGTGTCGTCGGCAACGTCGATGCGTGTCAGTAGGCGATCCTGATAACGAATGCGCTCAATCGCCAGGTAACAGGTGAGAAACTCGATCTCCTGTTGCAGCGTGACTTCTTCAGAGCCGGAGTTTTCCAGCGTGAGGCGCAGAAAATCACCCAGGCGAGTGATCATCTTGCGTGCCGCTTCGGTGTCTTGAGTTAGCAGGGCGGAGATTGAATGTAGAGTATTGAAGAGGAAGTGAGGGTGGAGCTGCATCTTGAGCGCTTCTAGTTGAGCTTTTGAAAGCTGCGCCTCGAGTTGAAGTGTGCGGACCTGACCTTCGTGATAACGGCGGTAGTAGTTGAACGCATAACTCGTGAGGGCGATCAGCATGTAAATCCCAATGCCTTCGCTGAAATTTGCCAGCACAAACCGGCCCATCCGCTCGAAGGAAAAAGGTCTTCCCAGGGGCAAGCTAAGATAAAGCCATACCATGACGTGTCCGACTGCGGTGACGATACCGCTAAGAAGGATGCTGATTGGTAGATGAATCAGACTGTTACGAATCCAGTTGTTACGTTCCAACGGGAGTTTGTTGGCAGCCCACAACACCAACGGGGTGGCCAATGCCCAGAGATAAGCCCAGACCATCTGCAGGTAGAGGGAATCAACCAGCAACGCCGGACGCTCTGAGCGATAAGACGTGAAATACATTTGGAGGGTAAAGACGATGCCGATAAGCGTCCATAGCCCCCAAATAATCGCGAGCCGGCTCCACCGCCCCCGCGAACCGGAGAAGGTGAAGCGCTTGTTCCCTGAAGTGTGATGAATTTCCTCAGTCATGTGGACTCTGAAAAGGATGACACGGAATTAACTGCTCAGCGACCAATGCGCTGAATGCTATTACAGAACCGAGCGCGTTAGCGCCGGATGCTGGAGTCAACCTCGGTATTATGCCGTATTGCCTGGATTTGTTGCCAAAGTAGATCATAGGATCCGGCGCTACCGCGCTCGGTTCTGTAGTGTTGTGTCCGGCTAGGATCTTGAAGAATTGCACTCTCGTGCGAACCAGTACACAAACTTGTGCGAGGGCCTTGCGAGTTTGGCATAGCCAGGCGCAGATTCGATCTTTCGTAAAACTGAGATGAAGAGAAGACCCTGGTGTCGTCAAGTACAGCTCACAGACTTCCGCGACTCCGTTTGTAAGATGAAAATGGAAGTCGGCGAAAGGGAGTAATACAACTGTAGTCCACTCGAGAACAATCCCTTTGTGACCAAAGGGCCTAAGGAGAGGACTAAGCGCTTATTGGCAGGATGACATGGTAAAAGGCGATCGGGCACTTGTGCCCGTGCCGGGCGGACAAGTCCGCGTTCCAACGAAGGTGGAAATATGGATAATGTTTTAGTTCCCACCCCCCAACCAGCCCGTGTGATTTAGACAATCCCCTGAGTAATCTTCGACAGACAGGAATGTCTGTCCTACCTAGGTTTTCTCTCCCACGGCCGCTAGAGCTGTCTGGTAAGCCATTGCGAGCTCACTCTGATTTGTGATGCAAATCTTCAGGTCGCGTAGAAGACCGTCACTCAATCCGTAAATCCAACCACGCACGGCCAGCTCCTGTTCACGTCCCCAGGCGCTTTGCACAATCGTAGTTTGGCAAACGTTGATAACCTGCTCAATGACATTCAATTCACACAGCCTATCCAGGCGTTGCGATTCATCCTTTACCGCATCGAGCAAGGCCGCGTGCTTTCCCTTCACGTCCTGAACGTGACGTAACCAGTTGTCGATCAGTCCCAACTTGTAGTTGTGCAAGGCAGCCATAACGCCACCGCAACCATAATGCCCGCACACAATAATGTGCTTTACCTTCAGTGCATCGACCGCATACTGCATCACTGACAGACAGTTCAAGTCTGTATGCACTACCACGTTGGCTACATTGCGGTGGACGAATAGCTCCCCCGGCATGAGCCCGACAATGTCATTGGCAGGGACGCGACTGTCGGAACAACCAACCCAGAGGTATTTGGGCGACTGTTGTTCTGACAACGATTGAAAAAAAGCGGGATCCTGTTCCTTGATCTTGTTGGCCCAGGCGCGGTTGCTCTCTAAAAGGTGATCCAGGTCTCTCATAACCGAAGATGGTAGCAAGAGAAGCGGCGCAACGCATAAAGAGGTCCTCGGGAAAGAGAAAACTGCCGTAAAGGGCTTCTCCTTGCAGTGCGGCGGCCCCGCTTTGGTCCAACCGCGAGATACCTTGCACTAAGTGGGTTAAATGTTGCCCATCGAAACGGCGCCAGGCCGCCGTGGGCCAAAGCGCCGCCGGGCCGGCGCACTCCAAGGAGGCGCCTCTGATTTTCAGCGGCCTTCAGCCATTGGATTAATCGCGCCGCGATGACAGGTTGAACAGTTAATCGCGCGACCTTGGGGTCTCGGCTCCAGGTTCTGCATCTTGCCGAGTTGCTCATTGATCGAGCGGTGCATGACAGCCATCTCGCGTGCGGCACGCTTCGGCCGCTTATCATCGCTGGAGAAGTCCTGTTCCACGTGACAGTGAGTGCAGGCTACTCCGAGCGCGCGGCTGTAACCGCCGTTCATGATTCGCAGTAACCTTCCGGCAGGCACCCCCTTGAGATGCTGTATGTTCTTGAAGACTTGTTCCGCCGGCAGGTTCTCGCGGCCCGCGATACTTTCTGAGATCTGTTTTACGAAGCGATTGTTGGTCTCCTGAGTCGGCGAGAGGGGAGCAGCGGGAGTTGCAGCTGCTTGCGGCGAAGGTTGCGGCTGCGTCTGCGGTTGCTGTGCCGTCGATGTGGCAATCTGCCAACAAGCCACGGTCCCACATGTCATCAGCGCCAACAGGAATAGAGCATGTTGCAGTTTCATCAAATTCTCCTTTTGCTTATCTGGTAGTCCTTGGGGAGATAACCAAAAACTAAGCGCATAACGCCTAAGGCGCGGCGTCAAACCTTTGTCCAAGCCTTGTTTCAAGCCGGGCTCTTACCTCCGGCCATTCTGATTCAATAATGCTGAACAACACTGAGTCGCGATACCGACCTCCGGGCCTCAGCATATGATTGCGAAGAATGCCTTCCTGTTTCGCTCCCAGCCGTAAGATCGCGCGTTGCGACTGCTGATTCAAAACATCCGTTACCAAAGCGACGCGAATACATTTCCAGTGCTCAAAAGCGTGAGTTAGAAGCAGGAGCTTGGCTTCGGTATTTACTTCGGTGCGTTGTACGCTTGCCGCCAACCAGGTGTAACCGATTTCGACAGTGCGGTACTCATGCTCGATGAAATAAAAGCGGGTGGTGCCGACGACAAGGTTCGTCGACTTTCTAATGATGACGAACGGAAGTTCACGCGCCTGAGCCTGAGCATCCAGTGCCGCTGAAATGTACGTAGCCATACTGTCGCGGCCTGGGACAATGGTGACGGTTGAGTTCCACAACTCGCCGTCGGCGGCGGCAACGTTCAGCGGTTCTTCGTGGGCCGCTGATAACGGCTCCAGACGTACGTACTCACCGTCAAGCGTAACTGGAGTGACTTCCATCTTTATTTCCGACGAGCCGCGCGGCCTTGAACCAAAAAGTAATTCAGCAGTCCGCTATCGCGGACTGGGCAAGTTAGAAATCCTGCTCACCTCAAAGCCTCTAATCTTTTCCAGCCTGGCAATAATCGCTTTGACAAACTTCGTAATTCCTTCCGCGTACTCCCCGCGCCGGTACAAATCGAGTGATTGATCCCCCAGCTCCTTACATACCTCGTCGGGTAAGTCTTTTTCCAGGCTGCGGCTGACTTGAATTCTCCACTGCCGGTCCTTGACCGCCAGCATCAACAGAAGACCGCCCCCTTTGGATGTATCCTTCGGCCCAAGCGCCCATGCTTTTGCTACCGTCAGCGAGTAATCAAAAATCGGCTCTCCTCCAGTTGTTTCAATGGTGACTACCGCGAATTCAATGTCCGACTTGTTTTTTAACTCCATCAAAACGGACTCGAGTTTTTGCTTAAACTGAGGATCGAACACGTTTCCATAATCGTTGACCAGGCCAACCGGAGGCGGCAGCGGGCTCTTCGCTCGTTCGGAGCGGTTTTGGTTTGGAGAGGGAGCTTCCGGATGGACCGTCGTCGTTAGTTTTGCTGTCGGACTCGACGCACAGGCCGACAGGAATAACAAGACCAGCAGGATGGTGACGCCGATAGAGAAGAAATTGCCCTTCATATCCACACCCCTATTACATTCCGCACCTTTGGTGCTAAGAGCCAGCTCAAGCGCCCCGATGATCGCAGGTGAGACTCTCTTTGGTGGGTGGCACGGCTTCATTCAAGGCTCTGACTAACCGATTGTAATCGACTAAATCTTCAACTACATGTTTTGCTCCCGCCTTGTGCAACATAGCTGCTGCTGGTCCAGACCCAACGCCCAGAAAACTAAAACCCAAGCGACGAGCCGTGCGAACATCCCAGAGGCCATCACCAATGCTGACAATCTTTCCGAAGCTGCCCACCCGGTAACGCTCCAGAGATTGTGAGACGGCCGCTTCCAGGATCTGCTCTCTCGACAGTCCATCTTCGGCATGAGCTGCCGGAATGCCATCGACATCGATGCTTGCTACGCTCAACTTCAATAAAGCAGACTCGCGCCAGCAGCCGGTAGCGATAGCAACGGCCCAATCTGGTTCTCGCTTCAACCTGTCGAGGGCAATCGAAGCGCCGGCAATTTCATTAAAGCTGGATGAATCAGACTCATACTGTTCGCCCAGCAAATTCACGAAGCATCTTTTGAATTTGTCTAACTCACTTTCGGTGGCGTCGCGGCCAAGTTTCTCTTGAAAGACATGGGCCATGATCCCTGAGTCGGTTGTATGCGGGTATGCGGCCCAATCGGTACTTATTTCAGAGATAGCATGAGCTTCAGCCAATGCTTCCACGAAGCATTGATCGTCAACGCTGTTGGTATTCGTCAGTGTGCCGTCGATGTCGAAGATTGCCAGCTTCATGTTTCGTTTCGCTTCAGATGTTTAGAGTACAACGCCGATGCATCGGGGTCGCTGCTGTCATACTGAAAGCCAGGTTTTTCCAGATATTTCTCCTGAGCATAACACTGATCCGCTTTAACTATCGCAGCACTGCCCATGGTCGAAAAATGAACAAATCATCGCTTCGGAACCGCGCTTGACTTTGTGTCGCGTTGAAAGATAGTCTCACGGCTTCACCAACGAGTGGGAGAAGATTTGTAGCTGCCCGTCATCGCCCCGCGAACTACAGCTATACTTCGCCCGTAACTGTAATCTCACGGTACGCGAGAAAAGTTGATTGACTCGATAGCAGCCGGCCTCATCTGCTGTCTGTTTCGAATAATTCGCCCGACATGTATTTCACCGCAGAGTGGACACTCGTTTCCCTTAGCTTTTGAGGGAGATCTGCTCAGGCATATCTATCGCGGAACTGTAACGATAACCCTTTAACACCCCGAAGGAGGATAAGTAATGTTTAGAATCCGTTCCCTGTTTGTCTTAACGTTATTGTGTGGCGCGATCGGCGCCCTTTGGTTTGCTCGCGACATGAAGAGTGGCGCTGCGCAGGCCAACGGTCCAAACCTTTCAGTGCGCGAAGACGTGCTCGGCTCGCAGTGGGTCGTACGCGACGAAAACATCCCTGCGGAAGCATGTAGTGCGATTGAAGGTGACGTAACTCCGGGTCTGCGCCGGCTCGTTCGATTCACGGTGATGACACCAAACACGGGTAATCAGGACATTTTTGTCGGTGACCCAAACGTGCACTTCGCAGCAAACGATGGCCTGTTTGAGTTCGCTGAGTGTCACCATCATTTCCACTTCCGGCATTACGCGCTTTACCAACTCATTGACCCGCGGACCGGTAAGATTTGGCGCGCGGCCAAACGCGGCTTCTGCATGCTTGACACGGATCCGAACCCTGTCCCCGTTGGCGGCGTGCCACCCGGCAGTCCGAAATACCGGAATTGCGGCGCCATCGGCTTTCCCGGAAATCAGGGCATCACAGCTGGCTGGGCCGACACCTATCGCTTTACCCTCGCCGGCCAGTATTTCGTACTTGATGGCGGGGATGGACAGGACCCGGTGCCGCCAGGAAACTACGTGATTCGAGTCACTGTTAACCCGCCGTTCGTGGCCAAGCAGGGCGAGCCTTGTCCTTTCAAGGACACGAACGGCTTCTGTCATCAACTGCCCGAGACTAACTACGACGACAACATCGGACAGACGTCAATCTTGATCCCAAGCCACCCGGGCCGCAAAGGTGCGGGGCCGCTTGCCGGCAACAATGAGCCCGCGGAGGAATGCGACAAAGGCTGCATAAAGTAACCCGTTACTTGAGGATACTGAACGGCTTTCTGAAATGAAGATGCGCCCAGGTGTGATAAACATCCGGGCGCATCTGTGTGTGCATGAGGCTGAACTCGACGACCCGAGCGTTGCTCGGTTGTCTCACGATGGGCAACGGCTATGATCCGATTAAACAGGCAACTCAAGATCGTCCGACAGACCGGAATGTCTGTCCTACTTGACAGAACTGCTCAGCCGTCTTGGGTCAACGACTTCACCATTGGAATACAGGCTATCTCAACACCGGTAGATAGCCGGTATTTCGACTCTTCCTTCCCTGCATATCCAGCCCGCTTGTAAAAGGGAACCGCATTCAACGAGGCGTTCAGGCGAATTTGCTCCAACCCGAGCGCGCGTGCTCGCTCCTCCAGCTTCTGCAACACCCTCAGCCCGATGCCTCGCCGACCTGCTTTCGGGCTCACGAAGACGGCCTCAACTTCAGCGCTATTCTGGTTGAGCGCGCCAAACCCAACAATCTCTCCGTCCTCCTCCGCCACAAAGAACTCTTTGCTGCGAATCGATTCCTCATAGTTTTCCGGTTTCCTGGGAACGCCCCACGCCTGAATCTCTTCAGGGGTGTACAAGGTTGTTTGGATCGCTGTCACGGCACTCACGTGCACGCTCATGATTGATTGGCAATCGTCTTGCCGGGCTTGGCGAATGTTAAGCATCACTACAGCTTTGCCTGAAAAGTCAGCGGCCACACCTGAAATGAAAGCGCGATACGATCCATGAAACAGCACTAAATTGCACTAAAGCGTTTCGTGTTCGTTCGTGTGATTCGTGGATTGCTCTATTCCTTCGATCTCGGGCAGTGGCCGATACCAGGACAACTCCGCTTTTCGTTTCAAGAGTTCTCACGCAGCGTACTGCTCGGCACCCATGAAATGCAGCGACACATAACTCTCGTCTCCTTTTACCCAACTGTCGTGCGGCACGGGTGGAATGTAAAAAAGGGTTCCGGCTGACAGCTCCAGATGCCTCCCATCACTCATCGCTGAGACACGTCCGTGAGGGCGTGGATCAAAGACTCTTGCAAACGATGAGCGCCGAAGGTGCGTGACAGTCGATCCGGGACCAGAATGTGTCGGCCCTTCAGGCCTGAAGAGTTGTGCGCTGTTTTTTCCACGCCCTCACGGACGTGGCTATTGAATACCAGCCCTTCGGGCCTCAATTGACGAAATTGCGAGGTGGTCTTCTCCTCAACACTTGAAATCAATACACGCCGTTGACGCGCCTGATTCTACCGCGGGCGCGCTGCATCACGGTTTTTTCTGAATGTTGAAGACAGCTTGGTTCGTTGGAGTTCCGCGGACGTTCAGGCCCACCCAAACGTAGTCTATGCCATCGAGTTCATCCGGAAGCCGGACGATTACCTGACTCATCCAGTCGAGGCCAGGAACCGATGCCACGTGCTCGACGGTGAGTTGGTAGCGACGTCCCGAAGAGTCTTCGGCCTCGGCAACGATGTCAGTAACTGACGGCGAATTGACGCCCGACGCGAACAGCGAGACGCGTGTGCGGCGGTCGCTGCTGAAGTTCGAGGCGGAGACCTTCGCAAATGGCTCGGCCACCTGAGTCACCGAGTCGAGCGCGACGGCCCAGATCGTGTTGGGCTTGATGAGCAGGGCGGGCCCCAAAGGTGGCGGCGCGGCGGCTTGCGGCTGCCAGACGGGGAAGGAGTCGTGCGCTTCGTCGTTGGTGAGTCGCGTTTGGCCGCTGCCGTCGGCGTTCATAACGTAGATTTCATAGCCGCCCTCGGTGCGGTCGCGACTGCTGATGAAGGCGATGCGCGCCCCGTCCGGAGACCAAGCCGGGGAGATGTCGTAGCTGAAGGCGCGACCACCACTCAGAAACTTCTTGCCTGTTCCGTCAGCGCTAACAACGTAAATATTCGTGTCGTTCTGCTCGCCTTGCGCTACATAGGCGATGCGTGTCCCATCGGGCGACCATGCGGGATCGCGGCTGTAGCCCTCGACGACCCTTCGTGTGCCGGTGCCATCGACGTTGACGACGTAGACGCTGTACGTGCCATTGTCGCGGCGGCTCGTGAAGGCGAGACGCTTGCCATCCGGCGACCACGCCGGGGCGAAGTCTTCCTGCGGATTGTTGGTAACGTTCAACAGACCGCTGCCATCGATATTGACTACATAAATTTCGTAACTGAAGCCCTGGCGCGAACCGGTGAAGGCGATGCGGTTGCCGTCAGGTGACCAGATGGGATTCCCACCGGTGACACCTGCCAGCCTGACGACGTTGGTGCCATCGGAGTTCATCAAGTAGATGCCGTTGCCGCCGTCGCGGTCGCTGACGAAGGCGAGGCGCGTCCCGTCCGGCGACCAGGAGGGGTGACCGTCGGAGGCCAGGGTGTTGGTCAAACGTCTCACCGCTGTGCCGTCGTCGTCCATCACGTAAATCTCGGAGTTGCCGTCGCGGTTCGAGCCGAACGCGATCTTGCGTTTATTGGACGGCGAGGGCGTCGGTGTCGGCGAGGTCGAATCGTTGTCGTGTATGTAGAGCGTGGCGGCGGCGCCATAACAATCCGTGCCTGAGGGCGGCGCTTCGCCGGAGAAGTCGAGCGAGAGAAACGCCATCTCAGGCTGCCGCGGTTCGATCTGTGCGTCGTCAGTGATCGACACGCTGAAGGTCTTGCTGGTCTCGCCTGCTGCAAACCGAAGCGTACCCGAGACCCTCGCGTAATCCACTCCGGGTGTGGCCGACCCAACCCACGCGGGGTACATGCAGCCGGTTGCGTAGAGGTAGTTGTTGTCGGCGAGGTACGCGACCGACGCGTCGCGGTTAATGTCACCTGTGCGCACCACTGTGATGGTTGCGCCGTTTTCACCCTCCGAAACTCTGTAGTAAGCGGCGCTGAACTCGAACCTGACTGCCGACTGCGTGGCGCTCTCGGCGCGCGCGACGAAGTCTACCCGCGGGCCGAGCCAAACAGTCAAAACCGTGACTGCGGCCAGCGCCACCGTCGTGTATCTCAGTGTGATCGTGCGAAGCATGGAGGGATACTCCTAAAAGCTTTACTTCCACTTCCGCTTCCGCGAAGTAGTCTGGCGTTCAACCTTCAGATTGCCCGAATGTCCGACACACTTTTAGTTTGTCGACAGTCTCCCAACCGCAACCACGACAAACTGAAAGTGTGTCGACATTCGGGCTCCCGGAAGTTTCGGAAGGAATTTAACCCGCTCTGAGGTAACCTTTCAAGCCGGAGGCTGCGAATCGATTGTTGAACCTACCCCATTACTGTCGTTTCCACTTCAGCTCAATTTCAACTTCTTCTTCATCCCCATTGCGCTCGTACTCAAACTCGACCTTCGCATAAGGCGGGACATAGATGCGCTCGCCCGCAATCTGAATCTCAAACGTTTTCTCCTCTTCTAAAGCTTCCGCCAGTCGTCGCAACTTAGCGACCACCTCAGTGGTCGAATAGGATTTCTCCACTTCCTTTTCGGTTCCCATCATTTCCTCCTAAGAATTGAGTGCGTATCTCATCTGCACCTTGCAAAAGTCTGCCGCAGCGAAACGTTAGTATTTCATCTATCGGTTACTTCATGACAGTTACTTTAAATCACGCGATGGAAAACGAGAGAACAGCGTGCGTCGAAACATCGCGCAGCAGCGCCTCGATTTCCACTTGAATTATCAGGGCATAATGTAACGCAAACTGTTAGTTTGCGGGCCGTAGCTAAGAAGCATGTTGGATGGAAAGATATGCCTAACGCCACGTCCGCAAACTAACAGTTTGCGTTACATTTTCGCAGGGCGCCGGACCGAATCTACGACCTGGCGTATCGCATCGATCACCAGTTTCGGATCGTCAAGCTGAATATGGTGTCCGCTTGTTGTAGCTATGATTTGTTTGCTGTTGCTCGAGAGGTTAAGCAAGTCACGCTGCATGCGCTTTCGATCCTCATCAAGTTGCTTGCCCTCCTCAGTATCCGGGTATTCGCGTTTACCGCGCGTCAACACAATTAAAGGAGTGTCGCCAAGCGGATACTCCTTTGCCTGTCGAGCCGCGTAGAATTCTGCGAACTCTTCCCCCCAATAGGGGTCGTCGTCGGCCACGTAATGTTGCGGCTGCGCCTTAGCCCACAACCGCCACTTTTGGATGCTCAGCGGCAACAGATCAAACGGCGGGTTAATTTTGGGTGGTCCAATCTGCTTTAGGAACTCCTCCAGTTTCTTCCTCTCTTCAGGGGCGAGCATTTTGTCAGAGGCGCGAATGGTCTTTTGAATCGGCGGGATAGTCCTTCCCTGAGACAGGTCCCGCATCCGCTGGATCTTGCCGTTCATAAACAACGTGGTGTCTTCGTGTGTGCTGTCAACCAAACACATACCGGCGACTTCCTTTGCATAGAGGCCAGCAAATGTGCGGATTAGAAGGCCGCCGATAGACTGACCGACCAGCACGTATGGCCCAGGGTTACCCGATTTCCGGAGTGCCGTATGCAACTCATAAGCGATCTGTTTCATTGAACGCGGTCGTGGGCCTAAATCACTCCACGCGTTGCCGGCGCGATCATACGAGCACACTCGGGTAAAGCTCGATACACCCGGTTGCACTAAACTCCAATCGAACGAGAAGTCGCCGGCGCCCGACTCCAGCACCACCGTCGGTCCCCGACCTTTATTGCTTCCGGTGCAGTTAAGGTGCAGTCGCCACCCGCCGATATCCACCAATTTGCCCGGAGGTCGAGGCGGCTTCATCGCCTTGATGCTCGTTTGATCAACAGCTATTTGCGACAGCAAAAAGCTGAAGAATGTGAGCGCAAAGAGTTGTCTGGTCCGCCGCGCAATCGAGGCACGCATGATCTGGAGTTTGCTCATGAGTAACTGTGAACCTTTCATAATTCCCACATGAAGGCAGCGTGGTGCTAATCCTCAAGGCACGTGGTTGCGTCCACATCAACTGCCGAGATTCCCGTGGGAAAACGCAGTGTTTGTCAGCTTAACTTCAAGCCGGTACAAACACCGCGTCATTTCGAATAAGTAGCCTCATGGGTAAGCCCGCAGTAGCTTGGGCGAGATCGTAGGCCGACGCTAAGCTCGTTCCTTTCCCAAGCAAACCATAGAAGCAGCGCGCCCAGCTAATCATCTTGACGGAGTCTATGTCTTCCGCGGCAGCGATAACGCTGACGCTGCGTGACAGGATGGCGCCAAGGTCTAGCGAGTCGCAGGTTGCCAGGAAGAGCAGACTCGTGCCTGACCGCTCAATGAGCTGCAGGAGGCCACTGGACGGTAACCGCTCCTCGTCGTTAAAGAGAAAATCCCCCGTTTTGGGTTGGACATACCCGAGCAAGTGGACAATTTCAAATTTATTGAGCGCAAGGGCATCACGCAATTCGGCGAGCTTCACGTTATGCAATCGCGTCACTAAGTTCGGATAGTTCGCTTCGAGTATCGCCATGTCTTCAGCGGCTCCTAATTCTTCGAACGTGGTCGTCGCTGCGCACAGGATTCGATGGATTCTCACAAGGTTTGGACCTTGGGCAGTGACCGCCGGAATTCTGTCAAGATCACGTTTCAGATCGGGCCACCATTTGTCGAACGTTCGGCCCAGAGCGACCTCCCCGCGCTTGTTGTCCAGCAGCGAGTTGATGCTTTCTACAAGCCTGCGGGTTCCGGATTCGTCTGCCGGCACGCCTTGGAACCTGGACAGCGGACCCTGAATAGCTTCTGGCTCGATGCCCAGGCAATAAGGAACAACGCGTGCGGACGCTACAGATTTTGATAGAGCCCCGGCCTCAAAAAGCAGCCAGGGAGACATGAGATTCGCGGGCAATAAACAGATGATGCCGAATCCTGTGCCCTCAAGTTCTCGGTCCAACTCGTTCCCCCAACGCTGACCAGCCTGAATATCGCGACTCGACAGCCAGAATGCGACCTCGGGAAACACCAGCGAGAGCCATTCGCGCAAAATCACCGCAAGCTCCTTGCTACTCTCGCCTGACCAGCTGAGAAAGACTTTCATGCCATGCTCCTGGAGGTTCGCAAACATTACGACTGACCACGACACGCCGGGCGAGCAACACGCCAATAACTATTGGCGCAGATGGTGATCAGACCACGCTGATTTGGGTCGGCTGCAAACGATTGTCTTGTGTCGCCCAACAGTGTTGGGAAAACTCTATTTTATTTTCGCGGAGACCTTTGGGTTGATAACGGCGAGGAATGCTTTCGCCTCTTCGATCTCTGGCCTGACGCTATCGGCCGCGCGGGCCAGCGCCACGAGTTTTGAGTAGTAAGTCTTCGCCTTATTTTGATCTTTCGCGAGCTCGGCCGAACGAGCCGCGCCATAAAGGCCATTGAAGCGATTGGGTGCGGTGAGAAGCGAGGTCTCGAATTCCTGCAAGGCGGCCGATGGTTGCTTGAGTTCCAAGAGTAGCTCGCCGAGTTGCTCGCGGGCGGGAAGGATTGCGCCGGGTGTGACGGGATGCTTGTCAGTTGCGTCATCCAAATCAGCTGCGGAGCGCATCAAGCGCAGTGATTCTTCTGTTTTGCCTTCGGCGTGGGCCACCCATGCTGCCGCTACCTGACGCTCGATCTCAACCTGCTTGGCCCAGTCGTAACCGCCTTTTACTTCAACGAGTGCCTTTTGAATGGCGGCCAACTTCTCGACATCCTGACGCGCTGATGCGACGTCGCCCGAGCGTGCAGCTCCAATCGCGCGCGCAAAGTGAATGTGGGCTTCGGCCCAGGAGAAGCTGGTCCACGGGAACGTCCCCGACGTGCCGGGAGGCAAGGCCAGTTTCGCAGCCTCATCCCAACGTCGTCGTTCGAGTGCATAGCGGGCCGGGACAGCCGCTAACGAATAAGCGACCTTGAAAGTCTGCGGCTCAATTTTCTGAATCTTGTTCAATTCATCGAGCACGCCCCACGCCTGTTTGTCCTGCGCGCTTTGCAGGTAGGCATAAGCCAGATAATCCATCGCGTGAAGCTGCTCATCCCACACGCCGGTCATACGGTTTCTGATCGCAAAAGCCTTCGCCGCCGCCTTGGCATCAAGATTCGACTGTACCGCCTCCTGCCACAAACCCAGACGCGGGAAAATGTGTGAAGGCATGTGCTGCGCGTGAGCCGATGCGGGTGCGATCTTCGCATAGCCCCGCGCGGCGGTCAGCGCCAGGTGGGCCAGGGCAGGATAATCGTAGCTATGAATGATGTAATGGGTGACTCCCGGATGTTGAGGCTCTCGCGCCAGAACACGATTCAAAATCTGAGCCGCTTCCTTTTCCCTCACATAGGTCTTGTCGTTCGACATCATTCCCGTGGCCACCAGCGTCAGTGCATAGAAGATGCCGGCTTCGCGATCTGCGGGGTAACGTTGGTGGAGTTGCTTCATCGCGTCGCTGTAGGCGAAGGCGCGGGTACGATGGTCCAGCTTGTCGGCGTCCTGGTAAAAAGTTGCCACTGCCGCAAT
>Ga0190270_10000387_pt1 | contig 18856 bp, 14 predicted proteins | sample Popmic320T_FD_133748 | JGI IMG/M metagenome (GOLD analysis project Ga0190270, IMG submission 133748) | Populus adjacent soil microbial communities from riparian zone of Weber River, Utah, USA - 320 T | ecosystem: Environmental > Terrestrial > Soil > Riparian zone | place: USA: Utah | collected...
CCCGCCTTCGCGGGGACGACAACGGACAGGCTTGAACCCGGCCTGATGAAACAGGCACAGTGCACCCAGGAAACGCCCAAAGAGAAAGTAGAGTTCCATGTCCCAAGCCGCCGCGCGCCAGACCTCCAACGCCCCCGAGCATTCGACCGCCTATTACTTCATCGAGGGCCTCAACGAGCTCGGCATCGAGCATCTGTTCTGCAACTTCGGCACCGATCACGCGCCGGTCATCGAGGCGATGGCGGACCGCGAGAAGCGCGGCGAGAAGGTGCCGAACGTCATGCTCTGCCCGCACGAGAACACCGCCGCGCACATGGCGATGGGCTATGCGATGGCGACAGGGCGCGGCCAGGCCGTGCTGGTGCACGTCGACGTCGGCACCGCCAACACCGCAAACGCGATGCACAACATGTTCCGGTCGCGGCTGCCGGTGCTGCTGATGTCCGGCAAGGCGCCGTACACGTCAAGCAACGAGCTGGTCGGCTCGCGCGACACCTATGTGCATTTCGTCCAGGAGCCGATCGACCAGGGCGCGCTGGTGCGGCCCTACATGAAGTGGGAGTGGACGCTGCCGTCGGGCGTGGTGGTGAAGGAGGCGCTGCGCCGCGCCCACACCATCATGGAAAATCATCCGCAGGGCCCGGTCTATTTCATGGCGCAGCGTGAGACGTTGACGCAGCAGTGGGCCGCCGACCAGATCCGCAGCTATCCGGCCGAGCAGTTCGCGCAGCCGCAGTCCGGCGGCGCCGATCCGGCGACGATCGCGCAGCTCGCCGACCGGCTGATCGCCGCCGAGCATCCGATCCTGATCTGCGGCTACGCCGGCCGCAACGCCAAGGCGGCGAAGCTGATCGAGGAGATTGCGCAGTTCGCCGGCATCGCGGTGTTCGAGGGCAACCAGACCTTCAACATCTCGCACGAGTTCCCCTGCTTCCTCGGCTATTCGCCGAACAAGCACCTGCCGAAGGCGGACGTCGGCATTCTGGTCGACGTCGACGTGCCGTGGTTTCCGGCCGACGTGTCGCACAAGGGCGGCTCGTACTGGGCCCACATCGACATCGACACGCTCAAGTCCGCATCGCCGATGTGGACCTTCCCGGGCAACATCCGCATGCAGGGCGACTCCGGCCGCATCCTGGAGCAACTGCTCGACGAGTTGAAGACGAAGGCGAACCCGAAGTTCCGCGATGCCGCGCAAAAGCGCGTCGAGGCCTTGAGCGCCGAGCGCAACGCCTGGCGCGAGCAGGCCAACAAGCTTGCCGCCAACAAGGGCAAGGCCGGCGAGATCGAGCCGCATTATCTCTTTGCCGAGCTCAACAAGCTTCTCAAGGAGGACGACGTGGTGCTCAACGAGGGCGTCCGCAACGCCGGCGCCTGCCTGTTGCAGCTCAAGCGGCCGAAGCCCAACACCATCGTTCGCTCAGGCGGCGGCGGGCTCGGCTGGTCGGGCGGCATGGCGCTTGGCGTCAAGCTCGCCGAGAAAGACAAGATGGTGGTGCAGGTGGTCGGCGACGGTGGCTTCTATTTCGGCGGCCCCGCCTCGGTGTTCTCGGTCGCGCAGCAGTACAAGCTGCCGATCCTGGTGCTCTTGCTCGACAACACCGGCTGGTCGGCGGTGAAGGAATCGACGCTGCGCGTGTTCCCGCAGGGCGAGGCGAAGGGCTCGAACCAGTTCCAGGCCAACCTGATGCCCAACGCCGAATTCGCCAAGATCGGCGAGGCGTTCGGCGCGTATGGCGAGAAGGTCACCGACCCGGATGACGTGCCGGCCGCGCTCGCGCGCGCAGTGAAAGAGGTGCGCGGCGGACGCGCGGCCATCCTGCACGTGAGGGTGACGAAGCTGTAAGAGCTGGGTTCGTCATGGCCGGGCTTGTCCCGGCCATCCCGATCAGGGACGCACTGTGCCCGCATAAGCGGGATGCGCGGGACAAGCCCGCGCATGACGGTGGAAAGGGAGGTGCCCAATGGTCGCGCTTACGCGCCGGCTCGCCTGCGTCGTAGTGGGCTTCACGATATTGTCGCCACACGCGCTCGCCCAATCCCCCTACCCCAACCGAAACATCGAAATCATCGTGCCCTACGGGCCCGGCGGCTCGACCGACATCGTCGGGCGGATCGTCGCGCAGAAGCTGCAAGAGCGGCTCGGCCAGACCGTCGTGGTGCTCAACCGGCCGGGCGCCAGCGGCACGCTCGGCCTCACCACGGCGATGCGCGCCAGTCCAGACGGCTACACGCTTCTGAACAGCTACACCGCCGAGGCCGTGGTGGTGCCGCAGATCTCGAAGACCCACAAATATTCGGTGGCGGACGACTTCGAGCCGATCGCGATCACCGGCCTGGTTCCGGTGGTGCTGATGGTGTCGAAGAACGTCAAGGCCAATACGCTGCAGGACTTCATCGCCGAGGTGCGCGCCAACCCGGGCAAGTTCACGTTCGGCGGCGGCTACGGCAGCCCGCCGCACGTCATGGGCGCGTGGATGAACCGGCTGCGCGGCCTCAACGTCCAGCACGTCCCGTACCGTGGCGGCGCGCAAGGGATCAACGACGTGGTCGGCGGCCATATCGACATGTTCTACGGAGGCGTCGCCGCCGGAAAGGCCGCGATCGACTCAGGCTCGGTCAAGGCGATCGCGGTGACCGGCGACACGCGCTCCTCGGCGCTGCCCAACATCATGACCTTCAAGGAGGCCGGCGTGCCGGAGTTCGATCTGGCGAGCTGGACCGTGATGCTGGCGCCGAAAGGCACGCCAAAGGAGATCGTCGAGCTGATCCGCCGGGAAACGCTGGCCGCCCTCGCCGATCCCAAGACACGCGAGGCGCTCGCCAAGCAGGGCGTCGAGCCGAGCGGGAACCAGGACGTGCGGGCCTTTCTCAAGAAGGAAACCGGCACGTTCGGCCGCGCGGTGCGCGAGCTCGCTCTCCAGATGGGGGAATAATGCGCCCGCTCCGCTTTCTCCTCAGCGCGCTGCTGCTAATCGCCGCGAGCGCCGCGCAGGCACAGACTTCCGCGCAGGCACAGGCTCCCGCGCAGGCACAGGCTCCCGCGCAGGCACAGGCTCCCGCGCAGGCACAGGCTTGGCCGAGCCGGCCGGTCAAGCTGATCGTGCCGACCGGCCCCGGCGCCGCCACCGACGTGATGGCGCGCATGATGAGCGAGAGCGTTTCGCGCGCGCTCGGCCAGCAGCTTGTGGTGGAGAACCTGCCGGGCGCCTCCGGCATCATCGCACACCAGAACGTCGCGCGCGCCACGCCGGACGGCTACACGTTTCTCTTCACCAACACATCCGGCCTCGCCACCAATCCGGTGACGTTCAAGACGCTGCCGTACGATCCGGCCAAGGACTTTACGCCCGTCGCGATGGTGGTGGACTTCGGCCCGCAGATGCTGTCGGTCAACGCCGACGTGCCGGTGAAAAGCGTCGCCGAGCTGATCGCATACGCCAAGGCCAATCCCGACAAGCTGTCCTACGCGGTGGACTTGACGGCGGGCGCAGCGCCGTTTGCCGCGCGGCTCCTCAACAAGCGCGCCAACCTCGGGATGGTCGAGGTGCCGTACAAGTCCGCCGCGCAGATGGCGCAGGACGTGGCGAGCGGCACCGTCCCGGTGCTGATCTCATCGATGGCCGCGGCCAACGCGATGGTGGAAGCCGGCAAGATCCGCCGCCTGGCGCTGACCGCCACCAAGCGATTTGCGGCGCTGCCCGACCTGCCGACCATCAATGAAACGGTGCCTGGCGTGACCATGGACGGCTGGTTCGTCGTCGTGGCGCCCACCGGCACGCCGCCCGATGCAGTGAAGCGGCTGAACGCGGCGATCGGCGAATTCCTCAAAGGCGAGGACATCAAAAAGCGGCTGGCCGGCTTCGGGCTCGGCACCAGCGGCGCCGGCACGCCGGAGTCGACCGGCGACTTCATCCGCCGCGAGCAGGACAGGTGGCGCGCACTGGAGCAGGAGTTGAATATCGAGAAGCAGTAGCCGCTAAAGCCGCTGCTTTCTTGGTTTGAGCGTGAACTTTTTCCGAAAACCGATTGCCACTTTTCGGCATGCTCTAGGACGCCTGGGAGGCGACGCTCGCGGTCGCAAGCCGCGCCAGAGCTTCTTCCAGCGATTCTTCAGGAAAATTCGTCCGGCTGAGCTTGGCTTCCGGCGCGTCGAGAAACTTAAGCTCGAGGTCCAGTGCCATCATCTTCCAGTCTCGGGCGAGAATCAGCCGCGCCCGCTGCATCTGTTCGGTGCGAGCGGTGGACGCCTTCCGCTCGAATTCCGCCGCCCGCTGCCGGTACAAAGCGGCGCGCTCCCGCGACTCCATTTGCACACCCCCCGCCGGGCAGCGTAGTGCGTTTTCTTCACAAAGCGCAATGCAGGTCCTGGCCTGCCAGGCCCCGGTTCTACGTGCAGCACCTGCATTGCATCGCAAACGCCACGCGCTCGTCCGGCGTCAGCTTCTCGTGCTCAGGGTTGCGCTCGGGCGCCGGCGCCGCGGCAAACGGGATCAGCGTCTCCGCAATCGGGTTGTCGTAGGGCAGTCCCTTGGCACGCATCGCATTGCGCTTCGCCTTGGTGGCCGCGGCGTCGATCTCCAGGGTATCGCCCTTGAACACCGCGCCGTAGTTCTCCTCCGCAGACTTCTGAGTGACGTAGCCCGAGCGCACGTCGCGCTCCAGCGCTTCAAGATCGCGCTCCAGCGGTGAGCCGTAGCCGCCACCGCCGCCCGAACGGAGGATGTAGGCGTCACCCGCCTGCAAGGTTTGATTGAGCGCCTTGCCGTTGGGAAAAAGCGTCTCGTCGGTCTTGCCGAAACGGTGCAGCGCGACTCCGTTGCCGAACCCCGACATGCCGCCGAACAGGCCCCACGGCTTGCACTTCACGCGGTCCATCTGCGACGAGAATCCGATCGGATGCAGCGCCTGCACCACCTGCTCGGTGCCGAGGCCGCCGCGGTATCGTCCCGCGCCGCCGGAATCCGGCCGCAGGCAATAGCGCTCGATCAGCAGCGGATACTTCGCCTCGACCTGCTCCGACGGGCCGTTGTGGGTGTCGCCGTCGTTCATCGCGATGGTCGCATTCATGCCGTCGTGGTCGTATCGCGCGCCCCATCCGCCGCCGATTAGCCCGCCGGGATAGAGGTAGAAGCCGTTGTCCTTCGGACGGCGGCCGTGGACGCGGCCGAGCACCAGGTCGGCGTGATGGCCGGCGATCACCTGGTCCGGCAGCGCCGGAGCAAGCGCCTTGAAGATCGTGTCGATCACCGTCATCGGATAGGTCATCCACATCCGCATCGCGGCGGGCTTGGTCGCGCTGATGACGCGGCCGGGCGGCAGCACGATGTCGAGCGCGCGAAACGCGCCGTCGTTGATCGGCAGGTCGAGCGGCGAGGTCAGGCATTTGAATGCCACCTGGCAGCACGAGCGGCCGGCGGTGATGCCGGAGTTGTAGAAGCCTTGCACCTGCGCCGACACCTCGGAAAGGTCGACCGTCATGCGGTCGCCCGCGACCGTGACCTTGACGCGGATCGGCACGCGCTGACCGACGTTGACGCCATCGTCGTCCATGAAGGATTCCGCTTCATAGACGCCGTCGGGAATGTCCCGCATGCGGGCGCGCGCCAGGGCTTCGCTCTGGTCCATGATCGCCTCGATGCCGCCGAGCACGGCGCCGCGGCCGTATTTGCGGACCATGTCAAGGAAGCGCCGCTCGCCGGTCTTCACCGCCGCGACCTGGGCCCGGAAGTCGCCCATCGCGCGATCCGGCAGCCGCACGTTGGTCTTGATGATCGAGATCAGCTCTTCGTTCGGCACGCCCTTGCGGTAGATCTTCACGATCGGCATCTGCAGGCCTTCGGAGTAGATGTCGGTCGTGCCCTCCTGCAGCGTGCCGCCGACGTCCGGCCAGTGCGCCATGCAGCACGAGAAGCCGATCAGATCACCCTCGTGGAACACCGGCACCGTGAAGGTCATATGGTTGAGGTGCGAGCCCGTGGTGTAGGCGTCGTTGGTGAGCAGGATGTCGCCGGGCTCGAGAGTGTCCGCGCCGAAATGCTTGAGCTTGGCCTTCACCGTCTCGCTCATGCCGCGGATGAACATCGGCAGGCCGAGACCGATCGACACCGTGTTGCCTTTGGCGTCGAACACGCCGACGGTGAAGTCGAGCGCCTCGTAGATGATCATATTGTAAGCGGTGCGGGTCAGAACGATCTTCATCTCCTCGGTGATGGCGACGAGACCGTTGCGCACGATCTCGGTCACCACCGGGTCGATGCGAACGCCGGATTTGGATGGGGATTGCACGGGCGCGTCCATTGTCAGCTCCTGCGCACTTCGATGATGAGGCCGCCGAACGCGTCGACCTCAAGCATGTCGCCGGGATGCACCACCGTGGTGGAGGCGTGCTCCTCGATCAGCGCCGGGCCTTCGATCCGGTTGCCGGCCTTGAGCGCCGCGCGATCGAACGTCGGCGTATCGACGAAGCCGGCCGAGGCGAAATAGACGGGGCGCGAGCCGCGCCCAGCGCCAGCCTCGGGTTTCGCCGCGCCCTTAACGATCGGCTCGAACGCCGGCTTTTTCATCTCGCCGACAATGGCGCCGCGCAGGCTCACGATCTCGGCTTTTTCGGTCGGCACGGAGAATCCGTAGCGGCTCTGGTGCACCGCGTCGAAGCGGCTCTTGATGCCGTCGCGATCCTGGTTCTTGAACAGCTCGACCGGCAGATCGACGGTCACCGCGTGCTCTTGGAGCACGTAGCGCATGTCGGCGCCGCGCGTGGCGCTGGTGCCTTCAAGCGATTGCCCGCGCGTCACGGTCTCGCGGCCATGCTTCTCCATGTCGGCGAAGATTTCCTCCATCCGGGGGAACGGCGCGTCGGCGAGCGTCGTGAACCAGGTGTTGACGAAATCGCGGCGCAAATCGGCAACCAGCATGCCGTAGGCCGAGAAATGCCCTGGCGCGCGCGGGATCACCACCTTGGCGATGCCGAGCTCGCGCGCCACCGCCGAGGCATGCAGCGGCCCGGCCCCGCCGTAGGCCACCAGCGTAAATTCGGCGGCATCGAGGCCGCGCTCGGTCGTCACCCAGCGCACCACATGCGCCATCTTGGTGGTGGCGATGCGGAGAATCCCCTCAGCCGCCTCGACAGGATCGAGGCCGAGCGGCTTGGCGATCTTGTCGTTGAGCGCCTTCTTTGCCGCTTCGATGTCGAGCCGCATCTCGCCGCCGAGGAAGCGGTCGACGCCCAATCGGCCCAGCACCAGGTTGGCGTCGGTGATGGTCGGCTCGGTGCCGCCGAGCCCATAGCAGACCGGACCGGGCGCGGCGCCGGCGCTCTCTGGTCCCACCCGCAAGGCATTGCCAAGCTCAAGGCGTGCAATCGAGCCGCCGCCGGTGCCGACCTCCTGAATGTCGATCATCGGCATCTGGATCGGCAGGCCGGTCGCGTAGCCGCCGATCAGCGCGCCGCCGGTCATCAGCACGTCGCCCTGATAAATGACTCCGGCCTTGGCGGTGGTGCCGCCCATATCGAAGGCGATCGCGTTCTTCATGCCGATCGAGTCGCACAGCGCCTTGGTGCCGATCACGCCGGCTGCCGGGCCCGACTCCAGCATGCGGATGCAGGAGCGCCGGCCGTCCTCGACGTCGAACAGTCCGCCGGTCGATTGTACGATCAGGAAATTGCCGCCGAAGCCCGCGGTGTCGAGATGCTCCTCCATCTCGGTGAGATAGGTGCGCACGCGCGGGCCGATGTAGGCATTGGCCGCCGCGGTCGAGGTTCGCTCGTACTCGCGATACTCCTGGCTGAGCTCGTGCGACGCAGTGACGAACAGATCGGGAAATTCCTTCTCGACGATCGCCTTGACGCGCTGCTCGTGGACCGGGTTGCGGTACGAATGCAGAAACAGGATCGCGATCGCCTCGGCGCCCTGCGCCACCGCCTGCGCAACCACCGCTTGGACTTGTTCCTCATCAAGCTGGATCAGCACGGAGCCCTGCGCGTCGATCCGCTCCGTGATCTCGAAGCGCATGTCGCGGCCGATCAGAGGCGTGTGCTTGTGGAAACCAAGGTTATACGCCTCCGGCCGGTTGACACGGCCGATCTCGTAGATGTCGCGGAAGCCTTGCGTGGTGAGCAGCGCACAGCGCGCGCCGCTCCTTTCCAGGATGGTGTTGATCGCAACCGTGGTGCCGTGCAGGAACAAGCGTGCGGCGGCAAATTCCGTCCCGGCCTTGCCCACGCCGTTCTCGATGCCGCTGACCAGCCGCTCCGGCGTGGTCAGCGTCTTGCCGAGCCGCAGCTCGCCGGTCTTCTCGTCGAAAGCCGCCACGTCGGTGAAGGTGCCGCCGACGTCGGCGGACAGGCGGATGTTGGCATTGCTACGCACGGGGGCATTCACTGACAGAATCTCCAAATTCCAATCCGTCATCCTGAGGTGCGAGCCATAAGCGCGTTAACGCGCGTCTTCGACGCGCTATGGCGAGCCGCGAAGGATGGACGGCCGCGATGTTGCAACAGCCGGGCCGATTCATCCTTCGAGGGCCGACTTCGCCGGCCACCTCAGGATGACGGAATTGGAGAACAACCGGTAGCAGCCCCATCACGGATTCATCAAGGCTTCGGACGGCATATCGGTGATGAACGAGTGCGCCGGCGCGTGCGCGATGAACAGTGGCAATCTGGCGTTCTCCGCGGCGCTCTGCGGGGTGACGCCGCAGGCCCAGAACACTGGCACGATATCCTTCGGTGTCGGCGGCACCGGCGGGCCGAACAGCGGCGCCTTAAGGTCGGCACCGATCGCCGCCGGATCGCCGATATGGATCGGCGCGCCGTGGTTGAAGGGGAAGCGCGATGTCACCTGCGTAGCAATCAGCGCCTGCTGCGCGGTGAGCCAGCGCATGGTGACGATCAGATCGCCGCGGAACGGGCCGGCCGGCTCGGTCGGCAAGCTGGTGCGCAGCACCCAGCGATCCTTGTGGGTCGGCACGCCGGCGCGCTCCAGCGGGCCGTCGATGGTGATGCCGGAGCCGATCAGGAACGCCACCAGGTCGTCGCGCCACAATTCGCGGATGTCGGTACGGTCCTCGAGGCGCACGCCGTCCCGATAGATCGCGTAACGCGCGCAGTCGGTGCGCAAGTCGGCGCCCTGCGCGAGCTTCTTCGGCTCCGGGGTGCCGGGATCGGTGACTTCCAGCACCGGACAGGAACGCTGGTTGCGCTGGCAGTAGAGCAGGAAGTCGAACGCATACTGCTTCGGCAGGATCGCGAGATTGCACTGCACGAAGCCGTGCGCGAGCCCCCGGCTGGTCCCGGTGGTGCGGCCCTCGCGGATCTCCTTTCGGACACGCTGGCTTTCGAGCATGTCGCTCATCAATAGCAGTCGTCGGGACCGTCGATGTACGGGAATGCGCTGAGCACGTGCGGCGGCCGGATCGACGGCGCCGGGCGCACATAGGACGGATTGAGCTCGCTGAGCGTGTTGACGCCCGACAGACCCATCGCGCGCTCCAGCTCGTCGTGCAGCAATTCGAGCACGCGCAGCACGCCGTCGCGACCGGCCGCGGCGAGGCCGAAGCCGTAGAGCCGCCCGACCGCCACAGCGTCAGCACCGAGCGCCAGCGCCTTCAGCACGTCGGTGCCGCGGCAGAACCCGCCGTCGACGATGATCTCGGCGCGGCCTGCCGTCGCCGCGACGATCTCCGGCAGCACGTCGATCGAGCCCGCCCCGTGATCGAGCTGGCGGCCACCGTGGTTCGACACATAGATGACGTCGACGCCATGCTCGACCGCGATATGCGCGTCCTCCGCGGTGGCGATACCCTTCACGATCAGCGGCAGCTTGTATTTCGCCTTCAGCTTGTCGAACTGCTTCCAGTCGAGCCCTTTTTGGTAGCGCGCGGCGTCGGGCTCGCGCGCCGAGGCGGCGTGATAGCGCTTGGAGATGTCTCGCTCACGGCGGCTGTAATGATGCGTGTCCACGGTGAGGCAGAGCGCACCGAAACCGGCGCCGACCGCGCGGTCGAAGAAATTCTCGACCCAGGCGTGATCACCGCGCACGTAAAGCTGAAAAATCTTGAGCGCGTTCGGCTGGACCTTGCCGGTCTCTTCGATCGTGGGGTTCGCAACCGAACTCTGGAACATGGCGCAGCCGAAGGTGCCGGCGGCGTCCGCCACCGCGGCGCAGGCCTGCTTGTCGAACCGTTCGATGCTGCCGATCGGCGCCAGTGCCACCGGCATCTTCAGGGTACGGCCGAGGAACTTGCCGCTGGTGTCGGTGCCGTTCACGTCGCGCAGGATGCGCGGGCGCAGCGCAAGCGAGTCGATCGCCAGCCGGTTGCGGCGCACCGTGGTCTCGGTTTCGGCGCCGCCGATCAGGTAGTCCCATACGTTGCGGTCGAGCTTGGCGCGGGCCGCCGCCACAATTTCATGCAAATTCTGAAAGCGATCCCGAACCTGGTCCATGTCCCACCCCTGAATGCGGCGCACACCGTGCATCATGGTGTGCGGACCGACAAGCGGCCTTCATGCAAAGCGGCTATTTGAGCGGCGCCTGGTGGCCATCGAGCCCGGTGCCGCTGGTCAGATGGCCAAACAACTTTGCCAACTTGTGGCGGTCTGCCTCCGGCAGCGGCGGCTTGAGCAGCGACGCGACGTTGCTTTTCAGGTGCCCGGCGTCGCCGGTGCCGAACAGCACGATGTCGACGCCCGGCTCATGGCGCGCGTAGCGGTAGGCCGCCTCGGTGATGTTGGCGGCGCCGCCCTCGTGAATCAGGAAGCCGAGCGGATCGGCGGTTTCGCCGAGCGACTTGTCGACCAATCCCTTCGCGGCAAGCTCCTTCATCTCCCGCGCGATGCGCGGCGGATCGGCAAAGATGCTGCGCACCGCGAACATCAGCAGCGTGCCGATGCCCTTTTGCCGGGTGACCGGGAACACGTTCTGGCGGGCGCCCTGGTGCATCATGTGGAAGCCCACCATGAAGACCTCCCAGACGTCATCCTTCACGGCGAGCTTGAGCATCTCGTTGGTGTGATCCTCGATCGGGTTCTCGGTGATGCCGATGTGCCCGATCTTGCCCTTGGCCTTCTGCTCCAGCAGCGCGGGGACGATCTTCTCAATCGCGTGCTGGTACTCGTGCGCGTACACGCCGTGCAGATTGAACACGTCGATGGAGTCGGCGCCCATCAGGCGCAACGAGTTGTCCAGGCTGGCGACCACCTTCTCAGGCGTCCACCACTCGCCGCCGCGATGCACGAATGCCTTGGTGGCGATCACGACCGACTGGCGGGGAATCGACTTGAGCGCCTTTCCGACCACGCCCTCGGTGCCGTAGGCCGGGGCGGTGTCGATGAAGTTGATGCCGAGGTCCACGGCTTGGTGGACGAGCCTGGCGCATTCATCCTCGGATTTGCCGGCCTTCATGCCCAGCCGGCTGAAACCGCCGGTGCCCAGGCCGGCCACGCTGACCTTGAGGCCGGTCCTGCCCAACGTTGTGTATTCCATACCGCGCTTTCTATAAGACCTGTTGCAGGCCGGCCGCCCTTGACCAATGGACATGGTCCTCCCATTTGGTGGCCGGCCAAATCAAGGGGATTGTTGCCTGCCATGACCACCGCCGATGTGAGCCATTCCGAAAGCCGTGCCTTCGAGGCCGACGTCGCCAAATTGCTGCACATGATGGTGCATTCGGTCTATTCCGACCGGGACGTCTTCCTGCGCGAGCTGATTTCCAACGCGGCCGACGCCTGCGAGAAGCTCCGCTACGAGGCAATCGCCCACCCGTCCTGGCTGGGCGAGGATCCCAAGCTGCGCATCACCATCGCGATCGACGCCGACAAGAAGCAGATCGCGGTGGAGGACAACGGCATCGGGATGAACCGCGACGAAATGGTCGAGGCGCTGGGCACCATCGCCCGCTCCGGCACCAAGGCGTTCGTGGAACGGGTCGAAGCCGCGCAAGGCGGCGACGGCGCAACGCTGATCGGCCAGTTCGGCGTCGGCTTCTATTCATCCTTCATGGTCGCCGACCGGGTCGATGTGCTGTCCCGCCGCGCCGGAGCGGACGATGCGTGGCTGTGGTCGTCCGACGGCAAAGGGACGTTCTCCATCATGCCGGTGCCCATGGATGCGGCTCCCGCGCGCGGCACTCGCGTGGTGCTGAACCTGATGGACAGCGCCAAGGACTATGCCGAGCGCTTCAAGCTGCAGCGGATCATCAAGGAGCAGTCCGGCCACGTCCCAGTGCCGATTTCCATCGTCGACACGCCGGGCGCCGAGCCTGCCGAAGTCGCCGACGGCGCCGCGCTGTGGACCAAGTCGCGCTCCGAGGTCAAGCCCGAGGAATTCACCGACTTCTATCGCAGCGTGGCCGGCCAGTTCGACGAGCCGGCGCTCACCATCCATTACCGCGCGGAAGGACGGCAGGAATACTCGGTGCTCGCGTTCGTCCCGGGCATGCCGCCGTTCGATCTGTTCGATGCCAACCGCAAGGGACGCATCAAGCTCTACGTCAAGCGGGTGTTCATCACCGACGAGACCGAGATCCTGCCGCGCTACCTGCGGTTCGTGCGCGGCATCGTCGATTCGTCCGACCTGCCGCTGAACATCTCGCGCGAGATGCTGCAAGACAGCCCGATCCTCACCGCGATCAAGAAGGGCGTCGCCAGCCGCGTCGTCGGCGAGCTGGAGCGCGTTGCCGAGAAGGAACCGGAGCTTTACACCAAGATCTGGGACAACTTCGGCGGCGTCTTGAAGGAAGGGCTTTACGAGGATTTGGAGCGCCGTGACACGCTGCTCGCGCTGTCGCGATTCAAGACCACCACGTCCGGCGGCGCGTGGCGCAGCCTGAAAGACTATGCCGGATCGCTGAAGGAGAACCAGACCGCGATCTATTATCTGGCCGGCGACGACATCGCCCGGCTGGAAGCCTCGCCGCATCTCGAGGGCTTCCGTGCCCGCGGCGTCGAGGTGCTGCTGCTGGCCGAGCCGATCGACAATTTCTGGGTCACCATGTCGCCTTCGTTCGAGGGCAAGCCGTTCAAGTCGGCCAGCCAGGGCGCGGCGGACCTGGCATTGATCCCGCGCAGCGATGCCAAGGACGAGCCGAAGGCGGAGACGGACGCCGCCACCACGGACTTCATCGCCTTCGTGAAGGCAACGCTCGGCGGCGCGGTGCAGGACGTGCGCGCGTCGGACCGGCTGACCGACAGCGCGGTCTGCCTGGTGGCACCAGAGACCGGCATCGACCGCCAGCTTGAGAAGATATTGGCGGGCGCGGGCCGGCTGAAAGCGGCCGTGGTGCCGATCCTCGAGATCAACCCGAGCCACGCGTTGATCGCATCTCTCGCCAAGCTCGGCGACGACGAGAAGGCTCTGAAGGAAGACGCCGCGCACCTGCTGTTCGACGAAGCGCGGGTGCTGGACGGCGAGCGCCCCGCCGACCCGCGCGCGTTCGCGGAACGGCTGGCGCGCGTGCTGGGACGGCTGACGCGCAAGGACGCGTAAACTCACGCCCCCTTTTGAATCGCGCTCCACACCCGCTCCGGCGTGTACGGCATCTCAAGGTGCTTCACGTTTGCCGCCTTGAGGGCGTCCATCACCGCGTTGGCGAGCGCGGGCACCGAGCCGGTCGCACCCGCCTCGCCCGCGCCCTTGGCGCCGAGCGGGTTGGCCGGCGACGGCACTCCGCAGTCGATCAGCGTGATCGGCGTGAGGTGATGCGCGCGGGGCATGAAGTAATCCATGAACGTGCCGGACAGGAGCTGCCCGGTGTCCGGGTCGTAGGCGATGCGCTCGCCCAGCACCTGGCCGATGCCCTGCATCAGCCCCCCGTGTAGTTGCCCCTCGACGATGGCGTGGTTGATGACGTTGCCGCAGTCGTCGGCGGCGATGTAGTTCACGATCTGCACATGGCCGGTGTCGGGATCGATCTCGACCTCGGCGATGTGCGCGCCGCTCGGGAACGCCGCGGCGGTGTCGAGCGTCACGTTGGTGTCGAGCGGATGCGTCGGCTGGTTCCATTTCTTCTCGATCAAGGTGCGGATGTTGATCGACAGGTCGGTGCCGGCCACCTTGTAGACGCCGTTCTCGAACGTCACGTCGTTCGGCGAGACTTCGAGCTCGCCGGCCGCCAGCGCCTTGCCCTTCTCGACGATCGCCTTGGCGCCGTTCATCAGTGCGCCGCCGTGGCTGATCAGCGAGCGCGAGCCGAACGAGCCGGTGCCCATGAGCTTGAGCGCCGAATTGTCATTGAACCGAAGCTCGATCTGGTCCTCGGGCATGCCCAGGACTCGTGACACCACCTCCGGCAGAACCGTCTCGAGCCCCTGCCCCATCGGACCGGCGTTGGAATACATCGCCAGCTTGCCGTCCGGCTCGATGCGGATCTCGATCTGCTCCTTGCCGACCGCGCCGGACGGCTCGAGGAACATCGCAAGCCCGATGCCGCGGAGCTGCCCGCTCTTCTTCGCCGCCTTGCGGCGCGCCTTGAAGCCGTCCCAGTCGGCGGCCTCAAGCGCCTTGTCGAGCAGCCGCGCCGGATCGCCGCTGTCGTAGGTGTGGCCGGTCAGCGTCTTCATCGGGAACGCGGTCTTGGACAGGATGTTGCGCCGGCGTAGCCGCACCGGATCGATACCGAGCGTCGCCGCCGCCGCCTCGACGAGGCGCTCCCAGAGATACGCGACGTTGGGGCGGCCGGCGCCGCGGTAGGCGGTGATCGGCGTGGTGTTGGTGAACACCAGCCGGTGGCGGCCGTAGAACGCCGGCACCTTGTAGAGGCTGGTGGCGGAGCTGGTGGGCGCCGCGACGGTGTTGATCAGCGCGCCGGCGCCCGAGCAATAGGCGCCCATGTTGACCAGCCACTCGACGCGCAGGCCGAGGAACTTGCCCTTGTCGTCGATCGCCAGCTCGCCCTTGAGGTCCGCGCCGCGCGCGTGATGATCGCCGGAGATCGTCTCCGAGCGCGTGCCGGTCCAGCGCACCGCCTTGCCGGTGCGCTTCGCCGCCAGCAGAACCGCGAGGAACTCCGGGTAGATTTCATTGCGCACGCCGAAGCCGCCGCCGACGTCGTTGGAGTGGACGCGGAACTTGGCCGCGTCGAGGCCGGTGATCGAAGCGAGCGCGGCCCTGATGTCCGAGATGCCCTGGGTCGGGCAGTACAGATCGTACATGTCCGTCGCAGCGTCGTAGCGCCCCAGACAGGACTTCGGCTCCATCGGGTTGCCGGCGATGCGCTGCGCGGTGACGCCGACGCGGATGACGTGCGCCGCCTTGGCAAACGCCTGCTCCGCGCCGGCGCTGTTGCCGTACTCGTACTCGAAGCTCAGGTTGTCGGGCATCTCCTCGTGCACGCGGGGCGCCGACGCCTTCAGCGCCTCGCTCGCATCCACCACGACTGGCAGGTCCTCGTATTCGATCTCGATGGTCTCGGCCGCATCCTGCGCGAGGTGCTCGGTCTCCGCGATGACGACCGCCACCGGCTCGCCGACGAAGCGCACGCGCTCGTGCGCCAGGGCCGGACGGAACGGGATCCGCACCGAGCTGCCGCCGACGCCCTTGAAGAACGACAGCACCGGCGGGGTCTTCCAGCCGGTCGCGACGATGTCGGCGCCGGTGATGACGTCCAGCACGCCCTTGCTCTTGCGCGCCTGCGCGGTGTCGATTCGCACGATCCGGGCGTGCGCGCGGTCGGCGCGCAGGAAATGCGCCGCGACCTGTCCGTTGAGATGATGATCGGTGGTGTAACGGCCTTGGCCGGTGACGAGCCGCTGATCTTCCCGGCGGCCCCTGAACTGATGCTCTGTCAATTTCGGATTCCCAATTGGTTTAGTGATGAGGACGGTAGAATAGCAACTATTCAGCCTTCGTCTCCGTCATTCCGGGGGCCGATTCGCGTCGCCGCCGCATTCTCCGCTGTCGTCCCCGCGAAGGCGGGGACCCATCGCGCAACAACTTCGATTGGCGGGTATGGGTCCCCGCCTTCGCGGGGGCGACAGTGATATGTGTCGCACCATCGTGCGCTCCTTATCTTCCAGACATGGGGGACTGCTTGCGGCCTTCTTCGCGGAGGCCTTCCAATTTTCCCCTCTCGACCGATGCGTGAAGCGACATGCGGGCCGTCGAGCGTTGCGGGAAATTTACAAGTCGCCACTTGGCAAAAGGAACCTTATGCGAGGCAGTTGATTAAGGTGCTGTTACTTGTAGCGAGTTAGAAAATGTTTCGAGTATTTTTCGGCGCCCTGATTGCGGTAAGCACCATTACCGTTGGCCAAGCGAATGTTTTAGTTACGATCGACAAGTCCAGCCAACAAATGACCGTGGCGGTGGATGGCAAAGAGAGATGGGCTTGGCCAGTGTCCACTGGACGTGGCGGTTACGCCACTCCTTCCGGCAGCTTCACTCCGTTCAGGCTAGAGAAGGATCACTTTTCGGAGGAATGGGACGAGGCTCCAATGCCTCATTCGATCTTTTTCACCACGAAGGGTCATGCCATTCACGGAACGTTCGACAAGCGACGGCTCGGCTCGTCGGCGTCCCATGGCTGCGTACGCTTGGCGCCTGAAAATGCAGCCAAGCTTTTCGCACTGGTAAAGGATCGGGGTCTCGCCAACACAAAGGTGGTGGTCGCCAACAGCGAATCTCGGCGGCCTAAAGCGAAACCCGTTCAGCCAATCGATCAGCCGCCTGCGCAGCCACTCCCGGACGTCTTTTACGTCACGCCGCCCCAGGCCGTTCGAATACACGATTGATCCGTGTGGCCCCGATCGCCACCACGGATAAGCTCGTTGGCCTTCGCCTTCAGGCGGATCGCTTTCGCTTACCTGCGATTTTTGTGATTTTGGTGGCTGCCAACCGATCAAACTGAGTTGCGAGCGTCATCCAGCTCCGAGCCATCGCCCGTAGAATGTCACTCCGCTCTTCGATGGAAGTTTTAGTCGCAAGCGCCATGCATTCAACGGCCCGCTTACGGGCTGAGTCCCCATCCTTCACCATTTACCCCCCGAGCGCTTTTTTTAGCGAAACAAATCCCGTCCTAGCGGACACCGACTTCTGCTTTGCCCATCAATTGATTCAGCAGCATCTGCAACCGACTTGGGGTCGGGCTGACGCCGTGAATGAGAAATAACGCTGCAGCCTCAGTCCAACGGCGGCTTGTTCGTTTGAAAGGACATCGCCAGCTTTCCGCTGCGAGGGCACATCAGCCATTTCAAACTGTGCCGCCTCGGTCGCCTTCATGGCCGGGGTTGGAGCTTCAAAACGTCGCTCATCGCCGCCAGCGCGCCGCTCCACAACGTAGGAACCTAGCGGGGAATACACCTGGGTGTTGCTTTGCGTGAACATGTCGGCCTCCGAAATTCGTAGGCTAACTGTGCTCCCACCCTGGGGTAATGAATGTGCTGCCCATCACAAAAGAGCGCTTTGGCCGGCAACTCGCCTCAGTAATAGCGGGGCTGCGGTCGCGACACCGGGGTTCTGGCCCTGCTGGTTGAGGGTTGGCCCGGTGTAAAACGGGTTCGGCGCACAGTAGCCGCCGACCCCAGCTACCGTGGCGCGGCACTGTTCGATCGTCATGAAGTAGCAGTTGCTGGATCCGCCGAGGCCGCCGCCGGTGTATTCCGCGCACCACGGATACGGATCGGCTTTCACGGGGTCTGTTAGCGCCACCGTGAGCAGCAACAGGATCGTGCCGAATGCAATCTGCATCGTAACCTCCATCAGTAAGCCGCATTCGCTCAGCTTCGGACCGTCAGCAATATTTCATTCCAACTCATCGAAGGGCGAGCTGGACAGCGATACGCCGAATGACAACTTCAGTTCGCAAATTTGCGCGTAGGCTATTTGCTGACCATGTGGCGCATTGCTGAAGTTGGAGCGGCCTGCGCCGCCGGAGAAATGACGAACGTCAACCACGCATTCCAACCTTCAGGCCGGTGTTCGGCGCCAAATTCCTTGTAACCCTTGAGATTTACATAGCCCTGGTGGCTGGTTCCGAGCGGGAAGATGAAGCCCACTTGCGGCCCGACTCCGAACACGCGCGACTTGAAATCGCCAACTCTGCCGCCGCTGTCGCCTGTGAGCTGCTGGTAGGCATAACCAACCAGCCCAACCATCACCTGCTTGCTAAGGAATTGCGAGGCGCCCATATCGAGATGGAAGTCGACGCCATTGCGATAGTCGGTGTCTGGATTCTTGAAATTGTAGGTGAGGCCACCCACCGCGGATAATTCATGCCCGGTTTGCGGATTGAAATAGGTGTAACCCGCGCCACCGTCGATCGCTGCGTGACCGATGCCAAGATTGGCCAGACGCTGCGGTTCGTATGCGCCCACCGGGATATCGCCGGTGATGTAGGTCATGACGTTGTGCACACCAAAGGTTCCACCGAAGCGAAGCTTGCGGAATGAGATCGGCAAAGCCTGTCACCGCTTCTGTGACGCCGGCGCCCCGGGTGAACCCAATCGGCCCAATTGCTGCCGCCAAAGCTGCGTCTACTCCAACCTTGCTATGGCCGCCGGCTACGATCATTGAGACCGAAGCCTGACCGCCCAGAACAGGTGTCGCGAAAACATAAGTCGGAATCACGAAGCCAAGGTTCGCGTCGGCCTTGAGGTTTGCGCTTAATGCGGCGTTGAAATTGGCCGTGATTCCTCCGCGTGACACTTGCCTCGCGAATCCGACATCACCGCCAGCTTTGACCGACGTGTGATAGTAGATCGTTGCAAGCGAAAACCCAGGTTGTTGCGGCACCGCAGCCAGGCTCCCAAAAAAGCCTGGCACCCAGAAGCTGACGCCCCCTTCATCGGCCCATGAATGATGGCCTTCCTGATCGCATCCATCAACTGGCGCCCCGAATACGGTTTGCGCAGAAAAGCCAC
>Ga0190270_10000388_pt1 | contig 18853 bp, 16 predicted proteins | sample Popmic320T_FD_133748 | JGI IMG/M metagenome (GOLD analysis project Ga0190270, IMG submission 133748) | Populus adjacent soil microbial communities from riparian zone of Weber River, Utah, USA - 320 T | ecosystem: Environmental > Terrestrial > Soil > Riparian zone | place: USA: Utah | collected...
CCGAACAGCTCGTCGGCCGCCTGCTCGCGCGTGCGCCACGGTGCACGTGTGTTGCCCCGGTCGCGGTGCGCGCGCATCGCCTGGTCGTAGCGCTCGTGAGTCCAGTCCGCCGGCATCTCCTCCACGCTTCCGCGCACCGACACGAGCCGGGGCACGCGCAGCCCGAGGTCGAACACGTGCGGATGCCCGTTGGTGGACCCCGGCGCCGGCCCGCCGACCCAGGTGACGAGCGTGCGCGGGTCGCGCCGCCACTGCTGCAGGCGGCGATGGACACGACGCTGCACGAGCGCGACCGTCCAGTCGTCGCGCAGGAACGCGGCCATGGTGCGGGCGACGGGAAAGCCATCGTGATCGAGCGTGGTGACCTGGGCGAACCGCGGCTCGTCACGCACGAACGACAGCGCGGCAGCGCGCGCGTCCGCCAGGTCGGCCTCGTCGGCGCCGGGCAGCCGTCCGGCGGCACCGGTCATCCGCGGACCAGACGCATCACCGCGCCGACGTCTGCCCTGGCCGGGAGGTCGAGCACCTCCTTGGCGACCTGGGCGCGGGCCTCGTCGTCCAGCACGCGCTGCGCGTTCATCGCGAACTTCGCGGCGAGCTCCTCGGCCGTCAGCGGGTTGCCGGGTCCTCCGCGGTTGACGTCGACCCTCGCCTCGTGTTGGGCACCGTCGCGGGTGCGCACCCGCAGCACGGCGGGGAACTGCTCGGGGAAGATCTCGTCGCAGCGCTCGTCGGCGACGCAGCGGACCCGCGCGGCCAGTGCGAGCCGATCCTCGTCAGCCGCAGCCTGGTCGGTGAAGTCGTCGTGGCCGAGCCCCAGACCACCGCCGCCGGTGAGCGCGGCCGCCACGGTGTACGGGCCGCTGAACGCCGCGTGGTAGCCGGACTCGGGCCTGGCCTTGTCCTCCGGCGGCTGCGCGATGGTCCGTAGTACCGGCGTGGGGACCCCGAGCTCGATGTCCTCCACGTCGTCGGCGACGACGCCTCGCGACCGCAGCTCGAGGGCGGCGTCGATGCCGGCGTGGGTGAAGTGGTTGCACGGATAGGGCTTGAAGAAGATGCCCGGGAGCTCCCACCGCTCACCAAGCCCCGCGACCACCGCGTCGGCGTCGGCGGACTCGCCGACGTGGGCGAGCAGGAAGCCGAACCGGCCCTCGATCACCGTGGGCGGGCCGGTGAGGCCGTGGCGGGCGAGCTCGGCGGCCACCACTCCGGAGTGCGCCGCCCAGCCGCAGTGCACGCGCTTGACCGTGCCACCGGTGCGGTTGGCCTCGAGCAGACCGGCGCCCATGCTGGCCGCGATCGCGGCAGCGTGCGCGATGCCCGCCTGGTCGAGTCCACCGACCGCCGCCGCCGCCACAGCTGCGCCGACGGCCCCGCAGATCGACGTCGCATGCTGGCCGCGCTCGAAGAACACCGAGTTGCCCAGCTCGCGGTCGTAGCCGCCCATGCCCAGACGTACCGCGACCTCGATGCCGGCCGCGGCCGCGTCGAGCAGAGCGGTCGGCGGCGCGCCCTGGGCCTCCGCGACCGCGAGTGCCGCCGGGATCACCGACGACGACGGATGCAGCACCGACGGCAGATGGGTGTCGTCGAAGTCGAGCGAGTGCGCCAGCGTTCCGTTGACGAGCGCGGCGGCACTCGGTGGGACTGCGAGGTCGCTGCCGATCGCGGTGGCCCGCGGGGGGCCGCCCCACTCGCGTACGACCGCGGTCACCGTCCGTGCGGACGGCTGGTCGGTGGCGGCGAGACTGTTGCCGATGACGTCGAGCACGCGGCGCGCGACGTCGTCACGCAGCTGGTCCGGGAGCCCGTCACGCTGCGCGTCGTGGGCGAGCCGCGCCAGTCGCAGGACGACGGTCTCCTCGACGGCCGTCATGCCGACACCGCGGCGACGGGCCGTACGGGGGAACCGGTGCCGCCGACGATGCGCAGCGGCGCCATCATGAACACGAACTGCGTGAGGCCCTCGGCGGCGGCCTGTTCCAGGTCGAGGTGCTCGATGATGTGCACACCGGCCTCGACCAGCAGCACGCGGTGCACCGGGAGCACACTGTGCCCCGCGCCGGGCTTGACCTGCTCGTACGCCGTCGTGTCCGCGCCCGTGGTGACGACGCCGGACTCGACCAGCCACTGCGCCGCCTCGGTCGTCGGGCCGGGTACGCCGTCGGCCTGGCCCAGGTAGGTCTCCGGGTCGTCGAAGTGCCGCGCCCAGCCCGTGCGTACCAGGGCGACGTCACCCTGGCGGACCTCGACCCCGGCCTTGTCCGCGGCGGCTCGCAGGTCGTCGGCGGTGACGCCGTAGCCCGCCGGCAGAACGTCGACGCCGTGCACGGCGGCGACGTCGAGCAGGACTCCGCGGGTCAGCATGGCCGGCGTGTGCTCCGCGCCGAGCTCCGAGAAGCGCCCGCCGCGTTGGGCCTCGGCGGCGTCCACGTCCCCGTGCAGGCGGCCGTCGTGGCTGACGTGCGAGAGCGCGTCGACGTGGGTGCCGACGTGGCCCCCGGTGACGATCATCTCGTTGGCGGCCGATCCTCCGTCGGAGCGGACCATGTCGCCGTGGCGTCGGATCAGGCTCATCCGGAAGCCGGGGTGGTTGGGCGAGCACGGCATGCCCGTGAAGTGCGGGTGCCCCAGCTCGACGAGCCGCACACCGGCCTGGATCGCGGCGAGCAGCGTGTCCACCGCGGCCGTGGTCTGGTGCGTCTCGGTGCTCATCGGTCTCCTCCTGGGTGGCCATGTGGCGTGGGTACGGGTTCGTCGGCGAGGTCGAGGACCACCTGTGCGCGGGCGACGACCGCAGGGTCGATGAACCGGCCCGCGTCGTCGAGTACGGCGGCCTCGCCGTTGGCGACAGCCCTGTTGGCGGCGGCGAGGACGGCGCGTGCCGAGTCGACCTCCTCGGCACTGGGTGTGAAGACGTCATGGACGACGGGGATCTGCTTGGGGTGCACGACCGACCGGCCGACGAACCCGTCTGCCCTGCCGCGCTCGCAGCTCGCGCGCAGCCCCTCGAGGTCGCCGACGTCGGTCCACACACTCTGCACCGGGGAGGGCAGGCCCGCCGCCCGGGCCACGACCACGACCCAGCCACGCGCCCAGTCCAGCCCCGAGACGCTCGGGACGCGCAGGTCCGCGGACAGGTCGGCCTCGCCGAGCCCGATGCCCGCCACTCTGGGGTGTGCGGTCGCGAGGTTCTCGGCGCGGGCGAGACCACGCGCGGACTCCAGGATCAGCTGCAGCGGCTTGCCGGTGCGCTCGGCGATCTGGCGGACGGCCGCGGGGTCCTCGGCGCGGGGAACGCGGATGCCGTCGACGTCCAGGCCGGCGAGCGCGTCCAGATCGGCTTCGGCCCATGGGCCGGGGAAAGCGTTGCAGCGCACCCATAGCGCGGGGCCGCCGTAGTTCCGGTCGGCGAGGGTCGCGACCACCGCCGCGCGTGCGCTGTCCTTCTGCTGCGGCGGTACGGCGTCCTCCAGGTCGAGCACCACCGCCTCGGCCCGGGAGTCGAGGGCCTTGGCCACCCGTTCGGTGCGATGTCCGGGGACGTACAGCCAGGAGCGTGGTGGCCGGGTCACGCGCTCTGCCTCCCCGGGACGACGGGCAGCCCGCCCTGCCAGCCGAGGGAACGTGACAGCGAGTCGGCCGCCTCGCGAAGCAGCGGGATGAAGCGCTCTCGCGCTCCGGCGTCGACCCGCTCCACCGGTCCGCACACGGAGATCGCGCCGACCACCGTGCCGTCGAACGCGAACACGGGAGCGGCGACCGATCCGGCGCCCTCCTGGCGTTCGCCCGAGGAGCGGGCGTAGCCGAGACGGCGTACCTCCGCGAGACGCGAGCGCAGGGTCTGCGCGGACGTGACGGTGCGGCTGGTCAGCGCGCGCAGGTCGCCGGCCAGGACGGCCTCCTGCTCCTCCTGGGGGAGGAACGCGAGCATGCAGGTTCCCGAGCTGCCCGCGTGCAGCGGGAAGCGACGGCCCACCTCGACCGTCATCTTGATCTCGCGCGAGCTCTCCACCTGGTCGAGGTACACGCGGCCGTCCGGCACCCGCGCCGACACCGTGGTCGTCTCGCCGGTGTCCTGCTGCAGCGAGCGCAGCAGCGGCATCGCCGCCGTCCGCAGATGGGAGTCACGCAGGGCCCGCGCTCCCAGTGCGGCCGCCGCCGGGCCGAGCCGGTACCCACGGGTGTCGGGCTCGGTGACGATCAGCCGCCGGTCGGCGAGGGTGCGCAGGATGCGGTGCACGACGGCCTTGGACAGTCCGAGCTCGCGCGCGATCGCCGAGACTCCGAGCGACTTCGGGCCGTCGGTGAACAGCAGCAGCACGTCGGTGACCCGTGCCGCCGCCTCCGTGCCCTGAATGTCCCCCACGTGCGTCCTCCTATCGCGGATGGCCCTCTCGCGGACGACAGGGCGTTCCGCCAAGCGAACCCCCATTCGAGCATCCGGCTGGATCGCAGTCAACCCTGCCATCTTCTGGGTTTTCTTTTGGAAATAAGGAAGTTACGTCGGTGGCCTTGACCGTGTTCCACGGCAGGTGCCAGAGTGTGTGGCCCTGCCCGTTCCGTTGATCGGAACGCCACGAACTGCCAGGAGCCGGACATGCGTAGGACATCGATCGCCGTACTCGGATGCGCGCTCTCACTGACCGTCGCCGCCTGCGGCGGGTCGGCGCCAGCCGGAACGACCGACAGCGGTGGGGACAGTGGCCCGATCAAGATCGGCTCGCTGCACCCGATCAGCGGTGATCTCGCCGCCGACGGTCAGCAGATGGACAACGGCGCCAAGCTCGCCGTCGAGGCCATCAACCAGGCCGGCGGCATCAAGGCCCTCGAGGGCCGCAAGCTGCAGCTGTTGAGCGGGGACACCCAGGGCGAGCCCGACATCGGGCAGAGCGAGGCCGAGCGTCTCATCCAGGAGGGCGCGGTCGGCCTCGTCGGCACGTACCAGAGCGACGTCAGCGCAAACGTGTCCGCGGTCGCCGAACGCAACGAGGTGCCGTTCGTCATCGACGTGTCCAGCGACGACGCGATCCTGCAGCAGGGCTACAAGTACACGTTCCGTGTGCAGCCGAGCTCGAGCGTGATGGGCACCGAGGGTGCGAAGTACCTGCAGGAGGTCTCGTCCGCCGCCGGTGAGCCGGCGAAGAAGATCGCGATCCTGCACGAGTACGGGCCCTTCGGCACTGCGGTCAGCAAGTCGTTCACGGCAGAGGCCGAGAGGCAGGGAATGCAGATCGGTCCGGTCATCTCCTACGACCCGCTGAGCGTCACCGACCTGACCACCCAGATGACGAAGGTCAAGGCCGCGGGCGCCGACGTGCTCGTCGTCACCGGGTACTACAGCGACAGCGTGCTGGCCGCGGACGCCGTGAAGGCGGTCAAGCCGCAGCTCGACGCCGTGTTCGGTGTGGCGGACGGCGCGTACGACCTTCCCCAGTTCCCTGAGCAGATGGGGTCGGCGAGCGAGGGCTACTACGACTCCAACTACCACTCCGACATGACCAACCCGGAGACGCAGAAGCTCGCCGCCCTCTACCAGAAGCGCTTCGGCGAGGAGATTCGCACAGGTGCCGTCCTCGCCTACGACTCGGTGCGCGTGATCGCGTCGAGCCTCGAAGCGGCCGGTGACACCGACCCCGCTGCGGTGCGGGACGCGATCGCCCAGGGAAACTTCGAGACTCTCATCGCCGGCAACGGCCCGATCAGCTTCACCGACACCGGGGAGAACGAGAACGCCGTGCCGATCCTCATGCAGGTGCAGGACGGGAAGATCGTGCAGGCCCACCCGGACGAGTTCGCGCAGGCCAAGCCGTTGTACCCGGCCCCGCCCGCCCAATGAGCCATCCCTCCGAGACCCGCCAGACGTCACCGTCCGACCCGGCGCAGGCCGGTGCACCGCGTACCCGCCGGCCCGTCCCGTGGCTGCCCGTGCTCACGACGGTGGCGCTGGTGGTCGCGGCGGTGGCGTTGGCCTTCGTCCGGTCGGGCAGCGGCGCCGTGGTCACCCAGGCGGTGCTCGCGGGCGTCCTGATCGGTGGCATCTACGGGCTGTTGGCCATGGGGCTGACGCTGATCTTCGGGGTCCTCGACATCGTCAACTTCGCGCACGGTGCGTTCCTGACCGTTGCGCTGTTCCTCACGTTCTGGCTGGTGCAGTCGCTGGGCCTGCACCCGTACCTGGCCCTCGGTGTCACCGTGCCCGCGATGTTCCTGATCGGCTTCGGGGTCCAGCGCGGCGTTCTGTCCGGCGCCATGGGGAAGCCGCTGCAGAACCAGCTCCTGATCACGCTGGGCATCGCCCTGGTGATCGAGAACGCGCTGCTGATGTTCGTCGGCGCCAACCCCCGCTCGGTCGCGCTGCCGGGTGACCAGGGCGTGCAGGTCCTGGGTGCCGTCGCCGAGCTGTCCAACCTGTTCGCGTTCGTGGGCTCTCTGCTTCTCGCCGGAGGGCTCTTCCTGCTGCTGCAGCGCACCCGCCTGGGTACGGCGATCCGCGCCGTGGCCGCCAACGACGTCGGTGCACAGATGGTGGGCATCGACGTGCGCCGTATCTACGCGCTGACGTTCGCGCTCGGCACCGCCTGTGCCGGTGCTGCCGGCACCTTGGTCGCGCCGCTGGTCACGATCGAGCCGACCACGGGGTCGCTGTTCAACATCCTGGCATTCGTGATCGTCGTGCTCGGCAGTATGGGCAACGTGGTCGGAGCCCTCGTCGGCGGGTTGATCATCGGTCTCACCGAGCAGCTCGGGACGCTGCTGCTGCCAAGTCAGAGCCCGCAGCTCAGTGTGTTCATCGTGTTCGTGCTCGTGCTGTTCCTTCGTCCGCAGGGCCTTTTCGGGAGGTCGGCATGAGCGTCACCGAGCTGCCGTCGACGGCAGCAGGGCGTGCGCTGCCGGTGGAACCCTGGAACCGGCACCTGCTCGCCATCGGGGTGCTGGCAGTCGTGCTCATTCCGCTTCCACTGCTGCTCCCCGCCGCGCAGGGAGCCGTCGCGGTGCGGGTGCTGATCTTCGCGATCATGAGTATCGGCTGGAACATCATGAGCGGCTTCGGGGGGATGTTCAGCTTCGGGCACGCCGCCTACTTCGGCCTCGGCGCCTACACCAGCGCGTGGCTGCTCGTCGAACACAACATCTCGCCGTGGATCGGCATGGCGGTGGGCATGGTGGTGGCCGCGGTGTTCGGCGTCGTGGTGGGGTTCCTGGCGCTGCGGTACCGGCTCAAGGGCGCCTACTTCGCTCTGGCCACGTTCGCGTTCGCCGAGATGCTGCGTCTGTACGCCAGCAGCAGCAACCTGGTGAACCGGGCCTCTGGCTACCACGTGCCTCTCCTGCCCGACGACACCTCGTGGTGGTTCATGCAGTTCGAGGCGGGGTCACCCAACTACTTCTGGATCGCACTCGGCCTGACCGTCTTCGGGCTCGTGGTGAGTGTCCTCTTCCTCCGGTCGAGGGTCGGGCGGTTCAGTGTGGCCGCCCGCGACGACGAGGAGGCTGCCGCCTCGATCGGCATCCCGGTGATGCGTTGCAAGCTGGTCACGATCGCCCTCTCGGCGGCGATCACGGCGACGGCGGGGTCATTCTTCACGCAGTACTACCTGTTCATCGATCCCGACCTCGCGTTCGGTTCCAGCGTGTCCATCCAGGCGATCCTCCCGGCCGTCATCGGCGGCGTGGCCACGATCTGGGGTCCGGTGATCGGGGCGGTGGTGCTCGGCCCGCTCAGCGACGTGACCGCGACCCTGTTGCGCGAGCCTCCCACGTTCCTCAGCTTCCTGCAGGGTCGCGTGGGGCTGGACATCATCCTGTACGGCATCCTGCTCATCCTGATCGTGCTGCTCCTGCCGAAGGGCGTCTACGGGGCCCTGCGAGATCGGTGGGCCAGGCGATGACGCTGCTGCGCGTGCAGAACGTGAGCAAGTCGTTCAGCGGCCTGCGCGCCGTCGACGACGTGAGCTTCGACGTCGACGAGGGCAGCATCCTCGGGATCATCGGCCCCAACGGCGCGGGCAAGACCACGTTGTTCAACGTCGTCGCGGGAGCGATGCAGCCCGACTCGGGCTCGGTACGCCTCGACGGCAACGACATCACCGGCAGGACTCCGCACAAGGTCGCCAGCGCGGGCATGGCTCGCACGTTCCAGATCATGCGGCCGTTCTCCTCGATGACCGTGCTGGACAACGTCACGGTGGCGGTCCTTGCCGGTGGCCGGTCGCGATCTGCGGCCAGGACGACGGCCGCCGAGGTGATCGAGCGGGTGGGGCTGGACAGATGGCGGGACGCGCCGAGCGAGGGACTGCCGACCGCGGCCCTCAAGCGGCTCGAGCTCGCGCGCGCGTTGGCGTTGCGTCCGCGCATCCTGCTGCTCGACGAGGTGCTGGCCGGGCTGGTGCCGGCCGAGCGCGAGCCGGTGATGGTGCTGCTCGAGCAGCTGCGTACGGAGGAGGGCGTCACGCTGGTGTTCGTCGAGCACATCATGGCGGCGGTGATGCGGCTCTCCGACTCGGTCCTGGTGCTCAACCTCGGACAGGCGCTGACGTCCGGGCCACCGCAGGAGGTGACCCGCGACCCTCGTGTGATCGAGGCCTACCTCGGGGAGGAGCCCGGCAGTGCTGAGGCTTGAGGGCGTGTGCGCCGGCTACCACGGGCTGCAGATCCTGCACGAGCTCGACCTGCACGTCGACGAGGGCGAGATCGTCGCCGTCGTCGGCGCCAACGGTGCCGGCAAGACCACCGCGCTGAAGACGATCTCGGGGCTGTTGCGTGCGACCAGCGGGTCGGTGGTCTTCGACGGCGCGGCGGTCGAGGGCGTACGCCCGAGCGAGCTGGTGCGCCGCGGACTCGTGCACGTGCCCGAGGGCCGGGCGCTGTTCGGTCCGCTCACCGTGGAGGAGAACCTGCGGATGGGCGGCTGGACGCAGGGCCGCGGCTCGCTCGACGACAGGATGCGCGAGGTGCACGCGCTCTTCCCCGTCCTGGCGGAGCGCAACCGCCAGCCCGCCGAGACTCTCAGCGGCGGTCAACAGCAGATGCTCGCGATCGGACGCGCGCTGATGACGCAGCCCCGCCTGCTCATGCTCGACGAGCCGTCGACGGGTCTGTCACCCAAGCTCACCTGGGACGTCTTCAGCATCATCGAGTCCATCCGCGACCGCGGTGTGGCGGTGCTGCTCGTCGAGCAGAACGCCTCGCAGGCGCTCAACCTGGCCGACCGCGCCTACGTCCTCGAGAGCGGCAGCGTCGTGCTCGATGGACCGGGCCCCGAGCTCGCGCAGGACGACCGCGTCCGGGCCGCGTACCTGGGACTGTGAGCGCCACGATGGACACCCTCGCCACCAGTCCCGGCGCCCAGGAGGCCACGCGGGCCGCCACCGCGCAGCTGGGTGCGTGGGCCGCAGGACTGACCTGGCACGACGTGCCCGACGCGGTGCAGCAGCGGGTGCAGCTGGTGCTGCTCGACTCGCTCGGTGTCGGCCTGGTCGGTTCCCGGCTGCCCGAGCAGCGGGCACTGGTCGCTGCCTGGCAGCCCGGACCCGGACCGAGCCCGGTGCTGGGCGCCGGTCTGCTGACCACGGTGGAGTCCGCGGCCTGGCTCAACGCCGGTGCGCTGGTCTGCCTCGAGCTCGACGAGGGCAACAAGTACGCCAAGGGCCACCCGGCCGCGCACGGTCTGCCCGCCGTGCTGGCGCTGGCGGCCGCACTCGGCTCCACGGGCACCGACACGATGTCCGCGCTGCTGGCGGCGTACGAGGTGGCCGCACGGTTCGGCCGGGCCAGCCGGCTGCGGCCGGGCGCACATCCACACGGCAGCTGGGGTGTGGCCGGGGCGGCGGCAGGATGCGCACGGCTGCTCGGCCTCGACGCCGACGGGACCGCGGCGGCCATCGACACCGGTACCGGCATGCCGATCGCCGGACACTTCTCCAGCGCGCTCGACGGCAACCCGGTGCGCAACGCATGGATGTCGGCCGCGAACCTGTCCGGCCTCGCGGCCGCGCGGATGGCCGGCGCCGGCGTCGCACGCAACACCGGCACGGCCGCCGGCTCTCTCGGCGACCTGCTCGGTGCGCTCGACGTGGAGGTCCTCGTCGACGACCTCGGCGAGCGCTGGGACGTCGAGCTCGGGTACTTCAAACGGCACGCCTCGTGCTCGTTCACCCATCCGGCCGCCGACGCGGTCCTGGAGCTGCGGGACCGGCTGGGGGAGCACCTGCACGAGATCCGCGAGATCGAGGTGGAGACGCACACGCTCGCCGTGGGGCTGGACAGGACCAGCTGGAGCGAACGCCTCGCAGCGATGTTCTCCACGCCGTTCGTCGTCGCCGCCGCACTCGTGCACGGTCACGTCGACCCGTCGGTGTCCGACACGCAGGCCCGCGACGACCCGGCCGTGCGCGACCTGGCCGCCAAGGTCACGCTGCGGCGGGCCCCCGACCTGGACGCACGGCTACCGCACGAGCGCGCCGCGCGGGTACGCGTGCAGACGCCCGCGTCGACGTTCGTCGCCGAGACCCCCAACCCGGTCGGGGACAGTGCGCACCACCCGCTGTCCTACGACGACGTCGCCGCGCTGCTTCGTCGGCTGCTGTCCGACCCGGCCGCGGTTACCGTCGTCGAGGAGGTCGTCGACCGGATGCCCGCCGCCGACGACGTCACCGCAGACCTGCAACGGTTGGCCGGCCTGTGAACGCCGTCACCGCCGCGGCGCGACCCACCCGGGAGGCCCCGTGCGCATCTATGCCGTGACACCGATCCACGTCGACGCCGGGGAGCTCGCCCGCCGGCAGGCGCGGTACGACGCACTGTGCCCGCCCGGCCTGACGGTTCGGCTGTACGACATCGGCGAGCGTGCACCGCGTGCGCTGAACACCGAAGCCGAGGTGCGCAGCAGCGAGGCGTTCGTGGTCGAGGCGCTCAACGACGCGCCGGCGGAGTACGACGCGCTGATGCCCGACTGTGTTCTCGACCCGGGGGTCGCGATGCTGGCGCACACGGCCGCGCGCCCCGTTCTCGGGTTGCTGCGGATCAGCCTGGGATGGAGCGTCTGCACCGGTCGCACCACCGGAGCGGTCGCTCGCAACAGCGCCATCGCCGACGAGATGGTGCGCGTCGTCGAGACGTACGGCTGGGGCGACCTGTTCACCGGCGTCGAGGTTCTCGACCTCGGTGTCGACGCGATCGCCGACAGCACGGCCTGGAACCACGCGGTCGAGGCAGCACAGCGACGACTCGGCGAGGCGGGTTCGTCCGTCGTGGTCAACGGCTGCTCGGCCGTCGATGTCACGACCGCACGCGCGGGTTCCACCCCACGTCTCGTCGACCCGACCGCGCTGGCGCTGCGTCTCGTCGCGGCAGGCGAGGTCGCGTGAGCGCCGCCGGTCCCGACCTGGTCGTCGCCGGCGCCGGCGGCGGCCTGGCCGGCGCACTGCGCGCGGCGCAGTGCGGACTCGACGTGCTCGTGGTCGAGGCGAGCGAGCACTACCGCCGCGGCAACAACACCTCGATGTCGACCGCGATGATCCCGGGCGCGGGCTCGCGGTGGCAGCGCACCGAGGGCATCGAGGACTCACCCGAGATGTTCGTCGCCGACATCATGGCCAAGACGCACGGTCAGGCGGACGCAAGGCTGGCGCAGGCGCTCGCGCAGGTCAGCGCGGAGCTGGTCGAGTGGCTCGCCGACGAGGCCGGCGCCCCGCTCTCGCTGGCGACCGACTTCCACTACCCGGGCCACGCGGTCGACCGGTGCCACACCGTGGAGGAGCGGCACGGGTCGGTGCTCCTCGACCACCTCGTCGGGCAGGTGAGACGTTCGGACCGCATCGACATGCTCGTGCCGGCCCGGCTGGTGGACGTGCTCCTCGACGACACCGGCGGAGTCCGTGCGGTCGTGGTCGAGCAGCCGGACGGGCAGCGTGAGGAGATCGCCACGGACGCGGCGCTCCTGGCGACCAACGGCTACGGCGCGGACAGCGACATGGTGCGGCAGCACCTGCCCGAGATCGCAGCCGCGACCTACCACGGCAGCGAGGCGTCTCGGGGCGACGCGCTCAGGATCGGGACCCGGCTGGGCGGTCGCGCAGCGTACCTCGACGCCTACCAGGGCCACGCCGCACTGGCCGCGCGCGCCAAGACCCTCGTCGGGTGGGCGACGGTCATGCGCGGGGGAGTGCTGCTCGACCTGACGGGACGCCGCTTCGGCGACGAGACCCGGGGCTACTCGGAGTACGCCGCGGAGCTGGCCGCGCGACCCGACGCCACCGGCTGGCTCGTCTTCGACCGCCGCATCCACGACGCCTGCCTGGCCTTCACCGACTTCCGCCAGACGGTCGACTCCGGCGCCGTGGTGTGGGCAGACGACGCCAAGCAGCTCTGCGCGCACACCGGGCTGCCGCACGACGAGGTCGACGCCGAGCTCACGCAGGCTGCGGACGTGGCGCACGGACGCGGCACGGACCGGTTCGGGCGAACCCACTTCGAGGCGCCGCTCGAGCCGCCCTACGCCGCCGTGCGCGTCGTGCCCGCGCTGTTCCACACCCAAGGAGGGCTGGTCGTCGACGAGCACGCCCGCGTGGAGCGCGCCGACGGTGCGCCGGTCCCCGGGCTGTACGCGGCCGGCGGGGCCGCCTGCGGGATCTCCGGGCACGGTGCCGCCGGTTACCTCGCGGGCAACGGCCTGCTGCCGGCGTTCGGCCTGGCGTACCTGGCCGCCGGTCATGCAGCGCACCACCGGGGCGGGCACGATCGGAGCGACACGAGCCGGGCGGGCGAGACACACACCACCGCAGCAGGGAGGAACGAAGCACGATGAGCACGCTGGAGACCCTCGTCAAGAACGTCACGGTGGTGCGACCCGACGCCGGTGCGGCCGACGGCGAGCAGCTCGACCTCGGCATCGCCGGCGGCAGGTTCGTCCGGGTGGAGCCGCAGATCGACCCCGCGGAGGCGCAGCAGGTCGTCGACGGCAAGGGGTCGCTGGTGTTCCCCGGCGCGGTCGACGCCCACCAGCACTGGGGCATCTACAACCCGCTGGAGGAGGACGCCGGTACCGAGAGCCGCGCCAGCGCACAGGGCGGAGTCACCACCGGACTGACGTACATGCGCACCGGCCAGTACTACCTCAACCGAGGCGGGCCCTACGCCGAGTTCTTCCCACTGGTGCTCGACGCGGCACGCGGGCGTTCATACGTCGACTACGGCTTCCATCTCGCGCCGATGATGCGCGAGCACATCGACGAGATCCCCGCGATCATCGAGGACTTCGGGGTGACGTCGTTCAAGATCTTCATGTTCTACGGCAGCCACGGGTTGCACGGCCGCTCGGCGGACCAGAGCGCGTTCCTGATGATCCCCGAGGACGAGCGCTACGACCTCGCGCACTTCGAGTTCGTGATGCGCGGCGTGCAGGCGGCCCGCGAGAAGCTCACCGACACCGCGCCGCACATCTCGTTGTCGCTGCACTGCGAGACCGCCGAGATCATGACCGCGTACACCAGGATGGTGGAGGAGGAGGGGTCGCTGCAGGGGCTCGCGGCCTACAGCGCCGCCCGGCCGCCGCACTCCGAGGGGCTCGCGGTCACGATCGCGTCCTTCCTCGCCGACGAGACCGGCCTGCCCAACATCAACCTGCTGCACCTGTCCTCCCGTAAGGCGCTCAAGGCGGCGACGCTGATGGCGAAGACGTTCCCGCACGTCGACTTCCGCCGCGAGGTCACGATCGGGCACCTGCTCGCCGACGTCGACACGGCGCAGGGTCTCGGCGGCAAGGTGAACCCGCCGATCCGGCCGCGTGAGGACGTCGAGGCGCTGTGGGAGTACGTCGTCGACGGCAGCGTCGACTGGGTCGTCAGCGACCACGCGTGCTGCAAGGACGAGCAGAAGTTCGGTGACCCGCGTGACGACATCTTCGCCGCGAGGTCCGGCTTCGGCGGCGCCGAGTACCTCCTTCCCGGCCTGGTCGGCGAGGGCCGGCGCCGGGGGCTGTCGTACCAGCGGATCGCGCAGCTGGCCTCGTGGAACCCGGCGCAGCGCTACGGGCTTCTGTCCAAGGGCACGATCGGGGTCGGCTACGACGCCGACTTCGCTCTGGTGGACCCGTCGTCGTCGTGGACCGTGCACGCGGCCGAGTCGCAGTCGACGCAGGAGTACTCGCCGTTCGAGGGCTTCGAGATCGGCGCGCGGGTGACCGACACCTGGGTGCGCGGCCGGCAGGTGCTGCAGGACGGCAACGTCGTCGGGCAGCCCGTCGGCGAGTACGTGCACCGGCCCGCGGGACGGGGTGAGCGCTGATGGGCCAGGACGAGACTCAGGACGACGCTCGCCAAGTGGCCGACGTGAGCGCCGACGGGCCGATGGCGGGCCTGCGCGTGCTCGACGTGTCCACGATCCTCGCGGGCCCGCTGACCGCGCAGATCCTCGGTGACTACGGCGCCGACGTCATCAAGGTGGAGCACCCCACCCGTGGCGACGGCATGCGCGGCCACGGCCTCGACAAGGACGGCGAGCCGCTGTGGTGGAAGATGATCAGCCGCAACAAGCGCACCGTCGGGCTCTACCTCGGTGACGAGGAGGGAGCGCGGGTCTTCCGCCGGCTGGCGGCCACCGCGGACGTCGTCATCGAGAACTTCCGTCCCGGAACGCTCGAACGGTGGGGACTCGGCTACGACGTCCTGTCGCAGGACAACCCAGGGCTGGTCCTGCTGCGCGTCACCGGGTACGGGCAGAGCGGCCCGTACGCCGACCGTCCCGGGTTCGGGACGCTGGTGGAGTCGATGAGTGGGTTCGCGCACCTCACCGGCCAGCCCGACGGGCCGCCGACGCTGCCGGCGTTCGGGCTGGCCGACTCGATCGCCGGCGTGGCCGGCGCGTCCGCGGTGTCGATGGCGCTGCTGCAGCGGACCAGGGACGGCAAGGGACAGGTGATCGACCTCGACCTGCTCAGCCCGATCATGACCGCGGTCGGACCCGGCGTCATCTACGCCGACCAGCTCGGCATCGACCAGCAGCGCACCGGCAACCGGTCCGGCAACAACTCCCCGCGCAACACCTACCTGACCGGTGACGGGCACTGGGTCGCGATCTCGACCAGTGCCAACAGCATCGCCGAACGGGTGCTCCGGCTGGTGGGCCATCCCGAGGTCGTCGACGAGCCGTGGTTCGCCACCGGTCGGCAGCGGGCGCAGCACGCCGAGCTGCTCGACAAGCTCGTCGGTGACTGGATCGCCGAACGCACCCGCGAGGAGGTCATGACCGCGTTCGCCGAGGCGGGCGCTGCCGTGGCGCCGGTCTACAAGCCCAGCGAGCTGCTCGAGGACCCGCAGGTTCGGGCGCTCGACATGATCACCTCGGTCGACGACCCCGAGCTGGGTCGGATGCGCATGCAGAACGTCATGTGGCGGATGAGCCGTACCCCCGGCCGGATCCGGTCGACCGGCAAGGCGATGGGCCAGGACACCGACGCGGTGCTGGTCGACGACCTCGGGCTCGACCCGGAGGAGGTCCGCGCCCTGCGCGAGCGGGGTGCCATCGGCTGACCCGAGCCGCCCTTCGCGTCGAGATTGCGCGAATGGCCCGCAGCGCGGTCGCCGCGCAGCCGTGCCTGCATCGCCTGGAGCGTGCACGCAGCGTGACGACGTCCGGGTCACACTGGCGGCTCACGCCGGCGGTTCAACCCGGCGGTTCACCCTCGCGGTTCACCCTCCTTGGGGGAGGTGTCCGACCCGCGCTCACCGCGACCCTGGAAGGCGGTAACCAGAATCCTCGCGCGTCCCGCGCTGAGGAGGAGTCAGGGAGGGAACGCCGTGACAGCTTCACACAGCCCGGTGGCGCCGAAATCGACCGGTTGGGTCGGGTGGATCGTGTTCACCGCGGCGATGTTGCTCATGCTCGGGGTCTTCAACGCGGTCAACGGTCTGGCGGCGATCTTCGCCGACGACATCTTCGTGTCAGGTGCCTCCGCCGCGGTGGTGTTCAACGTGACGACCTGGGGCTGGGTGCACCTCGTCCTCGGCGTTCTCGCAGCAGCCACCGGGGTCGCGCTGATGCAGGGCGCGACCTGGGCCCGGGCGGTGGCGGTGGGCTTCGTGATGCTGAACATGCTCACGCAGCTGCTGTTCCTGCCCGCGTACCCCTTCTGGTCGATGCTGATCATCGTGCTCGACGTCCTCGTCCTGTGGGCGCTGATCGTGCACGGCGACGAGCAGATCGCCTAGCCGACCCGGAGTAGGTGTCCGCGCGGAGTGGCCGCGCTCCCCTTCGCCTGGAGCGCGGCCTCCCGCGCGCACGCGTGCCGGCGCAGATTTCACCGGGGGACCGCCGCGCCGGCTGACGCCGCGGTCAGCACGGCTGGTGCGGCTGGCGGGTGGGGCTCAGGCCGGCGCGGCCCACCGTCCCGCCTCGTCCTCGGGGATCCGGACCAGCTCGACGATGCTGATCCCCATCTCGCCTAGGTAGTTGAGTACACCGGACAGCTCCTCGGGGTCCGCGAAGTTGCCCGTGAGCACGGTCTGGACGGGTTGGGTCTCGCTGCACAGGTGCGGGAACGCGCTCGTGAGCTCGTCGGAGAGTCGTCGGTCCACACGAATCAGATAGCGAGTCACCAGATCACCTGCCCTGCCCTGCACTGCACTGCCTGCCCTGCGCTGGTGCGATCAGTATGTGCCGCTTCACCGGGGCCGCGCCTCGCCCGATTCGGGCGAGGCACTGACCGGTCTCGGGACGGTCCGCGACCCCCCGGCGACGCCCCGGCGACCGTCCGCGAAGCAGGCGGTCGTGGCGGGCTCCCGGTCGCCACAGTCCACCGACCGTTCACCGCACGAATGAACTAGTTACCGAGAGTGCTTGCGCTCGACAACGAAGGAGACAATTCTGGATACGTCGGCCAGTCGCATGGGGAGGGACATGGATGCGCCCGACGCCTCAGTGACCCGTCGGCAGACTGGTCACGGCGCCGCACGGGTCTCGACCCGTCTCCCGGTCGTCCCGGACGCCTGGGTCGATCGGCCGCGCCTGCTGGCGCGTCTCGACGTCGCCATCGAGCGGCCGGTCACGCTGGTGATCGCCCCTCCCGGCGCGGGCAAGACCGTCACGCTCGCGCACTGGGCGCACGAGCACACCGAACAGAAGGTCCGCTGGCTCAACGCCCGGCACGTCGACGTCGCGATGCTCTGCCGCGAGCTGCTGGCCTGTGCCGGCGTACGGCGGTCCGACGCGGAGAACACCGGCGACACGGTGGAGGAGCTGATCGCGCGGGTCGGCGACCTGCTCGCCTCTCGGCGGGCCCGCGAGCTCCTGGTCGTCGACGACGCCCACCGACTGCCGCACAGCTGCTACGTCCTGCTGGACGAGCTGCTGAACTCCTGCCCGGACGCGGTCCACCTGGTCCTGCTCTCCCGCTGGGACCCGCCGCTGCCGATGCTGCTGCTGGAGATCCAGCGCACCGTCACCGTGATCCGGGGCCACCAGCTGCGGATGACCCCGCCCGAGGCGCGTTCCCTCGTCGAGCTGCACGCTGGGTCGCCGGCCCAGCCACTCGTCGACAGCGTCGTGCAGTACGCCCAGGGCTGGGCCGCCGTGCTCGTGCTGGCGGGTCAGACGCTGCGCAAGGCACCGAGCTCGATCCCGTACGCGCTGGAGAGCGTGGCGGAGAACGGCCTGGGGCTGGTGGACCTGCTCGTGACCCAGGTCTTCGCCTCGCTCAACGAGCAGCAGCGCCACCTCCTGCTGTGCGTCTCCTCCGAGGAGACCGTGACCCCGGCCACCGCGCGGCGGCTGTGCGGCGACTCCCACTCGGGTGAGGTGCTGGAGGACCTGGAGCGGGTCGGGCTGCTGGTCGGGCGCGAGCCGCAGCCGGCCGGCCACGACGACCACGGGCAGGTGCACTTCCGGCTGCACCCGCTGCTCGTCGAGGTGCTCCGCCGCCGGTTCGCGACCGGGGGAGTGGAGGTCATGCGCGCCCGGGCGGTCGTGCTCAAGGCCGCCTCGCTGTCCCGCGCACACGGCGAGATCGAGACAGCGATGCGCCGGATGCTCTGGGTGCGCGCGATGGACGAGGCCGCAGACCTGGTCGCCGAGCACGGCCTGCAGCTGCTGGCGACCGGTCGCGGCGACCTCGTACGCCGGCTCTGCGTCGCCGCCCCGGACGCCGTGTCCGCCTGCCCGCCGACCTGGCTGGCCATGGCCATCGAGCGACGCCGCCAGGGCGACCACGCCCGGGCCGCGCACTGGGGTCAGAAGGTGCTGGGCTGGCACGCGCAGGCCCAGCCCGACGAGGGTCCCGGGGAGTTCGACCTCGCGCTCGTGCACCTGCTGCGCGGTGCGACCGGCGAGGACGACCTGGAACAGGCCGTCGACGAGGCGCACCGGCTCGTGCAGAGCCGGCCGGTCCCGATCTCCTATCCGCAACGGGCGCTGCTGCTGGTGGAGCTGGGCGCGGCCGAGACCTGGCTCGGGCGCCTCGCCGACGCGACCGACCACCTTCGCGCAGCGGTCGGGATGTGCCGCAGCGGCGGCTTCACCGACCTGTACCAGGACGCGACGTCGCGGCTGGCGGTGGCGGAGCTGCTCCAGGGCGGCACGGTGGCCGCACGCGACGCCGCCCAGGCCGTGCTCGACTCCACCGGGCCGTCGTCGGGTCTCTCGGGGGCCTACCGGCACCGCGCCGCGCTGGTGCTCGAGCTGGCCCGTCAGCAGACGCTGCCCGGTGTGCTGGAGCCGCCCGGGCGAGCTGCTCCGGCCACGGACCCGCGTGAGTTCGACATGACGTACCGGCTGCTCGGCAGCGTCCTCGCCGCCCGGGTGACGGCGGGCAACGGCGGCAGCGGCCGCACCGTCCTGCAGCGGAGCCTGGAGCTGC
>Ga0190270_10000389_pt1 | contig 18846 bp, 23 predicted proteins | sample Popmic320T_FD_133748 | JGI IMG/M metagenome (GOLD analysis project Ga0190270, IMG submission 133748) | Populus adjacent soil microbial communities from riparian zone of Weber River, Utah, USA - 320 T | ecosystem: Environmental > Terrestrial > Soil > Riparian zone | place: USA: Utah | collected...
GCCAGGTAAGACATCTTTTGCTGAATGCCTTGCAAGTCTCCACCCCAATAAAGACGCCAGTTGGTCTTAGTGGAATCGTAAAGACCGGCGCTTTGCGAAGGATTGTTGTTTGCGGTGCTGCCATCAAAGAAACGATCGGTGATGATCTGATAAATGACTTCCCGCTTGAAGTCGGAAGCTACCACTCCGTTGAAGGGGAACAAAGAGATGAGAAGCGAGATTACAACGACGCCTGTTGTGAGTCTGCGACGCGCAGTGAGTCTTAGGCGGCTGGTGAGCTTTGGCATAGGAACAACCTCCATTGGATCTTTGGTTATTGATTTCAAGGGGGGTACGGTTTTGGGTTAAGAGTAGGTGCCTCCAGTGAGCCGTTACTGAGATTGAAGCGATTGTGCGCCTGTTGGGTGTATTTGTGCAATCCGCGTACGCCGCGTTGATCTATGCGTTTCTTTCCAAACTCCCGGCAGCAGGCGCGAAAGGCCGTTAGGTCAATGGCGCGTAGTTCAGAGTTCAACCTTCAGGTTGCGTCTTGCGCTACGACACAAGCTAAAGCTTGATGAACTCTGAACTACGCGCCCCTGGTTGCCTCCTGCTGCCTGCCTCCTGCTACCTGCCTCCTGTCCCCAGTCTCCCGTCTCCGGTCTCCAATGGAACAAATCCCGCGCTCCGGTATCTAAACCCCCAAAGCTCAACAACAACGCCGGAGGTTCATCCAGTCATGAAATCCCTTCTGTTGGCAGTGCTATTCACACTATCTGCGACTTCGCTTGCACAAACACAGAGTAAAGCACTCATTGCGAAAGGACCCGGATGTCCACTCGCTTTGAGTAGTGACGGTGAATCTCTGGGCGTTCAAAAGATCTCTGTCGAGGAAGAAGTTCTCAAAATCGAGCGTGAACAACGAGATGCTTACTTGAGGCGCGACATCAAAGCCACCGAACGGCTCGTCGCTGATGAATTCGTTCTAACCATCTGGAACGGCACCGGCAGCAAAGCGACGCTACTGACTTTCCTTCGCGAAGAGCCAGCCGATCCAACGCTCACATTAACGACCGCAGACGTACAGGTGCGTATCAACGGCGACACTGCGATCGTAAACGGGAAGCGTATCGAGAGGCGACGAAGCCCTGTCAACAACCAGGAAGGCGTAGCGAACGCGCGTTATTCACGCACATATGTGAAGCGACCGGTGAAAGACGCAGCCGGTGTTGTTGGACCAGCGCAGTGGCAACTTCTATCCGAGCATCTTCAAACAATTCCCGTCGAGCCTGTTGCCGTCAAAGTTGATCCGAAGATCTACGACGATTACATCGGAAAATACGACAGTCCCATCATTACGTTCAGCGTGACGAAAGACGGCGACCGTCTGATGGCAATTCCTGATGACAAGCGCCGTCAGGCGGCAGAGCTCTTTGCCGAATCAGAAACTGAATTTTTTCTCAAAGGCCGCGACGTGCAAATTACCTTCATCCGCGACCGCAAGGGCCAGGTAACCCACGCATTGGTGCGCCTCAACGGCGCCCCGATTAGAGCAAAGCGAATTGGGTAACCTTGCTCCGTGTTTAGACGGCTGTTGAACTCGTGCTTCAGACGGCTGTTCGCGTGATGCATACGCGACCCACCCGCTACCCGCGAGGTGGTACTGACTTCATGGCCGAGACCTGACGCCTCTGACCTCTGCCCTCTGTTCTGCGCTACAATCAGAACCTCCCGACAACCCACAGTTCGCGTGTCTGAAACCCTGGCCCATTTTGAATACGTCTATTCAAAACGAACTCTTTCTCACGCGTTTGCTCGACGCCAGCGTCGACGGCATACTCGCCTTTGATCGCGGTTGCCGCTATACCGTCTGGAATCAGGGGATGGAACGTATTTCAGGTATAGCGAGCGAAAACGTGCTCGGCAAAAACGCGTTCGAAGTTTTTCCCTTCCTCAGAGAAACAGGCGAGGACAAATGTTTCTTTGCCGCCCTGGGCGGCAAGAGCACAGCCTCTGAAAACCAGCCGTACACCATTCCGGAAACTGGTCGCGAAGGCTTTTTCAGGGGCTACTACTTCCCCCTCCGCGATGAGCAAGACAATGTGGTTGGCGGCATCGCCTTCATTCGAGACATCACCCAACACAAACGAGCTGAAGACGCAGCCCACGATGCGTATCAGCGCATGCTCTTTCACGTAGAGAATTCGCCCCTCGCCGTCGTCGAGTGGGACGCGGAATTCCGTGTTTCGCGCTGGTCTGAGTCGGCCGAAAGATTATTTGGCTGGAAGGCCGAAGAAGTGATTGGCAAGCACGTCGGTGACTGGCATTTTGTTTTCGACGAAGACGTAGACGGAGTCGAGCAAGTAACTAATCGTCAACGCGTGGGAGAGGAGCTTCAGGGAGTTCAGCGCAATCGTAATTACACGAAGGACGGCGGAGTGGTCTATTGCGAGTGGTACAACTCGGTGCTTCGTGACGATACCGGCAATCTCGTGTCTGTGCTTTCCCTGGTTCTCGACGTCACTGCTCGGAAGCTTGCGGAAGAGGAACGCGCAGCCCTCCTGGTGCGCGAACGTGACGCGCGCCGTCAGGCGCAGGATTCTGATCGACTCAAAGACGAATTTCTGGCCACGCTCTCCCACGAGCTGCGCACGCCGCTGACCGCGATCCTTGGCTGGTCCATATTGATCCGCAAGGGGGAAGTTGAAGAAGCTAATTTCGAACGAGCAATCGAGACGATTGAGCGTAACGCCCGCTCGCAGGCGCAGCTCATCGATGATCTGCTGGACGTGTCACGCATCATTACCGGCAACCTCCGCCTCGATATTCGCCCAATCAATCTCGTGGCAGTGGTGGAGGGAGCGAAGGATGGATTGCGGCCAACAGCTGAGGCTAAACGCATCGCACTCCAGACGAAGTTTGAGCCGGAAAGCTGTCTGGTGAAAGGTGATCCGAATCGGCTGCGCCAGGTGATCTGGAACCTGGTCTTAAACGCGATCAAGTTTACCCCGCGTGGCGGCAGCGTGACTGTCAGTCTCGAGTGTGTAGAACCGTATGTCCGTCTGAGGGTCAGTGATACAGGAGAGGGTATTTCTTCGGAGTTTCTGCCTTACGTCTTTGATCGATTCCGTCAGGCAGAGGGCTCAGTTAGACGTAAACAGGGCGGACTCGGTTTGGGTCTTGCCGTAGTGCGTCACCTGGTCGAGTTGCATGGTGGAAGTGTCAGGGCGGAAAGTCCCGGGATCGGGCAAGGAGCGACGTTCACCGTGGATCTGCCGCTCGCCGAAGATCGGCGCGACCCTGCCAGGGCAGACGAGAGGAGACTGGAGATTGAACGAAGGCGTGGCGCCGGGCGGGATGAGACCGATGCGTCTGATATCCAGGGCGTCAAGGTGCTCCTGGTTGAAGACGATGACGACACGCGTCAGCTGCTCGCTCAGATGCTTAAACGACAGGGCGCTGAGGTTACTTCCGTCTCTTCGTCCTCCGAAGCGATGCAAGTGTTGGTGACAACCGGAAGCGAGGCAGAAGCCCCGCACCTGACACCCGACACCCGGCACCTGACACCCGACACCAATCATGCCAGGCAACCGCTCGACATAATTGTCAGCGACATCGGCATGCCGGAAGAAGATGGCTACGAGTTAATGCGCAAGGTGCGAGCGCTGCCGCCCGAGCAAGGAGGGCTCGTGCCGGCCATCGCTTTAACCGGCTACGCTGCGCGCAAAGATCGCGAGCTCGCCCTGGCAGCGGGCTATCAACTCCACCTCGCCAAACCGATTGAACCGGAAGACCTTGTGGCAGCGATTGCCAGCCTGGTGGTACGAAGACAGTAGGCAGCAGGAATAAAAGGTGGACTTCAGCGCCAAAGGCGCGAAATGTTAAAGCCTGGGCCAACGGCCCAGGTTTACAGCGCACAGGGTTCGAAGCGCTGAAGGCGCGGAATAACTCGGTGACCGCACAAGTCCAACCATTTTCTCGAGAACGCATGTCGCGCCTTCAGCGCTCTCAACGATTATGACTTTACCTGGGGCGGTGCCCCAGGCTTTCGCATTCCGCGCCGTTGGCGCTTAGGGACTCTGCACTCATCTCATTAGCACCGTGCCTCAGCGGCTTGCCGCCTACCGTGCGGAAAGGCTATGCCTTTCCGGCAAGCTACTAATTATCTTCGGAGGCTATGCCTGCGTACCATGAAGTCAGTACCACATCGCGGACCTGGTCCCCAACGCGGCAGCCGCGTTGGGGTGGTGGATGCGGGTGGGTCCATTACGCCAGCGAGGCGCAGCGCTTCACCTGCAACCTCCTTGGAGTGCGCCGGCCTGGCGGCGCCTTGGTCCAAGCGATGCTCAGAGGCTTGATCGACATTAACACTTTGCTACGCGTCTTCTGCCTTCTGTCTTCTGCCTTCTGCCTTCTGCCTTCTGACTTCTGTCTTCTGTCTTCTGACCTCTGACCTCCGATCACTCATCACTAATTCTTCAGCGCAACAGCCGGCGCCATCCGGACAAACCTCTTCTCATCGTCCATCATTTTCCGTTTCAGATACTTTTCAAATTGATGATCCCGTCGTCGCCATATGCATTAACGAGCAATACAAGCATTGCAAGAATGCCGCTGAGCTTTACACGTGCACTCGCGGGTTATGGAGGCTAAGAAAAGAACGAGCACAAAATGCAAAGTATGCTTTCACTGTTTATCAAGGTGAAGTCAAGGAAGTCTACGAAATAGACAACTGGCTATCGGCTACTAGAGCATTCCGTGATTTCTGGGTAGAGAGACTCAGAAGCCAGGGCAGAATCATAAGTCCTGAAGAGCATGTTGGACGTTGTGAGTTCGTCGGAAGAGTGGCACCGGAGTCCATTTTGCAAAAAGTATATCGGTCACCTCATTCCAGCCCGCCACTCAGGAAATCCGATTCTCTATTTCAACTGCTGATATGAGCGCCACATTCATAGGGATAGACCTGGCATGGAGAAGTGAGCGCAATCCGTCAGGCGCAGCCACGCTGGCAGGCAATCGCTCGGGCTCGCAGCTCGTAGTCGTGTCACCTCCCTTGCGATCGACCGATGCGGTGTTTGAGTTTGTACGCCTCCACGCTACAGAGGAAACCGTAGTCGCCGTTGACGCGCCCATGGTTATTGTTAACGACACTGGTCAGCGTATCTGCGAGACGCTTATTGGCAAACGATACGGAAGCCGTGAGGCTTCCTGTCACACCTCAAACCTGGGCCTTTATCCTCAAGCCTCCAGCGTCTGGCTCACAAAGGCGCTTGAAACAGAAGGCTTTGTCCACGTGGAGCAACTTAAGGAGCAACGAACTGGCAGGATACTCCTGGAGGTCTACCCGCACGCTGCTATGGTCGCCTTATTCGATCTCCCAAAGACAATAAAGTACAAGAAGGGATCAGTTGCGTCACGACGCTTTGGCTTGGAGACACTGCGAAGCCATTTGCAGCAGCTCACATCGGCGACGCCTCCGTTGTGCTCGTCGCCTTTACTTCAGGATCTCTTCACGCAGGAGTTAACTCAACTAGCCGGTCGAGCGTTAAAGGACTACGAGGATAGCCTTGATGCTTTGTTTTGCGCCTACTTGTCTTATTACTTCTGGTACTGGGGCTGGGAGCGCAACGAGCTCTTTGGTGACGTGGAGTCAGGCTACATGTTGAATCCGACTCTGAAACCGGCGACACCCGCGGTTGAAAACGAATCCCTCTAAAAACGCTGCCAGGTACCCTTGTTCAGGTCTGATCCCCGACCGTATAATCTCTCCGTTCACCCAGAGCCGCTTTTAAAGGCGGTATTCTTTTGTTACGCGCTGCCTGCTCCTGGTGCGGGTAACCCAGCGTGTGATGCCACCGATGCATCAGAGTGGACAGAAGAGAAAGGCTTTGCTCGCTGGTATCTATATGATTTGGCAACTGAGAAGGTGGAAGAGGAGCCGGCAGCAATCATTGATCTAATTCGCAGCCAGCCTGAGACGCCGCGCTATTGCTCGATGGAAAGAGAGACCTTGGTCGAGATTCGCAAGAAGCTGGAAAAAAGAATCAAAGACACTTACCTGAAGAAGGTGCAGGCGCCGCAGGGCGTGAAGGCGACGCTCAAAGCCTGGATGGAGCTTTCCTGAGTAGGCGAGTTAGAATGGGAATGCAGTCGGCAATTTGCATGACACCATGAACCATGAATTAACGGTCACAGTGCCGGAAGATGTTTATCGGACTCTGGTTGAACAGGGGCTGAGACATGGCCGTACTCCCGAGCAAGAAGCTTCCCTGAGACTTCAATGCTTTGAGCCGTGCGGAAACGACAACCGCAAGCGAGGGGCGCTCAGAGAGTTATTTGGGTCAGTGGATCTCGGCTATCTGTTGGGATAGACAATGAAGAGATCGACCGCGACATCGCCCGCGCCATTGCCGATAATCATGAGGACCAGAGTTGATGCAGCTTGATACTTAAGCATTCTGTCGGTTCGTTACGGCGAGGAGGGCTGAAATCATGGAGGACAGCGTACAGGACTTTTATCGTCGCAACGTGCGTCCAATGACCGAGGAGGAGCGCAAACAATTAGCGGCCTTAATCCTCAACGAACTATCGGGCGAGACGCACGAAAAACCAAAGCGCAAAGGCGATATCACCAAGTTCTTCGGCATGTTCGACAGTGGAGATCCAAATTCCGCCGATAACGAGCGTATCGATGCCGATCTCGCCCGCGCTTACGCCGACAATCATGAGGACCAGGGTTGATGCTGATTGATACCTCTGGCTTTTTCAGCATCCATGATCGCGCCGAAAAACAGCACCACCGCGCGCAGGAACTCTATCAGAACTCACAATCCAGACTGACGACGAGCTACATCCTGGCAGAGTATGTTGCCTTGGCTCTGGTTCGGGGGCTGGCGCGCAAAAGAGTTGTCGCGTTCAGTGAAGAGGTTTTGCATGATGAATCAGTTGAGATCGTCTGGGTTAACGAAGACCTACACCGCAATGGCCTCGATCTTTTGCGTCAGCGTCCCGACAAGACCTACTCACTCTGCGACGCAGTCAGTTTCGTCTTGATGCGCGAACGCGGCGAAACCGAAGCGCTCACCACGGACCGTCACTTCGAACAGGAAGGGTTGGTTCGTTTGCTTGTTCCGTAAGCTGAGAACTGATGACCCAAAACCTCGAACGCCTCCGCTCCATCAAAAGCTTTCCTCAACTAGTGACATATCTTCGCGACGATCTCGATTGGCCTATCGAGACTGACGATGTTGAGGAACTCAGCTTTGACTATCAACCCGAAGAGTTGGGGCTGGATCCAAAGACCGCTGTAAAGATTTAAAGAGATTAAGCAACTCCGGCCATTCGTCACCAACCAGCCGTGGGGAATCTTCTACGTCAATTTCGAACCCAAGCAGCTACCGATTGTTGCTTTGCGGCGCATCCTGCGCTCGCTAGTCATCAAGAAGCGAGCGTCGGCGAACAAGGGACAACAACGCGCGTGGCGGCAGAACGATCTGTTGTTCATATCATCTTACGGCGAGACGGACGAGCGCGAGATTACCTTCGCGCACTTCTCCGAAGACTCTACGATGGGAGATTTGCCGACGCTAAAGGTGCTGGGGTGGAGTGCGGGCAACACAGTCCTGAGGCTCGAAGACACGCACACCACGCTTAAGGACAAACTACTCTGGCCCGAAAACGAAGACGACACCGAAGCTTGGCGCGAGCGTTGGTCGTCTGCGTTTAAGCTGAAATATCGAGAGACGGTCCGCACATCCAGGGAGCTTGCCGTCAGCCTGGCGGAACTTGCGGGAGACATACGCGCCCGCGTCAATAGTGTCATCGAGATCGAGAGTGAACACGGTGAGTTGCGCAAGCTCTACAAGGCTTTTCAGGAGGCGCTGATACATGATCTGACTCTGGATGACTTCGCGGACATGTACGCCCAAACGATTGCTTATGGTTTGCTGACTGCGAGCATCTCGCGGCAGAGTGGCGGCCTGGTGGCGGATAACCTGAAAGACATGGTGCCAAACACCAATCCTTTTCTGAAGGAGTTGATGCAGACGTTCCTCACCGTCGGAGGCCGCCAAAATAAGATCGACTTTGATGAGTTGGGCATTAACGAAGTCGTTGAGCTGTTGCGTCACACGCAGATGACCGAGGTCTTAAAGGATTTTGGCGCGAAGAACCCGCAGGAAGATCCGGTCATTCACTTCTACGAGCTCTTCCTCAAAGAGTACGACCCAGAGAAGCGCATGAAGCGCGGTGTCTTCTATACACCGCGTCCCGTTGTCAGCTTCATCGTGCGGAGCGTTGACGAGATTCTGCGCACGGAGTTTGGACTTGAGGATGGTCTGGCCGACACAACGACGTGGAGCGAGATGGCAAAGAGGTCAGTACCGCCTGCGGTAGCGGGTGGGTCAGAGGCGACCTCATTTGCGATCCCAGAAGGAGTAGATCCACATTCGCCTTTCGTGCAGATACTCGACCCGGCAACTGGAACGGGGACGTTTCTCGTTGAAGTCGTTGACGTGATTTTCCAGACGCTTCGCGCGAAGTGGACGAGTGAGAAAAAGACCGCGCCGGAAATGGATGAGCTTTGGAACGACTACGTTCCTAGACATCTCTTACCGCGCCTGCATGGGTTCGAGTTGATGATGGCTCCTTATGCCATCGCGCACATGAAGATTGGGTTGAAGCTCGGCGAGACGCACTATAGCTTTCTCTCTTCAGAGCGCGCACGCATTTACCTGACGAACACGCTTGAAGAGCCGAAAGAATTTTCCAGCTATTTCGAGGAGATGGCTCCTGCGCTCGCGCACGAGGCCCATCAAGCAAACCGCGTTAAGCAAAGCACTTCTGTCACGATCATCATAGGGAATCCGCCATACTCAAACATGTCTGCCAACCTTGGAGAAACTGCAAGGGCATTAATCGAAAAATATAAGTTCATAGGAACCGATCGAGTAGTTGAGCGAAACGCCCTTCAACTAGAACGCAACCTTAATGATGATTACGTAAAGCTCATCGCGTGGTCTGAAGGAAAGCTTAAACGAACGGCGGTAGGCGTTCTTTCAATGATTTCGAACAATGTCTACACATGGTCACCAAGTCTCAGGGGAATGCGAGCGCACCTTATGGATAGTTTTTCAGGCTTGGAGATGGTCAACCTTCATGGTGCCTCTCAGAGAGGGCCGGCTGATCCTCGATTTGTTAATGATGAGAACGTCTTTGATATCGAACAACCCGTGGCGATCGGCACCTTCTTTAACGTCGGTAAATTGCGCTCGGTGAGTTACGGCGATTTCGTTGGCCCTAGAGAATCGAAGTACCGCTTGCTACTCAGGGAAACTTCTCACGGCGTGGCGATTCAGCATCTCGTGCCAAGGCAACCAGCAAGACGCTTCATTCCTGGGGACTCGAGCAGAGTTGAGGAGTATGAGAGTTATGAATCTTTGTCTTCAATCTGTCCCTTGTTCGCGGAGGGGATCAAGACTGGCCATGATTGGCTCGTCGTAGACTTCGATTCGACGCTTGTGCTGGAACGCATGCGAGAGATTCAGAAATCAAAAGAGAAAGATGACGCACTTTGCGAACGAATCGGCCTGAGTCGAAAGAAATCATGGAATTTTGCAAGGGCGCGTTCTGCTCTTCGCAGCATTAACATTTCGGATCACATCACACGACTTGCGTACCGCCCCTTTGACAGCCGTTTCGCTTTTTATCACCCAGACTGGATTTCAAGCCCCTCAGCACCGGTGATGCGCAATCTGATGAGGCGTTCGCACAACAATTCCGAAACCGAGAACTTGGCACTTCTCGCAGGCAGAATTAGCCGGGACCACAAGTCCCGGCTCTACTGGTGTACGACGACACTGACCGACAAATGTATTCTTAGTTCGCTGGATAACGTGTCAGTTTTTCCGGGCTTGGTCTTTCCTTCTAGCGGCAAGGGAGAATTGGATTTCGGGAACATGCCTGAACCAAATCTGTCTCGTGAATTTCTGAGCACTCTAGAGAAAAAACTCAATCTAGGACTGACTGCACACGATCCTGACGGGCTTCGGCGTGCGACGCTAGGAGTCTTTCACTACTTCTATGCGATCCTTTCGTCACCAAGTTTCAGATATCGTTATGCAGCCGATCTCAATCAAGATTTTCCACGAATACCGATAACCTCGGATCTCGAACTGTTTACTAAACTCGGCGCGCTCGGCGGTGATCTCGTCGCCCTCCACCTGCTCGACGATGATTCCGAATCGGCATCGTGGAATACATCCAAGACGAAATACAAAAACCCCCTCAAAACACTTATCACACAGTTTGCCAGAAAAGGAGATGCGGAAGTCACCAAAGGCTACCCAAAATACAAAGACGGCAACGTCTGCATCAATCCGTCAGACTGCTTTGAGGGCGTTCCCGAAGAGGTCTGGAATTTCCACATCGGTGGTTATCAGGTGTGCGAGAAGTGGCTAAAGGATCGCCGCGGCCGAACGCTTTCCGACCAAGACGTCAATCACTATCAACGAGTCATCGTTGCACTCAAAGAAACCATCCGGCTGATGGCTGAGATTGATCGCGTGATCGAAGAGCACGGCGGCTGGCCTTTGTTCGGCAGTCAAGACAAGCCCAACCGGAGATAGCCGTCGGGCTCCCTTTCGCGTAGAGGCTTCGCCGGACGCCGCCGACGAAGCCGCTGAAACAAAAGCGGCAGCCTCTCACTGGGACCGCGGGCGTGCGGGGTCCCCGGCGGCGCAGCGTCGCAGGGGTGCTAGACCCGCCCGCAATGAGCGCGCAAGCGCGAACAAATCAAAGAAGAGTAGTAAGGAAGAACCGGTGGGTAGTTCACGTTTCCCAAAAGAGCGGGCGGGACGCCCGCGCTCCCAACAGAGCACCGCGCGGCACCGTACGATCAGTGACTATTCCCGCGACGAGTTAATCTCCGCTTTGCTCAAAGGCCTGGGCAAGAAATGGTGGACACGAGACGACGCTATCCGTGCCGCATCTCATCGTCTCGGCTTCCGCCGCACCGGCAGCCAAATCGGCGACGCATTCAAATCCGCAATCACCGGCGCCATCCGCCGCGGCTTTTTGGAATATGACGGCAACCGTGTTAGACGACTGAAGGATTGAAAATGCCAAGTTCTGCAAATATACAGTTCGGGAAAGTAGAGCTATCGGCGAAATTAGCCGCTTGGACGGTTCGATATCTATTCCGACTTACATTTATTGCGTCTGCGATTATGGCCGCGATTTCTATTTCATTTCTTTTTTATGCCGCAGTTGCCAGAGGCGAATCAGTTTCGGCGAGATACCCTAGCAAATCTGGCGGCCAGTTGTGCCGAGATCACACGAGGGATTTTTTTTGCTGCGCTGATCGGTTGGGCCGTTGCAAAAACCAAGCTTCGCGAGTTATCGCGGCCGATGCTTGCGCTGATTCAGAGACTACGGATTGATGGTAAGCTCACCGAAGAAGGCGCGAGGTGGTCGGTTGTTTGTGTCGTCGCGTTGCTTTCTGAGAGCAATGTTAGTAAATCGATAGAGCCGGCACCTGGGGAACCAAAGACGGAATGCCCGATCTGCGTGCAACCCGTCGAGCAGGAAATGGATAAATGCGTTCATTGTAAGCTTCCGAAAGCTATCTGGAACGACGAAAGGCTGACAGAGGCTCATCGAAAGAGTCAGCTCAAACCAATAGAGCCGGCGAAACTCAACACAAATCACTAACGCGGAGAACCCTCATGCAAATCGCAACTATCCTGGATCAAAATGGTTTGTGTTGGGGTTGCGTTTGTGCGCGCCCCGTTTAGGGATTTGAGATCTAAGATTTCAGATCTCAGAATTAGCGGGCAGACAGCGCCGGTTTGGGATCCACGGTTACAGATCCGTGAGAGTTATTTCTTGCGAGCGCCAGCTCGAAAACCGATGGGTTTCGCTTCCGTCCGTGGTGCAGTCATCAGTTGTCGAATGGCGTCAAAGACGATTTTGAATTGACGGTCGTATTTCTTTTCGAGCCCGTCCAATTTGCGTGAAAGTTCAGCATTGGAAGCAAGCATCTGGCGAAGTTTTACGAAGGCGCGTACGACTTGAACGCTTGCCTCGACAGCGCGTTCGTTATTGAGAACATTTGCTGCCATGATTGCGCCGTGCTCCGTGAACGCATACGGCAGGTGCCTTCGACCGCCCCTTCCTTTTGAGATCACAAATTGTGATCTCAAAGCGTCGAACTCTTTACGCGTCAATTGAAACATGAAATCCAAAGGGAACCTTCTATCATTTCGTTTTACAGCTTGAATCAGCGCCCTCGTCTCTACTCCATACAACAGCGCAAGGTCAGTGTCCAAAATCACGTTCTCATCGCGGATCACCAGAATGACATCTGCAACCCGGGCGAGAGGAGTCTTCACGAGAGTACGGTTCATTAGGGGTATTGTGCATGGAATGGTTATTAGTGCCAGCAGATGAGAAGCCCCGGCGAATCTCGTGGATACAACATTTCATACATCGAAGAAAGATGCCGAACCTTGAGGGGGCGAGTGGTTTTTAAGAAACGCTCGACGTAGGATTGGTCTCGGCATCTCGGATAGCAAAGGTTATCAGCCATGCAGCAAAGGTTTATTCAAATTATTGGGTTGGCGGTGACTGCGGTTTATGCGGTGATGATCGTTTGGCTGTATGCGACGGAGCCGCGCAGCTTCAAAGAGGTGGCGACGGGGGCTCCGGGTTGCGGCGGGCACTTACCAGGTGGACCAGGAGAAGTTTAATGCTGCACTCGCGCTTTTTCGCTGTTTCGCGAAGAATTGAATCGAGCGCCTTTGGCGCATGAATCGTGGAAGTATTGAAGGCTCCACATGGTAGTCGCCTGTTGACCACTGCAAGAACGCTGGCATGAAGCTATATCGACCAGCTGGCTAAGTCTGATTACAAAACGGGGGCGAGTCCGCTAGAATGTTTTTACTCGTGCTTGAATTGAGGTCGTTATGTCAACCACAACAGACGAACTAGTCTCGGAAATTCGCGCCCTGCCTGACGCTGACAAAATGCGCGTCTTAGATCAGATTCTGACCGACTTGCACAAGCCGGATCCCGAGATAGAACGCATCTGGGCCGCTGAGTCGAAGAAGCGATGGGGCGCCTACAAAGAAGGTCGGATCGGTACGGTGTCTTACGACGACGTGATGGCTAAACACCGAGAATGAATATTCGGTTTCTTACCGTTGCCGATCAGGAAGTGGACGACGCTGTTGGGTGGTACGCTCAACGAGATAACGACGTCAGCCGCGGTTTCCTTGACGATTTAGATCGCGCAGTGCGGCTCGCTAGGACTTATCCGCTATTAGCCACTCAAATAGAACCCGAAATCCGTCGCCTCTTATTCCTCCGTTATCCCTACTCTCTAATCTACGGAATCGACGAAGACACTCTGGTGATTATTGCTGTCGCTCATCAACAGCGAGAGCCGCGCTACTGGGCGGACCGCCTCGATTCGCCCCAACCCACAGGATGAAAACCATTAAGGATATGCCGGAGCATAGCCGCCCCCGCGAGAAGCTGCGCGAGAACGGTGCGGCTGTGCTTACTGACGAAGAACTCGTTGCTGCGATTCTGGGGATGGGTACTGCAGGCATTGATGTCCTTACAATGTCGAGACAAGTAGCTGGTTTGATTCGCGAACAGCGCGAGGGTCTTACACTCGATCATTTGGTCACTGTGCCCGGCATGGGGCTAGCCAAGGGCGCACAAATTCTTTCAGCCTTTGAACTCGCCTGACGCTACCTATTGAAAGAGACTGTGAAAATTGAATGCGCGGAAGACGTACTGCCTTTGCTCGCCGACATCGTTGGAAAATCCCAGGAGCATTTCATCTGCATCACGCTTAACGGTGCCAATGAAGTTATTGAAAAGCGCACTGTAACCGTTGGCCTTCTTGACCGCAGCCAAGTCCATCCGCGCGAAGTTTATGCCGACGTCATCGCTGACCGCGCCGCGCAGGTAATCTTTGCTCACAACCATCCATCAGGTGATCTCCTACCGAGCGAGTCCGATTTGAAGACGCAGGAGCAGCTGGTCCAGGCGGCAAAGATCCTCGGCGTCCGCGTACTCGATCATGTCATAGTCAGCAAGAAGGGATATTTTAGTTTTCAAGAAGCTGGGCTAATGCAATAAAGGGTAATGCCGCTAATTCGGCCGCGACCTCATTTGGTATGTTGGTTCGACGTAACACTTGGCACCAATATCAAAAGGAGTTCCAATCAGCTAACGAATTCTTCCGGTTTGCGAACACGCGGAAGAAGCTGAGGCGTTGATGGAATAAATGCCCTCCTTCTGCGGCGACGTGGGATAATCTTCGAGAGCCGGCCGAGATGTACGCATCCAATGATCCGAGTTGAGATCAAACCAGAATTATTAAGTTGGGCGCGCCAGCGTGCGGGATATGATCTCGACGCGCTTGCGCATCGGTTCCCGAAACTCACCGCGTGGGAGCAAGGCACGGCGAAGCCGACGCTTAGACAGGTTGAAAAGTTCGCTGCAGCCACTCATACACCTGTTGGCTTTTTGTTTCTCCAGGAACCGCCTGTCGAAACTATTCCCATCCCTGATTTCCGCACCGTTCGAAATAAGCGCCTTTCAAGGCCCAGTCCTGATCTTCTCGACATGATTTACGTTTGCCAGCAACGTCAGGAATGGTATCGCGATTTTGCCCGATCCCAGCGTGAGTCGTCGCTTTCGTTTGTTGGATCCGTGAGTTTAAAGAGTAGTGTGGAGGAGACTGCGGAGAGCATGCGGAACGCACTTGACTTCGATATCGAAGAACGCCGCCAGTTGCCAACCTGGACGGACGCGCTGCGACGATTCATCGAACAAGCGGATGGAATGGGAATCGTGGTCATGTGCAGCGGCGTGGTACTCAACAACAATACCCGGCGACTTGACGCGGACGAGTTTCGCGGCTTCGCACTGGCGGATGATCTGGCGCCGCTGGTATTCATCAACGGGGCCGACACAAAGGCCGCCCAGATGTTTACGCTCGCCCATGAACTAGCTCACATCTGGCTTGGACAATCCGCTGTGTCAGACGCACAGGCTTTGCAGGTCTCGGAACATGAGGTGGAGCGCTGGTGTAATCGTGTTGCCGCCGAACTTCTGGTTCCGCTCGCGATCCTGCGCCAAGAGTATCGCGACCAGTCCGAACTGCAAGCTGAAATCAATCGTCTGGCCAAACGCTTCAAGGTGAGTACGCTGGTGATCTTGCGCCGGATTCACGACGCTGGTGGCCTAACACAACACGAGTTTTGGCGGGCGTATGAACAGGAACTCGAACGTCTGTTGGCTATTGCCAAAGGGAGCGGCGGAAACTTCTACCTGACGCAAGCGGCCCGCGTTAGCAAGCGGTTCGCCCGGGCTCTCGTGATTAGCACACTTGAGGGGCAAACACTTCACCGAGACGCTTTCCGCATGCTCGGTTTCGCAAAGTTAGAAACCTTCAAAAAATTGGGGCGTAGCCTGGGAGTGATGGCCTGATGCCTTACCTGCTCGACGCTAACGTGCTTATTCAGGCAAAGAATCTCCACGACGGTCTCGACTTTTGTCCCGCGTTTTGGCAATGGCTCATCGAGAGCAATACCGCCAAGAAAGTCTTCAGCATCGAGAAAGTCGGCGATGAAATTCTGGCCATCGCCGATGAACTGGCTGTTTGGGCCTCTGACCGTGGATCTGACTTTTTCCTGCCACCTGATACGAAGCTTCTCACCGCACTGAGCAGGGTTAGCGCCTGGGCCACAGCTCAAAGCTATGAGCCGGCCGCGGTCAACACCTTTCTTCTTGTTGCAGATTGCTACCTGGTGGGTCACGCGCTTGCTCACGGAGACACCGTGGTAACGCATGAGATTGCTTCGACCTCAACGAAGAAGGTCAAGATTCCTGACGCTTGCATCGGTCTTAATATCAAGTGCATGACTCCGTACGAGATGCTTCGGACGGAGCGCGCGCGTTTCATTTTGGGACCGTAGAAGAAGTCGACTTACGGCACTGCGTTTGAGGATAAGCCGAAGCACAATCACTTACACAAATCAGACATGCAGCAAAGGCTTATTCAAATTATTGGGTTGGCGGTGACTGCGGTTTGTGCGGTGATGATCGTTTGGCTATATGCGACGGAGCCACGCAGCTTTAAAGAGGTGGCGACGGGCGCTGAGTTTGCGGCGGGCACTTACCAGGTGGACCAGGAGAAGTTTACTGCTGCACTCGCGCTCTTTCGGCGCGAGCAGTTTCGCGCGGCGCGCGATGAATGGAACCGCGCCGACCCGGCCCAGGGTGATGCCCGTACTCAGTTCTACATTGCTAGTCCTTTTATTGGGAACGGGTTTACTAGGATCAGCCAAACCGAATTCGTGCGTAAGAGATCCGCCGACCCGGCGAGGGTCGGCGAATTTGTTTTTATGTTGGAGTGCGTTTGTGCTCGCCCGGGGCTGAGACGATTTGGGATCTAAGATTTCACATCTCAGACGGGCCTCAATAGATGTTGCCGCCTGCCTGCGTCGAGGTCAGTGATCCGGCGTTCACGTTCAGCATGTAGGGCACGCCACCGGTGCCGCTCCAGGTTGAGAAGTTGAAGGTGCCGCCCTGTGGGACTTTATACACGCCGATATTGAAATAGGTGAGCGGCGTTCCGGGAGCGAGTATCTGCGCAGGCCCTGGCGCTTGCAGGAAATAAGCTGCGCCCGTTCCCACCATCGTGGCCGCTCCATCCGGTGTCACCAGAATTGCCGTGCGTTCGTCTACTCCGATGCCTCGAGGTTGCGTAGCCCAACCGTTGTTTACGATCCGCGCCAGAAAAACCAGCGAGCGGCCCATTCGATCTCGGGTCACAAAATGTGAGTCGTAAATCTTGTTGGTCCCCAATGCAGATTGAAACAGGTCTCGGTCGAGGGTCACGAAACTATGGAAAGGATTGGCCAGGGCCTCACTCGAGGTCACCGAGCCCACAGCTCCGGTGTATATGAATTGGCTGAGTACGGCCAGACCAGCACTGGTCCCCCCAACCGGAGTGCGCTTGGTATTGAGAAGATAGTTAACTCCGGTCTGCACGGCAGTACCGCGCCATAGGTTCACGTATGTCGACTGGTCGCCGCCTGCGATCCAGAGGGCCTCTGCATTCTGTATGTGGGTGCTGACATAGGCTGAGTTTGCGCCCGCCACTGAGGAGATCACGATGGTTTCAACCGAATCCATCTGCGGGCAAAGTTGCTGGATGTAGGGGTTGTAAGCACCCGTCCCCGAGGTGCGGATGACCAGGAAGTCGCCCCCGCCGGCACGCTCGCACATCCATCGGAACGCGGCGTCCACGTCGGTGCCGCCACCCATCAGTACAAGGCCAGGACTCAGAGTTGGTGATTGGGGAGCATCAGCAGCATTGCCGACGATGTACGTTTTGTATCCCTTCGCGGCCGCGTAAAGCGGCGCCGCGAGTAGGCAGAGGACGGCGAAGGCGAAGGCCAGACGGCGCAATGGTCGTAGAGGAACCGTAGCGACGGAAGTGGTGAGCATGAGAATCCTCCTGAGTTAATTGAAAAACATCGCTATTCGGCATCCTTATATCACATCTGGAGAAGGCTTGAAGAACGAGTTTCGCGAAAAGACCATCCGCCGATTGGCGGCGGCGGTGGCAGCTGCCCAGTGGGCACAAGGGAGTGCTGCCCGGGCCAGTGTTTACCTATAGGAGAAGCCTGTCCGGAGGTATGTGAAGCACCCCAAAGTGAGGGCGAGTTTGAGTCAAAAAGTCCAACGTCCAACGTCCAAAAAAGTCTATTTCTTTCGAGCGCTGACTCTGAAACCGATTGGTTTGGCGTTCGTTGGCGGAGGAGTCATGAGTTGTCGGATCGCGTCGAAGACAATTTTGAATTGGTGATCATATTTTTCTTTCAAGCTCGTCGAGCTTGCGCGCAAGCTCAGCATTCGAAGCAAGCATCTGGCGAAGTTTTACGAAGGCGCGCATGATCTCAACATTGACTCGGATTGCTCTTGGGCTTTTAAGAACGCCGGAAAGCATGGCTATGCCCTGCTCCGTAAATGCGTAGGGCAACGCCCTTCGCATCCCGCCCAGCTTGAAGTCACAATTTGTGACTTCAAGTCAGCGAATTCCTCACGACTCGGTTGGAACATGAAGACTTCGGGAAACCTGTCTGCCGGTCCCATACTTTTCAGTCCTCGAACCCGCCTCGAATACAAAGCATCTTGCATTGCGCCAAAGCTGTAGCTTCCGCTCCAGGGCATCGCTCAAAGGCCCGTCACTGATACGATCGCAGGCAAGGCGCAAAAGATGCGCAAACCAGTCAATATTTTGGAGCACATCAATATTGATGTTGCCGCATAATGAACTTCAGCGTAGAATTCTATGAGACAGCGGCTGGACGATGTCCGGTCCGAGAGTTTTTGGACGAACTCAAAGCGAGCGATCCCGGCGACTTTGCGGCCGTGCTGGCGGGTTTGGCTAAGTTACAGAACCGTAGATATCACGCCGAACCGCTTTCCAGGCACTTGGCAGCGGGTTGTTTGAGTTGCGCCATGTCGGCAAGTTAAACACGCGCGTCCTGTGGTTCTTCGTGAAAGGCCGCCGCATCGTTGCCGTCCACGGCATCCGCAACAAAGGACAGGCTATCCCGGCCCGCGATCGCGAGATAGCAAGAGACCGGATGCGCGACTGGCAGGAAAGGTTTGAAACATGAAAAAGACCAACTTTGACCTTTATCTGGAAGAGCAACTGAAAGACCCGGATTTTGCGGAGCGATATGAAAGAGCGGGTGAAGCATGGGATGTCGCCTTGCAATTGACGTCCCTGCGCGAGCAGGCTGGCCTGTCCCAGACGCAACTCGCCCGCAAACTAAA
>Ga0190270_10000390_pt1 | contig 18839 bp, 17 predicted proteins | sample Popmic320T_FD_133748 | JGI IMG/M metagenome (GOLD analysis project Ga0190270, IMG submission 133748) | Populus adjacent soil microbial communities from riparian zone of Weber River, Utah, USA - 320 T | ecosystem: Environmental > Terrestrial > Soil > Riparian zone | place: USA: Utah | collected...
AAGAGCGCCGCCCGCACGACCAGGCCGATGACGAGCGTGAGCCGTCGGTCCAGCCGGTCGGCGACATACCCACCGAGCGGGCCGATCAACAGCGCCGGCAACAGGCGTACGAAGAGCACCCCCGCGATCGCGGCGTTGCGCTCGCCGTAACTCGCTCCGGCGAGATCGTTGGCGTAGGCGGTGACGGCCAGCAGGCCGATCCAGTCGGCAAGCGACGCCAGGCTCAGGCAGACCCACAGCCGCCGAAACGGACGCACCGCGAGCACCGCCCGGATGTCACCATCCGGCGGCGGCAAAGGCGTCGGTTCCGGCACCGGCTCAGCGTACGCCGAGCCGACCGGAGTGCGAGCCAGCGCTCAGGCCAGCCCCAGGTAGCTCTCTCGGACCCGCCGATCGGCCAGCAGCTCGTCGGCTCGACCGGACAACGCGACCTGACCGGACTCGAGGACGTAGCCTCGGTCGGCGACCCGCAGCGCGGCATGGACATCCTGCTCCACCAGCAGCACCGACGTGCCCGAAGCGGCGATCTGCGGCACCGCTCGAGGATCTCGTCGTTCTCGGCTCCAGCCAGTGGACCGAGACGACCAAGGGTGAGGACAAGTACCTCGGCACCGCGAAGGACTACGCGGCCGACATCCAGTACTCCGGGCTGCCCTTGTAAAGCATCCTGTCGGTCAACGTCACGGGCGATCAGTAGCCGATCGGTAGCCCGGCGTAGTTTTCGGCGAGGCCGGCGGCCGCCGCCTCGGAGCGGGCGACCCACTCCAGCTGGGCCCGCTGCAGTTGAGCGTCGAAGTCGTCGCCGTGCCGATGCAGCATGGTCGTCATCCACCAGGAGAAGTGGGTGCACCGCCAGACCCGGCGCAGCGCCGTGTCGGAGTAGGCGTCGGCCAGCTCGGTCCGGCCGTCGTGCAGCCAGGCCACCAGAGCTCGGGCCAGCAAGGCGACGTCGGAAGCCGCCAGGTTGAGCCCCTTCGCACCCGTCGGCGGCACGATGTGAGCCGCATCGCCAGCGAGGAACAGGCGTCCGTGTCGCATCGGCGTCGCGACGAAGGTGCGCATCGGCAGGATGCTCTTCTCGATCACCGGCCCGGACATGAGGCGCCAACCGTCTTGACCGTCGCCGAGCCGGGCGGCGAGCGCCGTCCAGATCCGATCGTCGGACCAGTTCGCGATGTCGTCGCCGGGTTCGACCTGTAAATACAGCCGGCTCACCGTCGTCGACCGCATGGAGTGCAGGGCGAACCCGTCGGGGTGCCAGGCATAGATCAGTTCGTCGGTCGACGGCGCGACATCGGCGAGCACGCCGAGCCAAGCGTACGGGTACGTGTGCTCCCACGCGCGCTGCTTCCGGCCCGGGATCGACGGTCGCGAAACACCGTGGAAACCGTCGCAGCCGGCGATCGCTCGGGCCGTGATCTCGCGCTCGACACCGTCGGCGTCGACGAACCGGACCGTCGGGCGGTCGCCGTCGAGGTCGTGCAGGGTGACGTCCGAGACCCCGTAGTAGCACTCCTGCCCGGCCGCCTCGCGAACCTGCATCAGGTCCTTGGTGACCTCGGTCTGGCCGTAGATCCACACCGGCCGCCCGACCAGGTCGACGAAGTCGAGATGATGCCGCTCCTCCGGCCACTGCAGGTAGATGCCGCGATGCTCCATGCCCTCGCGACGCAGCCGATCCCCGACTCCGGCGGCGTCCAACAACTCGACCGTCGACGACTCGAGCACACCGGCGCGGATCCGTCCCAGGACGTAGTCCCCGCTGCGCGCCTCCAAGAGCACCGACTCGACACCGTCCAGGGCCAGCAACTGCGACAGCAGCAGCCCCGCCGGCCCGGCGCCGACGATCACGACTGGCGTCTTTGCTGACCGAGCCATCATCGCACCTTCAGAATGGGTATGCCGGTGGCGTCCCCCGCATCGTGATCCACCGCGTATCGGTGAATGCTTCGACGTTAGCCTCGGCGCCGCCGAATCGGGAGCCCGTGCCGGAGTCGCCGACGCCCCCGAACGGAGCGGTGGCGTCGTCGTTGACGGTCTGGTCGTTGATATGGACGATCCCGGTCGGGATCTGCTGCGCGATTTCCCAGCCGCGCATGACGTCTTGGGTCACGATGCCGAGACTCAGCCCGTACGCGGAGTCCTGAGCCATCGCGACGACCTCGTCGACCGAGCCGTACGCACGGACCGGCGCGACCGGGCCGAAGACCTCCTGCGCGTACGCCGGCGTCAGCGCGGTCACGTCAGCAAGCACCGTCGGTCGGTAGAACAGCCGGTCGTACTCGCCACCGGCCGCCAGGCGAGCACCACTGTCGACGCTCGCGGTCACGAGTCCGTGGATCTTGTCTCGCTGCCCCTCGTCGATCACCGGTCCGAGCGCGACCTGCTCGATGTTGGGGTCTCCGACCGGGAGGGCGTCGGCCTTGGCCGCGAGCCGTTCGACGTAGTCGGCGGCGAGACTCTCGGGCACCAGGTGCCGTCCCGCCGTCATGCAGATCTGCCCCTGGTGCAGCCAGGAGCCCCATGCGCCGAGCCCCACAGCGGCGTCGAGGTCGGCGTCGTCGAGGATCAGCAGCGCCGAGTTGCCGCCCAGCTCCAGGTGGGCACGCTTGAGATGCGTGCCCGCCAGCTCGGCGACCTGGCGGCCCGCTGCGGAAGAGCCGGTGAACGAGACGACCCGAATCGCCTCGTCGCGGATCAGCGACGCACCGACGTCGGCGGCGCCGGGCAGCACGTGCAGGAGCCCCTCCGGCAGGCCGGCCGCCTCGAACACCCGGGCCACCGCGAAGCCGCCGGCGACCGCGGTCCGCGGGTCCGGCTTGAGCACGACCGCGTTGCCGAGCGCGAGTGCCGGCGCGACCGAGCGGATCGCCAGGATGAGCGGGAAGTTGAACGGCGCGATCACCCCGACGACGCCGACGGGCACACGGGCCGCCATCGAGAGTCGTTGTTGCGGCGATCGCAGCAGCTGTCCCCACGGCAGCGCCGCGGCGGCCGCCGCTTCGTAGCACTCCTGCGCCGCGATCTGGGTCTCGACGGCCGCCTTCGGCGGAATCGACCCGGCCTCGCGGATCAGCCATTCGTGGACGTCGTCGGCGTGCTGCGTCCAGAGGTCGCCCGGCCCGCCGGAGCACGGCGGCACGCTCCTCGTAGGGGAGTGCCGCCCAGTCCGGTTGGGCCGCACAGCGGCCACAGCCGCCGAGCGGACGTCGCTCGCGTCGGCCAGCCCGACCTCGTCGAGCCGACTCAGGGTGGCCGGCTCCATCACCGGCGACGTGCCGCCGGACCCGGGCCGCCAGCCGGAGCTGTACAGCCGGGCGCTCCACGTCGCGCTGTCGAGTAGGGAGGTCATTTCGTTCAACTCCTGGGGTTGAGGTTGCCTGTAACACCCGCATTTGATGCGTCGATCTGGACCGGCCGGGCCGCGTACCAACCGGCGACCAGTTGCGGCACGAGCAGAACCAACAGCAGCCCGATCGGTGCCGTCCAACCGCCCGTGATGTCGTAGAGGGCGCCGACCGCAAGCGGGCCGCTGGCCGCGATGACGTACCCAATGCCTTGCGCGAAGCCGGACAGCCGCGCTGTCACCTCGGCCGCCTCGGAACGCAGCCCGATCATGGTCAGCACCAGCGGGAAGGCGCCGAGCCCGATGCCGACCAGCACCGCCCATAGCCACGGGAGGGTCGCCGGCGCTGTCATTAAACCGACGTAGCCGCCCGCGAACGCCACGACACAGGCGACGACGTACGGCCGTTGATCGGGTCGCCGGCTGGCCAGATTCGGCAGGACGAACGAGACCGGAATGCCGAGTGCTGCGAGGATGCCCAGCATCAGACCGGCCGTCGTCGCGTCGAAGCCGGCGTCGCGATAGATCTGCGGCAGCCAGCCGAACACCGCGTACGCCTGGAGCGACTGGCTCCCGAAGTACACGGCGAGCGCCCAGGCGAGCGGGGTACGCGACAGCCGAGGCACGACGTGGGTCGACGCATGGGAGTCGCGTTCGGACACTGCTGCCGGCTTGGACCGCGCGAGGAGGATCCACGGAACCAACGCGATCGCGGCCGTCCCGCCCCAGACGAACAGACCGCCATGCCAACCACCGGCCAGCTTGCCAACCGGCACAGTCAGGGCGGCGCCGGCGGTCGTTCCGATCGCCATCGACGTGGTGTAGAGCCCGGTCATGCGGCCGATGTCGCGCGGGAAGTGGGTCTTGACGATCGCCGGCAGCAGCACGTTGCCGGTCGCCATGCCGCCTAGCGCCACGCCGGTAACGACCAGGAACAACACGGCGCTGCCAGTGACGGATCGGACGGCCAGGCCGAGCGCGATCGCGGCGACCGATGTGGCGATGACGCGGTGCGTCCCATACCGGCGAGCCAACCGAGGAGCGACCGCCCCGAAGCCGGCGAAGCAAAGCACCGGCAGCGTCGTCACCACGCCGGCAGCGGTCGCCGACAGGCCGAGACCGGCTCTGACATCGTCCAGAACGGCACCGAGGCTCGTCACCGCCGGCCGCAGATTGAAGGCGAGCAACATGACCGCGACGCCGACCAGCACCGGCGCCTTTGGCGTCGAGATTGCACGAATGTCCCGCCATCCACGCGACGAACATCTGGCGTCGTCAGTCGGGCGGGACATTCGTGCAATCTCGACGCGAGCGTTGGGGGCGAGGAGGGGTTCCCTTGGCCCGTCGGATCTCTTCGTAGATCCGGCCGCGCAGCTCGGTGAAGCGTGGGAGTGCCCTGGTCGTGATCTGGTCGCGCTCGGAGGGCAGATCGACCGTGACGTCGTCTTGGACCACCGACGGCGCGCCGGTTAACACGATCTCCCGCTCGCCGAGATAGACGGCCTCGTCGATGTCGTGGGTCACGAAAAGGATCGTGATCTCATAGCGGCGCCACAGGGCACGGATCAGATCCTCGAGGTCGGCCCGGGTTTGCGCATCGACTGCGGCGAACGGCTCGTCCATCAGCAAGACGGCGGGTCGGCAGGCAACCGCGCGGGCGATCGCGACTCGCTGCTGCATCCCGCCCGACAGCTGCCACGGATAGGCGGTCGACACGTCGTCGAGGCCGTCCGACTGCAAGGCGTCGGCGACCAGCTCGCGTCGCTTGGCCTTCGGAATCCGACGCTCGCGCAGCGGGAGCTCGACGTTCGCACCGTTCGTCATCCAGGGGAAGAGGCTGCGGCCGTACTCCTGAAACACCATCGCCATGCCCTCGGGCGGCCCGTCGATCACCTCGTCGGCCAGTTGGACCTCGCCGGCGCTCGGAGCCAGCAGGCCGGAGACGCACTTGAGCAGCGTCGTCTTGCCGCAGCCGGACGGACCGACCAGGCAGGCCAGCTCACCGGCCCGGACCGTGAAGGTGAGGTCGCGCACCGCCTCGACCGAGCGATGGTGGCTCTCGTAGACCTTTTGGACCCCCTTGACCTGCAGCATCGGAATCCTCCTGTCCTTCACATCCGCCCGGCACGATCGCGGCGCCGCCTTCGGCCGTCTCCATCTCCAACTCGAGCCCCGATCCTCGAAGAACCCCTGCTCTTGGCCGAGGTAGATCGGGGCGACGTCGACGATGGGGATAACGCCGACGCTGACCGTCGTCGTCTCGTCGAGCGTGTGGTCCTCGCCGATGTCGCTGCCGCCGCAGCCGCCGGCGGCCCCGCTGTCCCCGGCGCCCCCACAAGCCACCAGTGGCACGAGGAGTGCTGCCGCTCCCATCGCTGCCGCTCGTCGGAATATGTTCGCCTCCAGGTCGGGCGGATTGGACGCTCTCCGAGTCGAGTGCGGCCATCGTGGTGCGGACGCCGCCGCCCGTGATACGCATGGCTTTCATTCAGTGGAAACATCGCGGCACTCGCGCGCGGTCGACGCGACCGCACGCGGTCAAGGCTGATCGGCGGTCTCGCTCCGGGATGCGATGGTGATCAAGGTCGCGAGCATCACCGCGCTGACGAGGCCGGTGATCAGCGCCGGCTCCGGCGTAAACGTCGCGAGGAGGATCAGGATCGAGGCCGCCACGACGATGCGGCCGTGGCCGGCCGAGCCCTCATGCAGGGCGAGGTGGCCGAACCAGGTCGCGGCGAGATAGAGCACGACCGGGATCGTCAGGGCGGCCGCCGCCGTCTTGTCACCGATCTCGCTGTGCCCGGTGGCCTGGTCGATCTGGACGACGAGACCTGCACCGACGGCGGCGCCGGCACCGAAGATGAGGTAGTGGATGTAGCCGAAGCGGAACCCGACCCGATTGTCGACGAGGACCCGGTGCGCATCCTTCGCGAAATACAGCCACCACATGCTGAAGACGGTGAGAACGCCGCCGGCGACGATCGCGGCGAGGTCGGCGAACGACGTGTGCTCGTCGAGCGCCACCTGAATCGCGACCGTCGCGGCGAGGATCGACTCGCCGAGCACGATGATCGTGAACAACCCGTATCGCTCGGCGATGTGACGCGGATGCCACTGCGTACGGCGGGCCGCCTCGGCCCAGGCCGGGGTGAGCATCTCGCCGGCCACCAGGACGATGATGATCGGCGGGAACCACGCCTCGGGGGCCGCGAGCATCAGCGTCCAGCCGATCTGGACCACCGTGATGCCGACGGCATAGCGCAGCGCGGTCTGACGGTATAGCGGGTCGGCGCGCGCGACGCGGATCCACTGGATGACGAGCGCGATCCGCATCACGATGTAGCCGATGACGACCCAGACGAAGTCGTCGTCGAAGGCCCGCGGGATGCCGGCCGCCAGGATCAAGACCCCGACGACCTGCAACAGTGTCAGCAGCCGATAGCCGACGTCGTCGTTGTCGTACGCGGAAGCGAACCAGGTGAAGTTGAGCCAGGCCCAGTAGATCGCGAAGAACATCAGCGCGAAGTGCGCCAGCCCGTCAGCGACGTGGTCCTCGACGATTGCGTGGTGCAGTGACTCCGCGGCCTGCGCGACGGCGACCACGACGCAGAGGTCGGTGAACAGCTCGAGCGGGGTCGCGGTCCGATGCGGCTCGTCGCGGTCACGTGCGGTCAACGGGTGGAACAGCCGACTCAGCTCGGACATAGCCGTACCGTAGCGTCCTGCACTCCGAGGGTCGGAACGCTCAGTTTGCCGGACATTGCTGGAGGAAGCATGCGCGGACGGACCAACGCCGATGCCTCGACACCTCGCGAGGCTCGACGCGACTACTGGGGTGTCGTGCTCGACGCGCCCGACCCACCGGCGCTCGGTGCGGAGGTGGCGGAGTTTCAGCCGCAGGACGACGTACGCGTGCTGCTGGACCCGGTCGGGCACCCGTTCTGTCGGTCAGTAGCCCGGCTTCTAGGCCGTGCCCGGGTCGCGAGCGTACGCGGCCGGCGGAGTGCCCACCACGTCGGCGAACACTCGCGTCAGATGCGCCTGGTCGCTGAAACCGAGTCGTTGCGCGAGGTCGGCCCAGTCGATCGGCCCGCCCTCATGTGCGGTGGCCGCCGCCTCGAGGATGCGAGACCGCTGGATCACCCACTTGGGCCCGATCCCGACGTACTCGGTAAACAGCCGCTGGAGCTGGCGCAGGCTGAGGCCGGCCTCCGACGCGACCTGCTCGGCGCGGACGATCTCGACGCGCTCGGCGATCAGCGCGACCAAGTCGGTGACGTCGCGCGCGACCGGATCCGGGGCGGGCTCGGCGGCCGCGAGGTAGTCGCCCATCGCCGCGACCAACTCGGCCTCGTCGCCGCTCCCCAGGATGATGTGCGCAGCGGGTCGGTCGTCGCGGCCGAACACCTCCAGGCCGGGTAGGACCGTTCCCGATAGCGCTCCGACGCTCGAACCGAGGACGGGCCGGAAACCACCGGGGTGAAACGCTGCGCCGAGGGCGTGGCCGGTGCCGGTCAGCGTCCGGAAGAACGGCTCTCGCGTCACGCCGTGCACCAGCAGCCGACCGGCTTCGGCCGCGACGTGGATCCGGGGCTGCGGGATCACCTGCTGCCGGTACGGCTCGGGCGTGTGCCATCGGACCAGCCAGTAGTAGTCGACGTATTCGGCCAGCGCGGCGCTGGGCTCGATCCGGCGCACGTCGAACGCCTGCTGCCCCGCCTTGGGCCGCACGATCGCTTCCGGACGCCCTCTCGGCTCGCTCACGACGGCCAGCCTAATCGGCCCACCGACGTGTCGCCTTTGTTCAAGACCGTCCCGCGCGACGCTCGTAGCGTCGGCGTCATGACGTATTCACACAAGGCATCCGGCAACTTCGACGTCGCCTCGTGGTCGGAGGGCGTCGTCGTCGACATCGACGGCGAGGGCATCACGGCCGGCGACTACTACTACCCGAATCGCGGGTTCACCAAGGCCGAGATGAGCTACGCCTATACCGGCGACATCGAGGGCACCAGCACGCTGGTCTACCTGATCGCCTACAAGGCCGACGCGGCACCGGTCCTCGGGTTGGAGCGCTTCGAGGGATCGATCGGCGGCCACGAAGGGAGCTGCGTCTTCCGCCACCTCGGCGACCAGGACGCGGGATCGGTATCGGCGCGCATCGAGGTCGTGCCGGGCATGGGCACCGGCGGACTCGAGACGCTGCGCGGCGAGGCCGACCTGGCGATTGCGGGGCACAGCGACGACGGCTATCCGTTCGTGCTCTCCTACGACATCGGCTAATCCGAGAGGGCATGATGACCGACCACATCGCCACCGTGGAGACCGACGTCGCGGCACCGCCCGAGCGGGTGTGGAGTGCGCTGACCGATCCGGCTCAGGTCCGCGAGTACATGTTCGGGGCCGAGGTGGTCACCGATTGGGTCGTCGGCGGACCGATCGTATGGCGGGGCGAATACGAGGGCCGGGCCTACGAGGACAAGGGGCAGGTCGTCGCGTACGAGCCGCCGCAGCTCCTGCGGGTCACGCACTACAGCCCGTTGACCGGCCAACCTGACGTCCCGGAGAACTACCACACGGTGACCTATCGGCTCGAGCCGAGCGGCGACGAAACCCACGTGGTGTTGACGCAGGACAACAACCCCAGTGCGGCCGCCGCGGAGCACTCCCGAGACAACTGGTCGATGATGCTGCGCGGGCTCAAGGAGTTCGTCGAGGCCGGCTGACCGCCCGGCACATCGGCAGCTGGCGGTCGTTCACAGCAGGTTCACATCGCGACTCCTACGGTCTCGGCTGTGAACGTGAACACACTTATCGGCGTCCTGCTCGCAGCGGCGCTGGCGACGTCGGGCTGTACGGACGGCGGGGCTTCGGACCCGGATCATCGGACCACGACCGCCGCTCCGGACACCGCCGCCACCGACTGCGACCCCGCGCTCGACGCTCGACTCGGCGCGTGGGAGCGGGCCGGCTTCAGCGGCACGATCACCATCTCGACCGACGGCGGGTTCGAATGCCGCGCCGGCTACGGGTGGGGCGACCGCGCGACCCAGACCGCGAACACGAGCGACACCGTCTTCAGCATCGGGTCGATCAGCAAGGCCGTCACGGCTGCGGCGATCTATGCCCTGGTCGATGCGGGGCGCCTGAGCCTCCTCGCCCGCGCCGGTGAGCTGGTGCCCGGACTCGAGGGACCCGCGGCGCGGGCGACGGTACGCCAGCTGCTGCTCCACACGAGCGGGCTGACCGGATCCCACGGCGCCGACCACCGGCCCCTGAGCCGACGGGCCGCCGTGACAGCGATCGGACGACTCGCACTCGCGTTCCCGCCGGGCTCGGACTACGCGTACTCCAACGCCGGCTACACCCTGCTGGCGCTGATCATCGACGAAGTGGCGCCCCACGGCTATCGGCGCTACATCGCGTCGCGGATCCTGACCCTGCCGGGAGGCGATGTCGCGGGCGGGTTCTGGGAGGGCGAGCCGGCCGCCCCAGGGCCACGCGCCGTCGGTTACCTCGACAGCGGCCGGACCCACCAGCTCGGCGACTTCGCCGGACCGCACTGGGCGTTGGCCGGCAACGGCGACCTGGCGATGACGATGCCGGACCTCGCGACCTGGACGTACGCGCTCTTCACCGGGCGGATCGTGTCGGCGGCGTCGACGGACGCACTCGGCCGACCCGGCTTCGATCACGGCGACGGCACGAGCGAGACGCCGGGTTGGGTGGCGGTGGACCGCTCGATCTACGGCGAGCCGCTGCTCACGGCGGCCGGCGGCGGTGGCGACATCGGACACGACGTGGTCGTCGGCTGGCTTCCCGAGAGCGGGCGGGTCGTCACCGTGGCGTCGAACACCGCGGCCATCACGGCCGGCGACCTCGTGCGGGTCATCGCGCCCGCCCTGATCGCGGGCCGACCGATCCCCAAGCCGCGCGTCCCGGCCATCGACATCGACCCAGCCGAGCTCCGGTCCGTCGTCGGAGCGTACGAGCTCCCGCATGGCGGTTCCTACGACGTGACCCGCCGCGGCAAAGACCTCACGATCACGGCCCACGGGCCACGTGCCGTCGCGAGCCTCTTCCCGCCCCCACCGGGAGTCACCGACGTCGAGTTGGCAAGGCACGAGATGAGAGTCGCCGCTCTGCTCGCGGGCGAGACGAGACAGGGCCGACAGGAGCGTCGTGCCCTGGAGTCCGAGGTCGGCGGGCCGATCGACGTCGATGTCATCGGCACGATCGTCGATGACGGCGAGCTGCGTACGTACGTCGAGGTCCGGTCCGGCCGGTCCGCGATGCTGGCGTGGTACGCGGTCGACGAGGTCGGAGGTGTCGCCGCGGTCGAGCTGGCCACCACCCCACCGACCCTGCTCGTCGTTCCAACCGGGTCTCAGGCCTATCGCCCGGACGATCCCACCGGCACCGGTGCCGAGGTCGTCGTGCGGTTCGGCGACGGCCGCATGACGGTGAGCGGGCCGAGCGGCTCGGCAACGGCTCGGCGCCGGACCTGACCGCCGACCGCTGCGAGACTCAACGCATGCGCATCCTGCTAGTCGAGGACGACGCCGACCTCGCCGAGGTGGTCACCCTTGGGCTCCGCAACGAGTCGTACGCCGTCGACCTGGCCCGCTCCCATGCCGAGGCCGAGGAGCTGCTCCGGGTCTACGACTACGACGTCGGTTGCTTCGATCTCGGGCTGCCCGACGGCGACGGACTCGACCTCATCCGACGACTGGGGGTCGACTCCGACCTGCGGCGGCCTCGCCGCATGCTGGCCCTGACCGCCCGCGACGGCGTCGTCGACCGAGTCGCCGGGCTCGACGCGGGGGCCGACGACTACCTCGTCAAGCCGTTCGACTTCGCCGAGCTGGTGGCCCGGCTACGCGCCCTCACCCGTCGCGACGACGCCTCCGGTTCGACCCTGCGAGTCGGCGACCTGACACTCGACGTCGCGGCGCACCAGGCCTGGCGATCCGGGGCCGCCCTCGACCTCACGGCCCGCGAGTACGCTCTGCTCCGCTACTTCATGCACCATCCCGACCGGGTGCTGTCGACCGAAGACCTGCTCGAGCATGTGTGGGATGCCAACGCCGATCCCTTCACGTCGTCGGTCCGCGTCATCCTCAGCCGCCTGCGACGCAAGCTCGGTGAGCCCGATCCGATCGAGACGATCGTCGGCGCCGGCTACCGGCTGCGAGGGCTGTCATGAGCCGGGCATCGTGGTCCCGGCTGTGGACGTCGCTGCGGGTCCGGCTGGCCGTTCTCGGCTTCCTCGCCATCTACGTGCCCGCGCTGCTCCTCTTCGGGGTAACGACCGTGACCGAGGACGAGCAGGTGGAGGACCGCGACGGCGTCGAGGTCGCGTCGCAGACCTCCGACCACGATCTGTCGTGGTCTGCCTGGACCGTCGTCGCTCTCGCACCGGTCGCGGCACTACTCGCGTGGTGGTTGGCCGGGCGGGCGGTGCGCCCGATCGAGAGAGTACGAGCGGTCGCCGAAGACATCGAGGCATCGGACCTCGGCCGGCGGATCGATCTCGACCACGGCCCGAGCGAGGTCGTGTCGCTCGCCGCCAGTTTCGATTCGATGCTGGACCGCTTGGAGAGATCGGCGACGACCCAGCAGCGGTTGATCGAGGAGACCAGTCACGGGCTCCGCACTCCTCTCGCGGTCCTGTCGACCAACGCCGACGTGCTCCTCGCGCATCCGGAGCCGACGGTCGAGCTCTACCGACAGGGCCTGGAGCGCTCCAAGTCCGCCGCCGCCCGGCTGACGGCGACGGTCGACGAGCTCCTCCTCGACGCCCGTGGCCGGGCTCGGACCCTGGACCGACATCCGGCCGACCTGGCAGCGATCGTGCGAGGCGTCGTCGACGAGGTCCGTCCCGGCGCCGAGCCGCGCGCCGTCGCGCTGTCGGTCAGCGGACCCGAGACCGTCGTCTGCACCCTCGACGAGCCCATGGTGAGACGCGCCATCGCCAACATCGTCGACAACGCCGTCCGCCACGCGCCCGAAGGCACGTCGGTTGATGTGCACGTCGCCCTGGACGAACATCACGCGAGTGTCGAGGTCACCGACGACGGTCCGGGCATCGCGGCCGAGGATCGCGACCACGTCTTCGAACGTTTCTGGCGCGGGCCCACCGACAGCGACGGCACCGGACTCGGCCTGCCGATCGCCCGCCAGATCGCGCGCGCTCATGGCGGCGACGTCACCGTCACTTCCCCGGCGTCATCCGGCGCGGGTTGCGCGTTCGAGCTGCGGCTTCGTCGCTGACTCGCCTAGCGGGAGTCGGTGACGCAGAACTCGTTGCCTTCGGGGTCCTGCATGAGGGTCCAACCGTCGAACTCGTGCGCGACCGACGCACCGAGCCCGACCAGCCCGTCGACCTCCGCTCGCCGGTCCGCAGACATGACGTCGACATGGACTCGATTCTTGGCCACCTTCGGCTCGGGCACCTGCTGGCAGCACACGACCGGTCCGGGACCGTCGAGCATCACCACCGGGTCGGTTTCAGGAGTGAGCCCCTTTGCGGCGAGTTCGGCGATCTCGGCATCGTCGTACGGGCGGATCTCGTAACCGTCGAGGGCCGCCGCCCAGAAGCGAGCGAGCGACGGGGCGTGCTCGCAGTCGATCACGATCTCGTGCAATGACGCCATGGCGCCCTCCGCTAGTCGGACTTCTTCGCCGAGGACTTCTTGGCCGTCGACTTCTTCGCGGACTTCTTGGTCGTCTTCTTGGCGGTCTTCTTCGCTGCTCGCTTGCGCGGCGCCGGCCCCTTCGCCCGCTTGTCCGCCAGCAGCTCGGAGGCTCGGCCGAGCGTGATCTCGTCGACCGAGTCGGCCTTGCGCAGGGTCGCGTTGGTCTCGCCGTCGGTGACGTAGGGCCCGAACCGGCCGTCCTTGACGACGACAGGCTGGTCGCTGTTGGGATCGGTGCCGAGCTCACGAAGCGGGGCCGCGGCGGCCCGCCGACCACGTTGCTTCGGCTGGGCGAAGATCGCCAACGCCTGCTCGAGCGTGATCGTGAAGAGCTGCTCCTCGGACTCGAGGGAGCGGGAGTCGGAGCCCTTCTTGAGGTACGGCCCGTAGCGACCGTTCTGCGCCGTGATCGGCTCACTCGACTCGGGGTCCTTGCCGACGGTGCGGGGCAGCGTCAGCAGTCGCAACGCGTCGTCGAGGGTGATCGTGTCGAGAGACATCGACTTGAACAGGCTCGACGTGCGCGGCTTCGTACTCTTCGGCCCGTCGTCTGGCAGCACCTCGGTGACGTACGGCCCGTACCGACCGTTCTTGGCGACGATCGGCCGTCCGGTCTCGGGGTCGTCACCGAGCGGGAACTCCATGCCGGCCGGCTTCGCCAGCAGTTCGCGAGCGAGGTCGAGCGACAGCTCGTCGGGCGGCAGGTCCTCGGGGATGTTTGCCCGGCGCTCCTCGGAGTCCTCGACGTACGGGCCGTACCGGCCGACCCGGACCGCGATGCCGTCGCCCAGTGGGAACGTCGACAGCGCCCGTGCGTCGATGTCGCCGAGGTCGCCCGCCATCTCGCGAAGCCCCTCGATGTCACTCTCGCCGAAGTAGAAACGGGCCAGCACGCCGGTCCGCATGGTCCGGCCGCCGGCGACGTCGTCGAGCACGTCCTCGAGCCGCGCGGTGAACTGATAGTCGATCAGATTGGCGAAGTGCTCCTCCAGCAGCCGCACGACGGCGAACGCCAGCCAGGCCGGCACCAGGGCGGTGCCCTTCTTGTAGACGTAGCCACGGTTGAGAATCGTGCCGATGATCGCCGCGTAGGTCGACGGCCGCCCGATCTCGCGCTCCTCCAGCTCGCGCACCAGGGTCGCCTCGGTGAAGCGCGCCGGCGGTCGCGTCTCGTGTCCGGCCGGATCGAGCGTCACGACCGACACGACGTCGCCCTCCGCGACGTCCGGAAGTCGCGTCTCACGGTCGTCCTGCTCGGCACCCGGGTCATCGCGCCCCTCGACGTAGGCCCTCAGGAACCCGTGAAACAGCAGGACCCGACCGCTGGCACTGAACTCGCAGTCCTCACCGCTGGTTGCCGTCGCGCCGAGGCGGATCGAAACCGTACGGCCCTGCGCGTCCTTCATCTGACTGGCGACGGTGCGCATCCAGATCAGCTCGTAGAGCCGGTATTCGTCGCCGTTCAGGCCGGTCTGCCGGGGCGTCCGGAACGATGAGCCGGCCGGCCGGATCGCCTCGTGCGCCTCCTGGGCGTTTTTGACCTTCGTCGCGTACGTCCGCGGCTGCTCGGGCAGGTAGTCGTCGCCGTACAGGTCACGTACCTGGGAGCGCGCAGCGGAGATCGCGGTGCCCGACAGCGTCGTCGAGTCGGTCCGCATATAGGTGATGAAGCCGTTCTCGTAGAGCCGCTGCGCCACCTGCATCGTGCGGGCCGCGCCGTAGCCGAGCTTGCGCGACGCCTCCTGCTGCAGGGTGGTCGTCCGGAACGGCGCGTAGGGCCGGCGCGTATAGGGCTTGGACTCCACCGAGCGGACCGTGAACGACTGTGTCCTCAACCCTGTCGCCAGCGCCGTCGCCGCGTCCTGTGTGAGGTGTACGACGTCGTTGCTCTTGAGCTCGCCCTGCGCCGTGAAGTCGCGGCCCTGGGCCACTCGACGGCCCTCGACACTGGTCAGCTTGGCCGGAAACTCGCGCGGGTCCTTGCTCTCTCCGGCGTCGAAGCTGCCTTCGAGGTCCCAGTAGGCGGCGGCGCGAAACGCCATCCGCTCGCGCTCGCGGTCGACGACCAGTCGAGTCGCGACCGATTGCACCCGGCCCGCCGACAGGCCGGACATGACCTTCTTCCACAGCACCGGGCTGACCTCGTAGCCGTACAGCCGGTCGAGGATGCGCCGAGTCTCTTGAGCGTCAACGAGGTCGTCGTCGATCTCGCGGGGGTTGGCAACCGCATCGGCGATCGCCTGCGGCGTGATCTCGTGGAAGACCATGCGGCGTGCCGGGACGCTCGGCCTCAGCTCCTCGAGCAGATGCCAGGCGATCGCCTCGCCCTCGCGGTCTTCATCTGTCGCGAGGTAGAGCTCGTCGGAGTCTTTGAGCAGCTTCTTGAGCTTGGTGATTTGTTGCTTCTTGTCCTTCGGGACGACATAGACCGGCTCGAAGTCGGCGTCGACGTTGACCCCGAGACGGGCCCACGGCTCGCCCTTGTATTTCGCCGGCACCTCCGACGCATTGTGCGGCAAGTCGCGAATGTGGCCGATCGACGATTCGACGACGTAATCGCTTCCGAGATAGCCCGCGATCGTGCGCGCCTTCGCGGGTGACTCGACGATCACGAGTCGCCGCCGTGAGGGCTCGCTTGCTGCCACGGTTTCTCCTGGAGGGGTACGGGTCGTAGGAATTAGTTCGACCGGACAAGGGGACACGGTAACGCGCCGCGCCAAATCACGCGGCGTCTGGGCGGTGTCGAAGGGCGTACGGTCGAGCCGTGGGGACCCGGCGTACAGCGTGGATAGCGGCACTCGTCATCGTCGTCGCAGGCTGCTCGGACGGCTCCGACGACGAGCCTCGACCGATGCCGGATCCGACGGCGGCACCGACCGAGTCTCAGTCCCCCGATGCCACCTCCCACCAGCCGTTGGCGCTGGCGATCGACGTGCATCGTCCGGCCCTGTCGATCAGCGAATCCGTTGCCCGACGGCTCATCTCGGGGGAGTCGATGCGCTGGTCGGACCTCGGTCAGGACGGCGGCGTCGTCCGGGTACGACGCGGCGGCGGCGCGATCCGAGCGGCGGCCGGGAATCCGGACGTACTCGCGATCGGATCCGCGTCCGACCTGCGCCCCATCGTGCAGCCGGTCCGGGTCGGTGGCGTCGACCCGCTCCGGGCGCCGGCGCGATATCCGCTGACCACGACCGCGAGCCATCCGGTCGGTGAGGTCACCACGCTGACGATCGTCGGCGACATCATGCTCGGCCGCGGGGTCGGCGACACTCATGCCGACGACCCGGCCGCACCGTTGCGACCGTTCGCGGCTCGTCTGCGATCTGCGGACCTGACCGTCGGCAACCTCGAGAGCACGCTGGCCGAGGACGGATCGCCGCAGCAGCCGGGCGACGACTCGTTCGCCGCCGACCCAGCCGTCGTTCCCGGGCTCGCCGCGGCCGGCTTCGACCTGCTGTCGCTGGCCAACAACCACACCGGCGACTACGGTCCAGCGGCGCTGCGGCAGACGCTGAGGCGCCTCGATCGTTCGCCGATTCGCACGGTCGGCGCGGGCGTCGACGCTACGGCGGCCTGGCGGCCCGTGGTCATCGAGCGCGGCGGCGTTCGGATCGGCTTCGTCGCCTTCAACGCCATCGGCGAGACGCCCCGAGCGACGGCGAGGCGGTTCGGGGCGGCGGAGGTGCGCATGGCGCCGCGCACCGGACCGCTCAGCCGCAGCGACCTACGCCGGCTCACCGACACGATCCGCCAGCTGGGCCAACGCACCGACGTCGTAATCGCCCTGCCGCACTGGGGCGACCAGTACACCAATGTCCCGGTGCCGGATCAGCGTCGCGTCGGTGCCGCGATGATCGACGCTGGCGCCGACCTGGTTGTCGGGGGACATCCGCATTGGGTGCAGGGCGTCCAGCTCCATCAGGGGCGGCTGGTCGCGCATTCGCTCGGCAACTTCGTGTTCGACATGGACTTCTCGCAGGAGACCGAAGAGGGTGTGGTTCTCGAGGCGGTGCTGTGGGGATCAGAGGTGATGTCGGCGCGCTTCGTGCCCTACGTCATCGGCGGTGGCTTCGCGCCGCGTACCGCAGCCGGCCCGCGCGCCGACGCGACGCTGGACCGGCTGTGGTCCGCGAGCGATCCGCCACTTCGGCGATGACGGCAGTTGCGCTAACGGCCCGGGTCCAGCCAAGCCCACATCAGGCGGCCAACCCGTCCTAGCTGCGCCGGGTTGACGACCCTCGGACGGTCGGCGGAGCTGTGATACTCCGCGTACGGTGTGCTTCCGACCCGGGCCGCGGGCAGGCCGGCTTGGTCGAACGACCAGTGGTCGCTCGCCTGGTCCTCGCACGGTTGCGCCGGAATGTCGTCGCGCGCGGCCGTTCGCAGCAGAGACCGCTGCACCGTCGGCGGCTCCAGTCCGCCCTCACACACCGGCACGACCGATCCCACGCCGACCCGGTCGAGAGCGACCATGCCGCGCAGCGCCGAACGTTCTCCGGCCGACATCCGCTCGACGTAGGCCTTCGATCCGAAGTGGTGCCATGCCTCGCCGTCGCCGCGCGGCTCCTCACCGCCATACGCCACGAAGACGACCGGCAGCCGCGTCGGGATGACCGTCGCCATCCGCGCGAGCTCGAGGATCACCGAGATCCCGGACGCGTTGTCCTCGGCGCCGGGCGCTTGCGGCACCGTGTCGAGGTGGGCGCCGACGATGCGGTAGGGCTCACCCGGCTCGAAGTCGGAGGGTGTCGCCACGATGTTCGAGGTGAAGCCGGCGTCGACTGGAATGCCCCACGAGACACCGGCGGGCACGCGTACCCGCTGCCGGGTGATGTCGTAGCCCAGGTTGCTCAGCCGCTCCTCCACCCAGGCGGCCGCATGCCGGAAGGCCGCCGACCCGGCCTCGCGCGGGCCGACGCCGGCGGCGAGATAGCGAATCGTGCGCATCGCGGCTCTGCGATCGAACCGTGGTGGAACCGGAGTCGGCGGGTTGGACGAAACCGATGGGGCGGACGTCGAAGGAACCGGGGTCGACGCTTCGGACGCAGCCGACGTCGCGGATTCCGACGGGTCCTCGGTCGCCGACTCGTCGTCGGTGCAGGCCACCATCACCGCGCTGGTGACCGCCAACACCACCAACAGTCTCGTTCGCATCACGACCCCCAGCCGCCGCGGACTCTGCCGCCACGCTACCCGGAAGGCTGACGATGGTCCCCGCGACGACGGGTCGTTGGTCCCGTCAGGTCAGGTCGAGCGAATGAACCTGCTCTGGGTTCTGCGGCGGCATCCTCAGACATGGAGTCGCACGAGAAGCCGTTAGCGCTCCTCATTCCTCCATCGGAGCTGCTGTTTAACCTGCCGCGCCCCTGTACCGCCTACGTCAACGAGGCCAACAACTACGAGAAGTGAGACCAGTGCTTGGACGAGCAGCCGATCTCGCAGTGGGACTACTGCGACCAATACTTGGACTGATGAGCCGGCTCGCCTCCGTCTGTCTTACCGCTGCACATGTCCCCGCCTTGGGGACAACCGCAACCCGGCCACCGCTGTGGAACAACCCCGGGCCGTTATCGTCGACAGGTGCCCACGGTGACCGTCCGGACGACCTATCTCGAGCAGACCGACCCCCAGGACCTGCGGCCCGCCCGACCGCCCTACGACATCGACGTGGTGCGGGCCGAAGTCCCGTCACCGGAGTTCAGCCGGTTCCTCTACACGGCGGTCGGCGGCGACTGGCATTGGGTCGACCGGCGCGGTTGGACCCGCGAACAATGGCAGTCGTACCTCGAACGTCC
>Ga0190270_10000391_pt1 | contig 18836 bp, 15 predicted proteins | sample Popmic320T_FD_133748 | JGI IMG/M metagenome (GOLD analysis project Ga0190270, IMG submission 133748) | Populus adjacent soil microbial communities from riparian zone of Weber River, Utah, USA - 320 T | ecosystem: Environmental > Terrestrial > Soil > Riparian zone | place: USA: Utah | collected...
AACTCCGTCACCACTTGCTGCGCCACGAGATCGTCGTTGGTCGGAGCGAGCTTGTATTCGGAACTGGTCGTCGTAAATGGGCCTGGCGCTGTGGCGTCGGGCGCAGTTTGGCCGAACGAGACGGCCGTGGCGGCGAGCATGGCAGTAAGCATAACTATAGTGAACTTCGTGTTTTGCATAGAGTACTCCCGGGAAGCTGGTTATTTCCATCGGGGGATGCTGGTGATTTCAATGTGGGTAATTTCTGGGTATGGTCCGGAGATTATCACAGGTACTATTCTCAAGTCGACCGGGCGTTCGGCTTTCTGAAATAGCGCCGTAGTTAGTGTGAGGCTATGGCTTGGATTCGGTGATGAGCACGACGTCGTTCAGCATTCTTCCGCGCGAGCAGGCAAGTTGTTTGCCGTCATTCGACCAATCGAACCAGAAGATCTGATCGGAGGTGAAGTTGGTCACCTGTTTGGGTGCGCCGCCGTCAAGAGGCTGGCTCCAGACGTTGGAGACGCCGTCGCGAGTCGCGACGAAGCTGATCGCTCGCCCGTCGGGGGTCCAGCGCATCGGGATCGGGGTGTCGGCGTTGGGCGGAACGTCGAGGATCTTCTCGGGATCGCCGCCGGTAATTGGAATGACCGCGATCCGCCAGTTGGCTCCCGGTTCGGCGCGATACCAGCAGGCGATCTTTTGCCCGTCCGGAGAGACGTCGGGCCAGGTCGAAAGTTTGTCGGTCAATTGCGCAGGCTCGCCGCCGTCGATCGAGACTTTCCACAATGTGTGTTTGATCGATCCGGTCGCGGCGTAGATTACCCATTTGCCGTCGGCTGAAACCGCCGGGAATTCTTCGCTCGCGCCGCTGGTCAGTTGTTTCTGTTCGCCGGAGCTCAGGTCGTAGCGGTAGATGTTTGAATTGCCTGTGCGCGTCGAAACGAAGACGATGTAGCGACCGTCGGGGGTGACCGCCGGATAACGGTCGATGAGAGTCTCGGCCGTCGTCAGTTGCCGTTGGTTCTTTCCGTCCTGATCCATCAGCCAAATGTCCTGGCTGCCATAGGCGCGAGAGACATAGACCACGCGACCGTCAGGCAGCCACGTCAAACCGCCCACTCCATTGTTCTGGCCTATGCCGTCAGTGATCTGCCTGTCGCGACCCGCGTTGACGCCGTCGGCGTTCGGCGATAGCCAAACGTTGACGAGAGCTTCGGCTTGAACCGTAATCAGCGCGGTCGAATCATCCGTCAGGCTAAGGTCGCGATAGTCGTTCAGGTCGTTGGTTATTTTTTGCGCGGCGCCATTCGGGTATTGAAGAAACCATATTTGAGCCAGCGACGCGCCACGTTCTATCGCGCTGAAGATCAGCCCTCGCGCCTTCGACGAATCGTTGCGCGCCCACGAAACGCGACCGATCGTCGCCCATCGCCGCGCCGAGACCGGTTTCTCTTTCCCATCATCCACGTTGATTTCCGCGATGTACATATGTCGCCCGCCTGTGTTGGAGCCCGCGGCGGTCGCGATCATCTTGCCGTCCGGCGACCATGCCGGCCCACCGGTCCAGAAAAAATCCGCGCCCCTGCGGGAGGCGAGTTTGCGCTCATTCGCGCCGTCAATGTCGGCGACGATCAAGGCGTCTTCGTTCTGTCCCCGATAACGCCGCACAAAGGCCAGTCGTTTATTGTCGGGTGAGACGGCGACCGGGCTGTCAATGTCCTTCAGAATTCTATGCGAAACGTCGCCGAGCGCCGGGACCTGATACAACGTCCGAATCGGGTTGTTATGCTCCTGGACGACGTAATAGACGTGGGCGCCGTCGCGCGAGAAGGTCAGCCCCTGATAAGAGACCTCGGCCGGCGGGACGATCACGATGTTATTCGATTCGGTGATCTGCCGGACGAGCAGGCTCTGTTTTCCGGCCTCGCTCAAGACGTGGACGACGTATTTGCCGTCGGGCGAGATGGACGCGCGCGTGGCCTTGCCGCTGGAGGTGAACTTGCGCACCTGCATTGATTGGAACGGTGGCGCGGGGCGCCATCTCGGCGCGAAAAAGCGGTAAATGCCGAAGCCGAGAGCGGCGAGCAGTATCAGCGACAGCGCGACGAATCGAGGCGTTCTGAGCCTGTCTAAAATCAGGCTGCCCAGCAGGCCGGATAATGATCTGGTCGAAGGCTCTTTGGCGTGCGATCCTGTTCCGAGGCTGAATTCCTCGGTGGATTTGGCGCTCAAGATCGCGCGCGCCTCGTTGCCCGTCGCGTCAAAGTCGGCGCCGATGAGGTTGCGCGATTTCTCAATCTCCTGTTCGACGCCAAGGCGGCTCCGTAATCGCCGCAGGTCGTTGAGCATCTCCTTCGCCGTCTGGTAACGCTCTTCGCGGTCTTTGACCAGCGCCTTCGCGACGATCCATTCGAAAACCTCAGGGATGTCGGGTTGGAAATGCGAAAGCGGTGGAGGGTCGAGGGTGAGAATCGAGTTGATGATGGCGGCGCCCGTGGCGCCGGTGAAAGGCGCGCGACGGGCGTTCATCTCGTAGAGCACTATGCCGAAGCTGAAAATGTCAGTGCGCGCGTCAACGCGCAGCCCGCGAGCCTGTTCTGGCGACATATATTGCGCTGTGCCCATTACGGCGCCTGGCACGGTCTCATTCGCCGCGCTGGGCAGGATCGTGGCGAATGGATCTTCAGGCTCGGGCCGCACCGGGTCATCGAGAATGAGGTCGGTGGTGGTGGGAACCTCGGATTCGTCCGCCGGCAGTTGATAAGCGCCGGTCGAGTTCAGCGCCGGAGGCCTTTCGGTTAGCTTGGCGAGGCCGAAATCGAGAATTTTCACGTAGCCGTCAGGCCGGATCATGATGTTTTCCGGCTTAACGTCGCGATGGACGATGCCCGCAGCATGCGCCGCCGTCAATGCGCTGACTACCTGTGACGCTATGTCGAGAGTTTCGCCGATCGACAGTTGCGCCCCCGCCATTCGGCGGCGCAACGTGACGCCTTCGATATATTCGGTAGCGATGAAATGCCTGCCCTCGGCCTCGCCGATCTCGAAAATCGTGATGATGTTCGGGTGATTGAGCGCGGATGCGGCCTGGGCCTCCTGCTCGAAGCGGCGCAACCGTTCAGGGTCCTGCGTGTAGCGGTCTGGAAGGAGCTTGATCGCGACTTTACGATTGAGCCTGGCGTCTTGCGCCAGATAGATTTCACCCATTCCCCCGGAACCGATTGGGGAGATGATCTGATACCGATCAAAACGAGTTCCTGTGGCGATGGGCATAGCCAATTTTCTTTTGAGACTTTGGGACGCCGGTAGAGTAACGCGCGCGTAAGCAAGTGGTAGGCTGATGAGACAGCCGCTTGCTTACGCGCACGGTACTGCGCAAGCCTTGCGGGGACTCTAACCGAGTTTGGCCGCAGGGCGCAAGAAAAGTTCGGCGCGCGATATGTACGGCCGGGATCAGGCTTCCGCGCCAATCGGCCTTGCAGCCGCCGCTTTGCCGCGCGCTTCGTCGACGGACGAGAGCAGAATCATTCCGATGATGAAGAACGCCCCGACCGAAAGAATCGCGGGGCGCTGGCTGCCGGTCATCCACGAGAGCAGGCCGAAGATCATCGGGCCGGCGAAAGCCAGCGACTTGCCGGCCACTCCGAGAAACCCGAAAAACTCCGCGGCGTTCTGTTTCGGCGTGAAGAGCGCGACCAGGCTCCGCGAAACCGATTGGCAAGATCCCATGCCGACGCCGACCAGCCCGGCGGCCACATAGAAACCAGACTTAGATTCGGTCAGATAAAGCAAAACCACGGCGACCAGCCAGACGCTCAGTGAGATAAATATCGTCCGTTTTTGCCCGATGCGGTCGGCGATGAACCCGAAGGCGAAGGCTCCCGTGGCGGCCACCACGTTGATGACGATGAGCATTACGCCGAAATCGAAGGGGGTGAATTGGAGCGTGTTTTTAGCGTAGAGTCCGGCGAAGTAGATCACCGTCACGATCCCGTCGTTGTATATCAGAAACGCGATGAGGAGCCTGAACAGATCGCGATATTGCCTGATGTGCGCGAAAGTTTTCTTAAGTTGTCTGAAGCCTACGCTGACGTAATTCTCTCCTGGCGGCAAGGCGACTTTGACGCTTCGCTCGCGCAGGAAGAGAAAGGTTGGGATGACCGCCAGCGCGTAATAGACCGCGACCACGACCGGAATCAGCCTGGCCATCGAGAGTTGCCGACCCGTAGGATTGGCCACAATGTTCGCCGAGAGCGGAAGACAGAGCGCGATGATCACCAACCCGCTGATATAACCCATCGCCCATTTGCGTCCCGAGATTCGCCCCGCGTTCTCTTCGGTCGAAATGCCAGGCAGAAAACTGTCGATGAAGACGCCGCCGCCCGCGAAACCGACATTGGCGATGACGTAAAGCGCCACGCCCAGCGCCGTCATCCCGGGGCCGACGAAATAGAGCGACGCCGTGAAGAAGACGATCACCATAGCGCAAGCGCCCAGAAACTTTTTGCGGCTGCCGGAGAAGTCCGCAATCGCGCCCAGGATCGGCGCCAGAATCCCGACAATCACTTCCGAGATGGCCGCCGAAACTCCCCACAACAAATCCGCTCGTCCCTCATCGCCGACGACGATGGCGCTGAAGTATTGGGCGTAGAAAGTGGTGACGATGATTGTGGTGAAAGCGGAATCAGCCACGTCGTACATGCACCAGCCGAAAATCTCTTTTTTGGTGACGGACGGTTGTGGCGCCGCGGCGTCAGTCGCAGATTGTGACGGCGAAGCGGCCGTCGTTGGTTTGTCTGAAATCATTTCTTTCACTCTTTTTTCCGCAGCGAAGTGTCTTTGGGCAAAGCGGGCGGGTGGTTCAATTGATCGCCGCCGCCTTTGACGCCGAGTTGCGAGACGATCTCCGGCAGATTGATTCCGAGCGCCTGCAGTTGTTGGAGCAATGAGAAGATGAGCGTCGGCCCGGTTTGGGCGAAGCGGTTGATGCCGCCGATTCCGTCGCCATTGCCTCCGCCCTGATCGATCATCACGACCTTGTCGATCTTGCCGAGCGGCTCCGAGATGGCTCTGAACGCGGGCGCGGTCGATTCGATGATGGCGGGCAGTTTTTCGAGCAAGGTTTGCAGCCGCGCGGACTCGTTGAACTCTCGCCACGCTTCGGCCTTCTGCTTGATCGCCGCGGCTTCGGCCAATCCTTGGGCTTCGATGGCTTTGGCCTGGGCGAGTCCCTGGGCCTGAATCTTTTCGGCCTCGGCGTTGCCGAGGGCGCGAATGCGCTCGGCGTTGGCGCGGCCTTCAGCTTCGATGGCGGCGGCGCGGCCCTGCCCCTCGCGCTGCAATTTTTCGGATTCGGCTTCGGCCTGGGCGATCATCGCCTTCTTGCGCCCTTCGGCGGCGAGTATCGAGGCCTCCTGTTCGCCCTGCGCGCGCAGCACCGCCGCGCGGCGTTCCGCTTCGGCCTGCTTGACGATGGTCGCTTCAAGCTCTTTCTCTTTGCGCAGGACTTCCTGCTCCTGAACCGCGATCTGCTCCTGCGTGCGAATCCTCTCGACGCGCACCTCTTCGGCGACCACCTCCTGTTTGGCTTTGGCTTCGGAGAGCGGGCCGGCCTGTTTCGCGGTGGCGCGTTCTTTCTCGATCTCGGCCACGTATTGCGCGCGGCGGACTTCGGATTCGCGCGTCGAGAGGGCGATCTCGGCCTCGGTGGAGAGCCGGACCTTTTCGCCTTCCTGCAGCGCGAGCGAGGCCTTGATCTTGGAGTCGCGCTTCGCTTCGGCCTCGCCGATCTCGGCGTCGCGTTTGACTTCCGCCGTGCGGCGCTTGCCGAGCGCGTCCAGATAGCCCTCTTCGTCGCTGATCTCCTGAATCGTCAGGGCGTCGAGGCCGATGCCCATCTTCTCCAGGTCGATTGCGGCTTCGCTCGTCAATTTCTGCGCGAAGCTCTGGCGGTCGTTGTTGATCTCTTCGACCGTCAGCGTGCCGAGGATGGCGCGCAGGTGGCCTTCCAGGGTCTGAAAGACCAGGCGCTGAAACTCGTCATGCGGCATGCTCAGGAATCGCTCCGAAGCGGCGCGCAGCGATTCATCGTCCCCCTTGATCTTGACGTTTGCGACGGCCTTGACCGAGACGGGGACGCCTTTCCCCGAGTAGGCGCGCGAGGTCGTCAGCGGCACGGTCAGAACGTTCAGATTCAGATACTCGACCTTTTCCAGAAAGGGAATGACCAGCGTCGCGCCGCCGCGCACCAGACGGTAGCCGACCGTCGCCCCGTCCGGCAGTTTGCGCCTGCGCCCGGAGATCACCGCCGCCTGATTGGGCGAGACCTTGATGTAATTCTTGCCGAGCAGCGCCATTGCGATCATCAGACCCGCCAGGAGCACGACAATAACTATCGGAATGAGCAAGGCAGTCTCAAGTGTTTCGAGCATGGTTTCACCTCACTGTGGCTGGGACTTTTGCGAAGTCGTTTACAAGAGCCGATTTGCTACGCCATATTTCATATGGCATCTGGCATATGGCATATGAAATATGGCGTGTATTCAGGAATGCGGCGGTAGAAAGCTTCGTGCGCCGTCGTCAATCGTGACGACCACCGATTCACCGGCGATCTCTTCAATCCTGACTTGCGATCCTACTTTGATCTCTGAATCGGTTTTTGCGCGGGCGAGTTTCTCGACGCGCTCGGCGCCGACCCGGCAACTGATCTGTCCGACGCTCCCGGGTTTAATGGCGACCACGACTTCGGCCGTGCGACCGATCAACTGATGAGCGCCGACGGAGCTTGAAGCCTGTTGCCGATAGAGCAATCGCCCGAAGTAGAAGATGACCCAGCCGAGCAGGATTCCACCGAACAGACCCCCCGCCGAGCTGAACGTGACGCCGAGCCCCAGCTTCGAGCAAATCGCCCCCACCCCGCCGAAGGCCGTCAGGAAGATGCTGATCACGCGGCTGTCCAGAAGCGCGATCCCGCCATTGCCGCCACCCAAATCAATGTCAGCGTTGAGATGTTCGAAGAGATCGCCCAGAAAGAAGGACAGGAGCAGGAAAACGAATCCCGCGGCGGCAATGATCAGAAACACAGCGAAACCGCTGAGATCGAAGATGAAGATGAGCACAAAGCTGGACTCCTTTTCATCTGACGCCGAGCAGCAGATCGACCACGAGCTGGTCGAGTTTTTCGTATGGCAGTCTCTTCTTCGTCAATTCTGTCCGGTCGAGATTCATCGACTTGATCTGTTCCGCGCGCTCTTTGGTGAACTTCAGCGGGACAGGCTCAAACGACGGGTCGGTCGAGCGGATTTCGGCCAACAGCGACTGAATCTCCCGGTCCTCGCCGAATTGCCGGGCCTTCTCTTTGAAGATCAGGTAATTTCGCATGCAGCCGGCGGCGAAATCCCAGACGCCCTCTTCGTCCTCGCTGCGATAGGCGTGGGCGTCGAAGTGGCGCGGGCCTTCGTAGCCTTTCTCTTCAAGCATCTTGACCAGGAAGAAGAGGTTCTTGATGCCCTCGGAGCCGAAGCGAAGGTCCTGGTCGAAGCGCGGGCCTTTCTGGTCGTTCAGATCGATGTGGAAGAGCTTGCCCGCTTCGAGCGCCTGCGCGACCACGTGGTAGAAGTTCAAGCCGGACATCTGCTCGTGGCCGACCTCCGGATTGACGCCGACCATTTCGTGATGATCGAGCGTGTTGATGAAACCCAGGTAGGCGCCGGTCGAAGGGAAGTACATGTCGCCGCGAGGCTCATTCGGCTTGGCTTCAAGAGCGAACTTGTAACCGTAGCCCTGCGAGATCGAATACTCACAAAGGAAATTCATCGCCTCGCGAAACCATTTGACGGCCTCGCAGGCGTCCCTCGCCGCGTCGACTTCCGCGCCTTCGCGCCCGCCCCAGAAGACGTAAATCTTCGCGCCGACCTCGGCGCCGAGGTCCATCGAGCGCATGGTTTTTTGCACCGCGTAAAGGCGGACGCGCGGGTCGTTCGACGTGAACGCGCCGTCCTTGAAGACCGGGTCGGAGAAGAGGTTCGTGGTCGCCATCGGGACGACCATCCCGTAATCTCCCAGCGCTTTCTTGAACTCGCCGACGATCTTATCGCGCTCGGCGGCGCCGGCGTCGATCGGGACGAGATCATTATCGTGAAAATTGACGCCGTAAGCGCCGAGCTCTGAAAGGCGTTTGACGATTGTGACGGGCGAGATCTGTTGGCGGGTAGGCTCTCCGAACGGATCGCGTCCCGGATTCCCGACCGTCCAGAGGCCAAAAGTGAATTTATGTTCCTTCTTCGGTTGCAAATTGTTCATCGCTCAATTCCTCGGAAAATAGTAGGCAGTGGGCAGTGGGCAGTGGATAGTGGGCAGTGAAGGGGTTAAAACTACCCACTATTCACTGCCCACTACCCACTTTCATCATGAGCGCGTGATTGTAGCCGAAGATACTCGGCTCTAGGAAGAGACGCGAATAGATTCTCCAGTCACGGGCTGACGCAGTGATCGCCGTCAATCTCGGCAGGCAAGTTTGTTTAACGTGGCGGATCAGACCTTGATCTTCATGGCGAATTGGATATTGACGAGTTCCCGTCGATGAAAATTCTCATTGAGCGATAAATTATGGGGCTGGGAGGAGGGCAACGACTGTTCGTGATGAGCGTCGGGCGCCGGATCCCGCTTGGCTCATTACTGTGCAATCGTTAGTGCGGGCGATCGGTTAAGAAAGGGAAAAGAAAATGAGAGATGGCCTGAGAATCAGGCCGATTGAGGGTCTCTCTCGGAAAACAATGCGGCGAATGCCTCGCGTGCGGTGGAGGCGTTTTCGCTGCGGTTCTTCAACCACTCGGCCGTCGTTACGAAAGGGGAGCGGGCCGCGTTGTTCGATTTCTTGCCGCGCGGCTTTCTGGTTTTGCGGGTATGTCGCATTTGCTCTTGCAGTGGGGAATCCTTCTTGATCAATTTAGCTTTCATAAATTTACCTTCCAATTGTCTTACCCAAATGAACGGAAGTTCAAAGGGAGTCTTGCATAAGCCGAAGAAAATAATTATCCGCCGGGTATCGTATCGATGCGCCCGGGAATAAATTCGACTCAAAAACTGCTTACGCTTGATTTTCCGACTTCGCCATCGCTGAGAAATTTTGCAGGCTTCACACCGGGGGCAAGCCAAGCCAGGGAGGATTCTCGTCGCTACCGGGAAAAAAGGGATCGAAGCCTGTTAAGCGAAGCAGCGAAGGAAAAAGGTTTCGATGAATTGCTCGAACTCTCGGGTCTATGGACGGGGGAGCCGGCAAATCTCAGGAAATGTCAGGACAAGAGTTCTGACAGTCGCCTTCGCCGCATCTCGATGACTGTTGGATTGTCAAGTCTGAGAACCTTGGAGCGGGAGACGGGATTTGAACCCGCGACTTCAACCTTGGCAAGGTTGCACTCTACCACTGAGTTACTCCCGCATCGGAAACTGCTTTTTAACCTATGCCCGCGCGATTTGTCAACGGGACAACGCTCCGAAATATCAAACGTCAGTAAATCGCAAAATCAGGAAGAAAAAACATTTTCCATTTGTCATTGTTCATTTGTCATTTGGCATCACCAAATGCAATCCCGATTCAATGCCAAATATTCATTGGGCGATTTCCTGGCAATGCCAAATGAACAATGACAAATGGAAAATGGATCTCTTCCTCCATTTCGAGATCTACTGAATGTCGCGTCGCCCCCATTGGCTACGGCTGAACCTCTGCTCGGAGAAATATCCGCGCCGCAATGTCACAACGGGCGCGTCGCCGGATTTCATTACGACGGACGCCACGTCGTACCGGTATGGCTCTTCCGAAACGTCGGTAATCCGGCGATAGACGCGGGCCGCCCGGATGATCTGGCGCTGTTTGCGGATGTCCACGGCTGTCTCGGGTTGAGCGATCTCATCGCTCGAACGGGTTTTAACTTCGACGAAGGCCAGTGTGAATGGCCGCGTCGATTCGTCGTAGGCCACGATGTCGATCTCGCCCGTGATCCGGCGGCCGTCTCTGCCGTGGCCGATCGGGGCGATGAAATTAGCGGCGACTATCCGGTAGTCATGCCGCTTGAGGTAATCTGCGACCAACTGCTCGCCGTATTCCCCTAACGCCAGGCGCCACGGGCGAGGCTTCTCTTTCTCTTTGCTGAATTTTTTTAGAAGGTTCGATAAAAACATGCGTTTCTGAAATCGAATGCGAGCGGTTATACTTCCGGCCAATCGGAACAGATCGAAATCCCCAGGAGCGCAGGCAATGATGGACGGCGCTCTCGGAACTCCTCTTGATCGGATAATAAGGTGAAACGGATAAGAACCACTATGATCACAATCCTATGTCGTTTTCTATTGGCCGCGATTGTTCTGTCAGCCTTCGGGGTAATGGCGCGCGCCCAACAATCTCCGCATATGAGTTCAGGTTACATTCCGCATCGCGTTTACAAATCCGGCGACAAGCGGTTCAGCGACTTCGAGGCCATGCTGGCCGAGATCGCCAGGGCCGACGTGGCCTTCGTCGGCGAACAGCATAATGACCCGGCGACCCATCGCATCGAGCGGGCCATTCTGGAGGGGTTGGCGCGCCGGCGCGGGAACGTGGTCGTCGCCCTGGAGATGTTCGAGCGAGATACGCAGCCTTCGCTCGACGAATACCTCGCAGGGCGTTTGAACGAAGAAGATTTTCTGAGGTCCGCGCGGCCCTGGCCGAACTACATGCCCGACTACCGGCCGCTGATCGAATTCGCCCGCGTGCATGGATGGAGAGCCATCGCCAGCAATACCCCCAGGCGCATCGCCGTTCAAGTTTCGAGGGAAGGGCTTAGCGCGGCGCGCCCCGATTCCGAGTCGGAACGAAAGCTTGTCGCCTCCGAAATCTCCTGCCCGCTGGATGATTACTTCAAACGATTCGCCGAAGCCATGAGCAAGGGGCATCCCGGAGAGCATCAAAAATCGGGGGAAGAGAAACAGGCTGACAAGAAGCAGGAAGAGGAGCGGCGGTCGGCGCTTGAGCGTTTCTATCACGCTCAGTGCGTGAAGGACGAAACGATGGCCGAATCCATAGCAAATGCTCTGGGCGCTCAGGGGACGCAGCCCAACGCCCAGGGCGGTGCGCTCGTGGTTCATTTCAACGGCGCGTTTCACAGCGACTACCGCCTGGGCACGGCGTCGCGGGTCATCCGCCGGGCGCCGAAGTCGAATGTCAAAGTAATCTCTGTCGTCCCGGTCGAAAATCTCGACGCGATCAACGTTGACGAATACCGCAAGCGCGGCGATTTCATCGTCTTCACGCTCAAACCGCCCGCGAACCAATAGACTCAGCGGAGACTTATGGTCTTTGAGAGTTAAAACCAACCAGTGGCGCTTAAGCGGCGCACCGCTGATTGCGTTTAATTCTCAAAGACCATAAGTCCGTCCCACTTCAGCCTCACTCGATCGGGCGCCATTCGCGCCCGTCTTCTTCGAGCAATTCGTCGGCCTCTTTCGGCCCCCACGAGCCGGCGGCGTAGTTCGGGAACGTGCGCGGCGGCAGGGCCTTCCAGACGTCCAGCAGCGGTTCGATCACGGCCCACCCGGCCTCGACCATGTCGGCGCGCTGGAAGAGCGTCGCGTCACCGATCATGCAATCGTAAAGCAGCCGCTCGTAGCCGGTGCTCAGCAGACTCCCGAAATAGTCGACGTAATTGAAATCCATCTCGACCGCGCCGAGCCGCATGACCGGGCCGGGAATCTTCGCGCCGAATCGCAGCGAGATGCCTTCGTCGGGCTGAATGTGGATGATCAGCCGGTTGGTCCTCAGTTTTTCGATCGGCGTCTCGCGGAAGAGCGTCAGCGGCGCGCTCTTGAATTGAATGGCGACCTCGGTCACCCGCTTCGGCAGCCGCTTCCCGGTTCGCAAATAGAACGGCACGCCCGCCCACCGCCAGTTATCGATCATCAGCCTCATCGCCACGAAAGTCTCAGTGGTCGAGTTCTGCGGCACCCCCATCTCCTGGCGGTAGCCCGTAGAGCGTTCGCCGTTTATGTCGCCCTCGCCATATTGGCCGCGGACCGCGCGGGTCAGCACCTCTTCCGGCGAGAACGGCTGGATGGCGCGCAGGACTTTCGCCTGTTCGTCGCGCACCGCGTTCGCGTCGAACGAGAAGGGCGGCTCCATCGCGGTCAGCGAGACCAATTGGAAGAGGTGGTTGGGGACCATGTCGCGCAGCGCGCCGGAGGTGTCGTAATAGCCTCCGCGCTTCTCGACGCCGACGGATTCGGCGGCGGTGATCTGGACGTTGTCAATGTAGCGGCGGTTCCAGACCGGCTCGAAAATGCCGTTGCCGAAGCGGAACACCAAGATGTTTTGAACGGTCTCTTTGCCCAGGTAATGGTCAATACGGTAAATCTGGCGCTCGTCGAGAAACCGCTTGAGCTCTGCGTTGAGCGCCCGCGCCGATTCCAGGTCGTGGCCGAAAGGCTTTTCGATGATCACCCGGCGCCAGGCGCCGTTCTCATCCTTGGTCAATCCGGCGGCGCAGAGTTGTTTGACGGTCTCGCCGAAGAATTCGGGCGCGGTGGCCAGATAATAAAAATAGTTGCCCTGCGTCCCGTGCTCGCGGTCGGCATACTCGATAGCCTCCTTCAGCTTCTGATAACTGTTCGGATTCTTCGCGTCGCCGCTGACATAATAGATCCGCTTCGTGAACCAATCCCAGAGGTTCGCCTCAACCTCGGTCGTGGCGAACTTCTTGATGTCCTGCGAAATCTGTTCGCGGAAGGCTTCGGACGACATCTCGCTGCGGGCCATGCATACCACCGCGAATTCGCGCGCGAGCAGGTTGCCCTTGGCAAGGTTGTAAAGGGCGGGGAAGAGTTTGCGCTTCGTCAGATCTCCGGTCGCGCCAAAGATCACCATTACGCAGGGGGCGGCGCTCTGTCCTATGACCGGGAGTGGAGCTGTGTTCGGCATGTTTTACTTCCTCGGGAAATCCCCTGGGTGTCATGAATGGGGCTTATAGGACTTATGAGACCTATGGGACTTATGAGTCCTATAAGTCCCATTTAGGATGACGCCCAGGGGCGATTATCATAATTTATTGCGCGGCGGCTAAGGCGGCTGCGTAATTCGGGTGCTCGGCGATGTCCGAGACGTACTCGGCGTATTTGACCTTGTTGTTCGGGTCGATCACGAACACAGCGCGCGCGTGCAAACGGTCGAGCGGCCCCCCTTGAATCAACACGCCGTAATTCGAGCCGAACGACGCGTCGCGGTGATCGCTGGCCGCGGTGACCTTGTCCACGCCCGCCGCGCCGCACCAGCGCTTCATGGCGAAGGGCAAATCCATGCTGACGCAAACGATCTCGACGTTCGGCAGCTTCGCGGCCTCTTCATTAAACCTTCTGGTCTCGGCGTCGCAGACCGGCGTGTCGAGCGAAGGCACGGCGGCGATGATTCGCGTCTTGCCGGCGCCGCTCTCCAGCGTGTAGTCGCTCATATCCACCTTCTGAAGTCTGAAATCGGGCGCGTCCTGGCCTTCCTTTACATCAGCGCCTGCCAGAGTTACGGGATTGCCTTTGAATGAGATTGAAGCCATTGGTTCTCCTTTGATGTTGGATGTTTGATTTTGATGACGAACGGGGAAACGGGGATTATACAGGTTCGAGGATCGAGGATCGAGGATCGAGGATCGAGGAATGTGGAATGCGGAATGCGGAATCCGGAATGCGGATTTTCTGAACTTCAATCGGCATTTGAAAGCGCAAAACGCAGAGGACGTAATTGTAGAATCCCTTCATTCCGCATTCCGCATTCCGCAATGCTTTCAGCCGCCCGTCGGCCTTTCGATGTGGCCGCCGAATTTGTGGCGCATCGCCGAGAGCGTTTTTTCCGCGAAGGAGCTGTCCTGGCGCGAACGGAAGCGCGTGAAAAGCGAGACGGCCAGCACGTCCACGGGCACGGCCTCCTCGATAGCCGCCTGGATCGTCCACCGCCCTTCACCCGAATCCTGCACGAAGCCGGAATAGTTCGTGAGCGACTGGTCTTCGAGCAGCGCCATCGCGGTCAGATCGAGCAGCCACGACCCGACGACACTGCCGCGCCGCCAGACCTCGGCGATGTCGGCGAGGTTCAGATCGTAGCGATAATCTTCGGGCAAGTCTTCCGACGAGGCGTTGCGCAGGATGTCGAATCCCTCGGCGTAGGCCTGCATCAAGCCGTACTCGATGCCGTTGTGAATCATTTTGACGAAATGGCCCGAGCCTGCCGGGCCGCAATGGAGATAGCCTTCTTCCGCCGTGCCGTCCACATCCTCGCGGCCGGGCGTGCGCGCGATGGCGCCGAGCCCGGGCGCGAGGGTTTTGAAGATCGGGTCCAGATGGTCGAAGACCTCCTTCTCGCCGCCGACCATCAGACAATAGCCGCGCTCCGCGCCCCAGATTCCGCCCGACGTGCCGACGTCAACATAGCGGATGTCCATCTGTTCTAGCCGCTTCGCGCGACGCACGTCGTCTTTGAAATGCGAATTGCCGCCGTCGATGACGATGTCGCCGGCGGACATGAACTTCGACAACGCTTCGATTGTCTTTTCGGTCGGGGCGCCGGCGGGGACCATCACCCATACGGCGCGAGGCTTTTGCATCTTTTCGACCAGTTCCTCGATCGTTCCGGCGCCTGCAGCGCCTTCGCCCTCCAGTCGCTTGACGCTCTCGGCGTTGAGGTCGAAGACGAAGCATTCGTGCCCGCCCCGCATCAGACGGCGGACCATGTTGGCCCCCATCCGGCCAAGGCCGATCATTCCCAGTTGCATTGACTTCGCTCCTTGATTCGAATATGCGGTCGTGAAGTGAGAGGGGAGTGTAGAACTTGAGGGGGTGGCTGACAAGCTTGACTGATCACTTCCTCGGGTTTCATATGAGGCCTGATGAACGTCGTCTCATGGCGCTTCTAACGCCAACGTCACAGACTTTGCCACTAACTGATTGCGTATCGGATGAAAGCCTTGTAGCTTATCTACGCTCCTGCGCGCTCCGGAAACCATGCGCGAGGCGCGGCGGTTTGCGGAGACTGGCCTTCACCTGGTAAACATCTTATTGTGTAATTAAGGGGGAATTGCAATGAAGCGCAATCGTTTACGCACTCTGTCGCTCGCGCTGCCCGCCGCTTTGCTCATCATCTGGTTTTCAGTTCACGCGTCATCCGAGACCGCAAATCACTCCGCGCCGCCGAACACAGTGCCGAGCGGGCCGTCGGATTGGCCGCAATGGCGCGGGCCTGAACGCAATGGAGTGTCGAAAGACGCCGGGTTGCTCAAGCAGTGGGCGTCGCAGGGACCTCGGCAGATCTGGGGAATATCGAGCCTCGGGGAAGGCTTCGGCTCGATTGCGATCAAAGGCGACCGCATTTTCGTGCAAGGAACCCGCGAGAGCAGGAGCGTGGTTTTCTGCCTCAATCGCGCCGACGGCAGGACGGTCTGGTCCGCGGCTTTAGGAGCGAAGTTGAAAAATGGCGTGGGCAATGGGCCGCGCTCGACCCCCACTGTAGACAATGACCGCGTCTACGCCCTGACCGAGAACGGCGACCTGGCCTGCCTGAACGCGCACAACGGCGCTCCCGTCTGGCGCAAAAATATTTTGAAAGAGTTCGGCGGCAGCAACCCCGGGTGGCTGATCAGCGAATCGCCGCTTATTGACGGCGGCCGTGTGATCGTCACGCCGGGCGGCAAGGGCGCGGGCATGGTCGCCCTGGACAAGATGACGGGCAAAGAGATCTGGAGGGCGACAGACCTGAGCGATGATGCGAGCTATTCGTCGGCCATCGCGGCTGACGTCGGCGGCGTTCGCACGATTATGAACTTCACCTCGAAAGCAGCTGTTGGCGTCCGCGCCAGCGACGGCAAACTGATGTGGCGCAATTCGTCGGCAGCCAACGGTTCGGCCAACTGCACGACGCCGGTCTTCTCCGATAACAAAGTTTTCTTCACTTCGTCTTATGGAACAGGCGCGGCGCTGCTCGGATTGAGCGCGCAGAACGGCGTGGTCAGAGCGAAGGAACTGTATTTCTCTAAAAACATGATGAACCATCACGGTGGCGTAGTGTTGGTGAACGGCTATATTTACGGGTTCCACGGCGACGCCGGTCTGACCTGTATCGAATTCGCCACCGGCAAGAGGATGTGGGCGAACCGCAGCGTCGGCAAAGGCTCGCTGGCATACGCCGACGGTATGCTTTATCTCTTGAGCGAAAATCGCATTGTCGGATTGGCCGAGGCGAACCCGAACGCATACGTCGAAAAGAGCCGCTTCACGACTCCAGACCGGGGCGCCAACAGTTGGGCGTGCCCGGTCATTGTTGGCGGAAAGCTCTATATCCGCGACCAGGGGACGCTGACCGCTTACGACGTGAAGGCGAAGTAGGTTGCGGAGTGAGGAACGCCCGCGCTGGGAATCCTTCTTGACATAACTCCGGTAGACGCCGTTGAATTTTCATAGAGCGAAACGATCGAATTGTTGTCACTTAAGAAAGGGGAAATTGAATGAATCGCAATCGTTTACTTACTCTGTCGCTCGCGCTGCCCGCCGCTCTGCTCATCATCTGGTTTTCAGTCCACGCGTCGTCCGAGACCGCAAATCACTCCGCGCCGCCGAACACAGTGCCGAGCGGGCCGGGCGATTGGCCGCAATTGCGCGGGCCTGAACGCAACGGAGTGTCGAAAGACACGGGACTGATTAAGCAGTGGCCGTCGTCAGGGCCGCAGCGGGCGTGGTCAATATCGAGCCTCGGCGAAGGCTTCGGCTCGATTGCGATCAAAGGCGACCGCATTTTCGCGCAAGGAACTAAAGAGAGCGCGAGTGTAATTTTTTGTCTGAACCGCGCCGACGGCAAAACGGTCTGGTCTGCGGCCCTGGGGCCGAAGGTGAACGAGGGACGCGGCAACGGCCCGCGCTCGACGCCCACTATAGACAATGACCGCGTCTACGTTCTGACCGAGAACGGCGATCTGGCCTGCCTGCGCGCGCCCGACGGCTCGCCGGTCTGGCGCAAGAACATTTTGAAGGAGTTCGGCGGAAACAACCCCGGGTGGCTGATCAGCGAATCGCCGCTCATTGACGGCGACCGCGTGATCGTCACGCCGGGCGGCAAGGGCGCGGGCATAGTCGCCCTCGACAAGATGACCGGCAAAGAGATCTGGAGGTCGACAGACCTGAGCGATGAGGCGGGCTATTCGTCGGCCATCGCTGCTGACGTCGGCGGCGTCCGAACGATTATGAACTTCACCTCGCGCGCGGCGGTGGGCGTCCGAGCCAGCGACGGCAAATTGATGTGGCGCAATTCGTCTGCGGCCAACGGCACGGCCAATTGCGCGACGCCGGTCTTCGCCGACGGCAAAGTCTTCTTCACTTCGGATTACGGAACGGGCGCGGCGCTGCTCGGATTGAGCGCCCAGGGCGGCGAGGTCAAAGCGCAGGAACTCTATTTCACCAAGGAGATGAAGAACCACCACGGAGGCGTGGTCTTGCTGAACGGATACCTCTATGGGTTCTCCGGCTCGAGCGGTCTGACCTGCATCGAATTCGCCACCGGCAAGAGGATGTGGGTGAACCGCAGCGTCGGCAAAGGCTCACTGGCTTACGCCGACGGTATGCTCTACCTGCTGAGCGAAAAACAGGTTGTCGGATTGGCCGAGGCGAACCCGAACGCCTACGTCGAAAAGGGACGCTTCTCGATTCCCGATCAGGGCAAGGATAGTTGGGCGTATCCGGTCGTGGCCGGCGGAAAGCTCTTCATCCGCGACCAGGAAACGCTGACCGCTTACGACGTGAAGGCGAAATAGTGGGACAGACTTACGGCCGTTGAGAATTAAGTGGCGCCAAAGCAATGGTTTCCCCTTTGCGACCCTTTGCGTCTTTGCGCCTTGGCGAGAACCGCCGCCTGAATCAGAAAGCCCATTTCTCGCCAAGGCGCAAAGACGCGAAGGCTCCGCCATTTATTTCTCAACGGCCATTAGTCTGTTCCACTATTTATGGCTTGCTTACTGTTTTACGGCGATCGCCTGCATCTCGAAATGCGCTCCGCGCAGCAGCGGCCCCGATCCGAGGAACGCCCGCGCCGGAAAGTCCTTCTTGAAGTAACTCCGGTAGACGCCGTTGAATTTGTCGTAGAGCGAAATGTCGGAGCAGAAGATCTGTACTGATACCAGGTCGTCCATCGTCATCCCGGCCTCGGCCAGCACTGCCTTGAAGCCGTCGATCATCAACCGCGCCTCCTGCTCGGGGTCGCTCGGAACCTGATTGGTCTTGGGATCGACGCCCAGCCGCCCGGCCAGGTAGAGCGTATTCCCCACCATCACGCCGTCGCTGAACGGGAGGCTGGCGTTGCGAGTCGGCAAGTTGATGACGCGCCGGCCGCCGCCTTGACTATAGACGGCCATGCCGCCCAAAAACAATCCGATCAACAGACCACAAGATAATCCGATGAAGAGCATTCGATAGTTTTTCATTTCGTCCTCCGGAGAAAGAGTTCGTAGTCCCGCCTTCAGGCGGAACGTCTCGGTAATCGGGTAATGTTCGTAGTCCCGTCTCTAGGCGGAACGTCTCGGTAATCAGGCCTTTCCGCCTGAAGGCGGGACTACAAACGTTGACATTGAATCACATTTCCGGGTCATCCCAACCCTTACCGTAATCCAGCACTGGGTAATCGCGCCATATTGAGAGGGCCTTGTCTCTTCCTATTTGCTCGATAAAATCCCCAGCGCTCGAAAACGGCCAGTCTGTCCAGCGTTCAACGTAACCGTGATGAACCGGGTTATTATGAATGTAGTTGATTGTGGCCCAGTAATGACTTTCGCTGCGGATACCGCGATCGGCGCAACGATGCC
>Ga0190270_10000392_pt1 | contig 18829 bp, 17 predicted proteins | sample Popmic320T_FD_133748 | JGI IMG/M metagenome (GOLD analysis project Ga0190270, IMG submission 133748) | Populus adjacent soil microbial communities from riparian zone of Weber River, Utah, USA - 320 T | ecosystem: Environmental > Terrestrial > Soil > Riparian zone | place: USA: Utah | collected...
GCCGCGGTGTCCAGGCGGCCCCCGGAGCTGCGGAAATAGGAGCGGATGGTTTCGGCTTCGACGCGGCGATTGCCCTGGACAACGATCTGCTCAGAGCCCTGAGCCCAAGCAGAGTCAACCGTGGCGACGGACGAGATCGCAACACCTAAAAAACATCCGCCGAGGATAAGGCCGACGAGCCTTAACCCCCTGAACAGCCGCAACCGCAACGTCATGCGCAACGCGCCCTTTTGTGCCCTTTTTTACGTTCCAACGGCGTTATCGCGGGGTGTCCCACCCCACCTGTTTGTACAGGCTTTTCGGCCCTCCGCAACACAACCAAGCCGCTCAAAACAGGCTCTAAACGCAGAAAATTCATTGCTGTGGGAACCCTTTAGGATGTGGCGAGGTGGATAATGTCGTTGAAGGTTGCAAAAATCATCAACATCAACACCAGGGCGAGCCCAATGCGGAAACCGATCTCCTGGGCCCGTTCGGACAGCGGGCGCCCACGCGCAGCCTCGATCCCGTAGAACAGAAGGTGCCCGCCATCGAGCAGAGGCACCGGGAACAGGTTCAGCAGCCCGATCGACACGGAGAGCATGGCGGTCAGGTGCATCAGGGCCGCAAAACTGATGCTGGCGACCTGCCCCGAGATCTGGGCGATCCGGATCGGGCCGCCGAGCTGGTCGGCGCATTCCCGGCCGGCGAAGATGCCGGTCAGGTACGAGAAGGTGCGGTCGATGATGAACCAGGTTTCCGCCGCGCCCAGCGCAACCGCCGTGAACGGATCGACTTTTTCGGTCTGCACGTCCGCCGGCGTCATCGAGCGGCTGACGCCGAGGATCGCCTGACAGTACTTGTTGCCGAAGCCGTCCTTGCCTTGCTTGAGCACCGGTGTCGCGCGCAGCGTGGCCGGCGCGCCGCCGCGTTCGACCTTGAATTCAAGGGTGCGCCCGGCGTTGGCGCCGACGATGCGCTGCATGTCGGAGAAGCTGCCGACGCGGCGTCCGTCGATCGCGACCACGATGTCGCCGGGCTGGAAGCCGGCCTCGGCGGCCGCGGAGCCGGCTTGCACGGTGTCGACTCGTGCCGACGACGATTGCCGGCCGTAGAACGTGAACACGGACGCGAAAATCACAATCGCCAGGATGAAGTTGGCGATTGGTCCCGCTGCGACGATCGCGGCGCGCTGTCCGACTGTCTTGTGGAAAAAGCTGTGTTGGCGCTCTTCGGCCGTCATGCTGGAGACGGCGGTCGAATCCGGCACGCTGGCCGCGTTCTCATCCCCAAAAAATTTGACGTAGCCGCCCAGTGGGATGGCGGCAAGCTTCCAACGGGTTCCATGCCGGTCGGTGAAACCCAGCAATTCCGGCCCAAAACCGACAGAAAACGTCACCACGCGCACGCCGTTCCAGCGCGCAACCAGGAAATGTCCGAGCTCGTGGAAGAAAACCACGATCGTGAGGACGAACAGGAACGGAATGAGGTAGCCAACGACGCCGCCTCCGAGCGCGCCAAGGCTATCCAACACGTTGAAATTCATCGACTTTCGTCCCCACCCCGATCGTCGGCCGGACCAAAGGCCGTCTTGCCGGCCTTTCTATGATGCCTTTGCGGCGATTTCACGCAAACCGTCTTGCGCCAGCGACCTTGCCATAAGGTCAACGCCGATCGCTTCTTCGACATTTTGCGGTTCCTTAACGGCTCCGCGCCGCTCGGCCGCGTCCAGTGTGGCCGACACCAGGTCGACGATGCCGGTGAAGCTCAGCCGGTCATGCAGGAAGGCGTCGACCGCGACCTCGTTGGCGGCGTTAAGGATCGTGGGCGCTGCGCCGCCGATCTCGAGCGCGCGACGGGCGATCGCCAGCGCCGGAAAGCGGACCGGATCGGGCTTCTCGAAGCTCAGCGTGGCCAGTTGTGCGAGATCGAGGCGCGCGGCCGGTCCCGCGATACGCTCCGGCCAGGCCAGGCAATATGCGATCGGAATGCGCATGTCGTGCGAGCCGAGTTGTGCGACCACCGACCCGTCGACGTACTCCACCAGGCCGTGGACGATCGACTGCGGATGCACCAGCACGTCGAGCTTGTCCGGCCCGACCCCGAACAGATGATGCGCCTCGATCAGCTCGAGGCCCTTGTTCATCATGGTCGCCGAATCGATGGTGATCTTGGCTCCCATCGACCAGTTCGGATGCTTAAGCGCCTGTTCGCGTGTTGCCGCGCGCATCTTCTCGATCGTCCAGGTCCGAAACGGGCCACCGGACGCGGTGAGCACGATGCGATGCACGTCCTCGGCGCGGCCGGCCTTGAGCGCCTGATAGATGGCGTTGTGCTCGGAATCGACCGGCAACACCCGCGCGCCCGCCTTCGCCGCCGCGTGCATGAACAGGTCGCCCGCGCAGACCAGGCACTCCTTGTTGGCTAGCGCCACGGTCGCGCCCCGGTTCGCGGCGGCGAGCGCCGACTTAAGCCCGGCCGAACCCACGATCGCCGCCAGCACCCATTCCGCGGGCCGCTCGGCGGCCTCGATAAGCGCGCTATCGCCCGCGCCCGCTTCGATGTTCGAGCCGGCCAGAGCCGCCTTGAGGTCCTTGAACGCGGCGGGATCGGACACCACCGCGAAGCGCGCGTTGAGCTCGCGGGCGAGCTTCGCCAACGCCGCGGCGTTGGTGTGAGCGCTAACCGCCTCGACCCGGTAGCGGCCCGGATTGCGCTTGATGAGATCGATGGTGCTGGTGCCAATCGACCCGGTCGCGCCGAGCAGTGTCACGCTGCGCACATCCATCGTCGTCACCACACCAACAGGCCCTGCGCGGGCGTTTCCGCTCCCCCGCGGGCAAATCCAATTACCGCAGCAACGAACGCCGCGATCACGAAGCCGTCCACCCGGTCCATTACGCCGCCGTGGCCGGGGATGAGATTGCTGGCGTCCTTGGTGTCGAACCGGCGCTTGATCGCGGATTCAAGCAGGTCGCCGGCTTGCGAGGTGACCGAGAGCACCAGCGCAAGCACGCCGACCGCAACGAGATTGGTGATGCCGGCGTAGGAGGCCACCGCGATGCCGCCGACGATGCCGCCCAATGTTCCGCCAATGGCGCCAGACCACGTCTTCTTGGGGCTGACGGCGGCCATCAGTTTCGGACCGCCCAGCGCGCGGCCGCAGAAATAGGCGACGATGTCGGTGAGCCAGACCACTGCAAATAAAAACACCAGAGCCGCGAATCCATGGGCCGGATCGCGCCGCAGCAGCACCGGCGCGATCAGAAGAGCGCCGGCGTACAGCACCCCGCCGACGCACCAGGCGCGATGCGCCTTTGACGCCAGCGTGACGACACCGAGCGTGCCGAGCAGGACGAGCGCGATGGGCGTCAATGTCCGCCCCAGAATCAACAGTAAGCCTGCGCCGATGATCGCCACCGAGCCGATCGTCAGAACCGGCCGCTTGTCGTGCGCGCAAACGAGGGTATCCCATTCCCAGATCACGCAAATCGCCACAACCATCCAGAACGCAGCGAAGACAATCCCGCCAAACCAGGCGGCGCCGATCGCGAGCGGCGCCAGCACCAGCGAGGACGCGATGCGGGTCACCAGGTTGCTGCGCCCGACTGGCAATGCAGTCCCAGACGGTTCAGCCGGATCCATGCCCGTCACAATCACGACCCTGCCCGCACGGCGAGACCGCCGAACCGGCGCTCACGCCGGCAATACTCGGCAATCGCGCCTTCCAGCACGGAGCGGTCGAACTCCGGCCAGTAGATCGGAACGAAAACCAGTTCGCTATAGGCCATCTGCCAGAGCAGGAAGTTCGACAGCCGCTGCTCGCCGCTGGTGCGGATCAACAAATCCGGGTCGGGCATGTCGGCGGTGTCGAGATTCTGAGTGATGAGTTCCGCGGTCACGTCCTGCGGCTGCATTGCACCGGCCGCGACTTCGGTCGCGATGCGCCGCGCCGCGCGCGCGATCTCCTGCCGGGCGCCGTAGTTGAAAGCGACGACGAGCGTGAGCCGGTCGTTGTCCTTTGTGAGCTGCTCGGCCTCCTCTAGGAGACGCCGGATATCCGGATCGAGATCGTCACGCTCGCCAATCACACGCACACGCACGCGATTTTGATGAAGCTCCGCGAGATCGTTGCGGATGAAGCGGCGCAGCAGGCCCATCAGGTCGCGGATCTCCGCGGCCGGACGCGACCAATTCTCCGAGCTGAAGGAAAAGATAGTGAGATACGAGATGCCCATTTCGCCGGCGGCCCGCACCGTCCGGCGCAGCGCCTCGACGCCGCGGCGATGGCCCTCCGAGCGCGGCAAGCCGTGCGCGGCGGCCCAACGGCCGTTGCCATCCATGATGATGGCAACATGACGGGGCACGTCGTAGGGCTCGGTCGGAACAGTCAGCGGTGCATTGGCCTGGGACATCGCTATACCGTCATGATTTCCTTTTCTTTGGCGGCCAGCATCTGGTTGATGTCGGCGATCGCCTGATCGGTCACTTTCTGCACGTCCGCGTCGAAGCGTTTGTGCTCGTCCTGACTGATCTTGTGGTCTTTCTCCATCTTCTTGAGCACGTCCATGCCGTCGCGCCGGACATTGCGGACCGCGATGCGCGCGGTCTCCGCGTACTTATGCCCGATCTTGGCCAATTCCTTGCGGCGCTCCTCGTTCAATTCAGGAATGCGCAGGTGAATCACCTGCCCTTCGGAGGACGGCGTCAATCCCAGATTGGCTGCGAGGATCGCCTTCTCGACCGCCTGCACCATCGAGCGGTCCCAGACCTGCACGCTCAGCATGCGCGGTTGCGGCACGCTGACGGTGGCGAGCTGGTTGAGCGCCATGCTTTGTCCATAAGCATCGACGTGTATCGGATCGAGCAGATGCGCCGAAGCGCGGCCGGTGCGAAGCGCACCGAGCTCCTGCTTGAGGACGCTCACTGCGGCCTGCATGCGGCGCTTGAGATCGTTCTGGTCGTAAGTGTCGGATGCCATGAACCCCTCCTCGCGGCCAGAACGGGCCGCTCCTTACATCCGCTTTGGCGCCCCACTCGGGCTATCCGGCACGCACGAGAGTCGCACGCGCCTTGCCGCGCAACACCGCCGCGATGGCGCCCGGCGGCTTGATCGAGAATACGATGATAGGCGTACTGTTTTCGCGGGCAAGCGCGAATGCGGTGGCATCCATAATCTTCAGGTCGCGGTCGATCGCTTCCTTGTGCGTGAGCGTGTCGTAACGCTTCGCCTTCGGGTCTTTCTTGGGGTCGGCGCTATAGACGCCGTCCACGTTGGTGGCCTTGAGCACGGCGTCGCACCCCATTTCGGCGGCGCGCAGCACCGCCGTGGTATCGGTGGTGAAAAATGGATTTCCGGTGCCGCCGGCAAACATCACGACGCGGTTTTCGTCGAGATGACGCAGAGCGCGCTGCCGCTCATAGACTTCGCAGACCTGCGGCATCGCCAAGGCCGACATGGTGCGCGCGGCCACGCCAAGCCGTTCGATTGCCGCCTCGAGCACCATCGCGTTCATCACGGTGGCGAGCATGCCCATCGCATCGGCAGTCGGGCGGGACAGCCCCTTGCCCGTCACCTGCACGCCGCGGAGAATGTTGCCGCCCCCCACCACCACGCCGAGCGTGACGCCGAGAGCGCGCGCGGCGACGAGATCCTTCGCGATGCGGTCGATGGTCGGCTGGTGAATGCCGGAGCCGCCGGGACCGGCGAGCGCCTCACCAGATACCTTAACGATCACGCGGCGGTAGGCGGAACGGCTCTTGGCGGGCTTGGCCATCCTTATCCTCCCCGTGCGCGGACCGGCGCCTCCGTCAGCTCTTGCCGCCCGCGGCCGCGACCTCGGCGGCGAAATCGCTTTCCTGCTTCTCGATGCCTTCACCCAGCACGAAGCGCAGAAATCCCGCGACCTTGATCGGACCGCCGACCTTGCCTTCGGCTTCCTTCAAGGCCTGGCTCACGCTCTTCTTGTCGTCGTGAACGAAAGGCTGCTCCAGCAGGGTGACCTCCTTGTAGTAGGTCTTCAGTCCCGACTCGACGATCTTCTCGATCATGTTGGCGGGCTTGCCCTGCTGCTTGAACTTCTCAGCCAGCACATCCTTCTCGCGCTGCACGGTCTCAGCCGACAAGCCGGCGGCGTCGATCGCCTGCGGGTTCGAGGCTGCGATGTGCATTGCCACCAAGCGGCCGAGCGCAGTCAACTCGTCTGCCTTGCCGGTCGACTCGAGCGCCACCAGCACGCCGATCTTGCCGAGGCCGTCGGACACGGAGCTGTGCACGTAGCTTCCGATCGTGCCCTTGCCGACCGAAAGCTCGCCGGCGCGGCGCAGCGTCATGTTTTCGCCGATCTTGGCGATGGTCTCCGACAGCGAGTCCGCAATCGTCAGCGAGCCGGCCTTGGCCGCTTTGATCTTCTCGACGTCGGTGCCGACGTCGAGCGCGACGTTGGCGATCATTTTGACCAGGCCCTGGAAAAGATCGTTGCGGGCGACGAAGTCGGTTTCCGAATTGACCTCGACCACGACGCCCTTGGTGCCCTTGACCGAAATGCCGATCAGGCCTTCAGCGGCGACACGGCTGGCCTTCTTGGCAGCCTTGGCGAGGCCCTTCTTGCGCAGCAGATCGACGGCGGCGTTCATGTCGCCGCCGGTTTCGCCGAGCGCGCCCTTGCAGTCCATCATGCCCGCGCCGGTTTGCTCGCGCAGGTCCTTGATCATTTGTGGAGTTACGTTTGCCATCATCAAATCCATTTCGGCGGCAAGCCTTGGCGCGGGACGAATCCCGCGCGCGGTTTATTCGGCCGTCAATTCCTTGGCCTTGGCGACCCAGCCTTGAACGCGGCCCGGCAAACCAACCTCTTCGCCGACGTTATGCGCCGCCTCGGGGCTGAATTCGGCAATCTGCGAATAGTGGAAAATGCCGAGGTCCTGGAGCTGCTTCTCGATCGCCGGCGAGACGCCGGGCAGTTTCTTGAGATCGTCGGCGACGCCGCGCGGACCGGGTAGCGGCTCGAAGCCGAGGCTCTTCTCCACGGGCTTCGGCAGATCTTCGACAACAGGACGCTCTTGTGCGCCGAGGTCCACGCCCGCCCCACCCTGCGCGCGCGAGATGCCGTCGATCGCAGCCTTCGCGATCAGATCGCAGTACAGCGAGACGGCGCGGCTCGCGTCGTCATTGCCCGGCACCACAAAGGTGATGCCGTCGGGATCGCAGTTGGTGTCGACCACGGCGGCAACCGGGATGTTGAGCCGCCGCGCTTCCTTGATCGCGATGTCTTCTTTGTTGGTATCGATCACGAACAGCAAGTCGGGCAGCCCGCCCATGTCCTTGATGCCACCGAGCGAACGGTCGAGCTTGTCGCGTTCGCGCTGCAGGTCGAGGCGCTCTTTCTTGGTGTAGCCGCCGGCCTCGTTGGAGGCGAGCAGCTCCTCAAGCTTGCGCAGTCGCGAGATCGAGCCGGAAATGGTCTTCCAGTTGGTCAGAGTGCCGCCGAGCCAGCGCGAGTTGACGTAGTATTGCGCGCATTTCTTGGCGGCTTCCGCGATCGAGTCCTGCGCCTGGCGCTTGGTGCCGACGAACAGGATGCGTCCGCCCTTGGCGACCGTGTCGCTCACGGCCCCCAGCGCCTTGTGCAGCATCGGAACGCTCTGCGCGAGGTCTATGATGTGGATGTTGTTGCGGGTGCCGAAGATGTATTCGCCCATCTTCGGGTTCCAGCGGTGGGCCTGATGGCCAAAGTGCACGCCAGCTTCCAAAAGCTGACGCATGCTGTAGTCGGGCAGCGCCATTGTCATTCTCCGGTTGGTCCGCCGCGGGCCCGTGAGCTTCTCCCTGACGGGAGCGCCACCGGACGGCCTCAAGGCCAAGGTCCGCGTGTGAGATGGCGTGCATATAGCGACGGTGCGGGACCGAAGCAAGAAAAACGGCGGATTCGGCCTATTTTTCCGGCTTGCCGGGCTCGGAGCGTCCCAAATCCCCAGCTTCCCGGCCTTCCGGGCGCAGCAGGATGCCCACGAGATCGTTCAGGGCAGGCCGCGGCAGTGCGGCGAACGGCAACGGGCGGGTCACGTCGATCGTCAGGATGCCGAGCCGCGCGGTCAGGATGCCGTTGAGCATCCCCTCGCCAAGGCGGGCCGACAGCCGCGCGGCGACCCCGTGGCCAATGATCTGCTGGAGCAGGCTGTCGGTGACCGCGACGCCGCCCGTCATGGCGAGGTGCGAGATCACCTGCCGGAACAGCCGCAGCACGCCGATGGTGCCGGGCCGGCCGCCATAAAGCACCGAAAGTTTCCGGATCAATGCCAGCGCGTTGATCAGCACGAACAGCATGTCAATCGCAGCGCGCGGGCTGACGGCTGTGACAAGCGAGACGCGCTTCGCCGCCGACAGCACCAGCCGCCGCGCCTCGGTGTCGAGCGGCTCCATCAATTCGCGCTCGGCGAGCTGGACCCGGTCGCGGCCGTCGATGATGTCGGTGAGATGCGTTTCAAGGCGGTGACGTGCGCGAGCCAATTGCGGCATCCGGCGGGTCAACGACAACAAATCGGTGACGACGGCGCGTCCTTCGTCGCGGTCGTCGTTCCCGATCGTCGTCAAGGCGCGATGACGCAGCGAATCGATGGTCCCGAGTCGGATCAGCCCGAATATTTCGCGGACAATCAGCGCAAGCAACGCAAGCCCCGCCAAGGCGGCGAGCCCGAGCCCAACGACGCCGAGCGCCGGCGTGCGCGCGAACAATTCCTCGACGAAGTTCGTGACCGCGATGCCGAGCGCCAGCAGCACAAGGCCCGAGCAGGCCGACCAGAACAGCGTCCCCCAGCGCCAGTGCCGTGAGCGATTGGCGATCGCGTCGGCGATCCGGCTGTCGGTTGCGACCAATGCCTGCTCGGAGCTGTCGGATAGCACAAGCTGCTGCTCCGCGACGACAACGCGAGGATCGTCGACTTGAAATGCTGCCGGCCGGCGGAACGACTCGGTCATTGCAATCGGTCTCCGAACAGGAATTGCATCGCGCGGTCGAGGCGAATGTGGGGCAAGGCGGGAAGCCCCTCGGATATCTGTTCAAGCTGCGGCGGGCGGAAGCGCACAAAGCGGAAGTCGGTGTCATGGCCGCAGCCGGCGGTCAATCCGCGAAAGGCATGGGAGCCTGGTTCGAACAATGCCCCTGCGTCCGCAGGCAAGTCGCCCGGAAACACGGCGACCTCACTGCGGCCATCGAACGTCTCGCCGCCCGCAGTCTCGTCCGGCGCAGGAAAGCCGATGATCGACGGCAAAGTGCCGCCCTCCCCGCGCACGTGGCCCTCGCGGGTCGCGCGCACCGCTGCGAGTGCGATGACGTCAACCTCAGCGCCTTCGAAGCCGGCCTGCGCGATTGCGCCCGCGACCATCTGAGCCAGGATCGCCTCGAGCCGGTCATGCGCGGAATGGTGCAGGTGATCGGCCTTGGTTGCCGCGAACAGGATTTTGCTAGCGCGCGGCCGGAACAATGCGCTGAACATGCCGCCGCGCCCGATCCGGAAGCAGTCCAGGATCGACACCAGCGCGCCCTGCAGGTCGCGCACCGCATCCGGTCCGGCGTTGAGCGCGGCGAGCGTGTCGACCAGGACGATCTGCCGGTCCAATCGTGCGAAGTGCTCACGGAAGAATGGCTGCACGACGACCTCGCGATAAGAATCGTAGCGCCGCCGCATCATGACCGACAGCGAGCCGTGCGGCGGCTCGGCGCCTTCCGGCAATTCAAGCGGCGCAAAGGTCAATGCCGGCGATCCCGCCAGATCGCCCGGCATCAGGAAACGGCCGGGCGGCAGCAGGCTCATGGCGTAACGTTCGTCGCGGCAGGCCTGCAGATAGGCTGTGAACAGACGCGCCGCTTCGATGGCGACGCCTTCATCCGCCGGTGCAAGCGGATCGATCGTCACGAGATGCGCCAGCCAGGAGCCCGCCAGACCCGACCGCGCGCCGTGCCGGCCCTGCGCGATGCATTCCGCCGACCACTGCTCGTAACTCTTGCCGAGCAGCGGCAGGTCGAGCAGCCATTCGCCGGGATAGTCGACGATATCGAGTGTGAGCGTGCGCAACGCGCCGTTTTGCGACTGATAGTCGATCAGCAGGCGAAGCTCGCTGATCTGGCGCGTCGACTCCGGCCAGCGCCGTTCGTCCACCAGCGTGCGCGCGTGGTTCTCGTAGTCGAAGCGAGGCACTGCATCGTGCGGCTGCGGCGCAAGCCGCACGGCGGCGATGCGCCCGCTCGCCAGCGGCTCGAACACCGGAAAACGTCCGCCCCGCATCAGCCCATGCACCAGCGCGGTGATGAACACCGTCTTGCCGGCACGCGACAGCCCAGTGATGCCGAGCCGCACCGTCGGATTGAACAGGCCGCCCCCGAACTCGGCCAACGCACGGGCGGCGAGACGGGCCTGTTCGACGATCTGGGAGATCAGGGTCACGGCTTGCCGGATGTGGCCCCGCGGCGGTGGCCGTGCAAGTGGGCCTGTGTCGCCGTTCAGGTCACCGCGGCGGCGTCGCGCAGGCTGTCGAACAGCGCGGCGCGGCGCATATAGGCCCGCGCGGTGTCCTTGTTGTCCGCGGTGCGGCGCAATTCCTCGAAATTGGCTTGGCGCACCGCCGGGTCGCGCTCTTCCATCAGCCGCTTGTTGGCGATGGTCTGGGCCTGCACGTATTTCACCGCGGCATGGCGGCGCTGGCGGCTGTAGAGGTCGAGCAAATCCTCTGCGGCCTCGCCATGAATCACCTTGGCGAGCTTGTCGGCCAGATTGATGCCGTCATGCATGCCGCCGTTCATGCCCATGCCGCCGATCGGGTTGTTGACGTGGGCGCTGTCGCCCGCGAGCAGGATGCGGCCCTTGCGGAACGTCGCGGCGACGCGCTGGTGCACGCCGTAGAGGTTAACGTACTCGATGTCGTAGCGACCGGATTTTGGGAAGAATTTCTGCAGCCGCGATTCGAGCCGCTCCGGCGAGAGCGCCGTGTTCTCGTCCTCGTCGTCGGGGATCGGGAAAATCGCGCGCCACAACCCGTCCGGGTTTTCGCCGCGCACCTTGAACAGGTTGCACCACTCGCGAGGGTCGGAGAAATAATTGCGGAAGCACAGGTTGGGATTGACCGTTTCGAATTTGAAGGTGGTCGCGATCTTGATGAACTTTTCCGGATAGGTGAATCCCTCGAACTCGATGTCGGCGAGCTTGCGCACGGTGCTGCGCCCGCCGTCGCAGCCGATCACGTAGTCGGCGCGCAACGTCTCGACGCCGCTCGGCGACGTGACCTCGACGTCGACGCCGTCCGCGGTCTGCATCAGCCCGGTGACGTTGTGCGAAAACCGCACGTCGAAATCGCCGGCGTTGGCGTACTCGGCGGCAATCGACGCCGTGAGCTTGTATTGTTCATACTGCAGCACGAACGGAAACTTGATCTCGTCCTTCAGGAGATCGAGATCGAACTCTGCGACCACCGAGTCGCTTGGCCGATCGTGGAAACGATAGGTGCTGGACCTGAGGCCGAGCGGCAGGATTTTCTCAAACACGCCGAGTTCGTCGAGCATTTCGAGGCTCGGCGGGTGGATGGTCGCGGCGCGCTGATCCTTGACCGGTGCAGGCTCGGTCTCGAACACAGTGACGGGAATGCCGGCTCGGTTGAGCGCCAGAGCGCACACCATACCCACCGGCCCCGCGCCGACAACGACAACGCGCGCGTTACGCTTCGATGACATCATGCAGAAGTACTGCCCAGCTAGCGCTCAGGCCGCGTCCTGGGTCTTGGCCGGCACCACGTCCTTCACCGCGCCCTTCCAGCCGCTCTCGGTGACGTCGAAGATGAAGCCTTCGGGCGTCGCGTACTTCACCTCGTAGTAGACGTTCGGGCCGGTTTCCTTGCGGCCGGTGACATGCTTGCCGCCCGCGGCGCGGATTTTCTGGTCGACTTCCTCGACGCTGTCGACCCACATGCCGAAGTGGATGAGGCCCTGCACGCCGGGCCGGTCCTCGAAGCCGTCGATCTTCTCGTCGCCGAAGTTGAGCAGCGCGACGTTGAAGATGCCGTCCGTCATGTACACGCCGCGTTGCGCGTTGCCGGCGCGTGTCATGCCGAAAGCATCTTCGAAGAACTTGGCGGCCTTCTCCGGGTCGCGAACCGAGATGGCGATGTGGCGCAATTTGTTGGCCATGGGGAACTCTCCCTTGTCGGAAAACGTCGTCCACTATCGGCCCCGCCCCGGTGCGCGGTCAACCGCCCGCGGCGCGGGGCTGATCTTTCACATCATCTGGACTTCGATCACGCCGGGCACGGCCTTGATGGCGCCGGCGATCTGCGGCGAGATTTTGAATCGGCCGGGCAGCTTCACCTCGACCTCGTTGCCGCCGTCGAGCAGCAGCACCATGCTGATCTCGCCGTCGCCCTTGCCCTCGAGGCGCTTTGCCACCGGCTCAAGCGGGCCCTGGTCGCGCAGGAACACCTTGAGGCCCTTTTGCAACCGCGCGGCGGCGGCGTCGAGCGGCTCGGCGGACTGGATGCGGGCGCGGATTTCGTCGCCCTGCGCCTCGGCGGTGAGGCCGAGCAGCACCGGCGAGCCGGGCTCCAGGAGGTCACGGTATTGCTGCAGCCCTTCGGCAAATAGCACCGCCTCGTAATGGCCGGACGGGTCCGACAGACCGATGATGCCCATCTTGTTGCCGGTCTTGGTACGCCGCTCGACGCGCGACACAACGGTCGCAGCGACACGCCCCGCGCTGACGCCCGATTTCACCGCGCGCGAGAACTCGGCCCAGGACTGCACCCTCATGCCCTTGAGCAGCGCGGCATAGTCGTCGAGCGGATGGCCGGACAGGAAGAACCCGATGGCATCGTATTCGCGGCGCAGCCGGTCGGCCGGAAGCCACGGCTCGGCCGCGGGCAGCATGATCTTCTCGCCGCCCGCCGCCCCGCCGAACAGCTCGTTCTGGCCGACCGATACGGCCTCATGGCTGCGTTGCGCGGTCGCCAGCAGCGTATCGATCGCAGCAAACGCGCGTGCGCGATTGGGTTCAAGCTGGTCGAACGCGCCGGAGGCGGCGAGGCTTTCCAGGACGCGCTTGTTCACCGCTCGGGGGTTGATACGCCGCGCGAAGTCGGCGAGGTCGGTGAAAGGCTTGGTGGCCCTGGCCTCGACGATCGAGTGAACCGCTTGGGCACCGACGCCTTTGAGCGCAGCCAGCGCGTAGTGAATGGTGTTGCCGTCGACATCGAAGGCAACACCGGAGCGATTGACGCATGGCGGCTCCAGCTTGATGCCGAGCCGGTCGGCCTCGGCGCGAAACTCCGACAGCTTGTCGGTGTTGTTCATTTCCAGTGCCATCGATGCGGCGAGGAATTCGACCGGATAATTCGCCTTTAGGTATGCGGTCTGATAGGCGACCAGCGCATAGGCGGCGGCGTGGCTCTTGTTGAAGCCATATTCGGCGAAGCGCTCCAGCAGATCGAAGATCGCGTCGGCCTGGCTGCGGTCGATGCCTCGTTCGGTAGCGCCTTTGACGAATCCTTTTCGCTGCGCCTGCATCTCCGAGCGGATCTTCTTGCCCATCGCGCGGCGCAGCATGTCGGCTTGCCCCAGCGTGTAGCCGGCGAGGAGCTGCGCCGCCTGCATCACCTGCTCCTGATAGACGATGACGCCGAACGTCTCGCGCAGGACCGGTTCGAGCTTGGGATGGATGTACTCCGGCTTCTCGCGGCCGTGCTTGCGTTCGCAATAGGTCGGGATGTTCGCCATCGGGCCGGGCCGGTAGAGCGCGACCAGCGCGATGATGTCCTCGAAGCGGTCCGGCCGCATGTCGAGCAGCGCGCGGCGCATGCCCTGACTTTCCAGTTGGAAGATGCCGACCGCTTCGGCGCGGGACAGCTGATCGTAGGTTTTCTTGTCGTCGAGCGGCATCGCGGCCAGGTCGAGATCGATATTGCGCTGCTTGAGCAGCTTGACGGCGGTGTCCAGCACCGTGAGCGTCTTGAGGCCGAGGAAGTCGAATTTCACCAGTCCCGCCGCTTCCGCCCACTTCATACTGAACTGGGTGACCGGCATGTCGGACTTCGGATCGCGATACATCGGCACCAGCTCCGCGAGCGGACGGTCGCCGATCACGATGCCGGCGGCGTGCGTCGAGGCGTGGCGGTAGAGTCCCTCGAGCTTGAGCGAAATATCGAACGCGCGCTTGACGCGCGGATCGCTGTCGCGCTCGGCCTGCAAGCGCGGCTCGCCTTCGATCGCCTTGGCGAGCGTGACGGGCGCCGCCGGGTTCTGCGGCACCAGCTTGCACAGCTTGTCGACATGCCCGTACGGCATTTCGAGCACGCGGCCGACGTCCCGCAGCACGCCCCTCGCCTGCAGCGTGCCGAAGGTGATGATCTGCGCGACCTGCTCGCGGCCGTAGCGCTTCTGCACGTAGTCGATCACCTCGTCGCGGCGTTCCTGGCAGAAGTCGATATCGAAGTCCGGCATCGACACACGCTCTGGGTTGAGAAAGCGCTCGAACAGCAGACCGAACCGCAGCGGATCGAGGTCGGTGATGGTCAGCGCATACGCAACCAGCGAGCCGGCGCCCGAACCGCGGCCCGGGCCCACGGGAATGCCCTGCTCCTTCGCCCATTGGATGAAATCCGACACGATGAGGAAGTAACCGGGATACTTCATCCCCTCGATGACCTTGATCTCGAAGGCGAGCCGTTCGCGGTATTCCTCGATGGTGAGGCCGGGAGCGAGCCCGTGAAGCTCGACGCGGCGGGCGAGCCCCGCCTCCGCGCGTTTTCTGAGTTCGGCGCCCTCATCGACGGTGCGGTCGCCGACCGAGAAGCGCGGCAAGATCGGATCGTTGGTGCGCGGCCGGAACGCACAACGCTGCGCGATCTCGACGGTCGACACGAGCGCCTCCGGCAGGTCGGCAAACAGCGCCGCCATCTCCGCGCGGCTCTTGAAATAGTGCTCAGCCGTAAGCTGGCGGCGGTCGGTTTCGGCGACCAGCCGGCCTTCGGCAATGCAGATCAGCGCATCATGCGCGTCGTAATCATCGCGCTTGGCGAAGAACGGCTCGTTGGCGGCAACGAGCGGGATGCCGCCGGCATAGGCGAGCCCGACCAGCGCCGGCTCGACGGAGCGCTCGGCAGCGGTGCCGTGCCGCTGCAATTCGATATAGAGCCGGTCGCCATAGATGCTTGCGAGAGTCTTGCAGCGCGCCGCGGCGAGCTCGCCCTGCCCGGTGGCAATCGCGGTATCGATCGGACCGGACGGACCGCCGGTGAGCGCAATCAGGCCATCGCCAGCGTCCTTGAGCCAGTCGAGGCGCAGATGCGGCTTTTCGTTGGCCGGCGTTTCAAGGAAAGCGCGGGAGCAAAGCCGCATCAGGCTGCGATAGCCGGTCTCGCGCTGCGCGATCAGCACGATGCGCGGCAGGATCCGGACACGGCCGTTGAGCCGCGGGTCGCGCGTCTCGTCGGCGAAATCGACGGCGAGCGCGCAGCCGATGATCGGCTGGATGCCGGATGAAGCCAACTTTTCCGAGAACTCCAGCACGCCGAACATGTTGTCGGTGTCGGTGAGCGCCAGCGCCGGCTGCTTGTCGGCCTTGGCCAACTCGGCGAGCTTGCCGATGGTCAGCGCGCCTTCCAGCAGCGAATAGGCGGAATGCACGTGCAGATGCACGAAACCTGGATCGGTCGCCACGCAGGAGCCTCGGGGTTTGACGCGGGGCGGATGCCTTACGCGATTCCGTCACCGACACTAAATCGTTGTCGCCGCGACGGCGTCGTTGGCGCGAAACCTTCTTACGATATACCCAGCTTTCCGGGACGGTTCCGCCGTCATGGCAAGGGAGCGGGACAAGCCCGAATTCCCATGCCATCCGCGTCTTGATCGGGGATGGGGAAAGACACGGATACCCGAGGCAGATGGGTATGACGAACGGCGGTACCGGCGGATACCTGGGGACTGGAACGCAGACGCTACAAACCCACGCTTACAATTACGCAGATACGGCACTCACAGAGCGGCCAAGACTTGCATCCACACTGCGATCATTCCGACAAACAGCGCGATTGAAGTCAGTGCAGCGGCTTCCTCTACAACGGCGCGAAACATGATTTCCTCCCTGAACGAACAAAGAACATAGTTCCCTTTTTGTTCTTGGTCAAGCGCTTTTTTGTGGATGCCGGAAATCCGCAATCTGACGCACCGGCCCGGCCGGAATGGCGCATTGACTTGGAGACTGGCGACCAGACTGGACGGGCGAAGCGGGTGCGTTTTCAGCATTCAATACGGGGGAGAAACCATGCGGCTGTCGGGCGCCATTTTAGCGGGTCTCATCGCTTTCACTCTTGCAGGCTGCTTCGAGGGCAAGAAAGGCGATCGCGGCGAGCAGGGCACGCCCGGCGCGACCGGGGGGCCTGCCGGGCCGACCGGCGTTGCCGGCCCTGTGGGTCCCGCAGGCCCGCAGGGTCCCTCCGGTCCAGCCGGCTCGGCCGCCCCGAACAACGCCCGTGTCGTTCAGGTCGAAAGCTGCATCGGCGGCTGTAACAATTCGTGCGCCGCCGGCGAAGTCGTGGCGTCTGCGATGTGCGTGCGCACTGGCCCAACCACCGCAGCAACGATTGCCGCGGGTCAGGCCGGCGGGGCCTGGCAGATTTCCTGCCCGGTCGGCTCCGCACGCCTCGTCGCGGTCTGTATGAAGGCGTAGGTCCGGCTACGGCAGTTCGACCACCAGGCCCTCGCGGATCGCCACACGGCGATCCATGCGCGCGGCGAGCTCCATGTTGTGCGTCGCAAGCACGACGGTGAGGCCCGACGCGCGGGTCAACTGCGACAACGCATCGAACACGTGATCCGAGGTGCGCGGGTCGAGGTTTCCGGTCGGCTCGTCGGCAAGCAGCAGCCGCGGCGCGTTCGCCACGGCGCGTGCAATCGCGACGCGCTGCTGTTCGCCACCGGAAAGCTGCGCCGGCCGGTGCGTCAGCCGCTCCTTGAGACCGAGATAGCTCAGGAGTTCGGTGGCCCGCCGCTTCGCCTCGCCGCGGCCGAGACCCCGTATCATCTGCGGCATCACCACGTTTTCGAGCGCTGAAAACTCCGGCAGCAGGTAGTGCGCCTGATAGACGAAACCAACCGCGGTGCGGCGGATCCCGGTGCGCTCTGCGTCGCTCAGCCTCGATGTGGCCTTGCCGTCGAAATACACCTCGCCCGCATCGGGATGCTCAAGCAGTCCGGCAATATGGAGAAGCGTCGATTTGCCTGCCCCTGACGGCGCAACCAGCGCGACCGATTGGCCCGGCCAAACCGCGAGCTCGGCGCCGTTGAGCACCTCCAGCACGGCATCGCCCTGATGATACCGCCGCTCGACCGCGTGCAGGAACACGACCGGATTGTCTTGCCGCTCGGCCATCACTCGTACCGCAGCGCTTCGACGGGATCGAGCCGGGCTGCGCGCCAGGACGGATAAAGCGTGGCGAGCAGCGACAGCGCCAAAGCCATCACCACCACAGCCGTGGTTTCGCCCGCGTCGACCTCGGCTGGCAACTGAGAGAGAAAATAGAGCTCAGGCGGGAACAGATTGGTGTTGGTGAGCCACGACAGAAATTGCCGGATCGATTCGATATTCAGGCACACCACGAGGCCCACCGCGAAGCCCATCATGGCGCCGACCACGCCGATTGCCGCGCCGGTGATCAGGAACACCCGCATGATCGCGCCTTGCGTCGCGCCCATGGTGCGAAGGATGCCGATGTCTCGGCCCTTATCTTTCACCAGCATGATCAGGCTCGATGCGATGTTGAACGCCGCCACAAGGATGATCAGCGTGAGGATGAGAAACATCACGTTGCGCTCGACCTGCAGCGCGCTGAAGAACGTGGCGTTGCGCTGCCGCCAGTCGATCATGAAGATCGGCCGTTTCGCGGCATCGGTCACGAGTTGCCGGTAGCGCACGATCTGGTCGGGGTTGGCGGTGTAGATCTCGATCGCGGTGACGTCGTTGGAGCGGTTGAAGTAGGCCTGCGCTTCGGTCAGCGGCATGAAGACGAAGGCGGCGTCGTATTCCGACATGCCGATCTCGAATACCGCAGCGATCTTGTAGGGCTTGATCCGCGGCGTGGTCCCCATCGGCGTCACGGCGCCGCGTGGCGCGACCATTGTCACGGAGTCGCCGGCGCGCAGCGTTAGCTGGTCGGCGAGGCGCCGTCCGATCACCACGCCCTGCCCCTGATCGAATCCGTCGAGCGTGCCCTGTTTGATGTTCTGCGCGATCGAAGGGATCAGAGCCAGGTCCGCGCCGCGGATGCCGCGCACCAGCACGCCCGCGGCGTTGAACGGCGAGGACGCCAGCGCCTGGCCCTCGACGATCGGAACCGCGATGCGGATGCCCTCGACCTTGGAGATGCGCTCCGCCACCGCCTCATAGTCGGTGAGCGGCGACTCCAGCGGCTGCACCAGGATGTGGCCGTTGAGACCCAGGATCTTGCCGAGCAGTTCCTTGCGGAAGCCGTTCATCACCGCCATTACGATGATGAGCGTCGCGACGCCAAGCATGATGCCAAGGAACGAGAAGGCAGCGATGATCGAAATGAATCCTTCCTGCCGCCGCGCTCGCAAGTAGCGCAACGACAGCATCCATTCATACGGCGCGAAGGGACGGGTCCCGACCGGCTCGCTCATTCTTCCCCTTTAGGCAGAGATTTCATCCGATTCTGGCGGATTCAAGCCAGCTTACTCGCACGATGTCGGCAGCAGCGCACAGCTTTCCCTTGCAGGCGATCTGGAACAGACCCCTTTCATGGGCTGGACCCCTTCAGTAGCCTTGAGAGCAGTCCCGGCTGGAACTCGCGACCACA
>Ga0190270_10000393_pt1 | contig 18747 bp, 4 predicted proteins | sample Popmic320T_FD_133748 | JGI IMG/M metagenome (GOLD analysis project Ga0190270, IMG submission 133748) | Populus adjacent soil microbial communities from riparian zone of Weber River, Utah, USA - 320 T | ecosystem: Environmental > Terrestrial > Soil > Riparian zone | place: USA: Utah | collected...
CCCACAGGGCCGCGCTCAGAAGCGGAGCGCCCTGGAGACGAATTTCAGCGTCGTTAAAGAGCCACCAGCCCTCAAGCAAACCGAACGTCAGCGTGGTGAAATCCTGTACGTCAGTAACTTCATTGAGCACAAGCCAGCCGTTGGTTTTCAACAGCGCCTTGGTATTTCTTAGCGTATTGCGCAGGTCTCGTGTCGCGTGCAGCACATTCGCGCCGATGAGGACGTCAAAATCACCGGGAACGTATCCCTGCGTGCGAATGTCATTTTCAATATTCAAGACCTTGAATTCGACGAACGGATAGCTAGCACCGAATTGTTTTCTCCCGTGCTGAGTAAAGCCTGCCGAGAGATCCGTGTAGAGGTAGCTCACGTGTTTCGCGTAAGGCGAAATAGCGCTTAGAACCGCGACTGTTGTGCCGCCAGTCCCGGCTCCTACTTCGAGAATTCTGATTTTCTCATTCGCATTCAGGTGCCGGAGGCGCGTTTTAATATAGGACTCGACACTCTGGGCTACGTGTTGATTGCATCGATCGGCGATGATGTTCCCTTTATAAACTCCTTCTACCAACCTCATCGAAGAGGCAGGGAAGATCACGTCAGTCGCTCGTACTTCTCCGCGCAGGATCGCTGGATACTGCTCAGAGCACATCCAGAGCAGATCCACATGGGCAACGACTTCGGGAAGAGTCTTGGCGAGTTGCTGTTTTCTCTCATGCAGTGCGCCCAATCTGTTCTTCAGTTCGCTGTCTCCGAGTTTCGAAGTGCCGGTGAGTGTTGTCCCATCCACTTGAATGAACCCGGCTCTGCCCAGGATTTCCAACAGCGCATCGAACAAACGGAAGTAAGCGGGTGCGATCCGCAAATGGGTCCGGAGACTCTCTCTCTCGTACGTTTCACCGGCTTGCTTAAAAGCACCCAGCTTTTGAAAGGATGACAGCAGCAGCTCCTGCCCGAACACGGCCACCTCGTCAAAGGCCTCTCGGGATTGGCGCAGACGTTGCGCATCGTCCGGCAGTTCCCTGATTTGTTGGACAGCGCTTGTGAAAACCGATGGATTTTTGTGTGGGTGCAAAGTTACGCACTGTTGCAGATCAACTCCCATAGCTTCCAGAAGATGTGCATCCGCCTTCACCGGCACGACCTGATCGAGCGGATACGTCAATACTCTTCGCACTGCTTCCATTCCCTCTTCAGAGCTTATGGATCCAACGCCCTGCGCCGCGAGACGCCGGTTGTACTCGGCGCTCGCCACCACTCCGACTTCTCCCCAGTAGCCCCAGTTGATCGTCTTCACCTCATATCCCACTACTTGCCGCAGGTAATGTGCGAAGGCATCCTTGAACGTACACCCAGCCGCATAATTGCTTTGCCCGGCGTTCCCGCTAAACGATTGTGCCGACGAAAAGAAAAGCATGAAGTCGAGTGATTCACCCTCCAACGCCAGATGCAAATTGACGCTGCCCTGGACCTTCGGCAAGAGCGCCGCCCGAAACTCTTCTTCCGTCATCGTCTCCACTGTCTTGTCTTTGAGCACCAGAGCGGAGTGGACCACACCGTGGATTGGACCGAACCGGGCTTTGGCCTGCTCGACGGCGCCGCGCATGCTCGAAAGGTTCGTGGCATCGGCCCGCACGTAGAGCACACTTGCGCCCAGCGATTCGATGCTGGTGATCTGCCGGCGCTGTTCCTGATTGAGCTCGCCACGTCCGACCAGGACCAGGCGCGCCTGCACTGTCTTAGCCAGATACTTGCTCAACTCCAGCCCAATGCCCCCCGCCCCTCCCAGAATCAAATACACTCCTTGCTGTCGAAAGGGTGTGCGATTAATTGGAGGCAATTGAACCGGGATCAGACTCCTCACGTAACGCTGCCCATGACGGAATGCTATCTCGTCGCCCCTGGCGTGAGCCGGTTCGGCGATGATTGAGAGAATCAGGTTGGAGGAAGATTGTGAGGAAACCGGCGCGCCAGTGATTGTCTGCTCCTCGCGCAGGTTAATATCCAAACTGTTTATGGCCCACTGCGGGTGTTCTTTCGCCACAGATTTGGCTAAACCAAAGAGGCTCGCGGCGTAAGGCTTGACGACTTCTCCCGGCAAGACCTGATGCGCCTCGCTGGTGATTACTTTCAGGCGGAGCGGCCTCCGGTGAAATCCGAGCCGGATAAGAGACTTGATCAGCCTGAAAAGTGAAAGAACTCCCAACTCCTGACTCTGCTCGAGAGCGGATAAATCAGGCTGCGTTTCGCCGTTCTGAATTCCTCCCAGAAAATAAAGACCATCGAGATCTTCGAATTGTCCGAACCAGCGATCAAGACTGACGGAATCGCGGGTATCTATCTCCCAGCTATTCTCCGAAAGTTGTCTGGTTTGCGTTCCCAGACTGACGCAAACAAAGTTATCCGCGGCGTGCGCTTCGGCCAGTGGAGCTTCAAGTCCCGAAAGCTGTGGTGGGTGAAATAGAAGAGTAGTCCTCTGCAAGCCTGTCAACGGCTGTTTCCTGTGAAGCTCGTTCCCATTGAATTCATGGGTCGCCAACGGCGTAGACTTCCAACCGGGCAGGTAAAAGAATTCGGGCAAACTGTCTTTCGTCTTCACCTTTCTCAAGGCTAACTCGTGAAGCCTGACGCAAATCTGTCCCTGCTCGTCGAGTAGGGCGATGTCGTAGCGGTCTTTCTCGATAAGTTTGACGTGGGCATAAGCCCGGGCCGTGAGTGGCCTGATGACTTCCACTTCTTCGATGGCGAATGGCAGCACCAGTTCCTCACGTTCCTGACGATTGATCGTGAGACCAGCGATTACCTGCAAGGCGCCATCCAACATGGTCGGATGAAGGGTATACTCGCGCAGTTCATGTTCATGTTCACGAGGTAAGGTCAACAGCCCGAGAGCTTCCTCATCGCCGCCCCAAATGTGCTCGACCCTTTGGTAGTAAGGACCATATTCGATCCCGATCGCTCTAAATTGCGGGTAGAGGGCTTCTTTTCGAATCTCGTCTTTGCATCTCGCCTTAATTTCGTCGATAGAAACTCGCAGGGTAAAATCTTCGTTGGGCGTTGTGCGTGGGCATTCTCCTCTGGCGTGCGTTATCGGGTTCGCGCCTGTTGTGTCATCGCCGCTTTGAATCTCGAAATGTAAAAGGCCGTTCTCTTCTCTCACGACGACTTGCACGTCTTTCTCGCCGCCCACGGCGAGTGGCTGCAATAAGACCACTCTCGCCAGTTTGCAAGAGGCAGCATTGTCTAACTGAGACAGCGCCGCATGGGCCATCTCCAGATAACCCACGCCGGGAAGGATAGACCGGTTAAGCACTCTGTGGTCCTTTATCAGCGGATCACTATCAGACAGGGTCTTATGGAAAACGATGCTCTGGTTCTGCCGGAAACTCCGTCGAGAATCGACATGGTCTAGCAATGGATGGAGACCTTTGTTTGAGTCAGGTTGAGCAGAAGTGGATTCGGGCAGCCAGTGTCGTATGCGCGCGAAAGGATAAGTTGGAAGCGAAAGCCGTTGGCGTCTTATCCGTGATCCGTCCGCGTTACGGTGCAACAAATGCCAGTCGATTTCGACACCCAGGAGCCAGAGCTGCGCAAGCTTATGCCACTTCCGCTGCTCAATGACGGTTTGAATGAAATCAACCCCTTCTTTTCCTTCGAGCAAAAGCTCTGATCCCGACTTACTGTGTCGCACATTTCCCTGATACAAGTCCTCGACGTCCGCATCCCCTGACGAGTAGCGGATCAGCTTTTCACCAAGCTCCTCCAGGCTGGATACAACAAGAACGAGACGCTCCTCCATCGCCTCGCGTCCAACTTGCAAGGTGTAAGCGAAGTCAGCCAGGTTGATCTGGTCCGAAGAATTTAGGCACTCGGCCGCTGTACTTCCCTGGTAATAACGGCGGACTTGTTCTTCATGCTCTTGAGCGATATGACGCGCGAATGTTCGGAAGCACGAAAATTTATTGAAGAGCGCTGGGTCCATCTCAACGTCATATTTCCGGTTAAACTGTTCGGCCAAGGCCACCAAACAGACCGGATCGACGCCGTAAGCGCTCATCTCCTCCGCGGGATCGATCTCTCGTGGGTCGAGGTTGAGAAGGTTTCCGGCAATACTCAGCAGATCGTTCTCGATCTTCTCTGAGATGTCGGCATCTATCGTAAGTGGACACTTAACGGCAGCATCTCTGCTGAGAAAATCAGCAATTTTTCCAGCATAAACTTTAAGCCTTTCTTCACTGCGCGCCGAAAGTATGATGAATTGAGGTTCTGGCTGCTGCGAATCAGCCGGCAATTCCCCCTGTCTATATTCTTCGAGAACGAGATGGGCGTTTGAGCCGCCGGCGCCAAATGAACTAATGCCTGCCTGTCTCGGATACGCCTCGCCCTCTCCGCTTTCACCAACGAAAGGGCTCCAGGGCTCGAGTGTACGCTGAACGAAAAACGGTGTGTCCTTGAAATTGATATGAGGATTCAGCGGCTCGGAATGGATGGAAGGCACGAGCTGTCGGTGCTTCATTTGCAGTAGCACCTTGGTGATACCTGCGATGCCTGCTGCAGATTCAAGATGTCCGATGTTCGACTTCACTGAGCCGATCGAACAGTATTGTTTATCGCCTGCGCGCTCCAAACTGCCGACGTCAACAAAGGCTTTCACCAATCCTGTCATCTCTATCGGGTCCCCTAAAGACGTTCCCGTGCCATGTGCTTCGAGATAACTAATCCTGCGCGGATCAAGCTTTGACTTTTTGAGAGCTTCAGCGATTACCTGGCTCTGGGCCACCGGATTAGGCACGGTATAACCATTGGTCTTGCCTCCGTGATTAATCGCGCTTCCTTTAATGACGCCATAGACGTGGTCGCCATCGGCGAGGGCTTTGGTCAAAGGCTTGAGCATTAAAGCCCCAACTCCTTCGCCCGGCACATATCCATCACCACCCTCGCCGAAACTTCGGCAGCGACCATCACTGGAGGTGAACTTGGCCTCGCTCAAAGCAAGGTACTTGTTGGGATGAATCGAGACGTTAACGCCTCCAGCAATCGCGACCTCGCAATCCCCCTGATGAAGGCTGGCACACGCCAGATGAACTGCCGTCAGCGAGGAAGAGCACATCGTATCGAGGGCGATGCTGGGGCCGCGGAAGTTGAAGAGGTAAGAGACGCGATTGGCGATTGAAGCATGCAAAGAACTAGGAGTGAAACCAGTACCTTTATAGCCGGCTTCGACACTGAACAATTGATAGTGTGCGTACATGACACCGACGAAGATTCCCGTTTTACTTTCTTCGAGATGTTCTCGGGTGTAGCCCGCGTCCTCTATCGTGTGCCAGACAGTTTCAAGGAACAGTCTTTCCTGCGGATCCATGATCTTCGCCTCTTTCGGCGAGATATTGAAAAACAGAGAATCAAACTTATCGACGTCATTGATGAATCCGCCCCATTGGCTGGAACTCTTTCCGGACACGCTTCCGCCGCCGTTCACTTGATCAGAGCTCCAACGTTCTCCAGGAACTTCGCTGATGCAATCTTTTCCGGCCTTCAGGTTTTCCCAAAACTGCGCGAGGTCGTCGGCCATCGGGTAGCGTCCGCTGATGCCGATGATGGCAATGTCCTCACGCTCGATTGTTTCGTGTGTAGTTGAGCGATGTTCCGAGTTTAGAAAGCGCGGTCGTTTCCGGTTGACGACCTCTCGGGTGCTTTCAGGAGAGAGATTCTGCTCGGCGCCTGTCGCCTGATTATCTCCAAACTTTTCGACGGTAAGCGTTCGGTGATTCTCGATAAGATAGCGTCCGAGTTCGGCAATGTTTCGGTATTCAAAAAAGAGTGTCTTTGATAACTCGCCGAAATGTTGCTCGAGTTGGCGGGTCAGGTTCATCACCATTACCGAGTCAATCCCGTACTGCTCCAGAGGCTCGCGTGAAGATATTTTGTCAACGGGGAGCTTTATCTCCGCGGACAGAATTTTCTTCAGGTAAGAGTCCACTCTTTGCAGTAACTGCTCATTAAATGCCGGGCCGGCAACGACCTCAGACTCGTTGGGTTCGCTAAGACATTGGTGAACGGACTCTGCTTCAACTGCTCTCAGCGCACGGGTAATTTTCCATCGATCTCCCGCAAACACCATCAATTGCGCGTGAGGGGATTGCAGACCTGCCTCAAAAGCTTGAAGGCCGTCGGGCGTTTTCAGGGGAACAAGGCCCATCGTTTGCCGCATCCGAATGCGGACCGCTTCTGACGTTTGTAGACCGCCATCCTGCCACAACGGCCAGTTGATAGAAAGCGTTTTGCCGGAGCGTTTGTTGTGCACACGCAGTTCTTCGCGTTGAACAGCGAAGTGATCGGCAAAGCAGTTGGCAAAAGCGTAATCACTCTGACCAAGATTGCCGAGCGCTCCCGCCGCCGAAGAGAAGACCACGAAAAAGTCGAGCTGTTCATCGACCGTAGCCTCATCCAGCCACACTGTTCCGAAAACCTTTGGTGCCAGAACCGCACGGATATCTTCCTCGGTCTTATTCAACACGAAGGCATCGCGTGTCACTCCGGCGGCGTGAATGACTCCGTTGATAGTGCCGAAACGGGATTTGATCTCCGCGATCAGCCTTTGAACCTCTTCGCGCCGCGAAACGTCGGAGCAGAGATAGATGACGTGCCCGCCCCCCTGCTCCAACGCACGTAGCTTAGCGGCTTGCTCGCGGCTCAACTCGGAACGTCCCGTGAGTATCAGTTGAACTTTTGCTTTGCTCACCAGGTATTCCGCGAAGATTAACCCAAGGCCCCCCGCGCCGCCTGTAATCAGATAGACTCCTCCCTCTTTGATAATCGTCTCCGCGCTCTGCGGGTCCGCCACATGCGCGGGCGCATACTCATCCCAGACCCTCACCTGCCGCAGCTCACCTTCGTAGCGCACCTCCTCATCGATCCCGCCGGGGATTTGGAACTCCAGGAGTAATTGTGCGAGCTGAGTAGCAAGCTGGTCATGGTCCAACCGGGATGTTTGGAGCGCGAGAGTTCGATAGGAAAGCTTTGGATTTTCCAGCCTGATGCTTTTCGCCAACCCAGACAAAGCAGCGCATGCGGGCTGAGCCGCCGCCCCGCGCTCTGCATGAACGTACAGTAACCGTGTCTCTCGTTGCGGCTTTTCCTCCATCAGGGCTTGTGTCAGATAGAAGCTGGAATAGAAACCCCAATTGAGCTGCTGCGAAAGACTCTCTGCTATGTCGTTGCTAAGTCGGTATGACCAGAGGTGAAGAATCCTGTCGGGAAGGAAATTCCGCTGCGCGAGTTTTGTAAACAGTTGCTGATAATCATCCTTCGAGGTGGGATTAACGACATAGCTATCGTCGCCCAGCTCCAGGAAGCTATCTCCCGGTTTGACCAGTATTGCCCGCGGTCCAGTCTTCTCGAGGTGAAGCTGTTGGTTTAAGGCATCGCGCACTTCGCCGCCCGTGTCGAAGATTAGAACTGCGTTCGACTCAGTATTCTTGCGGCCCTGCAACAAAGCCGGTGTAACGGCTTTTTCTTTCCAGACCGGACGATAAAGGATGCTTTCATCCACGTCAGTCTGATTCTCCTTGGACCCGCTCGAGGGAACTTGCCCGTAAGCTCTGATCGAAAAGTCGCTGATCTTTATAAGGAGCTTGCCCTCTTCATCAACCAGCCGAACATCGAACTTTTGGACCACGTTGCTCTGGCCCACCTCGACAGCCCGAGTCACGTACGCGTAGCCGGCTTCGGTTAGCGGATTGAATTGCTCTATCTCCCCTAACGAGAAAGGCACATAGAGATCTTGCGAATCTGCTTCGGGCTGGATCAGCAGCCCGAACACCGCTTGCAGTGCTCCGTCCAATATGGCCGGATGGTAAGAATAGCTTCGGAAGTCTGCCTCTAACCCTTCCGGCAACTGCAAGCGCGCGATTGCTTCGACCTCGTTGAAGAAAAGCTCGCGAACTGAGCGAAAGCGCTGACCATAGTTGAGCCCGCGCTGGCGGAATCGACGGTAGCATTCCTCGCCGCTCAAGCTTTGGCAGCGTGCCAGGATAGCCTTCAGATCGAGTGGCTCTGGATCTGAATTACGATCACCGTAGATTAGTTTTCCTTGAGCATGCACTTCTCGGGGATTGGCGCCTCGTAACGACCAAACCTCGTAATCCACTGCGCCTTCACCCGGATAGAGGCTGATGTTGATATCATTCTTCTCATCATCAGGATTAAAGACGACGGGACTCAGCCAGACTGTGTTTTTGACTTTCTGAACTTGCTCTCTTCCAGCTATTTCGCCGGCAGCGCGCGCCATCTCCAGGACGGCCACGCCGGGCAGTATTTTCCGACCTCCCACAACATGATCCGCCAGATAGAATTCGTGCTCGCGTAAATGGGTAGTAAATTTCTGCTCCTCGAGATCAGAGGTATTCATCTCAAGCAGCGGGTGCAGTTTTACCAGGCGTTCATCCTTGTCAATCACGAAAGGCTTTTCGGAAATTGGAATCCAATAGCGCTCTCTGGCGAAAGGATAGGTGGGCAGCGGAATCCGCCTGCGCTTCCGTCCCTCATCAAACAGTTGCCAGTCGATCTCCGCACCTGCAACCCAGAATTGTGCCAGCTTCGGGAGATCACGGGTATTCATCAAGGCAGCGAAGAAAGATGCGCCAGCTTCGCCTTCAATCAGGAGCGCGCCGATTTGATTATCGATGAGGCTCCCGGAGTAAAACCCTTCGATGTCTGTTTCTCCGTGACAATACTGATTCAGCTTTTCGATTAATTCGCTCTGACTAACGACAACCAACGCCAAGCGCTCCTGCATGTGCTCTCTGCCGACTTGCAGGGTAAAGGCGAGATTGGCTAAAGACCCGTTCCCTGCTGCGATGGTTGGATGTGTCAGGAATTTGGTTAATTTGGCGGCGTGGGCCTTAAGGCGGTCACGATTCCTGGCCGAGAGCAGAATAAGCTGCGAAGTAGGAAGGGCAGTATCTGCCTGATCGACCGGGCGAAGATGTTCTTCCAGAAGGATGTGGGCGTTAGCTCCTCCAGCTCCAAATGAGCTGACCCCGGCGAGTCGTGGACAAACAATTTCTTCCTCGCCGTTTCGCAGCACAGGTCTTGTCCAGTCGGCCAATTCCCTCTGCACGTAGAAAGGAGTGGTTTGAAAATCAATATTGGGATTCAAACTCTCGGCATGTAGAGAAGGAGCAAGCTGCCCGTGCTTCATTTGAAGAAGGACCTTCGTAATGCCGGCGATACCTGCGGCCGATTCCAGATGACCAATATTCGACTTGACGGAGCCAATCGCGCAGTACTGCCTATCGCTTGCATAAGCTTTCTCGCTGAGGCTGCGAAATGCTTTGGTCAGTCCCGTGATCTCAATCGGATCTCCCAGCGATGTGCCCGTACCGTGGGCTTCCAGATAACTGATCTTGCGCGGCTCGATTCCGGCATTCGTTAGCGCTTCCACAACCAGCTCACTCTGAGCGTTGGGATTGGGCACGGTAACCCCGTTTGTCTTGCCGCCATGGTTAATCGCTGTCTTCCTGATAACGGCGTAGATGTAATCGTTATCGGCGATTGCCTTAGAGAGATGTTTCAGAAGAATTGCCCCTACGCCTTCGCCGGGAACATATCCATCACCGCCGTCACCGAAGCTGCGGCATAGGCCATCGCTGGATGCAAATTTTCCCTGGCTCAGATTGATGTATTTACTCGGGTGAATGGTGACATTCACGCCGCCGGCAATGGCAACCTCTATCTCGCCGCGCCGAATGCTTTCGCAAGCCAGGTGGATGGCCGTCAGTGACGACGAGCAAAGGGTGTCGAGCGCGATGCTCGGGCCGTGTAAATTGAAGAAGTAAGATATACGATTGGCGATGGAGGCGAAAAAATTTCCCGGCGCAATGATGTTGCCTTTAAGTGTTTCCTCGGCACCGAATAGTTGGTACTGCGCATACATGACCCCCACAAAGACGCCGGCTTTCTCCTTCGCCAGCTTTGCTCTTGTGTATCCGGCATCTTCGAACGTCTGCCACACCGTTTCGAGAAACAGCCGCTCCTGCGGATCCATGAGTTCAGCTTCTTTAGGGGAAATATTAAAGAACAGTGGATCAAACTTATCCACGTCTTCAATGAAGCCACCCCACTTGCTGTAGCTCTTACCAGCCGCATCCTTGTCTGAATCGAAGAACGGACGATAATCCCAACGCTCGCGGGGAATCTCCGTGATGCAGTCTCTGCCGGCTTTCAGATTCTCCCAAAACTCCTCGGGACTATCTGCCCCTGGATAGCGTCCACCGATTCCGATGACAGCTATCTCTTCCTCACGTTCGAGGAGAGTAGAAATCAGCGCTTTTGTAGTTCGATGACCGTTGCCGTTCCCGTGGCCGTTTCCGTTGCCGTGGCCGTTTCCATTCCCGTTTCCGTGGCCGTTTCCGTTCCCGTTTCCGTTAGAAGATGACTTCGTGTTTTTCGGTTCACCGGCTGTCAGGAAGCGCGACTGCCCGAGCCGGCCGTCAACTCGTTTGCCATTTTCCTGTTCCGTAATTTTCCCCGCTTGCGTTGTCGCCGCATTCCGGTTTATTTCAGTCAGCTTCTCTGCATGATTTTTGACAAAATAATCGGCCAATTCAGCGATGTTCTGGTATTCGAAAAACAATGTCTTTGGCAGCGCGCCAAAGCACTCCTCCATATCACTGGTGAGACTCGTGATCATCATGGAGTCAATGCCATACTTCTCCAGCGGTTGATCGGAACGGACTTTCGAAACAGGCAGTTTGATCTCGCGAGACAAAACCGTTTTCAGGAATGTCTCCGCCGTCGCTTGAAGGTTCTCCCTTTCATGGTTCGTGGCGGACGGTGCGGAAATGGTTGGTGTGACAGCTTTGCTCGTTAATCTAGCTGCGGTATCGAAAAGGTACGCGACGCGCAATTTTTCAGGGTCGCCGGAGAGCACAACTAACTGATGATGCGCAAAGCGCAGCCCGTCCTCAAACGCCCGGATGCCGTCTTCTCGACCCAGCGGCACAAGCCCATTCGCTTTTTGCGCCCACAGCCGCGCCTCTTCCGGCACGACCATTCCGCCATCGAGCCACAGCGGCCAGTTGATTGATAAAGTTTGACCGTACCGTTTTTGCTGTAGCCGCAAATGTTCGCGAAAGGCGGCGAAGTGATCTAAGAAACGACTCGCATAAGCATAATCGCTTTGGCCCGGATTGCCTGTCAGCGCAACCAGCGATGAAAAGAGTACGAAGAAATCGAGCTTTTCGTCTTTCAAGGCCTCATCGAGATAGACTGTTCCGGAGACTTTCGGCGCCAATACCTCTTCGACGGCCGACTCCGTCTTCTTAAACAGGAACGCGTCTCTGACTACACCCGCACAATGAATTACTCCGTGAATGGCAATGAATCGCGATTTGGTTTTGGCAATCAGTTCGCTAACCGCTTCGGGATTGGAGACATCGGCTTGCCAATACACCACCTCAGCGCCGAGAGCTTCCAACTTCCGGATTGAAACTTCTTTCTCTGGCGTTACCGGACCACGACCGGTGAGCACCAGTTTCACATTTGGCTTTCCTGCCAGAAATTCAGCGAACAGCAGTCCCAGTGCGCCGAGACCGCCGGTAATGAGATACACTCCGTTCTCTCTGATTGTGAACGCCTCAAGACGCGGCTCTTCATTAGTAATCTCTTTCAAACGTCTCGTGAAGCGAGTCCCTTGTTCATAGCGAACTTCAGTTTCGTCCGATACCTCCTCGGATAATTCCCGTCGCACCACGTCTAACCACTGAGTCGAATTAACAGCGGATTGCGCTCCGGTGTTCATACATAATTCGATTGCCCGGCAGGACAGATGCGGATTTTCCAGATGCAGGGTTTGAGCAAAACCGCTTACCGCGGAGTGCAGTGGTTGTAGCGTCGTCTGGCTAAACGGGAAGAGATATAGAAGCGTGATCTTTCCTGAAGGCTTCTGTTGCAGTAGCGCCTGGCTGGTGTAAAGGATGGAGTGAAGTCCGGCTCCGGGCTGCGGGCGCGCTACCTCTGCATTCTCAATGAAATGCGTGCGCGACCAGAGATGGACCACGTGATGCGGTTGTAATTGCCGCTCCTTCAACGTGCCGAACAGGCGTTGATAATGCTGCTTACGCGCCGGGTTGATTTGGTAGACGAACTTGCTCAGTTGTTCGTAGCTTTCACCTGGCTTAACGAGAATCACAGGCGCGGTGCCGGCGATCTGTTCTTTAATGGCATCGCGCAGACCCTCATCAGTATCGAAGATCAAGAAAGCTCCGGTGGGAACACGTTCAGAAACGACGTCTCTTGGTGTACACGCTGTCCACTCACTACGGCAGTAGAGGATGGTAGGTTTGACATCCGGAGGAACACTGCGGTGGAGATTTGTGTCGACGCTTGTCGTTTTGAGATCTGACGCCTCGCGATCCGGGAGTCTTTTGTATAGTCCAAGCGCCTCTTCGGAAGACACCTGACCGTTCTTGATCATTTCAAGGATCTTCCTCACATCCAAAGGATCTTGCGCATCAGATGTAGGGCATTCGTAGCATGCTCCGTCGCCTGGGCTATGAGCACAAAGCTCAGCGAAAACAGGTTCTCTTTTTGAGCTATGCCGAATCTGGCTATTCATAGCAGCCTTGTGCACTAGGGTTTTGCTAATTACTTGTGTTGCACTTCAATAAACGAAAGAGGTGCGCTTAAACTTTGATCGCTCCCCAACGAATAGGGCCAGAGTCCACTCGGCGGTCCTCGGCAAATGCTCGTCGGACCTCGAGACCGCCTGATGTTGCCAGTGCGTCATTGCGGTTGAGCGCTGGTGTGTTTGACATGGCCAGGGCGAAGTGAAATGAGCGGTCTCTGCGAGTTTTGCCCAGGCTCGCGAAACTGAAAGGTGATGATTTGCAATTTGACGGATGCATAGATACCTCAACCGTCTACTGATTCACGTCTTTTCTGGGCAACTTCGATGCCATCGCGCTGTGCATGTTAATTCCTGCTCAATGCACTTTCACGCTTTGGTCCAGACCCTTCATCAGGATAGTTTTGTCCCGGAGGGATGATGAGCGTGGGCGGGATTGAGTCGGATCAATTTATCCTACGGCGCAGGCAAAAGTCCTGATTCACGATTGGCGCGAGGTGCTGGAAGGCATGCTAGGCATATTTCCTTTGGGCGTGGTGTATGAGGTCACACGCCGAGCGTACTTTGTTCAGATTTCTCATGTTGTATCCGAACTGGTCCAACAACGGCAAAGCGCTTGATAATGACCCGGGCTTCACAAGATATTTTACAAAGGTTGCCAGAGTGCCGCTTGGGCCGGCATCGATGTACAGATACGACCCCTCGTTTTCGAGCATCTGAACAGTTTTCTCAAAGTTTACCGGCTGGCGGATCAAGTTCCAGTAGTATTCCTGAGTGATGCTATTTCGGTCGAGACGTTGAGAATAGACTGACGAAATAACCGGTATTCGGCTCTCCTCGGGACGCATTGTCTCGAGCATCAGTTTGTATTCCTCCTCTACTCCCTCAATCAAGGGTGAGTGGAATCCGCAATCAATCGGCAGAAGCTGTGTCAAAATATGTTTCTCTGCAAGAAACCGCTGCAGTTCTTTCAGTCGTTCGACGACCCCTGCAATCACGAAGCTCTTACTGAAATTCAGACTGGCAACGGTGGTGTTGTGAAACTGCGCCGGGTAGTCTTCGACGATCTCGGGCGAGTGAAGAACGGCCAGCATGCTCGCCGGGGGTGTTTTAGTCTCCACGAGACGAGAAGACCTGATGAGAAAGTCGAGCGCATCCTCGAGGCTGACAAAACCACTGACGGCTAGTGCGACAATCTCTCCCAGACTGTACCCAAGCAATATGTCGGGCTGGATGCCTTCATCCATCAGAGTTTGTGCCACACTGTAGTTCACCATAAAGATGGCCGGACTAGTGTATAGAGTGCGGGTGAACGGTTCGTACTTGTCGGCTCGTTCCTCAAAGATATGATTAATCAAATTCACGCCGAGATGGCCCTCTGCGATCCCCGCACAGTAGTTCATCCAATAACGGAAGGTGCCGTGATTGTCGTAGAGATCCCTGCCCATCGAATAATACTGAGACCCCTGCCCAGAAAACATGAAGATAGTTTTTGTTGACATTGGTGTATCTACTCAGAATCGTTGAAGAATATGACGGCCTCATGCTTTGTCCTGCGCAAAACCCAAGAGCATTGACCGGCTTTGCATAAAAAGGCTCTTACCTCGGTATCAGAACCGGAATCGGGTAGCGACCGGGTCGCCGCTGAGCTAAGAAAGTATTGTTGATAGTGAAACGCTGGGCCTTTTTCTTACCAACGCTGACCCGGTCGCTACCGAGGAGTGTGTGAAAACTGAAGGTACGAGTGAATAACGCTGAAAGCGTTATTGGTCGTACCTGAGTTTTCACACACTCTCTACCGCTTCCGGCTCTGATACCGCTTCGCGAGCCCCTTCATTGGACCTTATGTACAAAGCTGCATTGACCATCAAGATTAGCGCCTGGCTTACGCGGCCTGTTTTACTTGAATGATTCCTGTTTCCCGGTGGCGAGCGTAAAGAGGAGGCCGGTAAATCATCTCCAACAATGGTGTGGTCATGAAGGTCGTCACCAGCGCCATGATAACCATCATTGCAAAAAGCGCCGGAGAGATAACACCGATGTCGAGTCCTATGTTAAGCACTACAAGTTCGACCAACCCGCGTGTGTTCATCAAGACGCCCAATGCTGCAGACTCGCGCCAGTTCATGCCGCTGGCACGGGCTGCGATGCTCGCGCCTCCGAATTTCCCGACAACAGCCACGCCGATAATAAGCGCGCAATAGAACCACATCTCCGTGCCACTCACGAGACCGATGCTGGTGCGCAATCCTGTAGATGCGAAGAAGAGTGGAAGCAACAGGACCAATGTGATGTCTTCCAACTTCTCTGTGAGGGCCCGCACAAAGCCACGGTTTTTGGGCATGATAGCGCCCGCTATGAAAGCTCCGAAGAGCGCATGGATGCCGAGGGACTCCGTCGCCAGACTGGAGGCGAAGACGATCAGCAGAATCACTGCAACCATGTCCTTCGAAACTTCTTCGCGCTGCTTGTACTTCACCTCGAGGTGACGCAATGCTTTTCGGGCAACGTACAACATGACGCCGACGTATGTGACCGATCCCAGGACCATCACCCAAAGAACGTTGTCTGCGCTTGAGGCGCGCACCAGCAACACCACGCCTGCCAAAATACACCACGCCGTCACATCGTCTATTGCCGCACACGCAATGGCGATCCCACCGAGGGGAGTACTGAGCAGTTTACGTTCCGTGAGGATGCGCGCGAGTACCGGAAACGCCGTAATACTCATGGCTGTTCCCATGAAAAGTGCAAAGTGGGTAAAGGGCACGCCATTGTCAGACAGCCTGGGGTAGAGATAGAGCGCAAGCAGACCACCAAGTAAGAAGGGGATCAGAATACTGGCATGGCTCGTGACCAGGGCTGTCCGCGCCCGTTCGCGCAGCAGCTTTGGGTTGAGTTCCAGTCCGACAAGGAACATGAATACCAGTAGTCCGATCTGACTTAGAGTGCTAAGAAAGCCGAGGCTGCTAAGTGGAAATAAAACGGCAAAAACATCCGGTGCAAGCCATCCGAGCAAAGAGGGTCCGAGCAGGATGCCGGCCGCCATTTCACCAACCACCTGCGGTTGATGAATCTTTCGGAAACCCCAGCCAACTATCCGCGCCGTCAGCAGGATCACGATAATCTGAATCAGGAGTGTTGTTATCTGTAACATTTCTTCTATCTCACTTCACCCTTGGATCTGACCTGACGTGTCGCGACGAAGTTGATCTCAGGCGCAGCCGGACATTTACTAAAAGAGAGGGCGCCGAGTAAGCGTTCCGGGCCTGCTTGTCTGTCAATCGTGGCGTACAGATGGATGGCATCGGAGCTGTTTCCTTGATCCGAAACTGGGTTGGTGGCTGGGTGATGCGATCTTGCGTTTACCATCGTACTTTCGATCTCACCTTCCAGGTTTATCTTTTTTTTGTTATTGAACGAAAGAGTAAGGTGCGGCCCTGATTGGGAGATCGAAAGAACCAATGGTTCTGATTGACGAAGTTGATCTTCACATGAGGAGTAACCCATTACCTGCCTGCTAACCTCTACGGTCCAGGGGCCGCTTACGGAAACTGGCGGCCGCAGGCTTTGACCTACGCGCAATACTCCTAAAACGCCGAGGACAGGAAGGCCGACCAATAATAGATAATGAATAAGTATTTTCATTTTCTTCCCGCTTTCTAATCGCGTCCCACGCTGAATTGGTAGAAGAGTTTGTGGCTTGATTCGTTTGGAATTTGGCTGCGTCGATAACAGGCGTATTGAGTACAAGCTTTAGCTTGCGGGGTTGGGAAGAAGTGAGTTTACGCCGTCACGAAGCAACAAACTGAAGGTTGTACTCTAAACACCTGTTGAGGTGCACACTCTTGTCCGCGTTTAACTGTCCACAAGAGATCTATTGAAGCCAGGCGGGCCAATCCCGACGGGCGGCCGCTTCATTGAAGGAAGGGAGTATTAATTTGTTCGATAAGCTGGTGAGCCTTAGTCACGTCAAGATGCCCGGCTTCTACTTTTTGAAAGAGGTCGGCAATAGCCTCGTCAGACATCAGGCTGGGAAGCATTGGGCCCCTACCATCAAATGGGTGCGGGGTGAAAGCCGGCTTAACTACGTGAGCCTCTGGTGGCCGTTGCGCCTTGGCGGAATAGTCAATAATCTCCACGAGCAATTTTCCCGATTGGTCCAAAATGGAGACGTTGAATTTTCTGAGGTTGGACCGGCGACTTGACGCGGTCACATGAACATAACAGACAGGCGATAAGGGTTCGATGATTCTGACTTCACTCAGTGCGAACGGCAGATAACGAGTCTCGGCAAGAGTCTCTATGTCCATCAGCCACAGCCCGGATTGCAGCGCTCCATCAAGTAGGCTCGGGTGCAGGACAAAGTCTTGCAGCTCGTGACTCCGTGTTGCGGGCAATTCAAGGCGAGCCAGGACCTCTGCTTCGTTGTAAAACAATTCCCGGACTACACGGAAGCTCGGCCCGTAATCGAATCCCAGAGAGCGGAACACTTCATAGCACGATTCTCCACTGATAACCTCCACGCAGCGCTCTCTAATTGATTCGATGTTAATCCTGTCGGGAGAGGATTTGATGTTGCTCCGCTGATAGATCAACTCTCCCTGCGCGTAGCTCACACGTTGCTGTTCTTCGTTTGTCGCCCACACGTCGTAAGTCACAGCGTTGGCGCCCGGGCGAAGACTGATAGATATCTCTCGTGAGTCTTCGTCAATCGCGAACGGTTTCATCCATACAACGTTTCTCAAGCTCCCTACTTTATTCTCACCCGACAATTCACCGGCGGCCCTCGCTATTTCCAGATAACTCACGCCCGGCAACACCTTCTGGTTTTCTATCAGATGATCGCTTAAGAAGAATTCGCGTCCGGTCAGTCGCGTAGTAAACCGCTGCTCCTCAAAACTTGAGGTATTGCGGTCGATCAGCGGATGAAGTTTAGAAGCCAAGGGGAGGTGGACGGTTTGGGCTGCGTCAACCGGTTCAGGAACCCAGAAGTATTCTCTGGCGAAAGGGTAAGTCGGGAGAGATATGCGACGGTGGTCTTCCGCCAGGTACAACTCGCCCCATTCCAATTCGCACCCCTGCACATACATTTGCGCCAACTCCTCCAACCCGGCTCGATACCCCTCCGCGGACCGCAGCATCCCGGCAGCTTCTCCAACAAGTTGCCTGCCGCGTTGCTCATCCACCGCTCTTAGGCCACGGCCAGACCTCTCCGGTGCGATGCTATAGACTCCCGCCACCAGATCACCACGGCTCAAGGCGCCCAACTTCTCCACTAACTCCTCGACCGTCTCCACCACTACCGCCACCCGCTCACTGAACTGACTCCTCCCCACTTGCAACGTATAAGCGATGTCTCGCAGCCGTGCTTCGCTTCCCGCTTGCCCAACCCATCCCGCCAACTCCTCGACTTTGCGCGACAGCGCTTCTTCCGTCTGCGCCGACAGCACCACCAGATACGCCCCCATCCGGTCCGCGGCCCGCACTTCCGGCTTCTCAGCTTCTCGCAGTACCAGATGCGCGTTTGTCCCGCTGAACCCAAATGAACTGACCGCTGCCTGCCGCTTGACTCCCGCCGCAGTCTCCCACTCCTGCAGTTTGGTGTTGACGTAGAACGGACTTTCCGCAAACTCGATGTGCCGGTTGGGCTCCGCAAAGTTCAAAGAGGGCGGCAGTTGTTTGTGCTTAAGTGCGAGCAGCACCTTAATAACGCTCGACACACCCGCGGCCGTCAGCGTGTGTCCGATGTTGGTCTTGACTGAGCCCAGCGCGCAGTATTGCCGCGCCCCCGTGTAACGGCGGAAGGCGTCAGTCAGCGCCTGCACTTCGATCGGATCACCCAATCGCGTCCCCGTGCCGTGCGCTTCCACGTAAGTGATTTCGGCCGGGTCGATCTGGAAGCGATCGTAGACTTCACATTCCAGAGCGGTCTGCGCCGGCGCGCTAGGCGAGGTGATACCGTTGGTCTTGCCGTCCTGGTTAATGCCCGAGCCGCTGATGATCCCGTAGATGTGGTCGCCGTCGCGCAGGGCCGCGTCCATGTTCTTGAGAATCAAAGCGCCAACTGCCTCGCCCGGAACGAACCCGTCCGCTGTGTCATCGAAGGTCTTGCACTGCCC
>Ga0190270_10000394_pt1 | contig 18717 bp, 21 predicted proteins | sample Popmic320T_FD_133748 | JGI IMG/M metagenome (GOLD analysis project Ga0190270, IMG submission 133748) | Populus adjacent soil microbial communities from riparian zone of Weber River, Utah, USA - 320 T | ecosystem: Environmental > Terrestrial > Soil > Riparian zone | place: USA: Utah | collected...
GAGGTCGCCGGCCGAGAGCCAGGTCCAGAGCGTCGAGGAGTGCGTCCGCTCCTCCGGATTCTCGCCGAGCAGGACGGCGAAGACGACCACGGAGCAGGCGAAGGAGACGAGCGCCGACCCGGCTGCGAGGAAGCCGGCGACAGAGCGCGTGATGATCGTCCCTGCGAGGGCGATCGCGACGACCGCGGCCGCCGGGGCGAAGAGCGCGATCCAGGCGGCGGCGATCATCCGCGCAGGGTGGTGAGCTTGTCGACGTCGAGCGCGACGTGCCGCCGCGAGACCGCGACGATGAGGCCGAGCCCGACGACCGCCTCCGCCGCGGCGACGACCATCACGGTGAGCGCGAAGATCTGGCCGGTGCCGGTCCCGGTCTGGCGCGCGAAGGCGATCAGGGCGAGATTCCCCGCGTTCAGCATGATCTCGAGGGCGAGGAGGACGATCAGCGGGCTGCGGCGGATGAGCACGCCGAAGGCGCCGGTGGCAAAGAGGATCACGGAGAGGATCAGGTACGCGGCGACGCCGGGCCCGGGCACTTAGGAGCGGCTTTCTCTGGGGACGGCGCTGCGGAGAATGACGCCGCCCACGGCTGCGACGAGGAGCACGATGGACGTCACCTCGAACGCGAGCAGGTGGTCGCCGAGGAAGAGCCGGCCGATCTCCGCGGGCGTGCCGAAGCTGTCTTCGATCTGGGCGGGAGTCGAGAGCTGGTCGCCCGCCTTCAGGGCGATGACGACCACGATCTCCACCGCGATTGCCGCCGCGGCCACGATCGCGGCGAGGGACTGTGGGCTCGGCTTGCCCGCCCAGGGCGCGTCCGCCCTTCCGCCGAGGTAGGCGATGACGAAGAGGAACATCACGACGACGGCGCCGGCGTAGACGAGCACCTGCGCGGCGGCGACGAACTCGGCGGCGAGGAGCAGGTAGAGCACCGCGAGCGAGGCGAGGTTCCCGATCAGCGCCAGGGCGCTGTAGAACGGATTCTGGAAGAGGACGACCGCGATTCCCGAGCTGAGCAGCGCGAGCGCGGCCAGCACCCAGACGACCCACACGATGAAGTTCGTCACGAGTCCGACCTCCACACCGGGATCGGCGTGTCGTAGAGCTCGCGGTCGGCTACGGGCACGCGCTTGACCGGCGGGGCGAGCAGCATGTCCTTCGTGTAGATGAGGTCGTCGCGCGAGTACTCGGAGAGCTCGTACTCGGCCTCGAGCGTGATCGCATCGAACGGGCACGCGAGCTCGCAGTAGCCGCAGAAGATGCAGCGCGAGAGGTTGATCTCGTAGATGCGCGCATAGCGCTCGCCCGGCGAGACGCGGTTGTCCGCCGTGTTCTCGTCGGCGACGACTCGGATGCAGTCGGCCGGGCAGGCCGCCGCGCAGAGCGAGCAGCCCACGCACTTCTCGAGCCCGTTCTCGTGGCGCCAGAGGCGGTGCCGTCCGCGGAAGCGCGGGTACACCGGGCGCTTGTACTCCGGGTACTGCTGCGTGATCGGCTTCTTGAAGATCTGCCGGAACGTGACTGCGAATCCCTTGAGGCTGACGAACGGCTGCGGGCTCATACCAGCGCCACCAAGATGGCCGTTACAAGCGCGTTCAGAGTCGCGACGGGCAGGAGGACTTTCCAGCCGAAGCGCATGAGCTGGTCGTAGCGCAGGCGCGGCAGCGTCGCGCGCAGCCAGATGAAGGCGAAGAGGAAGGCGCCGAGCTTGAGCAGGAACCAGATCGGCCCGGGCAGCCACGGCCCGCCCCACCCGCCGAAGAAGAGCGTCACCGCGAGGCCGGAGAGCGTGATCATGTTGATGTACTCAGCCGTCGAGTAGAGGCCGAAGCGCATGCCGCTGTACTCGGTGTGGTAGCCGGCGACGAGCTCCTGCTCGGCCTCCGGGAGGTCGAAGGGGGGCCGGTTCGTCTCGGCGATGCCGGCGACGAAGAAGACGAGGAGCCCGACGAACTGCGGGGCCGCGAACCAGATCGTCGCCTGCTGCTTCTCTGCGATGTCGACCAGCGAGAGCGACTGGCCCATGATCACGACCCCGAGCACGGAGAGCGCGAGGGAGACTTCGTAGGAGACCAGCTGTGCCGCCGTGCGCATCGAGCCGAGGAGCGAATACTTCGACTCGCTCGCCCAGCCGCCGACGAGGAAGGCGTAGATGCCGATCGCGCCGAGGGCGAAGATCAGCAGGAGGCCGATGGACACGTTCGCGATCCAGCCGGTGACGTCGTAGTCGCCCACATGCCAGACGCCGCCGAACGGGATGACGCTGAAAGCGGCGAGCGCGGTGAAACAGGCAACGGCGGGTGCGGCGATGTAGAGGAGGTCGATCGCGTTCGCCGGGAAAAAGCTCTCCTTGCGCAGCAGCTTCACGAGATCCGCGATGGGCTGTAGGAGCCCGAAGGGGCCTGCCCGGTTCGGCCCGTAGCGCTGCTGCATGCGGCCGAGCAGCTTGCGCTCGAGCCAGGTCGAGTAGGCAAACGCGGCCATGACGAGGTTGATGACCACGAGCGCCTTGATGACGTCGATCCACCACGGCTGGTTCAGGCTCTGGTCCATCAGCCCGCCTTCACCTCGACGCGGTCGTGCAATCCCTCCGCGTGCTCGGACGGGATGCGGACGACCCCTTTGCGCAGCCGGCGGTTCACCCGGGCCCGGAGGGAGCGGCTCATGCCGTTCGAGGAGACCGTCACCGTCGAGCCTGCCGCGATCCCGCGGGCCGACGCGTCCTCGTATGAGAGCTCGACCTCATCGGCCGGGCGCTGGAACTGGAGCTGCTGGACGCGCTCGACCGCCGGCCCGCTGAACAGGGACCGGTAGCGCACGAGTGCGAGGCCTTGCCCACGCTTCGGGGCGGCTGCTTTCGGCGCGGCCACGGCTGCGTCCGGTTCCTCCACCTCCGACAGCGCGGCGTGGTCGTCGGGCAGCATCGTGGGCCAGGGGTCGACCTCGACGCCGAAGCGGCGGGCGACCCCGGCGAAGAAGGCGAGCTCGTCCTCGGCGGGAGGCGCGACCGCGCGCCGCTGGCGCTGCGGCCGGCCCTCGAGGTTCACGGTGGTCCCATCGCGCTCGAGGTAGCTCGTGCCCGGGAGGACCAGATGCGACCAGAGCGTTCCCTCCGACTCGAACATCGCCGTCGTGATCACGAACCTCGCGCGCTCCGCAAGGTCGCGGACGTCCGGGTTTCCGGCGGCCTCGTCGCCGGAGACGATGAGCGCGCCGATCTCGCCTTCGGGCACGGTTCCGGGGTCGCCCCAGGCGGCCGCGACGCCACGTCCGTTCGGCGTGCGCGGAATGAGGTAGACGGACGCCTTGTCGCCGAGGCTCTCCGCCAGGGCGAGCGCGTGCGCTCCGCCCGTGGGATCGTCCTCCGACCAGACGATCGCAACGCGCCCTGCCTTGTCGAGACTGCGCTTCGCGTCGCGGAGCTCCTCGGCAGGGCTTTCGGCCTGCAGCTGGGCGGCCGCCCAGGCGGCGCTTCCGGGCTGAAGTGCGGCGGAGCCCGCAGAGTTCAGGGTGATGACCTCGGCGCCCCCGCGGCGGGCTGCGCGGAGCCAGAGGTCGAGAACCGGGGCTCGCTCGACGACCGGCTCGTCCCCGAAGACGAGGCAGACATCCGCATCGCGAATCGCCGAGATCGGCGCGCGGAAGCGGTCGAGGGCGGGATGGAAAGTGTCCGGGAGCAGTGCGCTGCCTCCTCCGAGCCCTTCCTTGACCAGTCGGGCGATCGCCGTGGCCGTCTCGACGGTCTCGCCACCCGAGAAGACGACGACCACCGGGCCGCCGGCCTCCTTCAGGCCGCGCTCGGCCTCGTCCAGAGCCTGCTCCCACGAGACCGGCTCGAAGCCCCGTCGGCGCACCCGGCGTCGCGGGACCGAGATCCGGTCGTCGGCCTTCAAGTGTCCGTAGGCGAAGCGGCCCTTGTCGCACAGCCACCCTTCGTCCACCTCGGCGTGGTTTCTGGAGAGGATCCGCGCCACCTTGCCCTCGCGCGTCGTCGCCCAGGTGTTGCACCCGACCGGGCAGAGGCCGCAGACCGTGGGGACGTTCTGGATCTCCCAGGGGCGGGCGCGAAACCGGTAGGTCGTCGACGTGAGCGCGCCGACCGGGCAGAGCTCGAGGACGTTGCCGGAGAAGTGCGCGCGATAGGGCTCGTCCTCGAAGGTGGCGATGACGGAGCCCGCGCCGCGGTTGATCGCAACGAGCTGCCCGTCCTCGGCGACGGTCTCGGAGAAGCGGGTGCAGCGGTAGCAGAGGATGCAGCGCTCCCGGTCGAGCGCAATCAGCGGCGAGACCGGGATCGGCTTGTCGAACGTCCGCTTTTCGAAGCGCATGCGGGTCGCGCCCGGCCCCCAGCGGAACGTGAGGTCCTGGAGCGGGCACTCGCCGCCCTTGTCGCAGTCCGGGCAGTCGAGTGGGTGGTTCAGGAGGATGAACTCGAGGACGGCGTTCTGGCCCTCCGAGGCTTTCGCGCTCGTCTGCGCGGTCGAGAGGACGAGGCCGTCCTGGGCGGTCATCGTGCAGGCCGCCTGGAGCTTCGGCATGCCCGCGACCTCGCAGAGGCACATGCGGCAGGCGCCGACCGGTGCGCCGAGCCTCGGCTCGTAGCAGAAGACCGGTATCTCGATCCCGGCCTCGAGCGCGGTCTCGATCATCCCCTGGCCCTTGGGGACCTGAATCTCGCGACCGTCGACGGTGACCGTGACGAGCTCGGGGCTGCTCACGCCGGCACCTCGATCTCCGCGCGGATGCGCGCGTGGTACTGGTCGACCGGCGCCATGACGTGGTCGAGCGTGGAGTCGCCGTGGAACGGGCACCCGCCCTCGTCGATGTGGCGCTGGTACTCGTCGCGGAACTTCGCGACATAGCTCGCCACCGGCATCGCGGCCGCGTCGCCGAGCGGGCACAGGCAGTTGCCGAGGATCCGGTCGCAGACGTTCAGGAGGAGATCGAGCTCTCCCTGGGAAGCCTCGCCGTCCTCGATCTTCCGGAGGATTGAGACCATCCAGCGCGTCCCCTCGCGGCAGGGCGTGCACTTCCCGCACGACTCGTGCATGTAGAACTGTGCGACCCGCAGGCCGAGCTGCACCATGCAGCAGCGGTCGTCCATGACGATGACCGCGCCCGAGCCGAGCATCGTGCCGCGCGCCGCCATCGAGTCGAAGTCGAGCGCGGTGTCCACCTCGTCCGCGGTCAGCACGGGCACCGACGAGCCGCCGGGGATGATCGCCTTCAGCTCGCGCCCGCCCGGGATTCCGCCCCCGATGTCGTAGACCAGCTCCCGCAGGCTCGTGCCGAGCTCGACCTCGTAGTTGCCGCCGTTGGCCACGTTGCCCGAGAGCGAGAAGACCCGCGTGCCCGTCGAGTGCTCGACGCCGAGCTTCGCGTACTCGGCGCCGCCGATCTCGAGGATCTTGGGCACCGTCGCGAGCGTCTCGACGTTGTTGATGAGCGTCGGCGAGGCGTAGACGCCCGAGATCGCCGGGAAGGGAGGCTTCGAGCGGGGCTGGCCGCGCTTCCCCTCGAGCGATTCGAGGAGCGCGGTTTCCTCACCGCAGATGTAGGCGCCGGCGCCGCGGTGGACGACAACCGTGAGGTCCCAGCCGGTGCCGAGGACGTTGGGCCCGACCAGGCCAGCGTTCAGTGCCTCCTCGAGAGCGTCGCGCAGGATCTCGAACTCGGTCAGATACTCGCCGCGGATGTAGATGAAGGCCGTGTTCGCTCCGATCACGCGCGAGGCGATCACGACTCCTTCGATGAACATGTGCGGGATCCGGGCCATGATCTCGCGGTCCTTGAAGGTGCCCGGCTCGGACTCGTCCGCGTTCGCGACCAAGTAGATCGGCTTCGCGCTCTCCTTCGGCTTGGGGAGAAAGCTCGCCTTGCGCCCCATCGGGAAGCCGGCGCCGCCGCGCCCGCGCACGTCCGCGGCGAGAAGCTCGTCGAGGGCCTTGCTGCGCTTCATCTTCAGCGCCTTCCTGAGCGACTTGTAGCCACCGACCTCCTCGTACTCGCTGAGCCTGGTGAGGTCGCGACCGTCCGCGTCCGCGAAGAGGAGCTTCGTCAGCGCCCCATCACTCGGTGCCATTGCGGAGCTCCTCGACGATGGCGGCGACGTCCTCGGGCTTCACCGGCTCGCGATAGCGGTGGTCTACGGAGACCACGGTGCCCCAGCCGCAGCCGCCCGCGCACTCGATCGTGCGGAGCGTGAACTTGCCGTCCTCGGTCGTCTCGCCGGCGTGGACGCCGAGCTCTCCCTCGAAGGCTTCGAGCACCTGTTGGGCACCGACGAGCGCGCACGAGACGTTCGTGCAGACCTCGATCATGTGCCGACCGACGGGCTCGAGGTGGAACATGTCGTAGAAGCTCGCGACCGCCTTGCAGTAGGCGGGCGTCAGGTCGAGCGCCTCGGCCACCTCGCGGAACGCGTCTGGGGGAAGCCAGCCGTAGCGCTCCTGCGCGAGCCTGAGCGCGGGCATGACGGCCGAGAGCCGCTGGGGGTAACGCGCGGCGATCGTCTGGATCTCGTCGTAGAGGGCCTCGGGCGCCATTAGCGGTCGCAGTCGCCCATGACCGTGTCGAGGGAGCCGAGGATTGCGATGAGATCGGCCACGAGCGAGCCCGCGACGGTGGTCGCCGTCGCCTCGAGGGCCACGAAGGAGGGGGCGCGGAACTTCACGCGCCAGGGCTTCGATCCGCCGTCGGAGACGACGTAGCACCCGAGCTCGCCGCGTGCGGACTCGACGGCCACGTACACCTCGCCCGCGGGCACGCGGTAGCCCTCGGTCACGAGCTTGAAGTGGTGGATGAGGCTCTCCATCGACGTATGCAGCTCGTGGCGAGGAGGCAGGACGATCTTGCGGTCGTCCACGGTCCACGGCCCCTCGGGCATGCCGTCGAGGCACTGCTGGACGATGCGCGTCGACTCGCGCATCTCGTCCATGCGCACCTTGTAGCGGTCGTAGACGTCTCCGTTGAAATAGACCGGCACGTGGAAGTCGACCTGGTCGTAGGCGAGGTAGGGCTGGACCTTGCGCAGGTCCCAGTCGACTCCCGATGCGCGCAGGACCGGGCCGGACTGGCCGAGCGCGATCGCGTCCTCCGCGGAGAGCAGGCCGATGCCCTTCGTCCGCTCGAGCCAGATCGCCTGCCGGTCGAGGAGCGCCTCGTACTCGTCGACGCGGCCCGGGAACACGTCCGCGAACTTGCGGCACTCCATGAAGAAGCCGGGCGGAATGTCCTCGGCGAGCCCGCCGGCCTGGAAGTAGCGCGTGTGCATGCGGACGCCGGTGACGAGCTCGAAGAGATCGAGGACGGCGTCGCGCTCGCGGAAGCAGTACCAGAGGAGCGAGATCGCCCCGAGCTCGAGCGCGCCCGTGCCGAGCCAGATGAGGTGGGAATGGATGCGCGAGAGCTCGCAGAGCAGGGTTCGCATCCAGGTCGCCTTCGGCGGCGGCTCGACCCCGAGGAGCTTCTCGATCGCGAGGACGAAGGCGAGCTCGTTGATCTGGAACGAGAGGTAGTCGATCCGCTCCGGGTAGGTGATCGCCTTCCACCAGGTCTTCTGCTCCATGTTCTTCTCGAAGCCCGTGTGGAGGTAGCCGATGACGGCCTCGACGCCCTCGACCCGTTCGCCGTTCAGCTCCACGATGAGGCGGAGGACGCCGTGTGTGGAGGGATGGTTCGGCCCGAAGTTGACCTCGAGGATGTCGCCCTCCTCGCGAAGGACCGGGTCGACCTGCAGGACCGACGGGATCGGGCTCGGGATCCTGGTGCCCGTGTAGATCGGTGCCTGCTTGCGTGCTGCGAGGGTCACTATTCGGCTCCCGAGAACCGGACCGGCTCGCCGCCGATCGGGTAGTCCTTGCGAAGCGGGTGGCCCTGCCAGTCGTCGTCCATGAGGATCCGCTTCAGATTCGGGTGGCCCTCGAACTCGATCCCCATGAGGTCGTACGCCTCGCGCTCGTGCCAATCGGCGGTCGGCCAGACGGAAACCACGCTCGGAACGGACTCTCCCTCGTCGCACCAGACCTGGAGCCGAACGCGTGTCGCCCGGCGGGCGCCCGAGACGACCGAGACGAGGTGGTACGAGACCGAGAAGCGCTTCGGCTTCGGCTCCGGCTTCTTCGCGAGGCCCCATGAGCCGGGCCGGTTGATGTCGCGCCCGCCGCGATGTCCCCAGTAGCCGGCCACGGTGCGCTCGTTCCAGCCGAGGTAGTCCGTCGCAGTGATGTCGGCGAGGAAGTTGAAGCCGCTCTCGTCGCGCAGGTACTCAGATGCCTCGCGGAGCCCCGCCGTCTCGACGACCACCGTCGTCTCGCCGCGCTCCTCGGTCACCGAGGTGAGCCGCGGGACGTCGGCGAAGTTCACGATGCGACTCCGCGGATCTCGTACGCGGGCGGGACCCCGGCGAGGATCTTCTCCTGCAGCCGGACGATGCCCTCGAGGAGCGCCTCGGGCCGGGGTGGGCAGCCCGGCACATGCACATCGACCGGCACGACCTTGTCCACGCCCTGGAGGACGGCGTAGTTCGAGAACATTCCGCCGGAGCTCGCGCAGGCGCCCATGGCGATCACCCACTTCGGCTCGAGCATCTGGTCGTAGATCTGCCGGAGGGGTGCGGCCATCTTGTGGGAGACGCGCCCCGAGACGATCATCAGGTCGGCCTGGCGTGGTGAGGAGCGGAACACCTCTGCACCGAAGCGCGCGACGTCGTAGCGTGCGCCGACGATCGCGATCATCTCCATCGCGCAGCAGGCGAGCCCGAACGTATCCGGCCAGATCGAGTGCCCCTGCGCCCAGGCGACCGCCTTCCCCACGGTCGTGAGCCCGATCTTGGACTCGAGGTCGCCGAGCTCCTGCTCGAAGATGCCGGGCCCCTTCTTGCGCATGAGGGTGCGCTCCGAATGAAGCCCGTAGTCGGCCAGGCGCTTCTTCCGTCCTACGTCCGCCAATCCAGCGCCCCCTTCTTCCAGACGTAGACGTAGGCGACCGCGAGGATCGCGATGAAGAAGCCGAACTCGGCGAGCGCGAAGCTCCCGAGTGCGTCCAGCCAGAGCGCGACCGGGTATAGGAAGACGATCTCGATGTCGAAGACGATGAAGAGCATCGCCGTCAAGTAGAAGCTGATCGTGAAGCGCTGCCGCTTCGGCGGGCCGACCGAGACGCCCGACTCGAAGGGGATCGTCTGCTGGCGGGCCTTCGTCTTCGGACGGGTCGCGAGGATGAACGAAGCCGCGATCAGCGAGGCCGGGATCGCCAAGGCGAAAAAGCCGTAGACGAGGAACGGGAACCAGTCGTCCAGGACGGCCAGCGGCACGCCAGCATACTAACCGTCCTCGGGTCCGTGAGACTTGTCACGAACTCCGCGTTCTTTCCAGCGTTTTTCGGCGGCTTACGTGTCACAAGGTCGGGGGGTGTTTGACCGGTTAGGCCGTTGGTACACTGAGATCGATGGTCACCGTCACCGAGTCTGCGGCCACCAAGATCCGCGCCCTCATGGCCGAAGAGCCCGAGGGCGATATTTCCGTTCTCCGGATCGCCATTCAGGGCGGCGGGTGCTCGGGCTTTCAGTACGCCCTCGGGTTCGACCGTGGGCCCCAGGACGGTGACAACGAGATCGAGATGAACGGCGTCCGCGTCGTCATCGACCCCTTCAGCGCTCCGTATCTCGCCGGTGCCGAGATCGACTATGTGGACGCGCTCATGGGCGCCGGCTTCGCGATCAACAACCCGAACGTCGAAGCCGCGTGTGGCTGCGGCTCGTCCTTCCAGGCGAAGGAAGGTGCGGTTGAGGGTGAGGCCGTGCAGGCGCATGCGGGCGGCGGTTGCGGCTCCGGCTGCTCGCACTAGCGTTTCCTGACCCGGGGTAGCATCGAGCCAGGCGTGAGCGAAGCCGTCTGCGATATCACCGTGATCGGCGCGGGCCCGGTGGGCCTCGCTGCCGCGTACTACGCGGGCCACCGCGATGCCACGGTCCGCATCGTCGAGAGCCTGGGCCAGCTCGGCGGGCAGGTGGCGGCGGTCTATCCGGAGAAGCACGTCTACGACGTCGCGGGCCATCCGAAGATCAAGGGCCAGGATCTCGTCGAGCTCTGCGTCGAGCAGGGGCTCCAGTTCGGGGCCGACGTCCACCTCGACGAAGAGGTCGCCGACCTGAAGAGGCTTTCCCAGAACGGCGAGGAACTGCTCGCGTTGACCACCAAGTCCGGGAAGCGGTTCCTCTCTCGCGCGCTGATCGTCACGGCCGGCCACGGCGCCTTCGAGCCGAGGAAGCTCGAGCTCGAAGGGATCGACGACTGGGAGGGGCGCGGGCTCCATTACTTCGTCACGCGCAAGGACGTCTTCAAGGGCAAGAACTGCGTGATCGTCGGCGGCGGGGACTCCGCCCTCGACTGGACGCTCGGCTTGCAGGACACGGCGGATCTGCCGATCACGCTCATCCACCGCCGCGAGCGCTTCCGGGCGCTCGAGACCTCGGTGAACGAGGCGCGCAGGCTCGAGGGCGAGGGCAGCGTCCGCATTTGCGCTCCCGCCGAAGTGCGCGAGATCCACGGTGATGGCTCCATCCAGGCGGTGACGGTCGAGGACACCGGGACCGGCGAGACCACCCGTCTCGACTGCGAAGCTCTCATCCTCCTCCTCGGCTTCCACTCCCACCTCGGGTCGATCGCCGACTGGAGCCTCGATCTCCACGGGAAGCGCCAGATCCTGGTCGATCCGATGACCATGGACACGTCGATCCCGGGCGTGTACGCGGCGGGAGACGTGGCGGGCTACGAGGGCAAGATCACGCTGATCACGATCGGCTTCGGCGAGGCTGCGATCGCGGCCAACAACGCCATCGCCCGCATCCGCGGCGAAAAGGTGCAGCCGAAGTACTCGACCGACTGAACGGGACTCCCCGGAAGGGGGAGAACCAGCGGGCCGCGGCAGCCGAAGAAAGCTGTGTGAGCGAGAAGCACGCTGTCGAGTGCCTCCATTGCGGCACGTTCCGAACCGTCGAGCGAGAGCGCACGCAGCGTCTCGATCCCGGCGAGTGCGCCAGGTGCGGCTACCTGGGCTGGGCCCTGGTCGCCGACCTCTCAGAGCCTGTACGAAAAGGCCTTCGGGAGCGCTCTTTCGAGCGCCGCAGGCTGCGCGTCGTCACGTAGATACACTCGCCGGAAATGCGCAGCATTTCCGGCGAGGAAGAGCTCTGGGGCACGGAAACCCGCAAGGCTGTCGAAAACTTCCCCGTCTCCGGCGAGCCCATCCCGGTCTCCGTGGCGCGCTGGCTCGGCCGCATCAAAGCCGCCGCGGCGCGTGTGAACGCCGACCTCGGCCTCCTCGACAGGGAGAAGGCCGACCGGATCGCCGCCGCCGGCGACCGCATCGCAAACGGCGAGTTCGACGACCAGTTTCCGATCGACGTCTTCCAGACCGGATCGGGCACGTCGTCGAATATGAACGCGAACGAGGTCATCGCGGCGCTCGCCGGCGAGGACGTGCACGCCAACGACGACGTGAACATGGGCCAGTCCTCGAACGACGTCTTCCCCTCGGCCGTGCACCTCGCCGCGCTCGACGAGCTCGTGAACGGGCTCCTGCCGGCGCTGGGCCAGCTGGCCGAGGCGCTCGAGGCCAAGGCCAAGGAGTTCGACGACGTCGTCAAGTCGGGCCGGACACACCTGATGGACGCGGTGCCCGTCACGCTCGGACAGGAGTTCGGCGGCTATGCCGCCCAGGTGCGCCAGGGGATCGCGCGGATCGAGGCAGCCCTCGCCCGCGTCGGCCAGATCCCCCTCGGCGGGACAGCGGCCGGGACCGGCCTGAACACGCATCCCGAGTTCGCGGAGCGCGTGCGCGCGATCCTCGGGGAGCAGACCGGCCTCGAGATCTCCGCCCCGGCCGACCCCTTCGAGGCGCAGGCCGCCCGCGATGCCCTCGTCGAGGTCTCGGGTGCTCTCAAGACCGTCGCGGTCTCCCTCACCAAGATTGCGAACGACATCCGGCTCATGGGCTCGGGCCCGCGCGCCGGCCTGGCGGAGATCGCGCTGCCGGAGCTCCAGAAGGGGAGCTCGATCATGCCGGGGAAGGTGAACCCGGTCATCCCCGAAGTCGTGACGCAGGTCTCGGCGCAGGTGATCGGGAACGACGCCGCCATCACCGTCGGCGGACTGCAGGGGCACTTCGAGCTGAACGTCTTCGTCCCGCTCCTCGCCCGCAACCTGCTCCAGGCGATCCGCCTTCTGACGAGCGCATCGCGGCTCTTCGCCGAGAAGTGCGTCGAAGGCATCGAGGCGAACCGGGAGACGTGCGAGCGCTACGCCGAGCTCACTCTTTCCGCTGCAACCGCGCTCAATCCGTACGTCGGCTACGACAAGGCGAGCGAGATCGTCAAGGAGGCGGCTGCATCCGGCCGCTCTCTTCGCGACGTTGCCCGGGACGCAGGTGTGGACGAAGACGTGCTACTCAAAGCGCTGGACTACCGTGCCATGGCCAAGCCGCACGACTCCGGCTAGACCGGACGGCTTGACAAGAGGCGGGGAAAATGGATTGATGCCCGCCGGAAAGGGCTTCGGCCTCAGCCAGCCGGTGACCAGCACCGAGACGGCCCACCAGGACAACCCGAATGACCCGTCGACGGCGAGCGTGAAGAAGACGTTCACGATCGCGCACGCGTCGCGGGCCACGTTCGAGGTGCATCTGCCGAGCAACGACATCGACCTCTTCGTCCTCAAGGACGGCCAGGTGATCGGCTCCTCGACCAGCGCGACCGGCGACGAGTCCGTGAGCCTGATCCGGCCGACCGACGGTACGTACGAGGTGTGGGTGCACGGCTTCTCCGTGGCAGGCACCCCGACCTTCCCGCGCACGTTCGACGCGGTGCAGGGTTCGGATCTGTCGGTGAGCGGAGTCCCGTCTGGAGCGGTTCCCGCCGGCACGCCGGTGACGCTCCACGTGGAGTTCGCCAAGTCCATGACCGCAGGTCAGGACTACTTCGGCGAGCTCCTGCTCGGGCCCGACAGCGCCCCGACTGCGCTGCACGTCCCGATCACGATCCACCGCAACTAAGAAGCAGGACAAGCGACTGACGAGAAGGCCGCCTCCGGGCGGCCTTCTCTCTTGGGGAGGAGAGTCGCGGAAGCGGCAGAAAACGTGCTGGCGTGACGACTGTTACGAGGCCGCTCGTGCTCGCGGCGCTGGTTCTGGCCGCTTTTGTCTTCCTCTATCCGCAGGTGCGCGACCGCCTGCCCGAAACGCTGCGCTTCGAGCGCTCATCGGCCGCGCAGAGCTCGTCGCAGCTCTCGCCGTCCGAGTTCGACCAGATCGACTCCTATTTCACGCCGGACCGCCTCGGCAGCTTCGCCGGCGAGCCTGCGACGAAGACCAACGCGTCGGTCGAAGTAGTCGCGCTCGAGTGCTGGTACTACGGCGTCGCCGGAGCGCGCGGCGCGTACCAGATCTGCTTCGAGAACGGGAAGCTCAGCACCAAGGCCCGCTTCGGTCAGTAGGCGACGGCGCCGCGGCCGGTCTCGGCCGCGTGGCGCTGCTCGTCTGCCCGGTAAGACGAGCGCACGAGAGGGCCTGAGAAGACCGAGCCGAACCCGAGCTCCTCGCCCTGCTCGCGGAACCAGCGGAACTCGTCCGGGTGTACCCAGCGGTCGATCTGCGCGTGCTTGGAGGACGGCTGCAGGTACTGGCCGATCGTGACGACGTCGACGCCGTGCTCGCGCAGGTCGCGCATTGTCTCGACGACCTCGCCGTTGGTCTCGCCGAGGCCGACGATGATCCCCGACTTGGTCAGCACCGGGTAGTCGGCGAGCTCCTTCGCCCGGGCGAGAAGCCAGAGCGCCTTGTCGTAGGAGGCCTTTGCGCCGCGCATGCGCCGGTGGAGCCGTCGCACGGTCTCGATGTTGTGGTTGAAGACCTCGGGCCTCGCGGCGAGCACCGTGCGCAGCGCCTCCTCCTCGACTCCCAGGAAGTCAGGAGTGAGCACCTCGACGGAAGCCTTCGGCACCTTGTTCTTGAGCGCGCGGATCGTCGCCGCATAGTGGCCGGCGCCGCGATCCGGTACGTCGTCTCGGTCGACGGAGGTGACGACGACGTGCTTCAGCCCCATCTGCGCGGCGGTCTGGGCGAGGCGCAAGGGCTCGAGCGGATCCGGCGGATGCTCCGGCTTCCCCGAGTTGACGTAGCAGTAGCGACAGGCGCGCGTGCACGTGTCGCCGAGGATCTGGAAGGTCGCCGTCCCGCGTCCCCAGCACTCGGAGATGTTCGGGCAGCGGGCTTCCTCGCAGATCGTGTGCAGGCTCTGCCCGTGAATGAGGTCTCGCACCTCGAAGTAGCGCGAGTCTGCGCTCGGGGCGCGCACCTTCATCCACTCGGGGCGGCGCGGCCTCTGTGCGACGGGCAGGGAACGCTCCATCTCTCTTAGTCTATGGACGATGGTGCCCGAAGCCCCGCTCGAGGACATCGGCGAAGGGGTCGTCCCCGCCGGTGAGGGCTGGTTCGTCCTGAACACGAAGGACGCGCGCTGGCGCGACGATGGCCCGCTCGGCAAGCTCACGTTCTTCGAGGGCGGCGGGGAGTTCTGGGAGATCGGATTCAACGTCGGCGTGCTCGAGCCCGGGTATCCCATCGCGATGTACCACTACGAGACCGACCAGGAGGATTTCCTCGTCCTGTCCGGCGAGGCGCTCCTCATCGTCGAAGGCGAGGAGCGCCCGCTCCGTGCCTGGGACTTCGTCCACTGCCCGCCCGGGACGGATCACATCATCGTCGGCGCGGGGACCGGGCCCTGTGTCGTCGTCTCCACCGGCTCGAGGGTCCACGCGGAGGGAGACTGGGGCGGCTACACCGTCGACGAGGCCGCACTACGGCATGGGGCGGGCGTCGAGACCGCGACCAAGGATCCCAAGGAGGCGTATGCGCCCTTCCCGGAGCGGCGCTTCACGCGTTATCAGGAGGGTTGGCTGCCGTGACCGGGGTTCCCGAGGCGCCGCTCGACCGCACGGAGAACGGGCTGCAGGCGGCCGGAGACGGCTGGTTCGTCGTGAATGCGCGCGATGCCGTCTGGGGCGAGTCGGAGACGATGGGCGTCTTCACGCGGCTCGGCGAGGGCCCGGATGCCCGCTTCGCGCAGCTCGGCTTCAACATCGGCGTCCTCTGGCCCGGCCAGCCGGCCTGTATGTATCACCGCGAGCCGAACCAGGAGGGTTTCCTCGTCCTCTCGGGCGAGTGCATCCTCTTCGTCGAGGGCGAGGAACGGCACATGAAGCAGTGGGATTACTTTCACTGCCCCGCGAACACGGATCACGTCATGGTTGCGACCGGGACCGAGCCATGCGTCGCGGTTGCGGTCGGGTCGCGTGCGAGTCGGGACGTCGTCTACCCGGAGTTCGAGGCGGCGCGCCGCCACGGCGGCGCCGTCGAGAGGGAGACGACCGATCCGAAGGAGGCGTATGCGGGGATGGAAGTCCGCGACGCGCCGTATAAGGACGGCTGGCTCCCAGATTTCTAGCGGGCCGACCGCCAAGTAACAGACTGTTACTTGGTTTCTTTCGTTTCATTTTGCGCGCCACTCGTCAGGTCGGAGGGCGCACGCTTTCGACGTGCTCCGGTTTGCTCCTCGGATCGACTCGCGCCTCGTCGCAGCTGCGGAGCGCCTCGACACCCCGACCACGCCGATCGCTGAGACCAACCGGCGCGTGGGAGCCGTTGCAGCCGAGCTCGGGCTCCTTCGGCCAAGCTACGAGCAGGTTCGCAGCATCGTGACGCGGGCGAGACGGCGCGGCCGACAGCCGTCCGCAGGAGATGTCTTGCTCGACATTGCGTTTCGTACGAGGCCGCCGAGCGCACTCCTCGATCATCTGGTCGGGACGCTTCCTCCGAGTCGCTGAGTAGCACGAAGGCGACCTAGTAACAGACTGTTACTAGGACAGTCTCGGCACCGTTGCCTGACAGCTACGTGGCAGACAGCGTGGCGTGGACGGGCTGGGCCCAGAGGCCCGCGCCGTCTTCCGCCGGTAGCTCCGACAGCTCGAGATCGAAGACCTCCGCGAGGGCAGCCGCCGCGTGCGGCCGCACCTCGTCGACGGTCACCTCGCGTCCGAGCTCACGGGCAAGCGTGGTGAAGGCGGCGTCCTCGAGCCCACACGCGGTAATCCAGTCCGTGAAGGGAGCGGGGTCGAGGTCGACGTTCAGCGCGTAGCCGTGCGTGGTCACCCAGCGCGAGATGTGGACGCCGATCGAGCAGAGCTTCCGCGGCGGGCGCTCGAGCCACACGCCGGTGAGGCCCTCGATCCTCGTCGCTCCGACATCGAAGGCCGCGGCGGTGCGGATGACGGACTCCTCCAGGTCGCGGCAGTAGCGCTTGACGTCGCGCCCGTGGCGGTTGAGGTCGAGAATCGGGTAGCAGACGAGCTGGCCGGGCCCGTGGAAGGTCGACTTGCCGCCGCGATCGGTCTCGACGACCTCCACCGCGGCGCCCTCGGGCACGTGCAGCTCCTCCTCGTCCGTGCGCCGGCCGAGCGTGACGACGGGCGGGTGCTCGAGCATGATCACCGTGTCCGGAATCGCGTCCTGCGAGACGGCCGCGGCGATAGAGCGCTGGAGATCCCAGGCCTCCCGGTAGGGCGTCAGGCCGAGGTTCAGCAGATAGCCCGGCCGGGACACGCTAGTCCGTTGATTCGTTCCAGGACTGCAGGCGCTCGCGAAGGTCGCGCAAGAAGCGGCCGGCGAGGGCTCCGTCCACCAGGCGGTGGTCGTACGTGAGCGTGAGGTTCATCATCGAGCGGATCGCGATCGCGTCCTGGCCGTCCTCGTCCTGGACCACCCAGGGCCGCTTGACGACGGCGTAGGTCCCGAGGATCGCCGCCTGTGGCTGGCTGATCACCGGCGTGCCGTGGAAGGTGCCGTAGCCGCCGGGATTGGTGATCGTGAAGGTGCCGCCCTGGACGTCGTCCGGAAGAAGCTGCTTCGACCGCGCGCGCTCGGCCATGTCGGCGATCGCCTTCGCCATCCCGAGCAGGTTCAGCGTCTCCGCGTTGCGGACGACCGGGACGATGAGCCCCTTTCCGTCCGTGAGCTCTACCGCAAATCCGAGGTTGACGTAGTTCCGCGTCACGATCGAGTCGCCGCGGAGCTCGCCGTTGATCCAGGGGTAGTCCTTGAGCGTGTCGACAACGGCGCGCGCGACGAAAGCGAGGAAGGTCGGATTGACGCCGTACGAGCTCGCCCAGTCCTTCTTCAGCTTCTGCCTGTGCGCAGCGATCTTCGTCATGTCGACTTCGATGGAGCTCGTCACGTGTGCGGAGGTGTCGAGGGAGCGGCGCATGTGCTCGGCGATGCCCTTGCGCATCGCGCTCATCGGCTCGACGGTCTCCCCCTCCTGGGCCTCGGCGGCGGGAGCCGCCTGCGGAGCCGCGGCGGGCGCAGGTGGCGACGGCGCCTCCTCGACCGGGCCCGCGGCCGGCGCTGGAGCCTGCCCGGCCTGACCGGACTCGATGTGGCCGAGAATGTCCTTCTTGGTCACGCGGCCTCCGCGGCCGGTGCCCTCGACGCTCCCGACGTCGACGTTGTGCTCGGCCGCGATCCGCGCAACGACCGGGGAAACGAATTTCGCCTCTCGACGGCCGTTGTCGTCCTCAGCCGTTGGCGCCGCGGGTGCCGCGGGGGCAGCTGCCGGCGGTTCCGGGGCGGCTTCGTGCTCGGGCCCGGGCTCGGGGGCGGGCGCCTCCACGGCCTTCGCGGCCGCCGGGCCCTCGCCCTCGGCGCCGGAAGCCGCCTCGGCTTCCTGAGCAGCCTCCTGGGTCGGCGGCTCCGGCGGAGCCTCGGCCTCGACCTCGGCGCCTTCGGGGGCGATGACCGCGATCTTCGTCCCGACAGCGACCGTCTCTCCCTCCTGGGCGAGGATCTGCTGGAGGACTCCGTTCGCCGGGCTCGGCACCTCCGTGTCGACCTTGTCCGTCGAGATCTCGAGCAGCGACTCGTCCGCGGCGATCGCCTCGCCCTCGGACTTGAGCCACTTGGTGATCGTTCCCTCCGAGACGGAGACGCCCATCTGGGGCATGACGACGTCGACTGCGGTTCCGGTGGTTGCCATCAGTGAGCCACTTAGTACTCCGCGAGCTCCTTCAAGCCTGCCACCACGTCTTCGACCTGCGGGATGAAAGCCTTCTCGAGCGGCGGCGAGAACGGAACCGGGGTGTCGGGAGCGGCGATGCGACGCACAGGCGCGTCGAGGTTCTCAAAGGCATCCTCGGCGATCGTCGCCGCGATCTCTGCGCCGAACCCGCCGGTGAGCGTGTCCTCGTGGAGGACGAGGGCCTTGGACGTCTTCGCGACGGAGCGCAGCACGGCTTCCTTGTCCCACGGGGCCAGCGTGCGGAGGTCGAGGATTTCCACCGAGACGCCGTCGCCCTCGAGCTTCTGGGCGGCCTCGTCGGCGGTGTAGACCATCGCGCCCCACGTGATCAGCGAGATGTCATCGCCCTCGCGGTGCGTCCGTGCCTCGCCGAAGGGAACCGTGTAGCGCTCGTCCGGCACCTCGTCCTTGATGCGCCGGTAGAGGTGCTTGTGCTCGAAGTAGAGAACCGGGTTCGGATCGTGGATCGCCTCGATGAGGAGTCCCTTCGCGTCCGCCGGCGTGGCCGGGCAGACGACCTTGAGCCCGGGGATGTGCGCGAAGCTCGACTCGGGATTCTGCGAGTGGAAGGGCCCGCCCGAGAAGCCGCCGCCGGA
>Ga0190270_10000395_pt1 | contig 18716 bp, 24 predicted proteins | sample Popmic320T_FD_133748 | JGI IMG/M metagenome (GOLD analysis project Ga0190270, IMG submission 133748) | Populus adjacent soil microbial communities from riparian zone of Weber River, Utah, USA - 320 T | ecosystem: Environmental > Terrestrial > Soil > Riparian zone | place: USA: Utah | collected...
CCAATTCCGCCGTTGCAATCAGCTCGGCCGTGACGCGCTCGATTGTCGACAAGCGGCTTGCCACAGGCACTCCGTCAGCCTTTGCGCTGCATGTCGCGCTGCAGATCGACCATCATCTCGACCAGGCGACGCCAGACCTTCTCGATGAAGCCCAGCACGCGTTCCATTTCCGCGTCGCTCGGCACCTTCACCGATGGGTTGTCCGCCGGCTTGTCCTTGCCGCTCTCCTTGGTTGCGGGCGGATCGGGCTTGACCCCGCTCGGCAGCGCCATCCCCTTCGCCAGCAGCTCCTTCTTGAGCGCCGCATTGTCGCCCTGCAGGCGGCCGATCGTCTCCTCGAGCGCGGCACGCTCGTCCGGCACCGTCCGGCAAGCCCAGCCGCTCGCCTCGCGGCCGCACACCGAAACGTATCCCGTACGGCCATCGAGGCGGACGAAGTTGTCACCGACGCGGTGGAACGTGTAGCGGCTGTCGTCGGCGCCGGGCGGCGCGGACTGGGAGACGTCCTGCGCGAAGGCGGCGCCCGCCAAGACAAAACCGGCAGCCAGAACGGCAAGGGTCAGGCGCGTCATGATCGGCTCCATGCGACTCGCTACGCCAACGCACCACAAGTTTGCGGCGGCTCTGCGAAGCGCACCAAATGCCCTTGTTCGCCTTGAACCTAACACCGTGGTGCAGCGCGGCGAACTGCGCATAAAGGCCGCTCCACAGCTCTCGCCGATTCCCCGGAAAGCCTTGATGGCGCTGGCTTTTCGAGCTGTTATCCGAACCGGGCAAATTCTTGACTCGCCTACCCCCGGTCAGTATGGTCCGCGCGGCTTTTAAGGGCAGTCGGAATTCTGGATTCGCTCGACCGTCGCGGTGTTGACAGCAAGGCCCTCTGGCATGGCCGAAGACACCGGCAACGACGGCAAAGACAGCAAACGGCTGGCCGAAGAAGCCGCTCTCTCCGCGAGGCTCCGGCATCTCGGCGAACGGCTCGGCCAAAAGGCCGGGAACCGCGAAGTCGAAGCCGGTCCGTCTCAAGACCCGGGTCAAAACGCTTCGGCGCTGGCTCGGGGCTTCCGGCTCTCGACTGAGCTGGTGGCCGGTGTGCTGGTCGGCGCTTTCATCGGCTGGGCACTGGACAAGTGGCTCGGGACCTCGCCGGGGGGGATGATTGTTTTTCTTATGCTCGGCTTCGCCGCCGGTGTGTTCAACGTGGTCCGCGCGGCGGGGGTTTCCAGCGGACCGGGCTCAAGGCGATAGATACGGGAACTGACCGGCGATGGCCGATCCAATTCATCAATTCGAAATCACCAAGTTGGCGACCATCGCCAACATTGGCGGACATGAGATCGCGATCACCAATTCCGCGATCTTCATGGCGATCACCGTGGTCGGCATCGCGGCCCTCCTCGTCGGCGGCAGCTCCGCCCGCGCGCTGGTGCCAGGCCGCATACAATCGGTGGCGGAGGTCACCTACGAGTTCATCGCCAACACCATACAAAGCACCGCCGGCACCGCCGGCATGAAGTTCTTCCCGCTGGTGTTCACGCTGTTCATGTTCATCCTGGTGGCGAACATGATCGGCATCATCCCGTACACGTTCACGGTGACCAGCCACATCATCGTCACCGCCATGATGGCGCTGCTCGTCTTCTTTACCGTCATCATCTACGGCTTCTACAAGAACGGGCTCGGCTTCTTCCGGCTCTTTGTTCCCCAGGGGATTCCCGTCTACATCCTGCCGCTGATCGTGTTCATCGAGGTGCTGTCGTTCATCTCGCGGCCGATCTCGCACAGCGTCCGGCTGTTCGCCAACATGCTGGCGGGTCACATCACGCTGAAGGTGCTGGCCGGCTTCATCACCATGATGGGCGGCTTCGGCATCGCCGGCTGGCTCGGCGCGGTGCTGCCGCTTGGACTTGTGGTCGCGATCACCGCGCTCGAAGTGCTGGTCGCGTTCCTTCAGGCCTACGTGTTCGCGATCCTCACCTGCATCTATCTCAACGACGCCATTCACCCGGGCCACTAGCCCTCGACCAATCATCCAACACTCGAAAAAGGAGTTCATCATGGATCCAGTTGCAGCCAAGTACATCGGTGCCGGCATCGCCTGCATCGGCATGGGTGGCGCCGGCGCCGGTGTCGGCATCATCTTCGGCAACTACCTCGCCGCGGCGCTGCGCAATCCGTCGGCCGCGCAGGGCCAGTTCGGCAACCTGATCTTCGGGTTCGCCGTGACCGAGGCGCTCGGCATCTTCTCGCTACTGATCGCGCTGCTGCTGCTGTTCGCGCTCTAAGGCGCCCGCGCGTGATCCCGAAAAGTGGAAGCCGGTTTTCGGAAAAGATCACGCGCAGAGCAAGAAGGCGATAAGCGATGGCGACGAGCGCGCAGACAACGGCACCGGGCGGCGCCAAGCCGCCCTTCCCGCCGTTCAACAAGGAGTATTTCGCGTCCCAGGCCTTCTGGTTCGTGATCGCCTTTGTCGCGCTCTATCTGATCATCGCCAAGCTCGCGATCCCGCAGATCGGCGGCACCATTGCGGCGCGCGGCAAGCGCGTCGCCGACGATATCGCCGAGGCCAACGCGCTCAAGGGGCAGTCGGACGCGGCGCTCGCCACCTATGAGAAGGCGCTGGCCGACGCCCGCGCCCGCGCCCAGGCTTTGGCGAACGAGACGCGCGACAAGCTCCACGCCGAGGCCGAAAAAGTCCGCAAGGTGCTGGAGGGCAACCTCAACATCAAGCTCGCGGACGCCGAGAAGACCATCGCCGCGACCAAGACATCCGCCATGGCAAACATCGGGGCAGTCGCGGCCGACACCGCAATCGCGATCGTCGAGCGGTTGATCGGCACCGCACCCAGCGCACAGACGGCCCAAAGCGCGGTCGCCGAAGTGCTGAAGCGCTAGGAGAATCCAGATGTTCGAAGCCGAATTCTGGGTTGCCGTCGCGTTCCTGCTCTTTGTGCTGATCCTGTTCTACGTCGGCGCGCACAAGAAGATCGCCGACGCGCTTGATGCGCGCACCGCCAAGATCAAGGCCGACCTCGACGAGGCGGCCCGCCTGCGTGACGAGGCGGGCAAGCTGCTCGCCGAATACAAGCGCAAGCAAGGCGAGGCCGAGCGCGAGGCGCAGGCGATCGTCGCCGAAGCCAAGGCCGAAGCCGAGCGGGTCGCGGCCGAATCAAAGACCAAGGTGGAAGACTTCGTGGCCCGCCGCACCAAAATGGCCGAGGCCAAGATCGGCCAAGCCGAGGCGCAGGCGCTGGCCGACGTTCGCGCTGCCGCCGCCGATGCTGCGGTCGCGGCCGCCGAGAAGATCCTCACCGTCACCACAAAAGGCAAGGTCGCCGAGGACCTGATTGCCCGCGGCATCGAGGACGTGAAGGCGAAGCTGAATTAGTTTGGTAATCCTGAGCCGCTCGTCCCCGCGAAAGCGGGACCCAGTGATCCAATCAGCATCGGTACCGCTTGCCCTGGATTCCCGGCATAAGGCGAGCGAAGTGACGCCGTCTTCGACGGCAATGCGCGGGAATAAGCGGAGAAAGCTCACCCCTATCGCGGCGCGTAGAACGTCCCTTCGACCTCGAACCCATCGTCCTGGTTGAGCCTCGCCACCTCGACGATGGTGCGCGGCGGGTAGGGCCCGCCGGCCCACAATTCTTCCTGCACCTTGTTCACCAGCGGCCGCAGCCGGCTCATGTCGGTGACATAGACCACGATCCGAACGGCGTCGCGCAGGCTCGCGCCCTCAGATTGCGCGATCAGCATCATGTTGAGGAACCCCTGCCGGATGCGCGCTTCGTCGCCCTCGACCAACCTATTCGTCTTCGGATCGATGCCGCGCATGCCGGCCACGAACACGAAATCGCCGGCCCGCGTGCCGACGCTCCAGGTTCCCGTCGGCGCGATGGCGCCCGCCGGCGCCAGCGTTGTCACTCCGTTTGGCGAGGAACTCATGCGGCAAAACTATACCCGCGATGGCGGCGCCGGCGCAGCCTGGATTTGATTCCTGGCGAGCAAGTCATCCGGCCGCGAAGCCAGACGGCGCCTGCAAAAGCCTGTGAAGAATCCAAGGAACCACGTTGACCTCGGGCAGCCGGACTTCGTGATCCGGCGTCGGGCGTCCATAATCCTGCCACGCGAATCACATCACGCGGGGGCGTGATCGCTTGACGGCGGCCGGGATCGGGGGCCCTTCCGTGCTGATCTTTGATTGTAACGGCGTTCTGGTGGACAGCGAGGCCATCGCCGCGACGGTGGCGTCGCAGGAATTGACGCGCGCCGGTTTCAAGGTTTCGCCGGAAATCATATCCCGCTTTTTCGCCGGCCGGCGACCCACCGACATGATCGCCGACGTCGAGGTGGCGACCAAGCGCAAGCTTCCGGCCGACTTCTACGATCACCTGTCCGAGACGACGATGCGGCGGCTGCGCGCGGAGCTGCGCGCCACGCCGCATATGGAATACGCCCTGACCTGGCTGCGCGGACCGAAATGCGTGTGCTCCTCGTCGCCGCACACCCGGGTTCGGTTGAGCCTGGAAAGCACCGGGCTTTATCGCTTTTTCGAGCCGTACGTGTTCTCGGCAAGCGACGTCGCGAAGGGCAAGCCCTCGCCGGACCTGTTCCTTCATGCCGCGCGCAAGATGGGCGTGGCGCCGTCGGAGTGCATCGTGGTGGAAGATTCCCCCGCCGGCATGTCCGCCGCGACCGCGGCCGGCATGAAGTCGATCGGCTTCATCGGCGGCAGCCACACCGGCCCCAACCTCGGCGCCTATCTGACCAGCGCCGGCGCGCGGGTGGTGATCGCCGACATGCGCGCGCTCAAGAGCACCGTCGTCGCGCTGCGCGGCTGGTAGCTCGAAATTCCGAGGCGACCAGGTTGGCGTCAGGCCGGTGGACGACGCTTCGGCGGAGCCCGCTCCGGCCGCTTCTTGGGCGGCTCACGGAAGCCCTGCGGGTCGAACCCGATATAGACGACGTACTCGTCGATCAAGCCGGCGGTGCGGGGCATCGGGAAGGTCAGGTCTTCTTCGATGGACGTGAACTGGACATTGCTGTCGCCATCCGGGACCGTGACCGGCACCCTGTTGAGCTTGGTGAAGATGGTCTTGGGTTCCGGCCCTTCATGAACCACCGCGAGGCGGATCGGCAGGTCGATCTGTCCCGGCCCGCCGGCCGGGCCGAGGATGATCCGGCCCTGGATGCCGACACGCATCGTCAGGGTCTGGCCGTTGAGCTTGCACTCGCGCGCGGTCTGGCCGAGACCGGCCTGATAGCGCAGGTTCATCGCGGAGTCGTCGCCCGGGTTCGCCGAGATGGTCAGCGTCGAGGTGCCGCCGCGAATGTTCACGCTGGGGCACTCGAAATCCGGCGCGGTGCCTGCCGCCGTCGTGCCGGTTGCCGCGGTCGTGGCCGATGCAAAGAAGGATGAGAAGTTCGACGCCGGCGTGCTGAGCACGGACGACGAGCAGCCCGGCAGGATGCCGCCGAGCACGACGGCCGCCGCCACCGGAAAACAACGCCGCCCCGTTCCAACTCGACGCATTCGCACTCCACCCAGGCTCAACGATTAGGTCCGCAATGGCTAACGGCCAGTAAATACCCGCTTTTATAGCAAGAGCACCATGGCACTCCCAAGGCACGAAGCACGCTAGGGGGCCGGATCGGTGCGCACCCGCGCGTACAGCAAGTGGTCCTGCCATATACCGTTGATGCAGAGATACGAGCGCGCATAGCCCTCACGGCGGAAGCCGGTTTTCTCCAGCAACCGGGTCGATGCCACGTTGGTCGGAATGCAGGCCGCTTCGACGCGATGCAGGCGCAGCAGGGCGAACGCAGCAGGCACCAGCGCCTTCACCGCCGCCGTCATGTAGCCCTGCCGCACATAGGCCGCGCCGACCCAGTAGCCGAGACTGGCGGCCTGGGCGACGCCGCGACGCACATTGGCCAGCGCCAGGCCGCCGACCAGCGCGTTGTCGTCCCTGCGGAACAGGAAGAACGGATAGGCCTGATCGTTGCGCAGGTCCTCGGCGTAGCGCCGGATGCGCTGGCGGAATGCGGGGCGAGTGAGATCGTCGGCCGGCCAGATCGGCTCCCAGGGGGTCAGGAACGCCCGGCTGGCCTCGCGAACCGCCGCCCAGTCGTCATGGTCCGCCATCTGCGGCGTCCGCAGCATGATGCCGTCGCCAATGATCGGCGGCAGCGGCTCGGGCGAGTTGATCGTGCGGAATAGCGCCATGGCGGAAGCTACGCAGCGCGGCGCGCCAAGGTGTCGATAATGGTCGCCGCGCCCTCGAGGCCCTTGCCGGGTCCGAGCGCGGCCACGGCGGGACGGCTGCGCTTGATCAGTGCGCGGCCCGCGGCGCGCGCGCTTTCGACCGTCACGCTCTCGACCTTCGCAACGATCTCGGCGAGCGGAATCGGCCGGCCATGGATCAGGATCTGGTTGGCGAGCTGGCGGGCGCGCGCGCCGGAGCTTTCCAGCGCCATTAGCAGACCCACCTTCATCTGCGCCTTCGCCTTATCGACCTCGACCTCGGTGATGCTGTCGGCGGTGCGCGCCGTTTCCTCGATCGCCACGCGCATCAATTCATTGACGTCGCCGGCGTCGGTGCCGGCGTAGATGCCGAACATACCGGTGTCGGTATAGGGCATGTGGAACGAAGAAATCGAGTAGCACAGCCCGCGCTTCTCCCGGACCTCCTGGAACAGGCGGGACGACATGCCGCCGCCCAGCACGCTGGTGAAGACCTGCAAGCTGTAGAGGGCCGGGTCGCGCTGCGGCAGGCCTTCGAGCGCGACGGCAATGTGAACCTGCTCCAGGTCGCGCGCCTCGAGCTTGGAGCCGCCACCGAACTTGGCGGGCTGCGGAGCGGCTTTGGCCGGCCCGTTGAACTGACCAAACAGCCGCCCGGCCTCCTCGACCACGACGGCATGATCCACCGCGCCGGTCGCCGAAATCACCATGCTGGGGCCGCGATAGGTGCGCGCCAGATAGGCGCGCAGGTTCTCGTCCTTGAACGAGCATACGGTCGCCGGCGTGCCGAGTATCGATCGCCCCATCGGCTGGCTGGGAAACGCCGTGGCCTGCAGATAGTCAAACACCAGGTCGTCAGGCGCGTCCTCGGTCGCGCCGATCTCCTGCACGATGACGTTCTGCTCGCGCTTGAGTTCATGGGCGTCGAACGTCGGGCGGGACAGTATGTCGGACAACACATCGAGCGCCAGCGGGACATCGGTCTTCAGCACGCTGGCAAAATAGGCGGTGGTCTCGACGCTGGTCGCGGCGTTGATATCGCCGCCCACCGCCTCGATGGTCTCCGCGATCTGAGGCCCCGTCCGCTTCTTGGTGCCCTTGAACGCCATGTGTTCCAGCAGATGCGAGATGCCGTGCTCGTTCGGCTGCTCGTCGCGGCTGCCCGCTCCCACCCAGACGCCGAGCGTCGCCGTCTGCAAATGCGGCATGCTGTCGGTGACGACAGTCAGGCCCGAAGGGAGTTTGGTCACTTCGACGCTCATGCCGCTGCTCCTTCGCGTGCGGCACGGCTTGCCGCCAAAATGAACCGTTCAACCGCACCTTGGTCCGCCGCCGTGGCGCTGACGCGCTCAGGGCGCTTATCTATGTCGCCAAGCCAATCCGGCAACGCCGGGCGTACCCCGCATGCCGCCTCGACGGCGTCGGGGAATTTCGACGGATGCGCGGTGCCCAGCACGACGATGGGAATCGAGGGATCGCGCGTCTCTTTCTCCGCAACCGCGATGCCGACGGCGGTGTGCGGATCGACAAAACGGCCGGTTTCGCGCAACGCGGTGCGGATGCAGGCCGACACTTCCTGCTCGTCGGCCCGGTTGGCGCTGAACAGCGCGCGGATCTCGGACAGCGCGCGGGACGAAATGGAAAAGCTGCGCGATTGCGCGAGCGACGCCATCAGCGCGCGCACCGCCTGGCCGTCGCGGCCATAGGCCTCGAACAGCAGGCGCTCGAAGTTGGACGAAATCTGGATGTCCATCGAGGGCGACGAGGTCGCCACCACCTCGCGCGGCTCGTAGATTCCGGTCGCGAGCGTGCGCGCCAGGATGTCGTTGACGTTGGTCGCAATCACCAGGCGGTCGACCGGCAGGCCCATTCGTTCGGCCACGTAGCCGGCGAAGATGTCGCCGAAATTCCCGGTCGGCACCGTGAATGCGACCTTGCGGTAAGGCGCGCCGAGCGCGGCCGCCGCGGTGAAGTAATAGACCGTCTGCGCGACGATGCGCGCCCAATTGATCGAATTGACGCCGGACAGCCGCACCTGGTCGCGGAAGGCGTGGTTATTGAACAACCCCTTCACGATCGCCTGGCAGTCGTCGAACGTGCCTTCAACCGCGAGCGCGTGGACGTTGTCGTCCGCCGCCGTAGTCATCATCCGCCGCTGCACGTCCGAGATGCGGCCCTTCGGAAACAGCACGAACAGGTCGGCACGCGAGCGGCCGCGGAACGCCTCTACCGCCGCGCCGCCGGTGTCGCCCGAGGTCGCAACCACGATGGTGGTGCGCTCGCCGCGCGCGGACAGCGCATGATCCATCAGCCGCGCCAGCAACTGCATGGCGACGTCCTTGAACGCGAGCGTCGGGCCGTGGAACAGCTCAAGCAGGAAGCTGCCGGAACCGAGCTGTGCGAGGGGCGCCACCGCAGGATGGCGGAACGTGCCGTACGCCTCGCGCGCCATGCGCGACAGATCGGCTTCGGAGATGGTGTTGCCGACGAACGGCCGGATCACATCGACGGCGACCTCGGCGTAAGGGCGGCCGGCGAAGTCTGCGATGGCCTGCGGCGAGAGCTTCGGCCAGCTTTCCGGCACGTAAAGACCGCCGTCGCGGGCGAGACCCGCGAGCGTGACGTCAACGAAGCCAAGCGGCGGGGCTTCGCCGCGGGTGGAAACATATTGCACGAATGGTCCTTGGCGCGTCGGCTCGGACAGTAGTGGCAAGGCCGGGCTTTCACAAGGAACGCGATGCCGCCAGGAGAATCCGCATAAGCGGCTGATTTCACGAGGTAAATTGTCAAGCGGCAGAGTCGCTTTTCGGCGCCGCCTTGCGCCGGAGATCGACCGCCCAGGCCGCGAAAACGGCCACCAGGACGAGCGCGAGGCCATACCAGGTCAGCGCATATTGCAGATGATGGTTCGGCAGATTGGGCCGCAGGCTTGCCGGGTGCGGCACGCCGCCAAGCGGCACCGGCGCTTCCTGCTCAATATAGAAAGGGGCCAGGTTGTCCCAGCCTCGCACATGCGCGATGGCGCGGTGGTCCCGCGCGTACCAGACGTCGGCCTTGGCATCGCGATTGGGGACGAACCACGATAAGCCCTCCGGCCAGCGCAGATAGCCGACGATCTCCGCCGGCCCGGTTTGTGGCGGATAGCCGCGCTCCTTCACGTAGCCGCGGTTGACGATCACATGCTGCCCGCCGGGCAGGCGTCCCGCCGCGAATACGAAATAGCCAAGTGACTTCACGTCGTCGCGCAGCGCCGAGCCGCTGGTGTACACGAGCGCGTCGTCGCTTCGGAAATCGGCGCGCAGCCGCACGCGCATAAATTCGGAATTATCCGCCGTGAGACGTCCCCATTGTTCCGGGGGCGGCAGCGCGACTGGCGCGGCGGCAGTACGTTCGTTCAATGTCGCGATCAGGCCTTCTTTCCACCCCTTGCGCTCAAGCTGCCAAGTTCCAAGCCCGAGAAGCACGGCGAGGCCGCAGAGCGTCACGGCAACCGGGATCAGCAGGCGGCGCGCGGCGCTCACACATCACCTCGATCGAGCCGGCCTTCCGCCGCCTTGTGATGGTACTGCAGCGCGATCATCAGGCCCTTGAGCGGCCGCAACGGCAGCAGCGTCGTCGCGAGGATCAGCGGCAGCCATAGCAGCGCGTGCAGCCACAGCGGCGGCTGGTACAGCACCTCGACAATCAGCGCGCTGCCGACCACGAGGAAGCCAGCGATCAGGATGATGAACACCGCCGGTCCGTCACCCGAGTCGGCGAAGCTGTAGTCGAGCCCGCACGACTCGCAGCGCGGCCGGATGTCGAGAAAGCCCTGCAACAGCCGCCCCGTGCCGCAGCGCGGACAGCGGCAGGAGAGCCCGGTTTGAAACGGCGAAGGCTTCAGATCAGGCACCATAGTCCTCTCCATCGTCACTGCCGGGCTTGTCCCGGCAATCCCGACAAGGGAGCGCGTGCCTCGGAATCGGGATCACCGGGGCTCGACGCTATCGCGCCGGCCGGGTGATGACGGAATCTCAGTGCGGGAGCGGCGTGCCCCCGCCCCACACGTAGATGCATACGAACAGAAACAGCCAAACCACGTCGACGAAGTGCCAGTACCAGGCGGCAAACTCGAAACCGAGGTGATGGGTCGGCGTGAAGTGGCCGGCGTAAGCGCGAACCAGGCAAACGATCAGGAAGATCGTGCCGATGAGCACATGCGCGCCGTGGAAGCCGGTCGCCATGAAGAATGTGGCGCCGTAGATGTGGCCCGAATAGGTGAACGCCGCATGGACGTATTCATAGGCCTGCACGCAGGTGAACAGCGCGCCGAGCGCGACCGTCAGCCACAGCCCTTGCTTGAGCCCCTTGCGGTCGCCGTGCAGCAGCGCGTGATGCGCCCAGGTGACCGTGGTGCCCGAGGTGAGCAAGATCAGCGTGTTGAGCAGTGGCAGATGCCACGGATCGAACGTGCCGCGGAACTTGACCCCGTCGGGGCTCGGCGCCGGCGGCCACTGGTTTCCAATCAGGTCGCCACGAGCGAACTGGTGCGCGTCGTTGGGAAACAATGCGACATCGAAATAGGCCCAGAACCAGGCGACGAAGAACATCACCTCCGAGGCGATGAACAGGATCATGCCGTAGCGATGGGAGATCTGCACCACACGGGTGTGATAGCCCTCGTGCTCCGCCTCTTTGATCACGTCGCGCCACCAGCTCATCATGGTGTAGGCGACGCCGATCGCGCCGGCGCCGAACACCAGCGGCGCGATGGCGTACATATTGTGCATCCAGCCGACCAAGCCGACCGCCAACAGGAACACGGAGATGGAGCCGACGATCGGCCACGGGCTCGGACTGACGAGGTGATAGTCGTGTTGTGGTTTGGCGTGCGCGTCGGCCATTGCCCGTCTCCGTTAAATTCGTCCTGGCCGGCTTGCCGGCACGTTGTCCGCCACCGGCCTCTGCGCGTCACGCAGCGGATGGAAGGTGTAGGACAGAGTGATGGTATCGACATCCTTGCCGTCGGCGTCCTGCGCCATCTTCGGATCGATGTAGAACACGACGGCCATGTCCCGCTTCTCGCCGGCCTGCAGAGTCTGGTCGGTGAAGCAGAAGCAATTGATCTTCTGAAAGAAGATTCCCATGCTCAGCGGCGTCACGTTGTAGCCCGCGATGCCGTGGGTTTCGCGTGCCGTGAGATTGGCCGCGCGGTAATTCACGGTGACGACCTCGCCGAGCCTCGCCTTGATCGACGTGCGCTCCGGCTCGAACTGCCACGCCAGTCCCGCCCCGATATTGGCGTCGAAGCGTACGGTCACCTTGCGATCCAGCACTTGACCCGGTGCCCCCGCCGCAACCTGCGTCGTGCCGCCGAACCCGGTGGCGCGGCAGAACCAGTCGTAGAGCGGCACCGCGGCGTAGGCCATGCCGACCATGAAAGCCGCGAACACGCCGGCGCTGCCGGCCACCAGAACGTCGCGGCGGCGGCTCGGCGATGCGGCACGGTCCGGCACGGTTTCGGTCATAGCGGACGCCTCAACACGTCGGGGCCAAGCTTGACGACGGTGACAGCATAAATCAGCAGCACGAGCAGCCCGAGCGTGATCGCAAGCGCGATGGAGCGCGCGCGACGCCGGCGCTTCTGCTCTTCGGTCAGCACGATGCCGGATTCAGGTTTTTTGACCATCGCCGATCTCATGCAAACGCCCGGCCCAGAAGCCCGCCCAATCCCCGTTCCGCCAATAGCGCGGCAAACAGAACGAACAGATAGAGGATCGAGAACGTGAACAGGCGCTTGGCGGCTTGATCGCTCGGCGCGCGCCAGAGTTGCCAGGACAGCGCGACCATCGCCGCGCCGCCGAGCATGGCGACGATGCCGAACGCAAGGCCCGCAAAACCGAACAGCCATGGCGACGCGCCGATCGGCGCGAGCACCAGCGAGTAGATCAGGATCTGCCGGCGCGTTTCCCGCGCGCCAGAGACGACCGGCAGCATCGGCACGCCGGCGCGGGCGTATTCATCGGTCCGCAGCAGCGCCAGCGCCCAGAAGTGCGGCGGGGTCCAGAAGAAGATGATGAGGACGAGGAGGACCGATTCCATGCCGATCCCGCCGGTCGCCGCCGCCCAGCCGATCATCGGAGGGAAAGCGCCGGCAGCGCCGCCGATCACGATATTCTGCGGCGTCCAGCGCTTGAGCCACATCGTGTAGACTACGACGTAAAACAGGATGGTGAAGGCGAGCAGACCCGCCGCCACCAGATTGATCATCAGGCCGAGCATGACGACCGACCCGACCGCCAGCGTGACGCCGAACGCGAGAGCCTCACTCGGCTGCACGCGGCCCGCGGGAATCGGGCGGCTGGAGGTGCGCGACATTACCGCGTCGATGTCGGCGTCGTACCACATGTTCAGCGCGCCGGCGGCGCCGGCACCGACCGCGATGCAGAGCAGCGCTGTGAAGCCGAGTACCGGATGCAGATGCCCCGGCGCCAACAGCAGGCCGGCAAGCGCGGTGAACACGACCAGCGACATCACCCGCGGCTTCATCAGCGCCATGAAATCGCCGACGCCGGCCATGCTCGGCTCGGCATAAGCGGTCTCGCCGCGCAACGGACGGGCGAGATCGGCGCCTTCGCTCACCAGCGACATTACTTGACCCGCGGCAGCACGTTGAATTGATGGAACGGCGGCGGCGAGGGCAGCGTCCACTCCAGCGTGGTAGCGCCCGAACCCCACGGATTGTCGGCTGCCTTTTCCTTGCGGATGAACGCGTATGCGAGACCGATAAAGAACGTGACCAAGCCCGCCGTGGAGACATAGGCACCGACCGAGGACACGTAGTTCCAGCCCGCGAAGGCGTCAGGATAGTCGACGACGCGGCGCGGCATGCCGGCGAGACCGAGGAAGTGCTGCGGGAAGAACACAATGTTGACGCCGATGAAGGTCAGCCAGAAGTGCGTCTTGCCCCAGAACTCGGAGTACATGTAGCCGGTGATCTTCGGGAACCAGTAGTACCAGCCGGAGAACACCGCGAACACCGCGCCGAGCGACAGCACGTAGTGGAAGTGCGCGACGACGTAGTAGGTGTCCTGCATCACGCGGTCGACGCCGGCATTCGCCAGCACCACGCCGGTGACGCCGCCCACCGTGAACAGGAAGATCAGGCCGACCGAGAACAGCATCGGCGTCTTGAACTCGATCGAGCCGCCCCACATGGTGGCGATCCAGGAGAAGATCTTCACGCCGGTGGGGACCGCGATCACCATGGTCGCGGCGATGAAGTACGCCTGCGCGCCGGTCGACATGCCGACCGTGTACATGTGGTGCGCCCACACGACGAAACCGATGCCGCCGATCGCGACCATCGCGTAGGCCATGCCAAGGTAGCCGAACACCGGCTTCTTGGAGAACGTCGCCACCACCTGACTGACGATGCCGAAGCCCGGCAGGATCAGGATGTACACTTCGGGATGACCGAAGAACCAGAACAGGTGCTGGAACAGGATCGGGTCGCCGCCGCCATCGGCCGAGAAGAAGGTGGTGCCGAAATTGCGGTCGGTGAGCAGCATCGTGATCGCGCCGGCGAGCACCGGCAGCGATAGCAGCAGAAGGAACACGGTGACGAGCTGCGACCAGACGAACAGCGGCATCTTGTGCAGCGTCATGCCCGGCGCGCGCATGTTGAAAATGGTGGTGATGAAGTTGATGGCGCCGAGAATCGACGATGCGCCCGCGACGTGCAGCGACAGAATCGCGAAATCGACCGCCGGGCCTTTGTGGCCCGTGGTCGATAGCGGCGCGTAGATCGTCCAGCCGGCGCCGACGCCCGGCTCAGTGGCGCTCTCGCCCGGCACGAAGGCCGACGTCAGCAGCAGGATGAATGACACCGGCAGCAGCCAGAACGAAATGTTGTTCATGCGCGGGAACGCCATGTCCGGCGCCCCGATCATCAGCGGCACGATCCAATTGCCGAAGCCGCCGATCAGCGCTGGCATCACCATGAAGAAGATCATGATCAGGCCGTGCGCGGTGGTGAACACGTTGAACTGGTGGCTGTCGTGGAAAATCTGCACGCCGGGGAATTGCAATTCCATCCGAATGGCGATTGACATGAACGCGCCGATCACGCCGCCGACCATGGCGAACACCAAGTACATCGTGCCGATGTCCTTGTGGTTGGTCGAATAGACGAAGCGGCGCCAACCCGTGGGGTTGTGGTGCGCGTGATCGTCGTGTGCGTGGTCGCCGTGTGCGCCGTGAGCCGTTGCCATCGTCTAACCCTTCAACGTTGCCGCTGTCGCCTGCTGATCTGCCTCAATCCGCCGTCGCGGCGACCGTGATCTTCTCTTCGCCGCCGGTGCCGGCAAACTTCTTCCTCGCCTGCTCGAGCCAGGTGGCGTAATCCTTGTCGCTCACCACACGAACCGCGATCGGCATGTAGGCGTGGTCCTTGCCGCAGAGCTCGGAGCATTGCCCGTAGTAGGTGCCCTCACGGGTCGCCTTGAACCAGGTTTCGTTGAGGCGGCCGGGCACGGCGTCGATCTTGATGCCGAATGCGGGCACCGCAAAGGCGTGGATCACTTCCGCGCCGATGACCTGGACCCGCACCACCTTGTTGACCGGCACCACCATGTCGTTGTCGACCGCGAGCAGGCGCGGCTGTTCGCACTTCACGCGTTGCTGATCGCAAGCCAACAGCGAGTCGAACTCGAACTTGCTGTCCGGATAGCCGTAGGTCCAGTACCACTGCTTGCCGGTCGCCTTCACCGTGACGTCGGCCGGCGGAATGGTGGTCTGCAGGAACAAGAGCTTGAACGACGGCACCGCGATCGCGGTGAGGATCACCACCGGGATCAGCGTCCAGGCCACTTCGAGCAGCGTGTTATGCGTGGTCTTGGTCGGGACCGGATTGGCGCGCGAATTGAACCGGAAGATCACGATCAGCAGCAGCACCAGGACGAACAATGTGATCGCGGTGATGAGGTAGAGCAGAAAATCGTGGAACCACACGATATTGTCCATCACCGGCGTCACGGATTGCTGCAATCCGAGTTGCCAGGGCGAGGGTTGTCCCATCGCGGCCCAAGCCACGTCACCAGCCACGCCGCCGGCTGCAAGAACCATCATCGCAGCCGACACGGCCGCCAACCGCTTAAGCATCCGCATCGTCGTCTTCGCTCCTTCGGCGAAATCAATCCGAGCCGCACCGGCCAGCGTGATTCAGGTCGATTCCGCTTCCGGCAAGGCGCCCGTCGGGGGCCGCGCTAATCGGCAGGCGGTGCGGCGGGAGGGGGATTCCCGAAGCCTCTCAAACCATAATTCCAGCGCACTCGCAATGTGCTAGGGCGGTTGTCCGATGCGACAATCTGGTTATACCGGCAAATCGGGTTTCCGGCCCGGGGCCCTGGAAAATGTGGCGTCCTTGAACATGGCGGAATCGCCATGTACGGACATGAATTGACCGCGAAATCGGACTGCTCGGCTGGGGGCGCAGCCGTCGCAATGCCGACACGTGAGGGGACCGCAGAATGGCACGATTCGTCCGACACCGGCTGGCGCGCTGGGCCGCTTGGGCGGTTCCCTGGGCCTGCGCCACCACAATGCTGTTGGGGCCGATGGGCGAGGCCGCCGCTCAGGGCGCGGTGCGCTCCGTGCACAACGACTGGCAGATCCGCTGCGACACGCCGCCGGGCGCCCAGGGCGAGCAGTGCGCGCTGATCCAGAGCGTCACCGCCGAGGACCGGCCCAACATCGGCCTGACTGTGATCGTGCTGAAGACCGCCGACCGCAAGACCCGGCTGATGCGGGTGATTGCGCCGCCGGGCGTGCTGCTGCCCTCCGGGCTCGGCCTGAAGATCGACAATGCCGAGGTGGGCCGGGCCGGCTTCGTGCGCTGCGTGCCAAACGGCTGCGTCGCCGAAGTCGTCATGGACGACACCTTGATCGGCAAGTTGCGGACCGGCCAGACCGCCACCTACATCATCTTCCAGACGCCCGAAGAGGGCATCGGCTTCCCGATGAGCCTGAAGGGCTTCGGCGAGGGTTTCGACAAGCTGCCGTGAGTTGAGTTGGGCATTTTCCCATTCTCTCGGCTGTCATCGCCCGCGAAAGCGGGCGATCCAGTAATCGCTGGCCTGTGACACAGGCAGCGTCTCGCCATACCGTTCTCTACAGTGGATACTGGATGCCCCGCTGTTGCGAGGCATGACAGTTGAGTTGGGGAGACGCTCGAAGTGAATCTCGGATTTGTCGGTCTCGGCGCCATGGGGGAGTTGATCGTGCCTCGCCTGATGGCGGCCGGGCACAAGGTCACCGGCTGGAACCGCACGCGCGCCAAGGCGGAGCCGCTGATCGCGGCCGGCATGGCGTTCGGCGCGACGCCGCGCGAGGTCGCGCAAGCATCCGAGATCGTGTTCTCCATCGTCACGGATTCGCCCGCGGTGAAAGCGGTGGCGCTCGGCCCCGACGGCGTCATCTCCGGCCTGAAGAAGGGCGGCATCTACATCGACATGAGCACCATCGAGCCGGACGTGAGCCGGGAGGTCGCCGCGCAATTCGACAACGCCGGCCTGGTCATGCTGGACGGCCCGCTGTCGGGCAGTCCCGTTACGGTGAAAGCCGGCAACGCCTCGGTGATGGTCGGCGGCGACGAAGCCGCGTTCGAGCGCGCCAAGCCGGTGCTGCTCGCGATCGGTCCCAAGGTGACGCGGATCGGCGGCAACGGCCTCGCCTGCCAGATGAAGATCGCGGTCAACCTGCTGCTGATGGTCGAGGTGATCTGCTTCGGCGAAGCGGTAGCGCTCGCGGAGAAAGGCGGCGTGTCGCGCGAAGCCGCGGTCGATGCCATCCTCAAGAGCGTCGCGGCGTCGCCCGTGCTCGGCTATCGCGGCCCGTTCATCCTCGAAGGCAAGATGCCTGCGGTGCCGCTTGCCGACGTGACGTTGCAGCAGAAGGACATGGTCCTGGCGCTCAATCTTGGCCGCAAGCTCGGCAGCCCGGTGCCGCTCGCCGCCGCCGCCAACGAATTGATGAACGCATGCCGGGGCCTCGGCATCGACGCTAACGATTTTGTCGTCGCGCATCAGGTCTACCGCAAGCTCGGAGGCGCATGATCCCGAAAAGTAGTTTCCGGTTTCCCGCCTGCGCGAAGCCCCGGCACGGTTCGTCGGTTCGGCTTAATGCTTCGGCGGGCGAAGGCAGGTCGGAAAAGATCATGCGCAAAGGAGGAGGACAATCATGACATCCAAAGCCGAAATGATCGGAGCCGCGCTCGCCAAGGCGGTCAAGGCGGCCACCGGCATCACCTCAGCCACGCTCGGCGCGAAGATGTTCCGGACCAACATCAAGGACGTGCCGAAGGTCGAAGGACTCAAGCGCGACGACGGCTGGATCGACATGCAGGTGCAATTCCTGATCGACAAGAAATCCGCCGGCGCCGACCACGTGGTCGGCTGGACCGTGCTCAAGCCGGGCGCCAGCCACGAATGCCACCGTCACCGCAACTGCGACGAGTTCTTCATCGTGCTCAAGGGCAAGGGCCACATCATCACCGACAAGGGACTCGACCCGTCGGGCGAAGGCGACGTGATCTATTCGCCGCGCGGCTGCTGGCACGGCTTCAACAACACGTCGAGCGAAGACGTGGTGCTGGTGTGGGGCTGGATGGGCGCGGGCTCGATCGACGATTCGGGCTACGAGGTGCCGGAAGGCGGACACAAATCGTGAGCGCCACGCTCAACGATCCCCGCATCGCCGCCGGAATGCGCCGGCAGTTCGCGATGCGCCAGCAGCAGTTCGATGCCGGCGCGAAGCAGATCGGCTGGAAGGTCGGCCTCGGCGCACCGGCGGCACTGGAGCGCTGCAAGCTCACCAAACCCGTGGTCGGCTTTCTGGTCGACCGCGCGCAGCTTGATTCGGGCGCAGCGGTTTCGCTGAAGGGCTGGACCAAGCCGGTCGCGGAGATCGAGATCGCCGCGCATATCGCACGCGACCTTCCCGCCGGCGCGGACGACGCCACCGTGCGTGCGGCGATCGGCGCACTCGGCCCCGCGATCGAACTGGCGGACCTGGACAGCGCCATGGATGACATCGAAGGCGTGCTGGCGCGCGACATCTGGCAGCGGCACGTTATCCTGGGACCGAAAGACAGCTCGCGCCCCGGCGCGAAGCTCGAGGGCCTCACGGGCAAGCTCGTCCGCAACGGCAACGACGTGCCGGTGCCGGCCGACCTCCAAGTTGGCACAGGCGCGATCTTGGACACTGTCCGTCACGTTGCCGACGTGACGGCTGCGCTGGGCGACGGTCTGCGCGCGGGTCAGTTCATCATCTGCGGCGCCATCACCGGGCCGATGTTCCTGGAGCCGGGCGAGACCGGGCTCGACTTCACACTCGATCCGATCGGCGCGGTGTCGGTGCGTTTTTCGGCCTGAACATTAAAGATCCAGGCTCAAGTCGTCGACCGACGTCCACTTTATGCCGCAGGCGGCCGAC
>Ga0190270_10000396_pt1 | contig 18715 bp, 17 predicted proteins | sample Popmic320T_FD_133748 | JGI IMG/M metagenome (GOLD analysis project Ga0190270, IMG submission 133748) | Populus adjacent soil microbial communities from riparian zone of Weber River, Utah, USA - 320 T | ecosystem: Environmental > Terrestrial > Soil > Riparian zone | place: USA: Utah | collected...
GAGAACAACAGCCTGACCGGCGGTCTTGCGACGACGACCTCGTCGGTCGCGGCGGCAGCGACGGCATGTCTGGCGACTTCCTCTACACCAAGAAGGGCGGCAACGACACGCTAACCGGCGGCGCTGCGTTCGACGAGATCTACGGCGACGACATCTGCTGCGTCGGTATCGGCGACGACCCCGACACCATCCGAGGCGGCGACGGCGGCGATTACATCGAAGCCGCGGACGGACCCGACGACGTCAACGGCGGAGCCGGCAACGACCAGATCACCGACACCGGCGGCGGACGAGTGTCCGGTGGCGCCGGCAAGGACGAGCTGACGTCATGGGACGTCACGGACGGCGGTGTGATCTCCGGCGGCGAGGGCACCGACCAGCTCACCATGTTCTTCTACCGCAACGGCGATGAGGTCGGATGCACCCTCGACCTCGCCAGCGGTCAGCTCACCGATCCGGTCGACGCGACGATCGACTCGATCGAAGACGTGTCCGGCAGCGACGCGGCCGACACGATCTACGGCTCGGCCGCCAACGAGTCGTTCTATACGTTCGGCGGCGACGACACCGTCGTGGCTCGTGGAGGCGACGACAGGATCTTCACCTACGGCGGTGACGACCAGATCGACGGCGGCGACGGCGACGACAAGGCGGGCGCGGGCGGCGGCAACGACACGTGCACCAACGTCGAGGACGCCACCGGCTGCGAAAACGCCGGCTGACGAGCTCTCAGGGCCTTCGCCGCCGCTACTTGGGTTGGTCGGCGGCGAGGGCGCGAGAGCGATCGCGGGCCGCCTCGGCGGCGGTGAGGAACGCCGCGCGAACCTTGTGATCCTCGAGCTCGCGGATCGCAGCCGCCGTCGTTCCGCCAGGCGAGGTGACCCGCTCCCGCAGCACGACGGGATGCTCGCCGGTCTCACGCAGCAGCTTGGCCGATCCGACCACGGTCTGCACGGCGAGCTCGGTCGCAATCGGCCGCGGCAGCCCCAGATGGACGCCGGCCTCGATCATCGACTCGACGACGAAAAAGACGTACGCCGGGCCGCTCCCCGAGATCGCGGTCACCGCGTCCTGCTGTTGCTCGGGCACCCGGAGCACACGTCCGGTCGAGCTGAGCAGAGTATCGGCCTCGACCAAGTGCGCCTCGTCGCAGTGACGGCCGCCCGAGATCACGGCCATGCCCTCGTCGACCAGAGCCGGCGTATTGGGCATGACCCGCACGACCGGCACGCCGTCGGGCAGCCGAGCCTCGACCGTCGCCGTCGTGACGCCGGCGGCCAAGGACACGACGAGCTGATCGGACGTCAGGTGCGGGGAGATCTCGTCGAGCACGCCGGCCATGTCCTGCGGCTTGACGACGAGCAGCAGGGTGTCGGCCTTCTGGGCCGCCGCGGCGTTGCTGACGATGTCGACGCCGTAGCGCTCACGCAACTCGTCGGCGCGGTCTCGTCGCTTCTCGGTGAGCACGAGGTCCTCCGGTCGACGGCCGGCCCGCAACAGCCCGGAGGCCAGCGTCTCGCCCATCACTCCAGCTCCGAGCACCGCGACCACGCTCATGCGGCCATCATCGCGTACATCGTCTTGCCGCTGCGCCGTACCCACGCGGTTGTGCCGCCGAAGCAACTCGCCTAGCATTGAGTTCATCAGTCGATGAATTAGCTGACAACGGAAGGGCAGGCCATGGACACCGCAATCGAGGTCGCCGACCTCGTCGTGGAACGCGGCAAGAAGGAGGTGCTCCACGGCATCAGCACCGAGATCCCCCAGGGCAGCGTGACGGGTCTACTCGGACCCAGCGGCAGTGGCAAGACCACGCTGATCCGGTCGATCGTCGGTGTGCAGATCGTCAAGTCCGGCGAGGTGACGGTGCTCGGCGAGCCGGCCGGTGCGCCAGCGCTGCGGCACAAGATCGGGTACGTCACGCAAGCCCCGAGCGTCTACGCCGACCTGACCGTCCGGGAAAACGCCCGGTACTTCGCGAGCCTGTACGGGCTCGGGCAGGCCGATGCCGACGACGCGATCGAGCGAGTCGGCCTCGCCCGCCAAGCCGACCAGCTCATCGTCACCCTGTCCGGAGGCCAACACAGTCGCGCCTCGCTCGCCGCCGCGCTCGTCAGCCGGCCCGAGGTCCTGGTGCTCGACGAACCCACCGTCGGGCAAGACCCAGTCCTGCGCGACGAGCTGTGGAAGAGCTTCCGCGACCTCGCCAACGAGGGCAGCACGCTGCTGGTGTCGAGCCACGTGATGGATGAGGCCAACCGCTGCGACCGGCTGCTGCTCATCCGCGAAGGCGACCTGATCGCCGACCAGACTCCCGACGCGCTCAAGGCCGAAGCCGGCACCGACGACCTCGACGAGGCGTTCCTCTGGCTGATTCGCGCCCGAGACGAGGGAAACGAGGAGGTGGCGTGATGCCCGGACGCATCCTGGCCAGCACCACCAAACGCATCCTGACTCAGCTGCGGCACGACCGACGCACGATCGCGCTCATGCTGGTGGTGCCGGTCGTGTTGATGGCGATCGTCTATTACATGTACGAGGACGACGCGCTGGCGTTCGACCGGATCGGGCTGATCATGCTCGGGGTCTTCCCCTTCATCATCATGTTCCTGGTAACGAGCATCGCGATGCTGCGCGAACGCACCACGGGCACGCTGGAGCGGCTGTTCACGACCCCGGTCCGGCGGATCGACCTGCTGTTCGGCTACGGCATCGCGTTCGGACTCGCGGCCACGGCCCAGGCCGCCATCGCGTCGATCGTAGCGTACTGGATCCTCGGGCTCGACACCCTCGGCAGCTCCGCCCTCGTGATTCTGATCGCGGTCGGCAACGCCGTCCTCGGCGTCGGCCTCGGCCTGCTGTGCAGCGCGTTCGCGCGGACCGAGTTTCAGGCGGTCCAGTTCATGCCGCTCGTGGTGGCCCCGCAGATCCTGCTGAGCGGGCTCTTCGTGCCGCGCGACGAGATGGCCGGCTGGCTCAACAGCATCAGCGACGTGCTGCCGCTGACCTACGGCGTCGACGGCCTGCTTCAGGTCGGGGCGCATTCCGAGCCGACCGCGACGATGTGGCGCGACCTGCTGATCCTGTTCGGGGCCGTCGTCGCCGCCTTGCTCCTCGCCGCGACGACGTTGCGACGCCGCACGCCGTGACCGGTCGCCGCACGGGACGCCGGCCGGGCAAGCAAGACACCCGGCGGCAGATCCTCACGGCGGCCCGGGCGACGTTCGCCGACCGCGGCTTCGACCGGGCGACGATCCGACAGATCGCGACCAGCGCCGGTGTCGACCCGGCGCTGGTCCACCACTACTACGGCACCAAGGAGGCCCTCTTTCGGGCCACGATCGAGGCGCCGATAGATCCCGCGGTCGTGCTGCCGGCGGTGCTCCACGGCGACCTCGAACACATCGGCGAGCGGCTCGTGCGTACGTTCCTCGGCATCTGGAGCGATCCCGATACCGGGCCGGCGATCCGTGCGACGGTACGCAGCGCCGTCGCCGACGAGATGTCGGCCAACCTGCTCAGGGAGTTTTTCGCGACCCAGATCGTCCGTCGCATCACCCACGAGATCGGGGTCGACGAGCCACCGGAGCGGAGCGCGATGCGAGCGTCGCTCGTCGCGAGCCAGATGTTCGGCCTCGCACTGGCGCGGCACATCCTGCGTCTCGAGCCGCTGGCGGCGATGCCGTCCGAGGCGATCGTGCCCATGGTGGCGCCGACGATCCAGCGCTATCTCACCGGCGATCTCCCGGCCGAATCGACGTAACCCCTCGCGCCGACATTGCGCGTTCGCCCCACCCCTCCCGGCGGCCGGCCGGGATGCCGGAAGGGACGAGGTCCGGAGCGAGGACGCGCAGGCCTAGTCGAAGAGGTAACGCTGGATGGTCGGCCCGATCGTGGCGGCCACGTCATCGACGGGCATCGACGCGATCGGTTCGAGGCCGACCACGTAGCGGGTCATGATCAGGCCGATGACCTGCGACGCCACGAGATTGCCTCGCCGCCGCGCGTCGTCGATGCCGGGTACGGACGCGATCTGGTCCAGGATCAGTCGCAGGAAGCCGTCCCGCAGCAGATGCGACGACGCCTCGTTGGCGATCGCGGCCCGGATCACCGCGACCAGTCGCGGCTGGCGCTGCGGGTCCTCCCACAGGCCGAGGACCGTCCGTACGATGCGTTCGCCGATCTGATCGCGCGGGCCGTCGACGACCGAGCCGATCAACGTGCGCGGGTCGAAGGGCACCTCCATCGCGGCGAGGAGCAGATCCTCCTTGCCCTCGAAGTAGTGATGCACCAGCGCCGGGTCGACGCCGGCGGCACGGGCGACCGCGCGCATCGACGTCCGGTCATATCCGTTGGCCGCAAACTCCCGACGAGCCGCCTCGAGGATCTCGCCCCGAGTGTCCGGCGAACCCGGCCGCCGTCCCGGACCGCGGCCCGTACGAGTGGCCACGGTCAACTCCCCCGCGGATCACGACGTACGTCGTCGAACTCGAACGGGTGCTCCTCGACCGATCCCTCGGATCCGACCACGAAGTCCGCGTGGGTGGCCGCGGCCAGGTGCAGCCGGGTGAAGGCCAGCGCCTCGGCCAGGTCCTCCTCGCGCAGCGACCGGTTGGCGGCCCGACGCGTGTTGATCTCGATCACGACATGGCCGCCGTAGCCTCGACTGGCCAGCAGTTCGAGGAACTCAGCGCACGGCTGTGTGCCACGGCCCGGCACCAGATGCTCGTCGCGGGCCGAGCCTGATCCGTCGCCCATGTGGACGTGCCGCAGCCGCGAGCCGAGGTCGTCGGCCATCTGCATCACGTCGGACCCGGCGGTCGCCGCGTGCGACAGGTCGAGCGTGACGCTGGGGTAGTCGTAGCCGACCGGGTCCCAGCCGGGCGCATAGCCCTGGATGGCGCGTCGCACCGTACGCCAGGGGAACATGTTCTCGACGGCGAAGGCGACGCCGGTCTCGTCCTCGAGGCGACCGATGCCCTCGAGAAAACCCTTGGCGTAGTCGCGCTGCCACCGAAACGGCGGATGGACGACCACGACGTCGGCGTCGATGCGCTTGGCCATCTCGGCACTGCGTTCGAGCTTTCGCCAGGGCTCGGTGCCCCACACGCGCTGCGTCACGAGCAGGCAGGGCGCGTGGATCGCGACGACCGGCAGCTCGTGATAGTCGATCAGATGCTCGACGGCCTCGATGTCTCGGCTGATCTCGTCGATGCCGACCATCACCTCGACACCGTCGTAGCCGAGGCGCGCGGCGAGCTCGAAGGCACTGGCCGTCGACTCGGGATAGACCGATCCAGTCGACAGGGAGACGTCAGCGGCAGGAACCTCGACGGCGGCGCGGTCGTCGTCTCCACTCACATCAGGTCCAACCACTGCAGGATCACGCCTTCGCGAAGCGCCCAAGGACAGACTTCCAGCTCGGGCAGGTCGAACAGGTCGAGCACAGCGTCGGCGACGACCGCGCCGGCGGCGACCTGATGGGCCCGGGTGGTGCCGACACCGGGCAGCTTAGCGATCTGCTTGGACGTCATCGCGGTGAGCTCGGGCAGGCGTTCGGCGAGTTCGTCGCGAACGAGCATGCGGCGCGCGTACGGGCCCTCCTTCGACCCCGCCGCGCCACAGATGCGGGCCAGCGAACGAAAGGTCTTGCTGGTCGCGATCGCGTGATCGGCCCGGCCCATCCGGAGCACGTCGACGGCGTCGCGGGCCACCTCGGCCCGAACGTGCTTGCGCAGCTCCCGAATCTGCTTCGGGTCGGGCCGCTCCTCACCGAACCATTCGCGGCTCAGCCGAGCGGCGCCGAGCGGCAGCGACTGCGCAACGTCCGGGGTCTCGTCGGCTCCGGCCGCGATCTCGAGCGAGCCGCCGCCGATGTCGAACACGATCATCCGTCCGGACGACCAGCCGAACCAACGGCGCACGGCGAGGAACGTGAGCTTCGCTTCATCGCCGCCGGGCAATACGGCGAGCTCGACGCCGGTCTCATCGCGCACCCGGTCGAGCAGGTCGTCGGCGTTGGCGGCGTCCCGTACCGCAGACGTCGCGAACGCGCGCACGGTCTCGCAGCCCTTGTCCTCTGCGACCATCTTGGACTCGCGGACGAACTTCACGAGCGCATCGGTGCCGGTCGGGTCGACAGCGCCGGACGTATCCAGGTGCTCGGCGAGCCGGAGCGCTTCCTTGTGGGAGTACGCCGGCAGTGGGGCCGCACCCCGGTGCGCGTCGACCACGAGCAGATGCCCGGTGTTCGACCCGATGTCCAAGACGCCCATCCGCATGGGTCACACGCTATCCCGTGACCACGCGATCAGGCGTCTTGATCGGTCAGCGGACCCGGACCGTGGCGCGGAGCGGTTGGTCGAGCATCGGCGACGTAAGCCGCAGGGTGAGCGCCTTGGGGTTCGGGTGCGGCGGATGCGCCCGTGTCGGCACCACGAAGCGAGTCTTCAGTTCGCCAGCCTTGATCGACGCGAACACCCTGCTGAGCCGCTTGGCCACCGCGCTGCGCGCCGGCGCATCCTCGCCGAGGTGCCGGCGCGCCCACTTCTCCGGCACGTCGGCGACCCGAAGCGGCCGGAAGCGGTCCAGGACGACTCCGGTGAGTGACACGCTCAGGCGGTAGTCGACGGGAGCGGCCAGCCGCGTCACGAACACCAGGTCGTCGCCGTATCCGACCCGCTTCCGCTCGACGCCGAACGACAGCCGCGGTCTCGGATCGTCGTCGTTGATGATGACGCGACCGAAGTAGTCGCCCATTGCCAGGCCGGTCAGCGGCACGCCCATGACGGTCTCCCCCGTCTGCGCGCGGTCGTCCCGTCGGTCGGCCTCGTACGGCACCTCGATCACGCCTTCGGTGTCCCCGGGCGACACGGTGACGACCTCGTACCGATTAGGTGTCCGTCCCTCGAAGCTGCTCTGGGTCACCGCGACGCCGAACCGAGCCGGGGCGGCGACGTCGCCGACGACCGTGTACGGCACCTCGGCAACCGCCTCGTCACCGTCATCGCCCTCCTGGACGCTGACCTTGCCGATCCGGATCGACGGCAGCATCGCGTCCGGAGCCGGTGACAGATCCGGGCGGCGGGCCGACGCGTCGAGCAGCCAGACCCGACCGGTGTCGCTGCGCCCGATCAGGTCGATGGAGCGAATGTCGGTCAGATCGAGGTCGGCCGCGGCGTCGTCTAGTCCGACCCGGACCGTCCGGGCCCACAGCGCAACCAGGTTGTTCGAGCCCGGGAGCCGGCGCAGCAGCGTGTCGGGCGCGGTCCAGCTGCTGTCGGAGTCGGACAGCCGGACCGCGATCCGGGTCGGACCCTGCGCCGGATCGGACACCACGCGCAAGTCCAGTGTCGATCCGGACGGGCTGAGGTCGAGCGGATCGTCGAGGCTCAGCCCACCCACCGTGTCGGGTCGGCTCCACTCGAGTTGCAGGTGCCGGGTGAGGCCGAGCCGGCGGTACGGCGTCGCCGGACTCAGCCACCAGGAGTACGCCAGAGTCCAGTGCAGCTCGCGGTCGTAGGCCCCCGGCCCACACAGCGGCAGCGCCTGCCGACCGAACGGCGACGTCGTCCCCGATCGACAGGCACGCGCCGCGCCCGTGACATGAGCACCGGCGCCGACCCGTACGGTGTCGCGATCACCGCCGAGCGCGTGCGTCCACGCGACTGCGCCACCGGCCGCAGGCAGCTCGACCGGGCGGTCGGCGTCCAGGACGTCGAGCGCGGCCCGATCGTCGGCGTCGAAGCCCTGCACGGCGGCACCGATGAACGTCCGGGCGGCCCGGCGCTGCTCGGCGGCACTCAACCGCGTCGGCGACGCCTTGCGACCGCAGAGCGGGTGCTGCTGGTCGTACCAGTCGTCGTTGCTCGGCGCCTGCGAGATGCCCGGCGTCCATTCGGTGTTGAAGAAGTTGTGGTTTGCCCCGCGCATCAGCACGCTGCTTCGCAACGTCGGATCGTCGGCGGTCAACGTGCCGGCAGCATCGACGTAGCGCTGGCCCTGGAGGTCGTAGACATCGCCGTCACAGTAGGGCAACAGCACCACGGTCGGCATGTAGCCCGCGGTCTGGTACGCGAAGTCGACCGGACCGATCAGCACCTGCCCCTCGATGCGGTAGGGAGCGGCGGCCGTCGTGTCGATCACGGCTTGGTCGACGCCCTCTCCGCCACGGCTGTGGCCGACCAACACGACGCGGTCGAGGTCGATCTCGCCGAACCATCGCGGCCGATCGGGGTCGACGGCCCATTGGGATAGCAGCTTCAAGTGATGACGAACCAGCGCCGATCGCGCCGACGCTCCGCCGTCGGGGGACACCCAGTCCTGCTGGTTGATCGCATTCGCCGCAATCGACACCGTCGCGTAGCCCTGCGAGGCGAGCATCCGCTGCAGGTAGTCGTACCCCAGCTGGCTCGGCACCGGCTTCGACTGGCCGTGGCAGGGCCAGCTGCCGTTGTCGCCGCGGCCATAACACGCGACGTGGCGCCCGTGCAGGAACAACACGAGCGGCGCGTTGTCTACGTCCTCGGGAAGGACCGCGTGCCCGAGCACCTCCATCGGCCCCTCGTACGCCGGCCACGGCAGCGGGTCGGATCGATAGTCGAAGCCGACGAACGGATGGTCGCCGTGCTCACCCGGGTCGTCGGCCGGCGTCGTGGTCGGTCCGACGGGGACGGGGGCGGTATTGCTTCGAGGAAGGTCGACGCGTCCGGCCGCGTCGAGTCGGTCGGTGCCCAGCCACACCTCGACGCGCTCGGCTTGCCGGTCGGTGAGGTCGACGTCCGACAGGGTCAGCGTGCGCCGGTCGGACTCGATCTGGGGATACCCGAGTAGGCGATGGCCCAGGCGAAACTCCGGCCGCGCGTCGCCGATCGGTAACGGCGCCGGTGAACGCCAGGTCAGCTCGTCGCCGTCCCGGAGAGGCCAGGCGCCACGATCGGTGCCGTCGGGATCGAGTCGGTCGGTCGACCGAGGGGCGGATGGTTGAGCATTGGTCGGCACCGCCGGCGCGACCGTGATGACCAGCGCGACGCTGACCAGTCCGACGAGACGCTTGATTGCCATGGGGCTCCCTGACTTCGACGCGCTGACCCTACGTCCCTCCAGACGCCGGTGTGCGAGCTACGGTTGTCTGGTGCCCGAAGTTGCGCTGGGATTTCCGCGAACCTTCGTCGAATTCCCCGACCCCGATGACGACAACCAGGTCTTTCGCTGCGATCTGACCTGGCTGACGTCGCGCTGGACCTGCATCTTCGGCGCCGGCTGCAAGGGCATCTACGCCGACCGACCCGATGACGGCTGCTGCACGCTCGGCGCCCACTTCGCCGACGCCGACGACGAGCAGCGGGTGGCTCACTTCGTCCCCAAGCTGGCGGCCAAGGACTGGCAGCAGCGGGCCGAGGGCCGGTCCAACGGCTGGATCGAGGTGGACGACGACGGTGACCGCAAGACCCGCGTCGTCGACGGCGCCTGCATCTTCTTGAACAGCCCGGACTTCCCCGGTGGCGGCGGCTGCGCGTTGCACCGATGGGCGCTGCGCAAGAAGGTCAAGCCCCACAAGGTCAAGCCGGACGTGTGCTGGCAGCTGCCGACCCGACGGCAATACCGCGACGTCGAGCGTGGCGACGGCACCTCATACACCGAGGTGTCGATCGGCGAATACCAGCGCGCCGCCTGGGGAGCCGGCGGCCACGACCTCGACTGGTTCTGCCCGTCGGCCACCGAGGCGCACGTCGGCCTCGACCCGGTGTACGTGTCGATCCGCGACGAGCTGATCGAGCTCATGGGCAAGGACGCGTACCGCGAACTGGTCCGGCTGTGCGAGGACCATCTGGCCAGCGACCATCGCGCCACCCGCCACCCCGCCGACCCGGACTGACGCCGCCGGTCTGGAGTGTTGGCGCAGATCCGCGCCAACATGGCCCGTAGACCCGCAGTTCTACGCCAACACTTCGGCGCGACGTACCACACCGGAAACCTGAAGGTGACGCGGCCCCCGCCAATCGCTCGGCTTCAGACGGCGGCGACAATGCCGGAATGCGCCTGGACCATCTCTCTTATGCGGTGGGCCCCGACGGCTTAGAAGGTACGACGTCCAGACTCTCGGCGCTGCTGGGCGAGTCGTTCCTTGACGGCGGGGTGCATCCCCGATTCGGCACCATCAACCGCGTCCTCCCGCTTCGCGGCGGGATTTACGTCGAGGTTGTCGCCGTACTCGATCACCCCGCCTCCGACAAGGTGCCGTTCGGCCAAGCCGTACGCGATCGCTCGGCGGCCGGAGGAGGCTGGCTGGGCTGGGTCGTGGCTGTCGACGACATCACGCCGATCGAACGCCGACTCGAACGCCTTGCGGTCCAGGGCAACCGGCATCGCCCCGACGGGTTCGAGCTGCGCTGGAAGCAGATCGGCGTCAAGGGGCTCCAGGCCGATCCGCAGCTGCCCTTCGTCGTGCAATGGGAGGTCGACGGCGACGACCACCCGTCATCGGGGTCGAGCGGCGACCTCAGGCTGTGCGCGTTAGAGATCGCCGGCGATCCGGCTCGCGTGGAGAAGTGGCTCGGCGAACCGGCGCTGGCCGCTCTGGAGGACGTCAGCGTGCAGTGGGTGGCACCGCACGGCACACCCGGGGTCATCGCCGCCCACTTCCAGACGGCCGACGGCACGATCCGCATCTGACCCCCGGGCTGACGCGAGATTTGGATTCGCGGCTGCTCTAGCGACCACAATTCCAAATCTCCCGTGCCGTACGCCGCGACCGTCGGTGGGCTCGCCTAGGGTCGCCACTATGAGCTCGACAAAGGCCCGCACTCGCCAGGCCAGTTTCCGTTGCACCGAGTGCGGGTGGACCAGCACCAAGTGGGTCGGGCGCTGCGGCGAGTGCCAGGCCTGGGGCAGCGTCGAGGAGAGCCAGATCGGGTCAGCCACGGGCGCCAAGGTGCAGAGCGCCGCCGTGCCGATCGGCGAGGTCGACGCGCAGGCGTCGGCTGCCGTCAGCTCCGGCGTCGCCGAGCTCGACCGCGTCCTCGGCGGCGGCGTGGTGCCAGGGTCCGTGCTCCTGCTCGCTGGCGAGCCGGGCGTCGGCAAGTCGACGCTGCTGCTCGAGGTCGCGGCGTCGTGGGCCCGATCGGGCCAGACCACGCTCTATGTCACCGGCGAGGAGTCCGCCGCTCAAGTACGCCTGCGGGCCGACCGCACCGAGGGCATCCAACCGTCGCTCTATCTCGCGGCCGAGACCCACCTGTCCGCGGCGTTGACGCACATCGAGCAGGTGAAGCCGTCGCTGCTCATCATCGACTCCGTCCAAGCGATCGGCGCCGACGGCGTCGACGGGGTCCCCGGCGGCGTCACCCAAGTACGCGAGGTCGCCGCGACCCTCATCCAGGTTGCGAAGCGGCACGGCATCGCGACAATCCTCGTCGGCCACGTGACCAAGGACGGCTCGGTCGCCGGTCCGCGCGTCCTGGAGCACCTGGTCGACGTGGTCTTGACGTTCGAGGGCGAGACGACGTCGCGGCTGCGGATGATCCGGGCGACTAAAAACCGGCACGGTCCGGTCGACGAGGTCGGCTGCTTCGACCTGGCCGAAGACGGGATCGTCGAGGTGCCCGACCCCACCGGCCGATTCGTGTCCCGCCATCCCAGTCCGGTGTCGGGCACCTGCGTGACCGTCACGATGGAGGGTCGCCGCCCCCTGCTCGCCGAGATCCAGGCGTTGGTCGCACCGTCACCTGCCGGCACGCCCCGACGGGCCGTCGTCGGCATGGACTCGGCCCGGATCAACATGATCCTCGCCGTCCTCGAGCGCCGGGCGGCGGTCGCGGTCAGCGGCTACGAGGTCTACGTGTCGACGGTCGGCGGCGCCCGGCTGGTCGATCCCACCGCCGATCTCGCGATCGCGATCGCGGTCGCATCTGCGGCGCGCAACCGAGTGCCGCCGCATCATTTGGTCGCAATGGGAGAGGTCGGACTCGCCGGCGAGGTCCGACGCGTGCCGCACCTGTCGAAGCGGCTTGCCGAGGCCGCCCGTCTCGGCTTCACCCATGCCCTCGTCCCGTCCGATCTCGGGCCGCGTCCGGAGCGACAGCGACCGGTCTCCGGCATCACGACGCTCGACGTGCCCGATCTCGGGTCGGCGCTTCGGGTGCTCGGGCTGTCTCAGTCGGTGGGCAGGCCCGAATAGATCGCGGCAAGCCGCATGTTGGAGGCAAACAGCGCGTCCCGCGCCTCCTCGGTCAGGAAGTGCAGGTGACCGTACGCCTCGAGACTGGTGAAGCCGTAGAGCGCTGACCAGCAATGCAGGATCGCCTGAAAGGTCTCCGGCGGAAGATCCGAGTGGTCGATCATTCCCTCCTGCTTGTCCTTGAGGTGGCCGAGCAGCGACTCGTCGACGTCGCGGATGAGTGGCCGGCCGAGCTTGCCCTGGTCAAGGGCCTCGACGAAGTACGCCTTGAGCCCGGTGATCGCTCGCGTACAGGCTTCCGCCACCGGACCCTCCTCCGGCATCACGAAGCCGGGGACGGGAGGGCCGAAGATCAAGGCGAACTGCTGCGGCTCGCTGTTGGCCCACGTGCGAAAGGCCCGCGACACGGCATACCACCGGCCGGTCGGGTCGTCGACGGGCACCCGCAAGCGTGCGGCTTCGACCGCATCGGCCAGGTCGTTGTAGGCGTCGGCCACGAGCGCGGACAGCAGCTCGTCGCGATCGCCGAAGTAGCGATAGAGAGCTGGCGCGGTCATCCCCATTTCGCGGGCGATGTCGGAAAATCGGAGGTCAGTGCTGCCCTGGTCGTGCATTAGCCGCAAGGCCGTCGCCTTGATCTCGTCAATCGTGGCGGCGCGTACGCGCTCCCGCCTGGTCGGGGTTCGCTTCTCCGACTCATTGGACATCACGGACACAAATCGGCGCTCCTTGAGAAGAACTCGTGAATCATCGTTACAGAAGTAAAGCGGCTTGACAAGTAACGAGACCTCGGGTTTGCTATGCGACGTAACTGAAATGACTCGACGTCACAGGCGTCACCTTTCTTTCCGCCAAGGGGTCTCGATGACCAACGCACACCACCCGTCAGACGGGGCGACGCGACGCGCGCACCGCCCCGGACCACTCGGTCGTCTCGCTGGCGTCGCCTTCCGCAACCGCGGCCGAATCATCGTCGGCTGGATCGCCGCGCTCGCCGTGGCGATCGGCCTCTCGGCCGCGTTCGCCGGCGAGTTCAACGCCGACTACTCGACGCCGGGCTCGGACTCCAAGCAGGCCCAGGATCTGCTGGAGCAGCGCTTCCCGGCGCAGTCCGGCGACACCGTCGACGTCGTCGTCCGCTCCGACGGATCCGTGACGGATCCAGCGGTCCGGTCCGACGTCACCGCCCTGCTCGCCGAGCTTCGTGGACTCCCCCACGTCGCAGCAGCGAGCGATCCGTACACGACACCGGGAGGGATCTCGGAGGACGGACACATCCTCCTTGCCCACCTCAATCTCGACGTCGTCAACCCGGTCGACATGCCGACCACTGACGCCGAGAAGCTCCTCGACGCCGCTGATGCGGCCGAGCGACCGGGGCTCGATATCGCTCTCGGCGGCCAGTCGATCCAGCAGGCCGAGCAGACCGAGATCGGCTCCGAGGGGATCGCCCTCGTCATCGCCGCGCTGATCCTGCTGATCACGTTCGGCACGGTGGTCGCCGCCGGGCTCCCGATCGTTGTTGCTCTCGCCGGCCTCGCGGTCAGCGGCATGCTCACCGGGCTCATCGCGGCGGTCATCGACGTGCCGGACTGGTCGACAGCCCTGGCGACCATGATGGGCATCGCCCTAGGCATCGACTACACGCTGCTCATGGTGACGAGATTTCGCGAATGGCGCGCGGTCGGGCTCGATCCCGAGACGGCCACGGTCGCGACGCTCGACACCGCCGGCCGCGCCGTCATGGTCGCCGGCAGCACCGTGATCGTCAGCATGCTCGGCCTGTTCGCGATGGGGCTGTCGTTCATGCGTGGCGCGTCCATCGCGACGATCGTCGCCGTGTTCATCGTGCTGGCGGCCGCGGTCACGTTGCTCCCCGCGCTTCTGGGCTACTTCGGTCGCTCGGTCGACCGGCTGCGGCTACCGCTGCGGCGTCGCCCTGAGGTCCAGGTTGCCCCCGGTGGTCACCTGGTGCCGACCCGGCGGTGGGCGGGCTGGAGCCGATTCGTCAACCGGCACAGCATCGTCGCGACGGTCGTCGGCGTCGGCATCCTGCTGGCGATGGCGCTGCCGTTCCTCGACGTCCGCTACGGCTTCCCGGACGCCGGCAACGACCCGGCGGACAAGTCGTCGCGCCAGGCGTACGACACGGTGGCGGAGGGCTTCGGGCCGGGCGCGAACGGCCCGCTGCTGGTCGCCGCCGACCTGTCGAGCCCGGGCGACGCCGCCACTGTCAACGCCCTGGTCTCCGACATCGGCCAAACGCCGGGAGTCTCGGCGGCGATGCCGGCGCAGGTCAACGCCGACGGAACAGCGGCACTCGTCACCGTGATCCCGGACAGCGGTCCGCAGTCGGCCGCGACCGAGGATCTCGTGCACAAGCTACGTGACGACGTCATTCCCGAGACGACGGACGGCTCCGGCGTGGAGGCGCATGTCGGTGGGGTCACCGCGACCAACATCGACTCCAACGAAAACGTCTCCAGCCGCCTGCCGTATCTGATCGGCGGCGTGATCGCGCTGTCGATGCTGCTGCTGTTCGTGTCGTTCCGCAGCATCGTGATTCCGCTGACGGCCGCGGTCATGAACCTGCTCTCGGTCGGGGCGGCGTACGGCCTCATGGCATACGTGCTGCAGGGCGGCTGGGCCGGCCAGCTCCTCGGCATCGACACCGCGACACCGATGCCGGGCTTCGTGCCGGTGATCGTCTTCGCCGTGCTGTTCGGGCTGTCGATGGACTACGAGGTGTTCCTGATCAGCCGGATGCGCGAGGTGTGGACCCGCAGCGGCGACAACATCCGGGCGGTCGGCGACGGCCTCGCCGGCACCGGTCGGGTCATCACGGCCGCGGCCGCGATCATGGTGGCGGTGTTCGCTGCCTTCGTGCCGAGCCCCGACATCATCCTCAAGGTGATCGGTCTCGGCATGGCGACCGCGATCCTGGTCGACGCCACCGTCGTCCGGATGCTGCTGGTGCCCGCGGTGATGCACCTGCTCGGCCGGATGAACTGGTGGCTGCCACCGTCCATCGACCGTCGACTCCCGCAGCTCTACGTCGAGGGGCGGCCGGATCAGTTCCTGCCGGCGCCCGACGACCCGCTGCTGGACCGCGACAAGGTGCCGTCACCGGCATAGCGACACCACGGGATCGTCGAACGACGGCACTCCCCACGGGTTTCGAGCCCGTGGGGAGTGCCGATTCGCCGTGGCGAGTACGCCATTAGTGTTGAGGGTCATGGCGGCCTCGGGACGACAGCAGCGACCTCGAAACCAACGGCTCGTCGGCATCGTCGCCGGCGCACTGGTCGTGCTCATCGGACTTGTCTCGGTGTCCGTGGTTCTGCTGGCCGGCGACGACATGGATGATTCCGCGCCGCGAGAGCCGACTGAGTCCGCCGAGCCGACCGGGCCGCCGGCCGAGATCGCGTTTCGCCCCGTGCTCGCGAAACTGCCCAAGACGGCCGACTGCTCGAAACCCGACGTGTGGTGTACGCCCGGACACACCGAGGCCTACCGACTGGGTCCGGCCGAGCTGCGTACGCCGGACATCGTCGAGGCGTCGGCGAGGCTCAGCGACTACGGCCAGTGGGTCGTCGGCATCACGCTGTCGGATGAGGGCGCGACGCAGTTCGAAGCGGTCACTCGCGAACTCGCCGACAAGACCGGCGCGCAGGCGCAGCTCGCGGTCGTCGTCGACGGCGTCGTGATCTCGGCACCGCTCGTCCAGGCCGCGATCCCCGGGGGAGAGATCGACATCAGCGCCGACTTCACCCAGGCCGCGGCCGAACAGCTGGCCGCCGCGATCGACCCCTAGCGCCCGACCGATCGCAGTGCTGTAATGGCTTCATGCAGCTCAACCCTTACGGTTCCGATGCGGTCCTCCTCGCGGCCGGTCTGCACCGCTCGCTGCCGCGGACGCCCGACGAGCTCGAGGCGATCTGCCGCCACTACGACGTCGTGATCGACCGCCGCGCGACCAAGGCCGACGTGCGCCTCGTCCAGTCGCTCGTCGAGCGATGGCGGGAGGTCGTCGACGCCGCGACCGACCAGGAGCGGGCCGATCGCCTCAACGTCTTGCTGAGCGAGTACGCGGCGTACCCGCGGCTGTCCGACCATGCCGGCACCGGCTGGCACGTCCACTATCGAGACCCGCACGTCCCCCTCGGGAGGGTGGTCGCCGCCCTCGTGACGGTCGGGACCACGCTGCATCTGGCCGGCCGCGGCATGCATCGGCTCGGACGCTGCGCCGCCGACGACTGCGACCAGGTCATCGTCGACGTGTCGCGCAACGGTCGACAGCGCTACTGCTCGCCGACGTGCAGCAACCGCGACGCCGTACGCCGGCACCGAGCCCGTCGCCTCGAGACGGGAGCCCACCGATGAGTCCGGCCGACGAATCCGATGGCCCCGATGGCAGCGAGCGCCACCGACATTGGGCCACGACCCTGTACAACGACACCTGGCGGCTGATGGACCAGCCGGACCGTACGCCCGACGACGACGCCCGCATGGTCCATCAGGCGCACGCGTCCGCGTACCACTGGCTAGAGATCGGCAAACCGGAGAATTTCGCTCGCAGCCACTGGCAGTGTTCGCGGGTCTACAGCGTCCTCGACCGGGCCGAGCCGGCGCTCTACCATGCCCGGTTCTCCCTAGACATCTGCCAGCGCTACGGCATCGGTGACTGGGATCTGGCCTTCGCCTACGAGGCGCTGGCCCGAGCCAGTGCGGTCGCGGGCGACGAAGCGGAGACACAGCGTTGGATGGCCGAGGCTCGACGCGCCGGCGACGACATCACCGACGCCGACGACCGCGACCAGCTCCTCGGCGACCTCGCCACGATCGGGCGCTAGCAGACCTTCGGCGTCGTACGCCCGCCGACGAAGACATACGGCGCGCCGTCGGCGAACCGATCGAACGTCACCGGAACCCACGGCTGACCGTCATGCTCCCTGAGCGCGTACCGATCACCCGACTCGTCGAGGGGCAGCAACGCGTACTCGGTCACGTCGGGCCCGGAGCTCAGTTCGGCGAGCTCGCCCGTCGAGGTCGACGTCAGCAGCAGCCCCCGCGCCTGCTCACTGATGTCGAACCGGGTGGCGGCCCGCTCGTAACGCCCGATGTGACGCTCCGGACGATGCAGCGCGACATCGGCCGGCTCCGGCGGGTCCGGCACACGAACGCCGACGTAGTCGTCGAGCACGTCGGAGACGATGGACTGAAAGAGGCCCGGTCCGTCCGGAGAGTTCGTCAGCAGGCACACGGCCAGCCGGGCCTCGGGGTCGATCCTCAGGTACGCATGTTGGCCGAGCGTCCCGCCGTCATGACCGACCAGCCGGCGACCACCCCACTCGTAGATCCGCCAAGCCAGACCGACTGCGTCACATGTCGTACTGCCACGCGGCAGCCGCACCTGATCGCCCAGCATCAACGCGGCCGAGTCGGTGCTCAGCAACCCAGCCCACGGCGCCGCGTCGCCGTCGAGCTGCAGTCGGGCGAAGGTCAGCAGATCGCCGGCGGACTGGGTGATGAGTCCGGCCGGGCCGATGCTGCGCATCAGTCCCCATGCCGAGACCGGCGCGCCGGCCTGCGGATGCGCCTGGTGTCCGACCGCGGCTCGGTGCAGGATCGCCTCCTCGGGAAGCGTCACCGTCGCCGACAGGCTCAGCGGTTCGACGACCCGTCGCCGCAGGGCTTCGTCCCACACGACTCCGTCGAGCACCTCGATGATCCGGCCGAGCAGGACGAAGCCGGCGTTGCAGTAGGAGTACGCTGCGCCGACCGGATGGGTCTGGGCGCCGGTAGCCAGCAGCTCGACGTAGCGCTCGATGCAGTCGTCGCCGCGTCCGGTGTCGACGAACACGTCGCCGTCGATGCCGCTCGTATGCGTCAGCAGCTGCCGCACGGTCACCTGGTCGGCGACGTCCTCGGCGCCCAGCCGGACGCCGGGGAGCACCTCCGCCACCGTGCTGTCGAGCTTGACCCGACCCTCGTCGACCAGCTGCATGACCATGGTCGCGGTCCAGAGCTTGGTGATCGAGCCGATCTGAAAGACCGAGTCGGCCGTGGTATCGACGCCGGTGGCTGTGCTCAACACGCCATGCGGCACGACGATCTGCTCGCCGTCGGCCCAAATGCCGAGGACCGCGCCGGGGACCTCGGCCGCCTCGGCCTCGTCGCTGAGCCGACGCGACCAGTGCTCGACACGGTCAGCCGACGTCACTCGTCCTCCTCCGCCTGCCGCTGAGCTCGCTTGCGTCGCTTGCCTTCGTGCATCGCCTGCACCCGTGCGACCGGGATCGTGTGACCCTCCTCGATCAGGTCGGCCGGCAGTGTCTGCGGCGCCGGCAACTCCTCGGCCCACGGATCCTGGTCGCCCACCATCTCGGGGACGGTGTGGATCGTGAAGTCGGTCGGCGCCGCCTGGTCGAGCAGATCCCACCCGACCGGGTACGACACCGGCACACCGGGTCGGACGCGCGGACTGTACGCCGCGATCACGGTTGCCCCGCCGGACCGCGTCGAGTCGAGAAACAC
>Ga0190270_10000397_pt1 | contig 18712 bp, 17 predicted proteins | sample Popmic320T_FD_133748 | JGI IMG/M metagenome (GOLD analysis project Ga0190270, IMG submission 133748) | Populus adjacent soil microbial communities from riparian zone of Weber River, Utah, USA - 320 T | ecosystem: Environmental > Terrestrial > Soil > Riparian zone | place: USA: Utah | collected...
CCCGGGTCGGGGACCCACAGGCGGGACAGGACGTCGGCGGCCAGGCCGAGCGCCTCTTCCTCGTCGCGCCCGGCGAGGTCGTCGCCCGGGATCGGCCGGTCGAGCAGCAGGGCGCCCCGCACGTCGTGGTCGATCAGCTCGACCGCCCCCTCGCCGTCCCATCGCGTGAGCGCCGCGACGCGGTCGTGGAACCACCCGTCGGGGTACACGAGCTGCAGCGTCACCGGACGACCGCCGCCGCGCACCGCCTCGACGCCGTAGGTGTCGCGGGCGCGGTCGACCTCGTCACCGAGCTCGAGCTCCCACCGGTCGCGGAGCTCCTCCAACCAGGCGGGACCGGCCTCGGCCCAGGCGTCCGCGGCGCTCCCCAGGCTCGCCGACCCGCCCGCCAGGAAGGCCTCGAACGTGTCGGTCATCATGGGGTCCGCAGGGTACCCGTTCGCCCCACGGCCCAACGCCACGCGGGATACGACCACCGACGGATACGCGCGCGGCGGCGGCCGAGCCGATAGGGGTCAGGATGGACGATCCCGTGTGGACCTTCTTCTGGACCACCGACGAGGAGCTCCGCCTGCGCACGCTCTCCGATGCGGCGGCGGCCATCCTCCGGGTCGATCCGTCGTGGTGCGAAGGGCGCGACGTCGCCGACCTGTTCCAGGGGACGAACCTGTCGGTGGTGGAAGCGCACCTGGCCGCGCTCGAGGGTCGCGCCGCCGGGTTCGCGCTCGGGAGCACCGCGTGCCGGGTCATGCCCGTCCGGGCCAACGACGGACGGGTGATCGGCACGTGCTGCATCGCCTCGGTGCCCGCCGGTGATCCGGTGGAGCCAGCGCTGGCGACCGCAGCCTGACGCGGCGGCCCGCACGTTCACCCCGCGAACGTGCGGGCCGCCGTCACCACCTGGTCGACCTCGGCGTCGCCGTGCGCGGTCCCGATCGTCCACAGCTCGTAGCCGCTCGGCGGCAGGAGCACGCCGTGCGCCAGCAGGTGGTGGAACAGCGCCGCGAACCGCTCGTGGTCGGCCGCGCGCACGTCCGCCAGGTCGCGCACCGGCCCCGCCGTGAACGACACGCTGAACATCGATCCGGCGCGCTCGATCGTCACCGGCAGCGCCGCGACGGCGAAGGCGTCGGTCAGCCCGTCGATCATCGCGGTCGCGGTGGCCTCGAGGCCGGGGTAGGGATCCAGGTCGCGCGCCAGGTCGAGCGTGGCGATCCCGGCCGCGACGGCGACCGGGTTCCCGCTGAGCGTCCCCGCTTGGTAGACGGGTCCGTCGGGCGCCAGGTGGCGCATCAGGTCCCCGCGCCCGCCGAAGGCCGCGCACGGGAACCCGCCGCCCATGACCTTGCCGAGGGTCGTCAGGTCGGGGCGGATGCCGAAGGCGGCCTGCGCGCCCCCGAACGCCAGGCGGAACCCGGTGATCACCTCGTCGAAGACGAGCAGGGCGCCGAACCGCGAGCACAGGTCTCGCAGGCCCTCCAGGAACCCGTCGGCGGGCGGGACCACGCCCATGTTCGCGGCGACCGGCTCGACGATCACGCACGCCACCTCCTCGCCGCGCTCGGCGAAGATCGCACCGACGGCCTCGAGGTCGTTGTAGGCCACCTTCACCGTGTCGCGCGCCGCGCCGTCGGTCACGCCCGGCGACCCCGGGATCCCGAACGTGGCGAGACCGCTCCCCGCCCCCTGGGCGAGCAGGGCGTCCGAGTGGCCGTGGTAACAGCCGTCGAACGCGATGACGAGGGGGCGGGCCGTGACCCCGCGGGCGAGCCGGATGGCCGACATGGTCGCCTCCGTGCCGCTCGAGACGAACCGCACGAGGTCGACGCCGGGCACCGCCGCCACGATCCGTTCCGCGAGCTCGATCTCGCCCTCGGTCGGGGCGCCGAACGAGGTCCCGCGTCCGGCCGCCGCGGTCGCCGCCTCCACGATCTCGCGCCGCGCGTGCCCGAACAGCAGGGCGCCCCAGCTCTGCACGAGATCGACGTACCGGTTGCCCTCGACGTCCCAGACGTACGCGCCCTCGCCGCGCGTGATGAACCGCGGTGTCCCGCCGACCGCGCCGTAGGCGCGCACCGGCGAGTCCACCCCGCCGGGGATGACCCCGCGGGCCCGCGCGAACAGGTCCTCGTTCGTCGCCATGGTCCCGGATGGTAGCGGTGCGGGCGTCGGCGGCCGTCGGTAGGCTGATCGGGTGGAACAGCGCGTCAGCCTCGTCACGCTCGGCGTCGCCGACCTGGCGCGCGCACGCCGCTTCTACGAGGCGCTCGGCTGGACCCCCACGGTGGTCGCCGACGAGATCGTGTTCTTCCAGGCGGGCGGCGGTGCGGTCGTGTTGTGGGACCGGGCGTCGCTCGCGGCCGACAGCGAGGTGACCGACGACGGCGGCTGGGGCGGCATCACGCTCGCGCACAACCTGGGGTCGCCCGAGGAGGTCGACGCCGTGATCCGGCAGGCGCGCGAAGCGGGGGCCACGATCGCGCGCGAGCCGGGCGACACGTCCTGGGGCGGGTACAACGCGGTGTTCCACGATCCGGACGGGCACATATGGGAGATCGCCCACAACCCGTTCTGGACGCTCGGACCCGACGGGTCGATCGAGGTCGGATGACCGTGGAGCACACGGGCGGCGGCGACCTCCCCCTGGGACCGGTCGATCCGCTCGTTGTCCCGCGCTACGCCGGCCCAGGGACGTTCGCGCGGCTCCCACGGCTGGACCAGGTCGACCGCTGCGACGTCGCGATCTGGGGCGTGCCCTTCGACAGCGGCGTCACGTACCGCCCGGGGGCTCGGTTCGGGCCCGCGGCGATCCGCGCGGGCTCACGTCTCGCGCGGGGCTACCACCCGGGGCTCGACGTCCATCCGTTCCGGGACCAGCAGGTGGCCGACGCCGGCGACGCCGGCGTCACGCCCTTCGACCTGTCGGCGGCGATCGCGCAGATCGAGGCCGGCGCCCGTGGGCTGCTCGCCGACGTCCCGCATCTGGTCACGCTCGGTGGCGATCACACCGTGGCGCTCCCGGTGCTCCGCGCGGTGCACGCGCGGTACGGGCCGGTCGGGCTCGTCCACTTCGACGCGCACCTCGACACGTGGGACACGTACTTCGGCGCCGCCTACACCCACGGCACGCCGTTCCGCCGGGCGTTCGAGGAGGGTCTGCTCGCGCCCCACCGCTGCGCGCACGTCGGCATCCGCGGACCGTTGTTCTCGCCCGAGGACCTCGCCGACGACGCTGGGTTCGGGTTCACGATCGTCGGTGCGTTCGATTACCTGACCCGGTCGCCGGCCGACGTGGCGGCCGACCTGGTGGCCCGGGTCGGCGACGCGCCCGTCTACGTGTCGATCGACGTCGACGTCATGGACCCTGCGCACGCGCCGGGGACCGGCACGCCCGAGGCCGGTGGCCTCACGAGCCGCGAGCTCCTCGCGACCCTCCGCGCCCTCGACGGCGTGCACCTGGTCGGGGCCGACGTCGTCGAGGTGGCGCCGGCGTACGACCACGCGGAGCTCACCGCGATCGCCGCCTCGAACGTGATCTACGACCTGCTCGGTCTGTTCGCCCGGCAGGGACGCGGTTAGCCGCCGGGGTGCGAGGCCGGCCCGGGGTCGGGCCAGGGGTCGAGGGGCAGCGGCGGGATCGGGTCCTGCGCGAAGTCGAACTCGTCACGCAGGTCGCCGAGGATCGCGACGTCCTCGCGGACCGTCGGCCGGCTGTCGGGCCGACCGTCGGTGGCGGGGTCCAGCCGGGCACCGTCCATGAACAGGTCCTCGATGAACTTGAGGTAGGCGTCGAACGAGAGCGTCTGGTGATCGATGAGCCCGGGCCGGACCCACGGGCTGATCGTCAGGCCGGGCACGCGCAGGCCGTACCCGTTCCGGTCGACGCGCGGCGGCACGACGTGGTCGTAGAACCCGCCCCAGTCATCCCACGTGAGGAAGATCGCGGTGTGCTCCCACAGATCCGAGCGCATCACCGTGTTGATCATCTTCGTCACGTAGGCATGACCGTTCGTGAGGGGCGGGTTCATCGCCTGCAGGGGGTGCTCGCTGATCGAGCCGTCGCCCGGCGTGAGCCACGTGACCGTCGGCAGCGTCCCGTCGCGGACCTGCCGCTGGAACTGCTGGTGGGTGAAGAAGTGGCCGTCGAGGTCACCCCGCTCGTGGACGTCGGTGAACCATGGCAGCGGGTTCTGCGCCGGCGCCCAGCCGAGCGGGGTGCACGGCGGCCGCGTCAGCCGGCAGGCGTCGCGCGGGTAGTAGCCCCAGCTCACGCCGTACCGGTCGAGCAGGTGGGTGATCGACGTCCACGCCCACAACGGCTCGGGCGGCTCGTTCTCGCGGCCGACGATCGCCTCCTCGAGCTCGGTGTCGGACCGGCAGCTCATCGGGTCGAGGGGGTCCTCGCACCACGCCGACCACCCGGACACGAGGAACAGGTGCGCCGGCAGCGTCCACGAGTCGGTCGGCCCGAACATGCGGTCTTGGAGCGCGTACGTCTCGGCCCACGTCCAGTAGTTGGGGATCTCTCGCGCGTCGTGGTAGCTCATCACGTCGGGCTGGCGCCGGGGGCCGAGGAAGTCGTCGCACGCCGCCTCCCGCGTCTCGGCGCACGGGAACGGGGAGTCGAGCAAGGCCCGGATGAACCCGTCCATCCGTCCGTCGTTCACGTCGGTGCGGGCGTAGTCGTCGTTGTGGGGGCCGCCGATCTGGACGAGGGACCCCGTGTGGTAGGGCCGCGCGCACCGGCCGAGCACCGGGTCGGGGACGCAGGTCGTGAGCCGACCGTCCTCCGCGGGCAGGCCGTCGGCGCCCGGGAAGGTCCCGAAGTAGTGATCGAACGAGCGGTTCTCCTGGACGATGAAGATCACGTGCTCGATCTGCTCGAACCCGCGCGTCGTGGTCGGGGGCGTCGTGGTGGACGTCGCGATCGCGGGGGAGGGCGGCGCCTCGGTCGGGGAGGAGGCGCGGGTGCAGGCGGCGACCGCGATGCCGACGGCGATCGCCGCGCCCACCAGCCGCCCCCACCGTCCCCGCATGTCGCGGCGGATGGTACGCCGAGGGCGGTACGCTCGCGCGGCATGCCCGTCGTCCACGTCCGCGCCGCGCCGTTCGATCGCGGGGACGCCGCGACCACGCTCCGCGCCGTCGCCGCCGCGGTGGCCGCGGCCGTTCCGTGCGAGGAGCGCGGCGTCTGGTGCACCTTCGCCACGATCGACGTGCAGACGGTGGGCGCCGATGTCCGCGAGGGCGAGGGCCGGATCGCCTACGTGGACGTGTGGCTCCGGCCTCGCGATGACGACGAGGCCGGCGCCCGGGCGCTGGAGGCCGCCTGTCGCGCCGCCGCCGCCGGGCTCGGTCTCCCGGTCGAGGACGTGTGGGGGACGTTGCGTCCCGTCCGGCCCGGCCGGGTGTTCGCGGGCGGCGCGCTCGTCGAGGACTGACCGCGCCTCAGCGCTCGCCGAGCCAGCCGGCGGCGTCTCTCGCGTGGTACGTGAGGATCATGCCGGCGCCCGCGCGCCGGATCGAGGTCAGCACCTCCAGCACTGCGCGGCGGCGGTCGATCCAGCCGTTCGCCGCGGCCGCCTCGAGCATCGCGTACTCGCCGCTCACGTGGTATGCGGCGACCGGCGCGGCGCCGAGGTCGGCCGCGCGACGCACGATGTCGAGGCAGGGGGTGGCCGGCTTCACCATCACGAAGTCGGCGCCCTCGTCGACGTCGGCGCGGATCTCGCGCATCGCCTCATCCCCGTTCGCGGGGTCCTGCTGGTAGCCGGTCCGGTCGCCGAACCGCGGCGCGCCCTCGGCCGCGTCGCGGAAGGGGCCGTAGAACGCGCTCGCGAACTTCGCGGCGTAGGCCATGATCGCGACGTCGGTGCGCCCCGCGGCGTCGAGCGCCCCACGGATCGCCGCCACCTGGCCGTCCATCATGCCGCTCGGTCCCACCACGTGCGCCCCCGCGCCTGCCTGCGCGACGGCGATCCGCTCGTACCGCTCGAGCGTCGCGTCGTTGTCGACCTCGCCGTGGTCGTCCAGGACGCCGCAGTGCCCGTGGTCGGTGTACTCGTCGAGGCAGAGGTCGGCCATCACGACCGCGTCGTCGCCGAACTCGTCGGCCAGCGCCCCAAGCGCGCGTTGCCCGATCCCCTCGGGGTTCCACGCCTCGGATCCCTCGGCGTCTTTACGTGCCGGGATCGCGAACAGCATGAAGGCGCGCACGCCCGTGGACCGGATCTCGGCCGCTTCCTTGCGCACGGTGTCCAGCGTGTGCTGGTACTGGCCGGGCATCGAGGCGATCGCGACCCGGTCGTCGATCGACTCCTTCACGAACAGCGGCGCGATCAGGTGCGTGGCGTCGAGCGTCGTCTCACGGACGAGCGCGCGCAGGGCGGCCGTGCGGCGCAGGCGTCGCGGTCGATGGGCGGGGAAGGCCATGGCGCGCCAGGCTACCCCGAACCCTCGCTCGGCCGCCCGTCGGCCGTGGGGACGAGCTCGATGACCGGGATCGTCCGCTCGAGCTCGCGCTGGTAGCCGGCGAAGGCGGGCCAGTCCTGGCCCTGCCGGTCGTAGATCTCGTCCCGCTCCGCGCCGGTCACCTGCACCGCGGTGGCCGGGAACCGGTCGTCGCCGATCTCCACGGTGACGTCGGGGTTGGCAACGATGTTGCGGAACCAGTCGGGGTGGCTCGGCGCACCGCCCTTGGAGCCGAAGATGAAGATGCGGTCGCCTTCGCGGCGGTACGCGAGCGGGTTGGTCCTGACGGTCCCGCTGGTGGCGCCCCGGTGCGTGAGCAGCAGGAGCGTCCGGCCTTCGAAGTAGCCGCCCACCGTGCCGTGGTTGGCGCGGAACTCGTCGATGATCCCCTGGTTCCGATCGCTCATCCAGGTCCTCCTCCGCATCGGTAAGGTTGCCCCGATGGCCCCGCCGCCACACACCACGCGGATCGCGAGCCCGGCGTTCGACCGGTCGGTCGGCGTCGACGTCCTCGCGGTCGGGGTCCTCGCGCTCCTCGCCCCGTTCGTCGTCCCGGCGGTCGGAGGCTACGTCATGGTGGCGGGGTTGGTCATCGCCGCGCTGATCGCGATGCGCCGGCGCACGATCGGGGCGTACGTGGGCGATGACGCGATCACGGTGCGCGGCTACCTGTCCTCGGTGACGGTCCCCTGGTCACAGGCCGACGCGGTCCGGGTCCGCCGCGATCCCTGGCTCCCCTGGCTGAAGACGGCGGCCATCGCGCGCCCGATGGGCGCCACGCCGGTCGTCGTGACCGGCCTGCGGCACGCGGGCGATCCACCGGCTCCCGCCCTGACGCTGACGCGGATGGTGCGCGACCGTCGCGAGCTGCGGTCGCGGGAGACCTGGGATCGGTGAGCGACCGCCGGGACCCGCGCGAGCGGTGGGACGGGTACACCTCGTTCTCCTACCTCGTGGCGGGCGAGGACTACCGGGCGTTCGACCTCTCGCCGCAGATCGGCCGCGTCCCGCCGTACGTCGTGCCGCTCGGTCCCGAGGAGGAGGACCGCGCCGCGCGGCTCCTGGTCGACCACGTGTTCATCTCGCTCCACGATCACGGCGGGATCGGTCCGGTCGACTGGGCCGACAACGACGCCTACGTGCGGGAGGGCCGCGAATGGTACGGCTACGAGGGCATCGCGGCGAGCGGCCTCGACGCGGTGTTCGAGAACTTCCTCGACGGGACCGCCACGATCACGTCCAAGGCCGGATGGAAGTGGACCGACGTGATCCACGACCTCGGGATGCACCTCGCCGACGTGGCGCACCAGCGCACCGTGGTCGTCGGATCGACCGTGGGCGACATCGTGGACGCGCACGCGACGGGACGCATCGCGCTGATCCCGTGCGTCGAGGGCGCGGCGGTGATCGAGAACGAGCTGGACCGCCTCGACGTGCTCTTCGGCCTCGGCGTGCGGATGTGCGGCGTCACGTACAGCGAGTCGAACGCCCTCGGCGGCGGCGTGAAGGATCCCGTCGACGCCGGCCTGACCCGGTTCGGTGAGCAGGCGGTGACGCGGATGAACCGGCTGGGGATGGCGATCGACGTGTCGCACACGGGCGACGTCACCGCGATGCAGACGTGCGCGCGTTCGACGGCGCCCGTGTTCCTGTCGCACTCCGGCGCGCGGGCCCTGTTCTCCGAGCGGAAGCTCAAGGAGGACGACCTCCTGCGCGCGGTCGCCGACACCGGCGGCGTGATCGGGATCGAGGCCTCGCCCCACACGACGATCTCGCCCGCGCACCCGCGGCACTCGATCGACTCCGTGATGGACCACCTCGCGTACTGCATCGACCTCGTGGGGGTCGACCACGTCGCGTTCGGCCCCGACACGTTCTTCGGGGATCACGTGGCGCTGCATCGGTTCTACGCCGGCGCGCTCGACACGGGCGAGGTGACCGCGCACGAGTGGGTGGAGCACGTGGAAGGCGTGGAGAACGCGTCGGAGTACCCGAACCTGGTGCGGTGGCTCGTCGGCCATGGTTACGACGACGCGTCGATCGGGAAGATCATGGGGGGCAACGTCCTGCGTGCCCTCACCGCCGTCTGGCCCGCGTGAGTCGATCGGCCGCTCGGCCGGCGTCCGCCCCCGAGCAAGGAGTCTCCGGATGCGGTTCCGCGTCATCCTCGTCGGGCTCTCGCTCGTGCTGGTGCTGGCCCCGTGCACGGTGCGCACCCCGCGACCGGCGCCCGAGGACGCCGTTCGTTCGCTGTCGTTCGTCCCCTCCGGGCTCGCGGGCGGCGGTTTCGTCAACGTCGTCGCCGTCGACCCGACGGATCCCGCGGTCCTCCTCGCGGGCGGGGACCTCAGTGGGTTCCACCGATCGACCGACGGCGGCGCGACGTGGCGCACCTCGAACACGGGGCTGACGAGCCCCGAGCAGCTGTCCGTGGCGGCGATCGCGTTCTCGCCCGCGACGCCCGGGCTGGTGTACGGCGCGGTCGGCGTCCGCGGGCGGGGCGGCGGGCTCGTCGCCTCGACCGACGGCGGGGTCACCTGGTCGCTGCGCTCGGCGACGCCCCGCTTCTCGGGCACCAACAACCACGGCATCCCCGGCATCCCTCCGGTGCATCCGCGGTCGACCGGCGACCTGCTGGTGGTGGATCGCGCCGGGGTCGTGTACGCCGCCACGCTCGACCAGGGGGTGTTGCGCTCGACCGACGGCGGGACGACGTGGACGGCGCTCGGGCTGGCGGGGCGGTACCTGCGCGGGCTCGCGTCCGATCCGGCGACGCCGGACGTCCTGTTCGCCGCGGCGTACGGGGGCGGCGTCGTCAGGACCGATGATGCGCGGGGGGCCGGCGGCTTCTCCCCGTTGCCGGGGTCACCCCCGAACCCCGAGGAACTCGCGATCGCGGGGAGCACGCTCTACGTGGCGGCGGGGTCCGCGGGCGTGTGGTCCTCACCCGTCGCGGGCGGTGGGTGGACGCAGCTCGGCGTGGGGCGGATCCCCGACGGTCCGACGTGGCTCTCGGTCGCGGCGTACCGGGCGTGCGGTCGCGACGTCGTGTACGTGGGGGCGACGGCCGGTGCCGCGAACGGCGTCGTGCGGTCCGACGACGGTGGCGCCACGTGGGAGGACCTGACCGGCGCTCCGACGACGATCGCGAGGACCATGGGCGGTCCCACCGGCCGGACCTGGTGGCTCGGCGCGCATGCCTCCCTCATGCCCGGTGGCCGCTCCTACGTGGCGGCCCACATCGCGACCGCCGGCGCGCCCGGCGCCATGGACTGCCTCGCGCCGGACGTCTTCGTGGCGGGACGTTCGGGCGTGTGGGGGTCCGCCGACGCCGGTCGGCGGTGGTATCCGCTGGTCGTGGGGCTCGGCGTCACGATCGCGCGGGACGTGGCGACCGACCCGCGGTCGCCGGACCGGGCCTTCGTCGCCACCGCGGATTGGGTCGTCCACCAGTCGGTCGACGACCTCGCGACGGTGCGACAGCGCCCGCCCCCCGGGGGAACCACGGCACCCGCCGTCGCCGTCGACGGCTCGACGGGACGGGTGTACGTCGGGACCGGGAACCCGTCGGGCAACACCCAGGGTGAGGTCTTCTCGAGCCCCGACCCCCTCACGACCGGCTGGACCGATGAGGGGCTCTCATCGACCGCCGCCGCGGGCCGTCGGCCGCTCGCGATGGCGGTCCGCACCGTCGGGGGTCAGCCGATCCTGATCGTGGCGGTGGAAGGGGCCGGCGTCTGGCGCAAGGTCGGCGCGGCGTGGACGCAGGTCGCGCCGACGGCGATGGGCACGATCCAGCCCACGCGCGGCGCATCCATCGCCTGGGCGGCGGGCTCGAGTTCGGTCTTCCTCTTCGACCGGCAGACGGGCGTCTGGCGGTCGAACGACGACGGGCGGACGTGGATGAAGATCTGGACCGTCTCGTCGCCGTTCGTCGGGACCGGCCACGTCGTCGCGGATCCCACCGTGGCCGGCCGGCTGTTCGTCGCGGTGGGTGGCGTCGGGGTGTTCCGGGTCGACGGCGCGACGGCGGGGTCGGTCGATGCCGGGACGTTGACGCCCGTGGAGGTCGGGGCCTTCGTGGCGCCGGGCCCCCTCGTCCACGACGGGACGGCGGTGTTCGCCACCGAGACCGCGGCGCCCGGCGTCACCCCCGCGCTCCTCCGGTCCGGGGATGGCGGTCTGACGTGGGACGTGGTCTCCGATGCCGATTACGCCGCCGCCGCGCTGTACCCGTCGGCGATCGCCGCGGTGCCCGGGGGCTCGATCGCGGTGGCGACGAACGGGAACGGCGTGTTGGTGGGCCGCCCCGCCTAGCCGGTCCGGGGCGTGAACACCCGCTCGAGCGCCGCCACGAGGCCGTCGGTCGTGTGGGGATCCGCGACCGCGTGGACGGTGAAGCCGTGCGCGCGGGCCTCCTTCGCCGTCACAGGCCCGATCGCGACGACCTTCGGGGCGCCACGGACCTCGCCGAGGGCGGCGACGAACCCTCGCACGGTCGAGGCGCTCGTGAACGTGACCGCGTCGACCTCGCCCGACGCGAGGGCCGTCCGCGCGTCCGTCGGCAGGCGCGCCGGGTAGGTCGTCCGGTAGGCGTCGACGCGCGTCGGGGTCCACCCTTTCGCGGCGAGGGACTCCTCGAGGCCCTCGGGCGCGATGTCGGCGCGCGGGCACACCACGCGGCCCTCCCCGCGCGGGAACGCCCTCGCCAGACCGGCGGTCGTGAACGTGCGGGGCCGCAGGTCGGGCGCGCGTCCGGCCCAGCGCTCGAAGGCGGCCGCCGTCCCGTCCCCGATCGCCGCGACCCGCGCGCGCACCTCCGACGGGTCACCGAGCCGGTCGTCGAGCATCGCGACCGTGGCCGGCGAGGTCAGGACGAGCCACGCGAAGCGCCCGGCGGCCAGGTCGCGGATCGCCGCGGTGAGGGCGGCGCTCCGGACGGCTCGCACGACGATCGCCGGCGCGACGAGGGGGACCGCGCCCCGCCGCTCGAGCTCGGCCACGAGGTGGCTCGACCGCTCGGCCGGTCGCGTGACCAGGATCGTGCGGCCGCGCAGCGGCGACCGGGTCACGGGGTGGACCGCGCGCGCTCGAGGATCTCGTCGGCGCCCGCGTCGCGGAGCTGGCGGGCGACCATCCGCACGGCACGACCGGGTTCACTCGTCTGCGCGGCCGCGTCGAGCACGCGGTCGCCGTCGGGCGTGCAGACGCGGGCGGCCAGCCGCAGCGTGTCCCCGCGCGCGACCGCGAGCGCGCCGAGGGGCAGCGCGCAGTCGCCGCCCAGCGCGCGGACCAGGGCACGCTCGGTCTCCAGTGCCAGACGGGAGGCCCGATGATCGAGCAGCTCGAGGACGGCGACCAGGTCGCGCGCCTCGGCGCGGCACTGGACCGCCAGCGCGCCCTGCCCCGGCGCGGGGAGCATCAGGTCGACCCCGAGCGGCGTCGCGTGCGAGGACGTGATGCCGAGGCGGTCCAGTCCCGCCGCGGCCAGGATCGCCGCGTCGACGAGGCCGTCGCCGACCTTGCGCAGGCGCGTGTCGACGTTGCCGGTCAGGGGCACGACGACCGCTTCGGGCTGCGCGGCGAGGACCTGTGCCCGCCGCCGCATGGAGGACGTCCCGACCCGGATCCCCGGGCGGAGCCACTCGCCGTCATCGCGCACCACGAGCACGTCCCGAGGATCGGCGCGCGCGGGGACGGCGCCGATCACCAGGTCCTCGTCGTCGTGGGCGGGCAGGTCCTTGGCCGAGTGGACCGCCAGGTCGATCTCGCCGTCGCGGAGCGCCTGCGCGATCGCATCGGTCCACAGGCCCTTCGCCCCGGCCGGGCCGTCGGGGGCGGCCCCCTCGTCCCCCGCGGTGGAGAGCGGCACGACGACGGCGTCGACCTGCTCGGCGTCGAGCGCGGCGCGGACGGCCTCGGCCTGCGCGCGGGCCAGGGCCGAGCGGCGCGTGCCGATCCGGAGCGCTCTCACGACGGATCGTCGAGGTCGACCCCGAGCAGGTCGGCCAGCAGCCGGGCGTGGGCGCGATCCGACGCCGGGTCGCTGCGCGCCTTGAGCTCGACGATCGGGTCGTGCAGGAGCTTGGCGGCGATCCCGCGGGCGAGCGCCTCCACGGCCTCGCGCTCGTCGGGGGTCAGGGCGCTCAGCCGAGAACCGTGGCGGGCCAGCTCGCCGCGCACCACGGCGTCGCCCCGGGCGTTGAGGGCACGGATGAGCGGCGCGAGCTCGTCGCCGCGGCGGCGCAGCTCCCACCGCTCGATCTCGACGGTGACCAGGTCGCGCGCGGCGGCGATCTGCGCGGCGGCCTCGGGCGCGTGTTCGTCGGCACGCTCCCGCAAGGCCACCACGTCGATGACCCGCACGTCGTCGACGTAGCTCGCCTCGGGATCGACGTCGCGGGGCACGGCGAGGTCGACGAGCACGAGCGGGCGGCCGTCCCGCCCGGCGAGGGCCCGTGCGACCGCGGCGTGCGAGATCACGTACCCGGCCGCGCCGGTGGCTGAGACGACGACGTCGGCGGCCGCGAGGGCGGTGGGCAACGCGTCGAGCCCCTCGGCCGTCGCGCCGGTCCGATCGGCGAGGACGCGGGCGTGATCGACGGAGCGGTTGAGGACGCGAACGTCGCCCACGCCGCGCCGACGCAGGTGCTTGACCGCGAGCGAGGCCATCTGCCCCGCCCCCACCACCGCGGCGGACCGTCCCTCGAGCGATCCACCGAGCGCGTCGACGGCCAGGTCGGCGCCGAGCGCCACGAACGCGTCGGGCGCCGCGCCGAGCGTGGTCTCCTGGCGGACGCGTCGTCCGGCGCGCGTCGCGGCGTGGAACAGGCCGGTCAGAGCCGGCCCGGCGGCGCCTTCGGCGTCGGCGCGACGGATGGCCTCGCGGACCTGCGACCCGATCTGGCTCTCGCCGAGGACCATCGAGTCCAGGCCGGCCGCGACCGAGAACAGATGCTCGGCGGCGTCGTGCTCCCAGTGCGCGATCGCGGGCTCGGCCAGCTCGTCGAGCTCCACCCCGCGCGACTCGGCGAGCAGGCGCTTCAGCGCCAGGAACCCCGCGTGGTAGTTCGCGACCTGCCCGTAGACCTCGACCCGGTTGCAGGTGGACAGGATCACGGTCTCGTCCACGCCCTCGAGTTCGGCGGCGTGCTCGTAGGCCTTCGCGAGGTCGTCGTCGCTGAACGCGAGCCGTTCGAGCAGCTCGATGGGTGCGTGACGGAACGAGACGCCGAGTCCGAGGATCCCCATGGAAGTGCGGCTATGGTAGCCGCCATGGCCGCCCGTCGTGCCCGTGACCTGGGGATCCGTATCGGCGCCGGGTCGCCGGGACCGCGCAACGCGATCACCGACGTGGCCGGCGTCCGGGTGGGGCATCGGACCGTGGTCCGGGGCGAGGACGGCGCGCCCGACGCGGTCAGGACCGGCGTCACCGCGGTGTTCCCGCACGGCGAGGACCCGTGGACGGCCCCCGTGTACGCCGCCACCCACATCCTCAACGGCTACGGCGAGCTCATCGGCGTGAACGCGATCCGGGAGTGGGGGATCCTCGAGAGCCCGGTGGTCATGACCTCGTCCCTGCTGATCGGGAGGGCGTACGACGCCGCCGTCCGGTGGATCGCCCGTCGCGACCCGGCCGCGGGGGAGGACGTGATGCCCTGCGTCACGGAATGCGACGACTCGTTCCTGAGCGCGGTGCTCGCGGACGCGCTCGCCGACGAGGACGTCTGGGCCGCGCTCGACGGCGCCGTGGACGGCGACGTCGAGGAGGGATGCGTCGGGAGCGGCACGGGGATGCAGTGCTTCGACTTCAAGGGCGGGATCGGCACATCCTCGCGTGTCGTCGACGCCTCCACCGTCGGCGTCCTCGTGATGACGAACCACGGCGACCGGGAGCATCTGCTGGTGGACGGGGTCCGGGTGGGCGAGGCGCTCATCGACGCGCCGATGCCCGTCGCGCACAGCGACGGCTCGTGCATCGCGATCGTGGCGACGGACGCGCCGCTGTTGCCGCACCAGCTCCGGCGCCTCGCCGAACGCGCCGGGATGGGCCTGGCCCGCGGCGGGTCGCACGCGGCGAACACCAGCGGCGAGCAGATGCTCGCCTTTTCCACGGCGAACCGTCTCCCGACGCGCGCGACCTCGTTCACGCCGACCGTCCTCGCCGACGGCGGCGACGCGGGGGGGCCGGTGATGTCGCAGCTCTTCCGCGCCACCATCGAGGCGACCGAGGAGGCCGTCGTGAACGCCCTCGTCGCGGCGCACGCGGTCACCGGGCGCGACGGCAACGCGCTCCCCGCGCTCCCGGTCGACCGCATGCTCGGCGTCCTCCGCGACGCCGGCCGCCTCGACGGCTGACGCCTCGATTGACGCGTTTCCGACCCCGTGGGTAGGATTCGCTGGCGTGAGTTCGACCGACCTAAGTCGGTCCCTCACCGACTCGAATCCGGAGCATCGCCACGTCGTAGGAGGATCGCCGTGAAGAGGACCGCCACCGTGTTCGTCGCCGCCGCGCTGGGGGTGACGATGCTCGGAGCCTGCAGCGAGGGGTCGTCCGCGCCCGGGGGCGGGACCGAGGTCGCCGCCCCGTCGTTCTCCGCCGAGGACGTGGCGACCGCGTCGGCGCTGCGGCAGATCGAGGGCCACCACATCGTCGCCGTCGAGCTCGCCGAGGCCGACGACATGACCGGCGCCCAGGTGCACGCGCACCACCCGATCGACGAGCTGATGGCGCTGATCCGCGAGGAGGTGGCCGAGCACGCCGAGGACGGGGACGCGCACGTGGCCGACCTCGACGAGCAGACGCAGGCCGCGGCCGACGCGGCCAACGCCGAGGACGCCGAGGCCCTGACGAGCGCCACCGAGGAGACGGCGACGACGATCGAGACGGCCCAGGCGGCGCTGCCCGAGGGCGACACCTACGCGTTCGTCGGCTCGGTGACCGCGGACCTGCTGACGACGGCCGGGCACGAATACGAGGAGGCGGTCGTCGACGGAGAGCTGGAGCTCCTCGTCGAGTATCAGGACGCCTACGCGTTCGTGACGGTGGCGCGCTCGCTCTACGACACGATCGCACCGTCCGTCGAGGCGGCGGCCGCCGAGGAGGCCGAGGAGATCGAGGCCGCGTTCGCCACGCTCGCCGAGGCCCTGCCGGGTGCGCAGCCGCCGGCGACCCTGGCCGACGCCGAGGACGTGGCGGCGGCCGCGGCGGTCATCGCGCACGAGCTCGAGGAGACCGTCGGCGCGCTCGTGCCCGAGACCTCGGACGCCGCCGAGGTGTGGGCGAACATCCACACCCTGCTCGACGAGATCCAGTCGACGTACGAGGGCGGTGACCCCGACGAGGCCGCGGAGCTCGCCGCCGAGGCGTACCTCGAGAACTACGAGCTGGTCGAGGCGAGCGTCATCGAGGCCGCGCCGGACGTGAACGCCGAACTCGAGCCGCTCCTGGGCGCCGACCTGCGGGCGCAGATCGCGGCGGGCATCACCGCCGAGGAGCTCGGCGTGATGATCGATCGCGCCCGCGAGTTGATCGGCGAGGCCATGGAGGCCACCGGCGCCGAGACGGACCACTAGCCGGAGGGATCCGTGCACCGGACGCGACGCCGCTGCCTGACCGTCATCGGTCTCGCGCTGGTCGCGTCGGTGCTCGCGGGGCCCGCGGTCGCCCAGGACGTCCCCGCGCCGGGCGAGCCGCCGACGGTGTCCGGCGACGTCACCGCCGACGAAGGCGTCCAGGAGATGGACGAGGCCCGCGCGCTGTTGCAGGACGCGCTGGCGGCGTACCGGGCCGGCGACGCCGAGACCGCCTACGAGCTCGCGCGCAACGCGTACCTCGACCACTTCGAGTACACGGAGATCCCGCTGCGGGTTCTCGACGAAGGGCTCACCCTGCAGGTGGAGGAGGAGTTCGCCGCCCTCCGCGCGATGATCGAGGAGGGCGCCCCCGCCGACGAGGTGGCGAGCCAGATCGCCACCGTGAGCAGAGGCCTGAACGACGTCGAGCGCGTACTCGCCTCGCCCGGCGTGGCGGCGCCGGCGATCGCCACGAGCTACTCGTTCTTCATCCTGTTCCGTGAGGGCCTCGAGGCCATGCTCGTGGTCGCGGCGGTCCTCGGTTACCTCGAGGCGAGCCGCGCCGTCGGGTACCGCAAGCCGTTCGTCCTGGGGATCGCCGGCGCGGTCGTGCTGTCGATCGTCACGTTCGTGCTCGTCTCGTTGTTCCTCGACCTCGCGCCGTTCGCGCGCGAGGTCCTCGAGGCCGTCATCACGATCCTCGCGGTGGTCGTGTTGTTCTACGTCTCGTTCTGGTTGCTCGCGCGGATGGACCAGCGCCGCTGGATGGAGTTCCTGAAGGCGAAGGTCTGGGCGGCCGCTGCGACCGGTTCCGCCGTCGCGCTCGCGGCCGTCGGGTTCACGACCGTCTACCGCGAAGGTCTGGAGACGGCGCTCTTCTACCAGGCGCTGCTCGGCTACGCGGACGGGCTCGAGGGCTACGTGCTGCTCGGCGCGCTCGCGAGCTTGGTGGTCCTGCTCGGGATCGGTTGGGCGATCTTCCGCCAGGAGCGGCGGGTGCCGGTGAAGACCGCCCTCACGGTCGCGCTCGTCGTCGTCATGATCATGTCCGTCTCGTTCATGGGGAACGCGGTGCGCGAGCTGCAGGAGGCGCTCGTGATCCCGGTGACGTTCATCGAGGGCCTCCCGCGTCTGCCCGTCTTCCTCGCCGATCTCACCGGCTACCACCCGACCGTCCAGTCGCTGGTGGCCCAGGCGATCCTCATCGCGCTCTACGCGGGCGGCTTCGTCGTGATGCGGCGCCGGCAGCGGTCGGCGGGAGGCCCGCGCACCGACCCCGATCGCACGGCGGCCGCCACCGCGCCCGATCCCGCGGCGGCGTCGTGACGCGATGACCGTCCGGATCGGCGTCGACGTCGGCGGCACGTTCACGAAGGCCGTCGCGTGCGACGACGCCGGCGAGGTGGTGGCGCGCCGCGTGCTCCCGACCACGCACGACGACGCGATCGGCGTGGCGGCGGGGGTCGTCGCCGCGGTCGCCGCCGTGACGTCCGAGGTGGACGCCCGCGGGCTGGGGCCCGTCCGGCTCGTCGCGCACTCCACGACCCAGGCCGTGAACTCGCTGCTGGAGGGCGACACGGCGACCGTGGGGATTGTCGGCATCGGCGCCGCCGCGGACGCGCGCCGCGCGCGGACGCGCACGAGGGTCGGCACGATCCAGATCGCGCCGGGGCGCGAGCTCCGGACCCTGCACCGCTTCCTGGCGACGACCGGGGAGGTCGATCCCGCCGCCGCCCGCGAGGCCGTCGCGTCGCTCGTGGCCGAGGGCGCGCACGCGATCGTCGCCTCCGAGTCTTTCGGCGTGGACGACGTCCGCGGCGAGCGGATCGTCCTCGAGGCCGCGGCCGATCTCGGCGTCCCGGCGTGCGCGGGGCACGAGATGACGGGTGTCTACGGGCTCGAGCTGCGCACCGTGACGGCGGCGCTCAACGCGAGCATCCTGCCGACGGCGCTCCGCGCCGCCGGCGCCGTCGAGGCGGCCGCCACCCAGCGTGTGCCCGGCGTGCCGCTGCTCGTGATGCGCGGCGACGGCGGCGCGGCGAGCATCGAGTCGATGGGGCGGCGGCCCCTGCAGACCGCGTTCTCGGGGCCGGCGGCATCGGTCGCGGGGGCGCTGCGCCACCTGTCCCTCACCGATGCCGTGATCGTCGAGGTGGGGGGGACGAGCACGAACATCAGCGTGGTCGCCGGGGGGCGGCCGATCCTGTCCTACGTCCGCGTGCTGCGCCACCTCACCAGCGTCCGGAGCCTCGACGTCCGCGTGGCCGGCGTCGCCGGCGGCAGCCTGCTCCGCGCCGGCCGGCGACTCGGCCGGCGGACCGTGACCGGCGTCGGTCCTCGCTCGGCGCACATCGCCGGGCTCACCTACGCGTCGTTCGTCGACCGCTCGCTCGCCGACGCCCGCGTCGTGACGGCGGCGCCGCGCCCCGGCGACCCCGCCGACTACCTCCTGCTCGAGACGCCCGACGGCACACGGGTCGCGCCCACGCTGACGTGCGCGGCGAACGTCCTCGGCACGGTGCCGCCGGCCACGGCCGCGGTGGCGACCGATCCGGAGGCCGCGGCGACCGCCTTCGGGCTGCTCGGGGAGGCGTTGAAGCTGCCGGGTCACACCGTGGCGTCGCGCGCGATCGGCACAGCGGCCGACGGCGTCGCGCGGATCGTC
>Ga0190270_10000398_pt1 | contig 18669 bp, 15 predicted proteins | sample Popmic320T_FD_133748 | JGI IMG/M metagenome (GOLD analysis project Ga0190270, IMG submission 133748) | Populus adjacent soil microbial communities from riparian zone of Weber River, Utah, USA - 320 T | ecosystem: Environmental > Terrestrial > Soil > Riparian zone | place: USA: Utah | collected...
AACGGGAAGCTCTACGCCGAGCCGACATTTTCGCCGAAGGTCGAGCTGTTCGCTCTCTCCGAGAGTGAGTTCACCAGAACGGACGCGAACGTCCAGTACGCCTTCGCAAAAGGGGAAGGCGGAAAAGTGGATTCGGTCAAGATTCGGGCCAACGGAGGAACGACCGAATTCAGGCGACTCGCTCAGGGTGAGCTGATTCCGTATGAGAAGTTGATCGCAGGCAAATTTGCGGAGGCTATAGAAGCTTATAAAAAGATCAAACGCGAGACGCCGAATAACAATGTGGTGGCGGAAGGGCGCTTGAATAGCGTCGGATATTCGCTGCTGGAGCAAAAAAAGATCGCCGACGCAATCGCCGTCTTTAAAGCGAACGCCGAATTGTATCCGCAATCATCGAATGTCTACGACAGCCTGGGCGAAGCTTACATGGCAAATGGAGAGAAGGAACTCGCCATCACCAACTACAAGAAATCTCTGGAACTCGATCCGAAGAATAAAAATGCCGTTGAGATGCTGAAAAAGCTTGAGCGGCGATAGCCGAGCGCAGCTTGACCTTCATCATCGCGGCGTCTGTTCGGCGCCTCCGGCGCAAAAACAAGTATAGAAACCTTAGGAGAGTTCGTGGCGCGTTGCGACGCTCGAAATGATTAAAACGCGTCACGTAGTAACGAATTTTTTCGTTACGTGACGTCGTTACTACGTGGCCATTTTCTGAGGAGGTAAGTATGAGGAAACAACTGTCGCTAGCCTTTATCATCAGTTTGATCGCCGCGTTTCCGGTTTTTACCGGTCATACATCCGGCGCGGCGGACATTTCTGGCACGTGGAATTTCTCTGTGGATCTGGACGGAGGGGGGCACGGCGACCCGATCTTCGTCTTCAAACAGGAAGGCGAAAAACTAACCGGGACTTACAATGGTCCGCTGGGTGAGTACAAGGTCACTGGCACAGTGACGGGCGCCAAGGCGGTGTTCGGCTTCGACTTCAAAAATGACGACATGGCTGGTAAAGCCACATACACCGCAACTATTGAAAGCCCGACGAAGATGACGGGAACGGTCGAGTTCAAAGACAACGGCGGAGGGGAACGCGGCAAATGGACCGCGACAAAAAAAGAATGACGCGGCGCTTGCTGTCGGTTCACTGTTTCGGCTCGGGTGGCGCTTCAATGGCGTAGATCATCGCGTAGTTTTCGACGGGCTTGAACTCCAGCAGGATGTGGCCTTGTTCATTTCATTCGCCATATCACCGCGGATTCTCAGTCACCGTTATCATTCGGTCCACCGCTTTCACGTCAACCGTTTCTCGCGCGCCGCTCGGCCAGCGAACCTCCAATTTATCCACTTTCGTGGCGCTGCCCAGGCCGAAGTGCAGCCGCAGGTCGGATTGCGAGCAGTAGCTCGCGCCGCTGATGACGTCGGCGCGCTGGCGTTCGCCGCCTGCCGTCAGCCAGGCCGTCGCGCCGATCGCGTCGCGCGGGCTTTTCGGGCCGCCGATAAGTTTCAACGCCAGCCAATGCCCGGCCCCCTTCGTCACATTGCGCAAGACGGTCGGCGTGTCGTCGCAATTATTGAGTACGACGTCCAGGCGCCCGTCATTGTCGAGATCGCCGAATGCGGCGCCGCGAGCGGATTTCACGACGGCCAGGCCGCTGCCAGTAGCGGCGGGCAGCAGGTCGAATACCTTTCTGTTTCTGTTTTTGAAGAGCAGCGGTCGCTGCGCCCACGTCGTGCCCCAATCGTATTTGTCCACTTGCGGGTAGACGTGGCCGTTGGCGACGAAAACGTCCTTCAATCTGTCGTTGTCAAAATCCATGAAGCCCGCGCCCCAGCCAAGAAAGGGAATCGTCGGCGCGCCATGCCCGGAGGCGAAGGTCACGTCGTTGAACAGCGCCTCGCCCCTACGTTCTGAGAGATTGTGGTAAAGCGTGTTGGTATCGTCGGAAAAATTGGTGACGTAGAGGTCGGGCTTGCCGTCGTTATCGTAATCGCCCACAGCCAAACCCATCCCGGCCTGTTCGCGCCCGTCTTCGTTGAGCGCGAAACCGGAGGCGAAGCCGACGTCTTCAAACGCGCCGGCGCCTTTATTTAGGTAAAGAAACCTCGGCGTCGAATCGTTGGCGACCATCAAATCGAGTTTACCGTCGTCGTCAATATCGCAAAACGCCGCGCCGAAGCCGTAATAGCCATTCTCGTCGGCCACGCCGGCCTGTTTGCTGACGTCAGTGAATTTGCCGCCGTCGTTGCGCAGCAGGTGATCAGGCGCGCCTTCCAACCCACGCGGGCCGCACATCACCGCCTGGCCGCGGTAATGACAATACTTCTGGCCTTCAATGGTCGTGCGAGGTTCGGGCAGTTTGGACGGATCGAAAGTGACGTAGCCCGCGACGAACAGGTCGAGATCGCCGTCGCCGTCGTAATCGCCGAAGGTCGCGCCTGTAGACCAGCCGTCAATCGCCGCGCCGACTTTTTCGGCCACGTCGGTGAACGTGCCGTCGCCGTTGTTGCGGTAGAGCCGGTTCTTGCCGAAATTGGTGACGTAGAAATCCTCCAGGCCGTCGTTGTCGTAATCGCCGGCAGCGACGCCGAAGCCCCACCGCTCGTTGGCCACGCCGGCTTTCGCGGTGACGTCAGTGAACGCGCCGTTTTTGTCGTTATGAAAGAGCGCGGCGCGCGGCGGTTTCTCTTTGCCCTGCAGAGCCGCGAAGGTCGAGCCGTTGACCAGGTAAATGTCTAGCCATCCGTCGTTGTCGTAATCGAAGAGCGCCACGCCGCCCGACGGCGATTCGAGAATGTAGCGTTTGTCGGCCACGCCCGAGACGTGGCGGAATTTTTGCAGCCCCGCCCGGGCTGTCACGTCGGCGAAATAGAGTGGCGCGCCGTCAACGAAGCCCCCGGCGGTGATCGGACGTGAGCTTGAGTCTTTGACGGGCTTGAAGGCCCCGGCTGTGCTCGCGCCGCCTTGCGCCTGCCGGTCTTGCGTTTGGGAATCGGCTCGGAGCGCTCCGAACGGAAGTTGACCAGGCAAATGAGGAGGGCCCCCGTCTGACCGCAAAAACACAAAGGAGAACACAAATGTTACAAAGGAGATGAAAAGGGGAGTCTTAAACCTGCGGCGAGGCCGGCGGAGAAAGAACCGGAACGGATTCGAGAATTGACGGATCATCACCCCCTACTCTACTAGCGCCATCAATTAAGCAGATGGGGAAAATTTCTGAAGTGTAATTAGGAGGTCATTGTCCATCGTTCATTGTTCATTTGTCATTGTGGAATGGCGCAGCTCCGACAATGACAAATGAACGATGGACAATGAAAAATGAAAGCGCCTCAAATATTTTGCCTGACCGTTTACTCATATCGTAACGCGTCAATCGGATCAAGGCCTGCCGCTTTGCGCGCCGGGTAATAGCCGAAGAAGACTCCGACCGCCACGGAGAAGATCACCGAGCCTACGATGGCGACTAATGAGATGAGCGTGCGCCAGCCCAACATCATCGGGATCGCGAACGAGACGGCTACGCCGAACAAGATTCCGATCGCGCCGCCGGTCAGGCTGAGCACGATTGATTCGATCAGGAACTGCGTGCGGACGGCCGACGAGCGCGCGCCGACGGCCATGCGGATGCCGATCTCGCGCGTGCGCTCGGTCACCGAGACAAGCATGATGTTCATGATGCCGATGCCGCCCACCAGCAGCGAGACGCCGGCGATACTGCCGAGCAGGATCGTCATAATCCGGTTGGTCTCATCGGCGGCCTCGGCGACATCGGTCAGGTTGCGGACGAAGAAATCGTTCTCCTCATTGGGCGCCAGTTTGTGGCGCTGGCGCAGCAGTTCGGTGATCTGCTCCTGCGCCGAGTAAGTCGCCTCCGGCGAGATGGCCGAGACGTGGGCGAACTGGACATAGGTGATCGACAGCAATTTCTTTTGAACCGCCGTGAAAGGCGCAAACGCCGTGTCGTCCTGGTCGCGCCCCCCCGCGTCCTGCCCTTTTGCTTTCATCACTCCGACGACGCGAAAAGGCAGTTCGCGCACTCGGACGGTCTGTCCGACCGGGTCCGTGCCGGGGTAGAGGCTTTCCGCAACGGTCTGGCCCAGCACGATGACGCGCGCGGCGGTTCTGACGTCGCCTTCGGTGAAGAACTCGCCGCTCGACACGTCCCACTTCTTGATCTGCGGAAATTGTTCGTTGACTCCCTGGACCTGAGTGTTCCAATTCTGATTGCCGAAGATCAGTTGCGCGCGCGTATTGACGGTCGGGCTGGCCATGGCCACGGTCGGAATTTCGCGCCTGATGGCTTCGATGTCTTCGACCGTCAGCCTATTTGAACTGGTCGCGCCCGTCCCGCTGCGCACGCCCCCGACGTTCTGCGACCCCGCGCCCACGAAGAGTAGATTTGTGCCGACGTTGGCGATCTGCTCCTGCACCGAAGCCTGCGCGCCCTGGCCGATGCTGACCATGGCGATCACCGCCGAGACGCCGATGACGATGCCGAGCATGGTCAGGGCCGAGCGCATCTTGTTGCGCGCCAGCGCGCGAAAGGCGATTCGGAAAATTACGAGAATATTCATGGGATTCAACCCTCAATTCCATAGGACATATAGGACCTATAGGACTCATAGGACTCACAAATCCTATGAGTCCTGTCAATCATCATCGTCGTCATCATCCAACATGGGCAGCGTCTTGAGTTCTTCGGCGGCGTCGCGGCGATGAAGCACAGGCTCGTCGCTTCTGATCTTGCCGTCGCGGAAGATGACGACGCGCTGGGCGTATTCCGCGATGTCGTGCTCGTGAGTGACGAGCAGCAGCGTGATGCTGCGCTCGCGATTGAGCCGCTGGAAGATCTCCATGACCTCGACCGAAGTGCGGCTGTCGAGCGCGCCCGTTGGTTCGTCGGCCAGGATGATCGTCGGATGGTTGACCAGCGACCGCGCGATTGCGACGCGCTGCTGTTGCCCGCCCGAAAGTTGATTCGGATGATTGTTCTCGCGCCCGGCCAGCCCGACCGATTCGAGCGCTTCCTGCGCGCGGCTCCTTCTCTCCGCGGTCCCGATCCCGGCGTAGAGCATCGGCAGCTCCACGTTCTCGATCGCCGACGTGTGCGAGAGCAGGTTGAAGCCCTGAAAAACGAATCCGATCTTCCGGTTGCGGATGTCCGCGCGGTCGTCTTTCGAAAGCTTCGACACGTCGTGGCCGTCGAGAATGTAGGTCCCGCGCGTCGGTTGATCGAGGCAGCCGATGATGTTCATCATCGTCGATTTCCCCGAACCCGAAACGCCCATGACGGCGACGAACTCGCCCTGCCGGATCGCCAGCGAAACGCCGCGCAAGGCATGCACTTCGATGTCCCCCATCCTGTAGGTTTTGTGGATGTGGTCGAACTTGATGACAGGCTCAGTCCCCGTGGCGCGCCCGCTCGCCTCACTTGATTCCTTCTCAACGGTTGATTCAATTGTTTTGGCGTCAGCCTCTTCTACCAACTGCACGTGTTCTCCTTATGGGACTTTATAGGGCTCATATGACTCATAGGACGATTTATAAGTCCTATGAGTCATATGAGCCCTATAAGTCCTATCACAATGTTACCGTCGCCCGCCACCGCCACCGCCGCCGCCAAAACCGCCGCCTCTGGGGCCGCCACCGGGCATGCCGCCGAAACCGGGTGGACGTTGCTGATTATTCTGCGGCCTGTCTTCGGCGGGGATGTTCTGGCCGACGATGATCGTCTCGCCTTCTTTCAAGTCGCCTTCGATCACTTCCGTCGCCGTGCCGTCGGTGATGCCGAGCTTGACCACGCGCGATTGTGGTTTTTTATCGGGGCCGAGCACCCAGACGATGCCTCTCCTAATTTCCTGGAACGGCGCGGTCGGTGGCGCGAGGCGATTGCTCGCTCCGTCGGGGCTTCCGCCCGCCCTGGCTCGCCTGGCGCCGTCAGGAGCCCCCTGTTGGCCGCCTGTCAGTTGGGCGCCGGATTGATCGCCTCTGTCTCTCCGTGCGCGCCGTTCTCCGCCGCCCGCGCCGTCAGGACCGCCGTCGCCTCTGCCTCCCCAACGGCGTCGCTCGCCTCCGCCTGACGCTCCCTGTTGGCCGTCTGCCATTTGGGCGCCGGATTGATCGCCTCTGTCTCTCCGTGCGCGCCGTTCTCCGCCGCCCGCGCCGTCAGGACCGGATTGGCCGCCTCCGCCTCCCCAGCGGCGGCGTTCGCCGCCCTCCATTCCTCGCTGTTGGCCGTCCGCTTGATTGCCGCGTCGCTCAATATTCCCGGCCTGCTGGCGTCCGCCTCCGCCTCCGCCTGCGCTCTGGCCCGGGTCTTTACCCGCGTCTTTCGCCGCGGCGTCTTTCGGAGCGGCCTCCTTCGCGCCGTCTTTACCCGGTTCTGTCCCGGCGGGGCCTGCTTGAGCGTCGCCGCCGCGGAGCAGTTCGCGCCTCTTCTCCTGCGGCACGCCTTGCGGCCAGAAGCGGAGCGCGGCGTTGGGGATCTTCAGCGCGTTCTGACGCTCGGCGATCGTTAGCGTCAGGTTGGCGGTCATGCCGGGCTTGAGTTTGAGGTCGGGATTCCGTACGTCGATCACTACGTTGTAAGTGACAACGTTTTGCACGTTCTGCGGGCTGAGTCGAATCTGGTTGATCGTTCCGTTGAAGTTGTGTCCGGGGAAGGCGTCAACCGTGAAGCTCACGCGGTTGCTTTGATTGATCACGCCGATGTCGGCCTGATCGATGTTTGCGATTACCTGCATCTGGGTCAGATCGTTGGCGATGGTGAAGAGGGTCGGCGCTTGAAGACTGGCCGCGACCGTCTGGCCCTTGTCAACGCTGCGGGCGACGACCACGCCGTCGATCGGCGAGGAGATCGTCGTATAGCTCAGATTGACCTGGGCCATTTTGAGCGCCACTTCGATCTGTTGAATCTGCGCCTTGGCCTGTTTGACCTGGGCCCTGGCTTGCGCCAGCCCGGAGGTCACTGACGTCCGTTCGCTCACCCGCGCCTGCTCGAGTTGCGCGGCCGCCTGGTTGTAGCGGGCTTCGGCGGCGTTGTAACTTGTTCGCGACGCTTCCAGGTCGCGCACAGGGATGACGCCGTCCTTGGCCAAAGACTCCTGGCGCCGAAGCAGGCTCTGCGCGTCGTCGCGCTGCGCTTTGAGCGCGGCGAGATTGGCATTGGCGCCCGAGACGCCCGCGCGCTGGGTCTCGATCGCCGCCTCGGCGGCGAGCACCCTCGCCTCCGCGTCCGCCAGGCTGGCGCGCGCCTGTTCCAGGTTGGCGCGCTGTGAATCGACTTGCGCCTCATATACCCTGGGATCGAGTTGCGCCACCACTTGCCCCTTTTTCACGATCGTGTTGAAATCAGCGAACAATTCCGAGATCGTGCCTGAAACCTGGCTGCCGACCGGCACTGTGGTTACGGCCTGCAGCGTTCCGGTGGCGGCGACCGTGTTGCGGATGGCGCCGCGATCGACTTTTGCTGTTATGTATTCTTCGGATGACGCGCGGCGCCCCCACAGGAAATACCCCCCTATTCCGCCGACGAGAACGACGCCGATCGCCGTTATGATGAGTTGCTTCTTGTTAAGCTTCAGTTTCATTTTTTTGTTTCCTCAAAAAACGATCACAGGTTTAAAGACACCAAGACGGCCCGTTTGGTTACGGCTTAGCGAAATTAAAGGAGGACACAATCATCACGATCAATGACGCGACCCCGAGGCAAGCTCCGAAAGGCAACGGAGTCTTGAATCCTTGCCCGCCGCGCCCTCTGTAATAGATGAGGATCAGACCTGAGATTACGCCGATAATCGATCCCAGCAGCAAGGCTCCCAGCGCGCCGCCGAAGCCCAGAAACGCGCCCACGACTGACATCATCTTTATGTCGCCCAGGCCCATTCCTTCAAAACCGCGTATGAAAAAATAGAGCGCGCGAATACACCAGAGCAATCCGCCGCTGATCAACGCCCCGGCGCTCGCCAGCAGCAGTCCGCCATAGGCGTCTTCAAAAGCAGGTTGATATATAGACGAGAGGAAGATGGTCATCGCCGCCCATGCGATGGCCGTGATTACGCCCAGAGGCGCAGTCATGCGGATTGTGGGACGGACCGAAGTCTGTCCCACATCCTCATCACCCTCCTCTTCATCGAAATATTTTCCGAACAGAATCGGGTCTAGTTTGTCGAGCAGCCAGAATCCAGGCGCAGCGATTGCAAAGAGAGCCCCGCCGAATAGCGCCGCGCTCCAAGGCGCGAATTCCGACTGAAGGCCGGGGAAGAGGATCGAGACGTCAAATTCCGGCGATAACCGCGCGCCCGACGCGGCGCGCGCAGTCGCGCCGATGAGCGCGAAGAGAAACGCCGGATAGATTATGACGTTCGGCAACAGTCGATGGCGCGCGTCAATGAAGACCAGCGAGATCATTACGCAGGCGAAGGCGAACTCAAGGAGCGCCTCCCACGACGGGCCGGTCTTGAAGATGATCGCGGCGAACACCAGCCCGGCGCACAGTTCGACCGTCGGGTATAAGAATGAAATTCGCGCGCGGCATGAACGACAGCGCCCGCCGAGCAGCGCGTAACTGAGTAGCGGAATGTTGTCGAACGCCTTGATCGGCGCGCCGCAAGCGCCGCAATGCGACCCGGGAAAGACTATAGACTCTCCGCGCGGGACGCGGTGGATCACCACGTTGAGGAAGCTGCCGAAAATAAGTCCTAGAACGAAAGCGGAAGCGGCGTAAAATGAAAGCGGCAAATCGAGTTCCGTCAAGTGTGGCATCCTTTGTCAGCTTGCGTTAAAGTCACGACTGTCAGATGTCAGATGCCAGATGTCAGATGTCAGTAGAGGAGTGACGGCAAAGCTCTCTCTCTGACATCTGACATCTGACACTTGAAACCTGAAACCTGATATGGGGCGATGAAAATATTACAGGTTTGTTCCGCAGAAAGCTTGGGTGGCGGCGAACGCCATGTGATGGACCTGACGCGCGCGATGATCGGCCGCGGCCATCAATTGCATCTGGCCGTGCGAGAGGGCAGCCCGCTCATAAGCGCTCTGGCCGGCCTCCCGATCCACTGGCACGAATTGGGGCTACGCAACGCGCTCGACGTTATCAGCGCCCAGGCCATCGCCAACGCGATCCGCAAAAACCAGATCGACATTTTACATGCCCACCTGGCGCGCGATTACACGTTTTGCGGCGTCGCCGCGCGGATCGCCGCCAGGCTGGGAAACCCGGTCGGATTCTTCATCACTCGCCACCATTTCAACCCGATCAAATCGAATCCGCTTTACGCGTGGACGATCGGCGAGGCGCGCGCGCTGATCGCCGTCTCGGAAAGCGTGCGCCAGAGTCTCGCCGAATCATTCCCCGATTTCGCCGACCGCGTCGTCACTATCCCGAACTGGATCGACGCAGGCGGATGCGGCAGTTTGAGCCGCGAGGAGGCTCGCGCCCGGCTCGGCGTCACAAGGCGTCTGGCCGTCGGCCTCGTCGGACAGATCACACGGCTGAAACGTCAGGACTTGTTCATCGAAGCAGCCGCGCGCCTGATCCGGGAACGCCATTGGAGTGACGCCGAATTCCTGATAGTGGGCGAAGCCACCCCCGAAGACGAAGCTTACCTCAACCACTTGCGGGAGACTGCCGATAAATTGCGCGTCAGCGACCATCTGAGATTCATAGGCTATGTTGAAAACCTGCCTGCGCTGCTCGCCGCCTTCGACGTCGTCGCCGCGCCTTCGGACAACGAAGCCTTCTCACTCGCGCTGGTCGAAGCCATGGCATCCGGCTGCGCCGTCGTCGCGACGCGCGTCGGCGGAATGGCCGAGATAGTCGAAGACGGCGTTACAGGCCTGCTCGTCGACCGCAACAGCGCGCATTCGTTGACTGTCGCCTTGTCGCGGCTGCTGGGGGACAAACCCCTGCGCGAAAAGATCGGCGGCGTCGCGCGTGCCAGCGTGATCGAACGCTTCGACCGCCGGAGCGCCATCGACCGGATCGAGCAACTTTATCTGAATGACAATCTGGAAGCAGAAGAGGGAACCGCCAAGACGCCAAGGACGCCAAGAGGGATCTAGGGAAAGGCGGAATGCAAGCAATAACATCTCATCATCCCGCTCCCCACTTCCAGCCCCTACTCCCCTTTCTCCCCTTGGCGTTCTTGGCGTCTTGGCGGTTCAGGTCGCGAACGCGTCGCGCAGAACTTTCAGGCTCTTCGGAACAGCCAGGTCAGCCGCCTCCTTGCCTTCCATCTCGAGCGAGACGTAGCCCTTGAATCCGGCGTCGCGCAATATCTTCGCGATGCGGTTGTAGTCCAGATCGCGGGTGTAATAGACGCCGCCGCCGTAATAGGTCTTGGCCTGCACGACGATCGCGTGAGGGGCGAGCTTTTCCAACTGCGAATACGGGTCGCCGACGAAGTTGCCCGTGTCGGCGTTGATGCCGAGCCAGGGCGAGTTGATCTCTTTATAAATCCGCAGCAGCCCATCGATCCTGGTCGTCAGCCCCCAGTGATTCTCCAACGCCATGATCACGCCGGCGCCTTCGGCGTGCGGGATGCATTCGTTGATCGACTCGATGCACCATTTGAACGCGTCGTCGTCAGTGTAGCCCGGCAGCGGCGTCTCCTGCCCGCCGGCGTCCAACATCTTCTGAAAATCGGGAATCGTGCCCCAGCGGCCCGAATTCAGACGGATGGCGGGGCAACCCAGGTAATGCGCCAGGTCGATGCATTTTTTCGTGTGGTCGATATGTTGCCGTAATTTATCTTTGTCGGGAGATACGAAGTTCTGGTGGATCGAGAGGAAGAAAAGATCAAGGCCGTTGGCGAAGGCCATCCGCTTCAGGTTGTTCAGATACTTCTTCTCTTCGCCCTCCATCTGCCGGTGCAGAATCTCGACGCCGTCGAAGCCGAGCCGGGCGGCGTTCTCGATGACCTTCTCAATCGGGTATTTGACCTTGTCGAAATGCCAATAGGAGTAGGTCGAAACGCCTATGCGGATGGGCTGCGTCGATTTTGCGGGCTGTGTCGTTTGGGCGACAGCGTCGTTGGTAACGAGCGCGGCGCTCGCCATTGCGCCGGTCTTGAGCAGATCGCGTCGGGAAAGATTCATAAGTTTCCGCCGATGGAGACTGCCGGCTTATAGCCGGCAGAGGAAATGGGCATCGCGCGGAGCTTTTAGCGCAGCGCGATCCTCTTTCCGTGATATATTTTTTTCGAGCAAAGGCACTCTCTTCGAGAGAAACAGTTTCGCTCTTTGAAGTTTAGATACGACGTTGTCTGTCCTAATACTCGACATACGTAAAATCTAAAGAGTTGCAATGTCCGTGATCGGCGTGCCTTTCACGGATGCGGCGCCGTAACCCGCCGCTAAAGCCCACCCTTCGGGTAGGGCTAATTCTGCCGAATAAAGCCGCCGTGCTTTAGCCGGCGAATGGTTACATAGTCTCCTCGAAAGAATCATCCACGAAGTCACACCAAGGAACACTAAGATCTGATTTCGGTCTTCGCGCTCCTTTGTGTGGCTTTGTGGATGATTTCCATTGGTTTACATCATGTTCAGGCGCCCCCGGTACCATTCGATTGTGCTTCTCAAGCCTTCATCCAGGCTCACTTCAGCGCGCCAACCCAACCGTGCTTCGGCCTTATTCGCCGACAGGTATTGCGCGTCGATTTCGCGCTCGATCTTTCTTTGCAGCATCACCCGGGGTTCGAGCCGGCCCTCTTTGCCAGCGAGCCTGATGACGCTTTTGACCAGTTCCAGCATTGATTGGCGCTCGCCCGCGCCGAAGTTGAACGCCTCGCCCTTTACCTCGTCGATCTTTTCGGCCAGCAGCAGGTAGCCGCGAGCCACGTCGTCGACGTAGACGAACTCGCGGACGGGCGTGCCGTCGCTGCGGATGATCGGCGGCTCGTCGCGCAGCGCGGAGACGATCGCGCCAGGGATGATGCGCGACAGGTTCATGTCGCCGGGGCCGTAGATGTTGGCGAAGCGCGAAACGGCCACGGGAGTCCCATACGTGTGGGCGTACGACCGCGCGATGATGTCCGCGCAGGCTTTCGACGCGTCGTAAGGGAACAGCCCCAGCAGCGGGTAATCTTCGTCGTAAGGCAACCGATCGTGCGAGCCGTAGGCCTTGTCGCTCGAAGCGACGACCACGCGTCTTACGGTCTCGGCGCGGCGGGAGGCTTCGAGCAGCGAATACGTTCCCCGGATGTTGGCCTCGAAGGTCGAGAGCGGCGAGCGGTTGGCGGCGCCGACGATGGCCTGCGCGGCCAGATGGAAGACGGCTTCGATCTCGTACTCGGTCAAGACGCGCTCCATCAGGCTGTAATCTTCGACCGAGCCGTTGACGATTGTGACGCCGCCTCGCAGGCCGAGCAGGTCGAGCGAGTTCGCGCGCACGGAGTCGCGCTGCAAACAGACGACGCGCGCGCCGCGCGCGACGAGCGCCCGCGCGACGTGAGCGCCGACGAAACCGGTCGCGCCGGTGACGAAGGCGTTACGATCTTTCCAGAATGAATTCACCACACTTTCCATTCCGCCTCTCCCGCTTCCCACAGTTGATTGAATTCCAGGTTGTCCTTGTAAGTGTCCATGCACTTCCAGAAGCCCGTGTGCCGATACGCGATCAATTGCCGTTCGCGCGCCAGCCGCCCGAAAGGCTCGCGTTCAAGCGCGCAGTCGTCGTCCAGGTAATCGAAGACATTTCGGTTGAAGACGAAGAAACCGCCGTTGATCCAATCGGCGATGACCGGCTTCTCTTCGAACTCCGTCACGGCGCTCTCGTCGTCGAGCTTCAGCAGGCCGAAATTCGAGCGCGGGTGGACGGCGGTGAGCGTGGCGATGCGCCCGTGCGAATGGTGGAATTCCAGGAGCGCGCGCAAATCAATATTGGCCAGCCCGTCGCCGTATGTCGCGCAGAACGTCTCGTCGTCGCCGATATATTGCTCGACGCGTTTGACGCGGCCTCCGGTGTTGGTGTCGAAGCCGGTGTCGGCGAAAGTGACGCGCCAGTCTTCGCCGGCCGGGCCGCTCTTGCGCAATTGGTAATCACCCGCCTTGCTCATCTCCAGCGTGAAATCGGAGTAGAGCCAGTGGTGTTCGAGGAAGTAGCGCTTGATCGCGTCGCCAAGATAGCCCAGGCAGAGGACGAAATCGTTCAGCCCGTGACTGGCGTAGATTTTCATCAAATGCCAGAGCACTGGGCGTCCCCCGATCTCGATCAGAGCCTTGGGGACGTTGGCGCCATGCTCGCCCAAACGCGTTCCGCGTCCGCCGCATAGGATGACTGTCTTCATCGGTTGTTCGCGTTTTGGTTTGAAGGTTGAGCCAGCGACTTGACGAAGCCTCTGACTTCGCCCGCGAAACGTTCGGGCATTTCCGCCTGAGGCAGGTGACCGCATTTGTCGAATACGACCAGCCGCGAGCCGGCGATCAGCGAGTTCAAGCGCCGCCCCGCTTCGAGCGGGATGAGTTCATCTTCGGCGCCCCAGACGATCAGGGTCGGCTGTTTGATCTTGTTGATCTCAGGCTCGATCGGATTGATCGCGGCTTGCGCGCGCGCAAGCCGCGCCGCACGTTGCCCGTCGCGCGTTTTCAGCGGGCGGTAATAGGACGTGACCTGTTCGTCGGTGACCATCGAGTCGTCGTAAAAATTCATGCGCATTCCGTTGCGCACCAGTGAATCGGAAGTCAGCGCCAACGCCGCTATCGCCGGGCCGACGACCGGCCACTCGGCCACGCCCGGCGTGACCGAACCGCCGCCGCCGACCGTGACGCCGCCACTGTCGACCAGGATCAGCGCCGAAACGCGGTCGGGGCGCCTGACGGCGGCGTTCATAGAAACTTCGCCGCCCATCGAACTGCCGCAGAGAATCGCCCGGTCAATTTTCAAATGATCGAGAAGCTGGACAACCAAATCTCCCTGCGCGCGCCGCGTGTAATCGCCGTCGGGTTTGCCCGAAAAGCCGAAGCCTTTCAGATCGACCGCGATCACGCGGAACTGTTGTGAGAGCGGATCGAAGACGTCTTTCCACGCGAAGGTTGACGCCATATAGCCATGAAGCAACACCAGAGGAGCGCCCGCGCCCTTCTCCTGGTAATGAATCCGCACGCCGCCGAGGTCGGCGAAGCGGCTGTTAGCGGCGTTGGGCAGGGCCCCGCGCGCCTCGTCGAAATTTACGTCGGCGGGGCGCGCGAACCAGAAGACCGTGAAAGCGACGAGGAGGATTACGATCGCCGCAAGCGCGAAACGAATAAACTTTTTCATCTTCATCGATGTCCTCAATTCTTGATCAGATTATTCTTCTTCATGAACGCGAGAACCGTGTCGTTGAACTTTTGCGGCTCGTCCGTCATCAGAAAATGGCTGACGCCTTCCCACACATGGTAATCGATGCCGGGGACAAGCTCGCGGACGAATTTTTCATATTCGGCGTTCCACTGGGGGTTTTTGGCCATCACGGCCAGTGTGGGCGCGTTGATCTTGTCCTCCTTCCAGATGGCGTCATCCATCATCGCGTCCATCGCGCCGACCATCACGTGTTGCGGCGTGCTCAACATCGCGGCCTTGATCTCTTCCAGCGCTCTTTTGTCCTTTATACCTTGCGATACGAAGCCGATTATCAGTTCGGCTTGCTTCTTGTAATCCGGCCCGCGCAATGGATCCAGAAATTGCTTCATCTGTTCAGGGTTGCTGAACGGGCGCAGGCTCCCGTCAACGATCACCAGCGAGCGCGTCTTGTCCGGATACTTGCGGTAGAACTGGCGAATCACGGGCGCGCCCATGCTGTGGCCGACCAGCGTCGCGCGTTCGACCTTCGCGTCCTGCAGCACGACGTCAATCGCCCGCGCGAACAGATCCATCGAATAAGTCACTTGCGGTTTGTCGCTCTCGCCGTGTCCGGGCAGGTCGATAGCAATCACGCGCGATTGATTGACGAACGCCGGGAGGTTCGCTTTCCAGAAATTCAGGTTGCACGACCATCCGTGGATGAAGACGACGGCGTCCTTGCCTTCGCCGTAATTCTGGTAATGCACGCGCATCGTATCGAGCTTGGCGAAGCGATCCTGCGGCGGCGTCTCTTTCGCTTGCGATAATGCGGCGCCAGACAGAACAGACGTCGCGAATAGCGCAATGACGATTCGTCGAATAAAGCTCATTGTCATAGGGTGTTCCTTTGCAGTTTATAGTTTGGTTCTTCAGACGTCGTTATAGCCTGACGGGGAAGTGAAGCCGCCGATTGTTTGCGTCAGCCTCAATGCGATGTCAATCGGCGTGGCGTCTTCCAGATACGGCCCCATAATCTGAATCCCGACCGGCAGGCCTGATTTTGTCCGTCCGACGGGCGCGACCGTCGCGGGACAGCCGGTCAGAGTCGCGAAGCAAATCCACCTGGTCTGGTCGCGGTAATCGCGCTCGCCTTCGGTCGTCGTCAGCTTACGCGCCAGAATATCGGGGTTGGTGTTGTTATGCGAGAACGCCGGCGTGAAATTCACGGGCATCAGGAACGCGTCGTAGTCATTGAAGAACGCTTGCCAGGCGGCCCTGGCCCTGTATCGAGCCTCGGTTTGCCGCCCCCAATCTCGGTGCGAAGCGGTCGCGCCGGCAAGCCACGGGTCCTTCGTCCCGCTCTTGACCGCTTCCTGCATCTGTTTCAAAGCGGCTTCCGGAAGCGTCACGTTGAGAATCGCCGAGAGCAGGAAGAGATAGTTGTCATGCATCGCGTTCGGGTTAACGCCTTTAGGCCAACCTTCGGTCAACGTCACGCCTCCCTTGCGCAATGCGTCAACGGCGCCGGCCAGAACTTCTTTCACTTGCGAATCAACCGGGCAGAACGGATCGTCAATCACAAAACCGATCTTGTACTCGCTGAGCCTGGTCTTGCGCGCCTTGGGCGCCGTCCAGCGATATGCGACGGCCTCTTCAGGCGCCGGGCCGGCAACGACGTCAAGCTCAAGCAGTAAATCCTCCGCGCTGCGCGCAAGCGGCCCCGCGACCGGCAATTCAGCCGGGGCAAGCACGCCAGGCGGCGGAGGGATGTGTCCTGCGAGCGGAACCACATCGAGCGTGGGCTTGTGACCGAACAGCCCACAGAAATGGCTAGGAATGCGGATCGAGCCGCCGATGTCGCTGCCGATCTCCAGAAAGCCAAAGCCCGCCGCGAGAGCTGCCGCCCCGCCTCCGGTCGAACCGCCGGGCGTGCGGCTCACATCCCACGGATTGTTCGTCACGCCCGCGACCTGATTGTACGACTGCCAGTCACCGGCGAACTCGGGCAGGTTGGTCTTGCCGATGATGATCGCGCCCGCCGCTTTGAGCCTTGCGACCACGATGGCGTCATCCTTCGGAACGTATTTCTCAAGCTGTTTCGATCCGCTGGTGGTTCTGACGCCGGCGGTGGCGAATGAATCTTTGACCACGATGGGTAATCCGTGAAGTTTGCCCGACGCTTTCTTTCGCGCGGTCAATTCGTCGGCCTTCTTCGCCTGCTCCATCGCCTGTTCTTCGATCATCGTGACGAAGGCGTTGATCTTCGGGTTGTGTTTGGCGATGCGTTTGAAGACGTGTTCGGTCAACTCGCGCGAAGAAATGACCCCGCTACGCAGCGCCTTGACGGCTTGCGTCGCCGTTCCGAAACTCGGGTCGAATTTTTTGGTTTGCGCGTCGGCTCGCGGAATGAGGCTGATGAACGGAGCGGAGGCTGCGACGGCGGAGGCCGCCTTCAGAAACGACCTGCGGCTGTTACGGGATCGGCTCATATCTAATCCTTCTGTTTTGCGTTGTTTCTTTCCCAGACTTTGGCGAATTTGAGGAAGACACTGTACGCCGTGAACATCGCGATAATCAATCCCGGAACGCCGTCGCGGAAGCCCTGTTTTAAGACGTAGGTTCGGATGAACGCGGCGACGGACAGAACGAAGAGATCAAGCGCGCGGACGCGCCTGTTGTTCTTGTAATGATATTCGGCGGCGAGCGTCGTGTATTCGTCGAGCACGCGATGATGTTCGCTCAGGTCGCGTTTTGTGTAATGCAGGAGCTCGCCCGAAAGCGTCTCGACGCGGCCTCGAACGCGGGCGGTTTCGTGAGGCGAAACGCCGTCCCAATAACTCGCCGATTTGCGGTAGAGCCTCATCTGGTAATCTGGATACCAGCCTGAATGCCTGATCCACTGGCCCAGGTAACGGGTGCTGCGAGCGATGCGGAAGCCGTCGGGCAGCGTGGCCGGATCGCGCTCGCGCACCCTATCAATCGCCGCGCGCAATTCGGGCGTCACACGCTCGTCGGCGTCGATCCAGAAGATCCAATCGCCGGTCGTTTGCGCGTCGGCGAATTCGTGCTTGTCCTTGTAGCCGCGAAACGGGTGATTGAAGACCTTGTCCGAGTAGCGACGCGCGATCTCGACCGTGCGGTCCTGAGAATCGGAATCAACGACGACGACCTCGTCCGCCCAGGACACGGTTTCGCACACGGCGGCGATGTTCTCTTCTTCGTTGCGGACGATGATTGATGCGGAGATTTTCACGTTGGCGACGAAATACTTCTTACTTCAGTTCGAAGCTTGCGGTGATTGAGGCTTTGACCGTGATTAAGCCCGGCGCAAAAAGAGAGTCCGTATCCGTTAAATTTCCCTGCACGGTTGTCGTGGCGTTCCTTGTAGCCGGCGCCATGGAGAAACCACCTTCACTGTGTTCTGTGATGACGACGGCCTTGCCAATAGTCTGGCCAATTTCGGTTGCCATCGCCGTCGCTTTTTCCTGGGCCGCTTTCACCGCCATTGCGCGAGCTTTGTCTTTGTGCTGCCGAATCTGAGTTGTGCGCAACTCCACATCTTTCACTTTGGTGATCCCGGCTTTGACGATTTCGCCAAGCAAGCCATCGAATCGTGTAAGGTCCCGCAGCACGATTGAAATCTCACATTTGATCTCATAACCGAGGAATACTCGCTTATCGTCTTTAGTGAAATCGTACTGTGGGCTGAGAACTATGTAGCCTGTTTGAATCAACCGATTATCCGGCAGCAAGGGTTTTACCGAATTGAGCAGATTTTTGACCTTTTCATCATTGAAGAGCTTGGCCTTGTTTAAATCCTTGTCTAGTGTCACAGCTTCAAGCTCGAAAACAGCTTCATCAGGGGTCACTTTGACCTCGGCGCTGCCGATGACAGTGATCAACGGCTGCTGCGGTTGGGTTTGCGCGTTGGCGCCGATTGAAAGGCAGATGGCCATCAAGGTGAGAAAAGCTGGGCTAAGTCGATTCATCAAGAACCTCCATTGTTCACATCGCTGATTGAGATTGTTGGGCAGACGATCAATGTTTGCCGTTTCCGTTGCTATTCAAAACCGCCCTCAACGCCTGCCCCGTATACGACTTCTTATTTTTCGCAACCGCTTCCGGCGTCCCTTCGGCGACTATCTTTCCGCCGCCTTCGCCGCCTTCAGGCCCGAGGTCGATCACCCAATCGGCCGATTTAATCACGTCAAGGTTGTGCTCGATGATGATCACGGTGTTGCCCAGGTCTACGAGTCGCTGCAGCACGTCGAGCAGTTTGCGCACGTCTTCGAAGTGCAGGCCCGTGGTCGGCTCGTCCAGGATGTAGACGGTGCGGCCCGTGGCGCGGCGCAAAAGCTCCTTGGCCAGCTTGATGCGCTGCGCCTCGCCGCCCGAGAGCGTCGTCGCCG